>Ga0105107_10000250_pt1 | contig 32505 bp, 30 predicted proteins | sample PPLLaktember2015_6_FD_79335 | JGI IMG/M metagenome (GOLD analysis project Ga0105107, IMG submission 79335) | Freshwater sediment microbial communities from Prairie Pothole Lake near Jamestown, North Dakota, USA - PPLs Lake P8 Core (1) Depth... | ecosystem: Environmental > Aquatic > Freshwater >...
ACCGCGGCCTCGCCCCCCCGCACGTTCAGCAGGGTGTAGACGGCGATGGGGATCGTGCGCGTCTCGCCCTCGACGTTGCCCGCCAGCACGATCGTGGCGCCGAACTCGCCGAGCGCGCGCGCGAAGCTCAGCACCGCGCCCGCCAGCAGACCCGGCAGCGCGAGCGGCAGGGTGACGCGCAGGAAGGTGGCGAGCCGCCCGCGGCCGAGGCTCCGCGACACCAGCTCGAGGCGGCGGTCGACTCCGAGCATCGCCAGCCGGATCGCTTCCACCAGCAGCGGGAAGCCCACCACGGCGGCGGCGATCACGCAGGCGGCGGTGGTGTAGGCGATGTGCCCGCCGCTGAGCTCGTACCAGGCGCGGCCCAGGGGCCGGCTGCGGCCGAGCAGCCACAGCAGCAGGTAGCCCGTCACCACCGGCGGCAGCACCAGCGGCAGCATGAGCACGCCGTGGAGCAGCGGGCGCAGGGGATGCTGCCAACGCGCCAGCACCCAGCCGAGCAGCACCCCCGGCAGCAGGCTCGCCGCGACCGCGAGGCCCGCCACCCGCAGCGAGAGCAGGACGACCTCGCGCTCCGCGTCGTTCAGCACGCGCCCACGATACCCGACGGCGCCGACGCGCCCCGCTAGGGGAGCCGGAAGCCGGCGGCGCCCAGCTCGGCGCGGGCCGCTTCGCTCGCGAGGAACGCCACGAAGGCGCGGGCTTCGGCGGGATGGGGCGACCCCGCGACGACTCCCGCCAAATACTCGATCGGCGCGTGGCTCTCCGGGGGGAGCGCGAACAGCACCGGGAGGCCAGCGGCGCGCGCGTCCGTCGCGTAGACGAAGCCCGCCTGGAGCTCTCCCTTCTCCACGGCGTTCAGCACGGCGCGCACGTCCTTCTGGCCGACGAGGCGCGGGCGATACGCTTCCGCGAGCCCGAGGCTCGCAAGGGCCTGGCGCGCGTACTCGCCGGCGGGGACGCCGGAGTCCGCGATGGCCACAGCGTCGCCTTCGGCCAGCCCCCTCTCGAGCAAGGAGGCGACGTCGACCGCGCCCCGCGCACGCAGGGCCTCCGCCTCGTGGGCGACGCACACCAGCTCGCCCCGCGCGAAGACCGTCGGCTCCCCCTCCAGCCGTCCCGCCTCGCGCAAGAAGGCCATCCACTCGGCGCTCGCCGACAGGAAGACGTCGGCGGGCGCCCCGTCCACGATCTGGCGCGCCAGCTCGCTCGAGCCTCCGAAGCTCGCCGCGATCGGCGCGGCATCGAAGCGCGCCGCGAGCGCGGACACGAGATCGGTGAGGCTCGCTGCGGCGAAGACGCGAGCCGGCTCCTGCTCGGCGCGCAGTGGATCCCCGGCGGAGAGGATGAACAGCAAGACGGCCAGCGAGCTGCGCATGGTCGGATCGCCTCTAGAAGCGGACCTGCGTCGCCAGGTAGAAGTAATCGGAGTCGTCGGTCGACGACACGTTCGCCACGCGGTCCAGATACGATCCCTTGAACCAGTGGTCGTAGCCCGCATCCAGGGTGAGCCACGGCGTGGGGCTCCACTGGACGCTCAGCTCGACGTCCGTGCCGAGCTGCCGCCCGGCCTCGCCCGTCACGTCGCGCAGGCCGGTGCCGACGAAGGCATCCCGCGCCTGGGCGAGCTCCCAATAGCGCACCTTCAGTTGGAGCTTGAGGTCGGAGCGGGGCGAGACGAGCAGGCGCACGCCCGGAGAGAGAATGTTCGAGCGCCGAAAGGGCCCGAAGATCCCGGTTGCGACGAGATCTCCGCGGCGCGCCCCGAACAGCGGGTCGAACGTGTGGCTCTCGCTGCCGTCGGGGTCGGCGGTGCCCGAGGCGTAGTCGAACTGACCGGCCAGCCGAGGAGAGAACGGCAGCGCGAAGGTGTAGCCGAGCTCGGCGTGGCCGGCGAAGGCGCTGTGGTCGAGCTGCCCCCGGTCGCCGAGCTGGCCGATCAGCTCGAGCTCGTAGTCGAGCTGGCTGACCTTCGCCGCCCGCAGCGCGCGCGCGCCGAACGTCTGGTACTCGCGCCCGCCGAGCCGGTCGCGCAGCCCCAGGTAGGAGACGTCGAGGTTCAGCCAGGAGATGCGCTTGTCCTCGAACGCCAGCCCCCAGAAGCGCTGGTTCGAGGTGCTCTCGTCGTCGAGGTAGCCGGGGTCGATGATCACGGGCCGCGTGTAGAAGGCGCGAACGCGCCAGAGGCCCTCCGCGCTCCCGAGCTGGAAGTGGACGCCGTCGAAGGCGTTCGTGGTGTTGCGGAAGCCGTTGCGTGCGAGGGTCCGGCGCCCGCCGAGGTCGAGCGTCATGCGTCCGACGTGAACGTCGCCGCGCAGCCCGCTGCCGAGAAGGTCGCGCGAGCTCGCCGACGCGAAGAGCTGGAGCACGTCGACGCGGTCGAACTCGCTGCCCGTGAAGTCGCGCGGGCCGTTCCCGTAGGCGCGGGCGTCCTGGATCTCGGCCAGGAAGCGCAGGGGCCCCGGGCCGTCGAGGCCGAGGCGCAGGCGCGTGCGCAGCACGTACTGGGTCTGGGTGTGGGGCTCACCGGGCCGGAACGGGTCCTCGAGGAACTCGAAGCGCGTGCGCTGCTCGACGGCCAGGTCCAGCCAGTCCGGCAGGCCGAGCGCGTCGTGCAGCACGCGGTCCCAGGAGGTGGCCTCCTTGACCAGCACCGCATCGGCCGTCTCGGCCGGGCGCGTGACGGCTTCCGGATCGCCTCCCCGCGCGACCGCCGCCGCGAGCAGCCAGGACGCCCCGAGCACGGCGGCGCGGAGGCGCACGCGATCAGCCCTCCGCACCGGCCAGCTCGTCGCGCAGCGTGCGCTTCAGGATCTTGCCGGCCGGGTTCCGCGGGAGCTGCTCGCCATAGATGCGGACGCGCGTGGGGATCTTGAAGGAGGCCAGCCGCGCGGCGAGGAAGCCGCGCAGCGCCTCGGCGTCGAGGGTCTTGCCGGGCTTCGGGACGAGCGCCGCCGCCACCTCTTCGCCCAGCCGCTCGTGGGGCACGCCGAACACCGCGGCCTCGTAGACGTCGGGGTGCTCGTAGATCGCCGCCTCGACCTCCGCGCAGTAGACGTTCTCCCCCGCGCGCAGCACCATGTCCTTGGCGCGGTCCTGCACGGTGACGAAGCCTTCCTCGTCGATCCGGCCGATGTCCCCGCTGCGCAGCCAGCCGTCGACGATCGTCTCGGCGGTCGCTTCGGGCTTGTTCCAGTAGCCGCGGATCAGGTTGGGGCCGCGGAACCAGATCTCGCCGACCTCGCCGGGGCCGAGCACGCGGCCCTCGACGTCGGTGACGCGCATCTCGACCACCGGCACCACGCGGCCGCAGCTCGTCGGCTTGCGCAGGTAGTCGTCGCCGGAGTTGCCCGGGCCGTAGGCGTTGGTCTCCGTCATGCCGTAGCCGATGCCGGGGCGCGCGGCGGCGAAGCTGCGGTCCACGCGCCGCACCAGCTCCGGCGGCGCGGGCGCGCCGCCGCCGCCCACGGAGGCGAGGCTCGACGTGTCGCGGCGCGCGAAGTCCGGGCACTCGAGCAGGTCCCAGGATTGCGTCGGCACGCCGACGAACTGCGTCACCCGCTCCCGCTCGATCAGCTCGAGGGCCCGCGCCGGGTCCCAGCGGTACATCATCACCAGCTTATAGCCCGCCGCGAAGCACGAGAGCATCACCGGCACGCAGCCGGTTACGTGGAACAGCGGCACCACGAGGATGAAGCTCGTGGGATGCGCCGCCGGCTTGCGCGGGCCGACGCCGAGGGCGGCGTTGACGGCGGCGCGGCAGGCGAAGGCGACCAGCGCCGAGAGCACCGCGCGGTGGGTGGAGACGGCGCCCTTCGGGTGGCCGGTGGTGCCGGAGGTGTAGAGGATGGTGGCGTCCATGTCCGGCCGGACGTCGACCTCCGGCAGCGGGGCGCCCTCGCGCACCGCGTCGCGCCAGTGCTCGGCGCCGGCGGGGAGCTCGCCCTCGCTGCGCACGGCGATCGCCCGCACGCCGAGCGTCCCGAGCAGCGGCGCGATGCGTGCGAGGCGCTCGCGGTCGGCGATCACCACGCGGCTCCCCGAGTCGCGCAGCGCGTAGTCGATCTCGTCGGTCGTCCACCAGGCGTTGAGCGACACGGAGATTGCGCCGACCGAGGTGATCGCGGCGAAGGCCACCACCCACTCCGGGTAGTTGCGCATCGCGATCGCCACGCGGTCGCCGGGCCGCACGCCGTAGCGCTCCGCCAGGGCGGCGCCGAGCGCGTCCGCCTTCGCCATCACGTCGGCGAAGCTCCAGCGTTCGTCCTCGTAGACCAGGAAGGTGGCGTCCCCGCGCGCCCGCGCGGCGCCGAACAGTGCGCGCAGGGAGGGAGGCGTGTTCTTGAACACGCGCAGGCGCTGTCCCTGCACGTCGGTCTCGACGATCTCGAAGGGCCCTCCGGGCCCGGTCACCGCGGCCACGGCCTGGTCCCAGGTCGTTCCCATCGGGCGCTCCTCTTCGCTGGACGGGCGATGCTAGCGCCGCTCGGGCTGCGTCCCGAGCGGCTCCGCCGAGAGCACGAGCGCCCGGCGTCCGGGGAACAGGAACACGCGATAGGCGAGCCCCGGCTCGAAGGCCTCGCACTGCCCGGGCGCGCCCAGCCGGAGCAGCGTGGGGCCGACCCGCAGGCGATCCCCGCCGACCGGCTCGGCGCGGCCCTCGGCGACGACGAGCATCAGGCTCCTCAGCGTGGCGAGACTGCTGCGGCTCGCGAGGACGGCGACGGTGCCGACGAGGGCGGCCGCCAGCCCGGCGGCGACGAGCCCGACGCCGCCGGCGCCCGCACCCGCGAAGGCTGCACCTCCAGCGGTGAGCACGAGGCACGCGAGGAGCGAGAAGCGCGCGGCGGCGTTCGCTGCGCGCAGGCGCGCCTCCTGGCGCGGCGAGAGGCGCCCGCTGCGGTTCGCGTCGAGGTCCGCGGCGTCGAAGCCGAAGGCCTCGCAGAGGCGCTGCTGCAGGGGCGAGGGCTGCACGCGGGGAGGCTACGTCAGAGGGGCGCTTTACGGAGCGGGGGGCGGCCGCGACGTCCCGGCCACTTCTCCGATCCGATCCTGAGGGGCCCGGCTAGACCGCGAGCGCGGCGAGGCGCTCTTCGACGAGGCGTTGGATGACGGCGGCGTAGGCGTGGTCGAGGTCCTCGAAGACCACGGCCATGCCGGGCGGGAGGTCCGGGTGCGCCGGCTCCGCGGCGGGGTTCGAGAGCACCACCCGCGCGTGGGTGCGCGGGTGCAAGCGGCCGACGGGCACTTCGAGCGCCAGGCGTCGGCCCTGCTTCAGCGGCTCGTCGGCGAGGATGAAGGCGCCCGAGGCCGACATCGCATAGACGCGCGCAGATCGGGTGCGCAGCCGCCAGCGCATGGCGATCTCGGCATCGATCGGCGCGCGCTGGGCGCGGCGCTTCGGCGGCGCGGTCGGCGCCAGAGCGCGGTTCACCTGGAAGCGCAGCACGGCGGCGTCGAGGGGTTCGTAGAGGGCGAGCTCGATCCCGGCATTCCGCAGCCGCTGCCGCGCCGTGGGTCCGGGCACGGGCCCCCAGGCGAGGAGGGTGAGCTTGCGGCTCGGCGCGAGGCCGCGCAGCGCCTGGGTGGTGCGCTCGAGCTCGCCCTCGGGAAGCGACGCGAACCCGGCGGGCAGGATCGCGGCGCGCCCGGCCCCCCGGTCGAGGAGCAGCGCGTGGGCGCCGCTCGCCGCCTCGGCGCGGGCGACCGGGTAGCCGAGCCCTTCGAGGCGCACGGCGAGCCGCCGGAGGTCCGCGGCGAGGAGCGCGGGACTGCTCCTGTTCGTCATGCGGGGCGGCATCGGCGCTTCGAGAGAGTGCGCCCGTGATCGCGCTCACCGTGGCATGATGGAGCCCGCGAGCCTGGAGGTCCGACAATGCGCCGCATCCTTCTGGCTCTAGCCGTGCTTCTGCTGGTGGGTGGAGCCTTCGCGTGGTGGTCGCTGGTTCCGCCGGCGCCGCTGGCTGTGCCGGAGCGCGGCGCCTTGCTCGAGGACGTGCGCGTGGTGAACCCCGGGGGCGCGCACCTCGAGCACCGCAGCGTGCGCATCGAGGACGGCGCGATCGCCGCGATCGACGCGGCCGCGGGGAGCGGGCCCTGGGCCGGCTACACCGTGCTGCCCGGCCTCGCCGATCTGCACGTCCACTTCCCGCCGCCGACCGGGCTCGGGCAGACGGAGCTCTTTGCCCTCCTGTTCCTGGCCCACGGCGTGACGAGCGTGCGCGACTGCGGCGACGTCGACGGCAGCGCCAGCGCACCGGCTCGCGACGGGCCGCGCGAGGGGCGCTTCCCGGGCCCGCGCGTCTTCGCGTGCGGCTACTTCCTCGACGGGCCGGAGCCGCTCTGGCCGAACTCGATCGTGGTGCGCAGCGCCGACGAGGCGCGCGCCGCCGTGCGCCGCGTGGCGGACGAGGGCTTCGACTGCGTCAAGGTGTACGACCGCCTCTCCCCCGAGGCGCTCGCCGCCATCCGCGAGGAGGCCGCTGCACGGAAGCTCCCGGTGATCGGCCACGTGCCGCGCGCGGTCTCTTACCTCGCGGGACGGCTGGACGACGTTCAGCATCTGACCGGCATCGGCCGCGAGGCGGGCGACCAGACTCCGTTTCCCGAGGTGATCGAGGGGCTTTTCGCGCTTCCGGACGCCGAGCTCGCGGATCTGGCGCGGCGGAGCGCGGAGCTCGGCATCGCCAACACGCCGACGCGCGTCGTCACGGAGCGCATGCTGGCCACGCGCGACCTTGCAGCTGCGAGCCGCGCCCCCCACGCCCTGCTGCTGCCGCGCCTCTACCGCGACGCGATCTGGTCGCGCGAGGGCTCGCGGCTGCTGGCGGGCCTGGACGAGGCGGACTACGAGCGCCTCGCCCGCGCCCAGCCCCACGGCCAGCGGGTGGTGCGCGCCCTCCACGCCGCCGGCGCGCGCATCTACGCGGGCACCGACGTGCTGAACCCCTTCGTCGTGCCCGGCGAGAGCCTGCAGCGCGAGCTCGCGCTGTTCGTCGAGGCGGGGATGACGCCGGAAGAGGCGCTGGTGACGGCGACCCGCGCGCCCGGCGAGCTGCTCGGGCGACGCGGTCTCGCGGGCCTCGGCCGCCTCGAGCCCGGCGCCCCCGCCGATCTGCTCGTCTTCCGCGACGACCCGACCCGCGACCTCGCGGCCCTCGCGAGCCTCGTCGCGGTGGTCGCCGACGGCCGGCTCTACCCGCGCGAGGCGCTGGACGCTCAGCTCGCCCGCTATCGGGCCTACGCCGACGGCTGGCTCTTCGACCGCGTCTCCGTCGCCCTGACGCGCCGGCTGCTGGCGCGGCTCTTCGAGGAGGAGGGCTGACGGCATGACTCGCGCTTGGTTTCTCGCGCTCGCGACGCTGCTCTGTGCTTGCGGCCCCTGGGGCCCGAAAGGGATCTTCGCGGGCGGGCCCTACCTCGGAGCGGCCGAGCCGCTTCCCGCGGACGCGAGCTTCGCGGATCCCGAGCCGCTGATCGGAATCGAGACCCGCAGCGGCTGGCTCCGCCACTCCGTCACCATCCTGTGTCTGGTGTCAGAAGGCAGGCTCTACGTGATGGCGCGCCACGCGCCGACGAAGCGCTGGGTGCGCGACGTCGTCGCCGACCCGCGTGTGCGGCTCGAGATCGGCGGGCGGCTCTACGCCGGTCGCGCCGTACGCGTCGACGGCAGCGCCGACGAGGACGCTCGCATCGCGCGCGCCTTCCTGCGCAAGTACGTGGGCGTCGACGTGGACGCGGCGCGCTTCCTGGCCGGCGCGCCGGAAGCGGGAGACGACCACGCGGAGATCTGGAGCTTCCGCATCGATCCGCCGGCCGGGCCGCACGGCGGGCGAAGCGAGGGCGCGTCGTGAGGAAGGCGGCGCTCGCGCTCGTCGCGCTCCTGCTCCTGCTGGGGGGCGGCTTCGCCTGGGCGCGGCTCCTCGCCGGCGGCCCCGTCGGGCCGATCCCCGGCGGCCGCCTGCACGGAGAGCCGGCGGCGGCCCCGGCGGACTGGAGCTTCGCGAACCGCGAGCCCTATCTGCTGGTCGAGAGCGACGCCTGGACGCTGCCCTGGTCGGGGCGCGTCTGGTTCCTGGCCCACGAGGGTCGCCTCCATCTGCTGCTGCCGAGCTTCTTCGGCGACGGGCTCAAGAGGCGCCTCGACGACGATCCGCGCCTGCGGGTCGAGATCGACGGCCAGGTCTACGAACAGGTTGCGGTTCCCGTTCGCGACGACGCCGCGCTCGCCGACCTGCTCGCGCCGGTCGTGCGGCGGCAGTTCGCCATCGAGATCGAGGGATCCGTCCGACGTGTCGGGCAGGGGGCGGACCTCTGGGCCTACCGGCTGGAGGACCCGTCCCCCGGCTCCGGGGGTTGACCCGCGAGTCGGGCTGCTGTGAACTCCCAGTCACTTTTCCTCCTTGCCCAGCCCAGGAGACCCCCATGCACGATCTCGTGATCCGCGGTGGCACCGTCGTCGATGGCAGCGGGGCGCCGGCCCGGCAGGCGGACGTCGCGATCGACGGGGAACGGATCGCGGCGGTGGGGAGCGACGTCGGGCCGGGGCGGCGCGAGATCGACGCGCGCGGCCTGCTGGTGACACCGGGCTGGGTCGACATCCACACCCATTACGACGGGCAGGTCACCTGGGACCCGCATCTCACGCCGTCGGGCTGGAACGGCGTCACCACCCTCGTGATGGGCAACTGCGGCGTCGGCTTCGCGCCGGTGCGGCCCGGCCAGCAGGACTTCCTGATCCAGCTCATGGAGGGCGTGGAGGACATCCCCGGCACGGCGCTGGCGGAGGGCATCCGCTGGGAGTGGGAGACCTTCCCGGAGTACCTCGACGCGCTCGAGCGCATGCCGCGCTCCCTCGACGTGGCGGCGCAGGTTCCCCACGGCGCGGTGCGCGCCTACGTGATGGGCGAGCGCGGCGCCAAGAACGAGAAGGCCACGCCCGAAGAGATCGCGGCGATGGCGGCGCTGGTGCGCGAGGCGCTCGAGGCCGGCGCCCTCGGCTTCAGCACCTCGCGCACGATCCTGCACCGCGCGAAGGACGGCGAGCTGGTGCCCGGCACCACCGCCGAGGACGAGGAAGTGCTCGGGATCGGGCGCATGCTCGGCGAGGTCGGCCACGGCGTCTTCGAGGTGGCGAGCGACCTTGCGCCCGAGGGCGAGGAGCTCGGCTGGATGAAGCGCCTGGCCAGGGAGACCGGGCGGCCCGTGAGCTTCGCCTGCCTCCAGAGCCCCGCGGATCCCGACCAGTGGCGGCGCCTGCTGCGCGCCTGCGAGGAGGACGCCGCCGAGGGCGGCCGCCTGACGCCCCAGGTGGCGCAGCGACCGGCGGGCCTGCTGCTCGGCTGGGAGAGCACCGCCCATCCCTTCCTGTTCCACGCGCCCTGGCAGGGCGTCGCGGCGCTTCCGCCGAAGGAGCGCGCCGCGAAGCTCGCCGACCCGGCGGTGCGGGCGGCGTTCCTGGCGGACCACCCGGACCTCTCGAAGCTGCCGATGGCCGCGATCATGGTGATGGCGGGCTTCCACATGATGTTCCCCCTGGGCGATCCGCCGGACTACGAGCCGGCGCCGGAGCAGAGCATCGCCGCCATCGCCGCGCGCGAAGGCAAGACGCCGCGCGAGGTCGCCTACGACGTGATGATGGAGCGCGGCGGCAAGGGCCTCATCTACCTGCCGCTGATCGGCTACGCGAACGGCAGCCTCGAACCGATCCGCGAGATGATGATGCACCCGCAGGCGGTGTTCGGCCTCTCCGACGGCGGCGCCCACTGCGGCCTGATCTGCGACGCCAGCATGCCGACCTTCCTGCTCACCCACTGGGTGCGCGACCGCCGGCGCGGCGAGCGCATCCCGCTCGAGCGGGTGGTGGAGGCGCAGACGCGCCGCACCGCGCGCTTCTACGGCCTCGACGACCGCGGGCTGATCGCGCCGGGCATGAAGGCCGACGTCAACGTGATCGACTTCGAGCGGCTGCGCATCCACGTTCCGGAGATGGTCTACGACCTGCCCGCCGCCGGACGCCGGCTGGTGCAGCGAGTCGACGGCTACAAGGCCACCATCCAGAGCGGAGTCGTCACCTACGAGGACGGCCAGCCCACCGGCGCGCTCCCCGGACGGCTGGTGCGCGGCCCGCAGCCCGGTCCGGTTTAGAAAGGGGACGGACTTAAGAATTTAGTTTTCGTCCCGAGGGGGCGATTCTAAATTCTTAAGTCCGTCCCCTTTCTAAACCCTTCCAAACGAGACGGGCGGCGGGGGTGATGCGGTCCGCCATGCCTGCGAAGACGAGGAAGCCATCCTCGTCGAAGCGCCGTCGCTCCGCCTCGCCGATGGCGGTCATCCGGCGAGCTCCGGGTAGTAGCGCGCCGCAGGGTAGGCCGCGCCGCGCAGGCGTTCGCGGCAGAAGGCGAGGATGCGCTCCCGCTCCGCGGGACCGACGTCGCGGCCGCGGTCGCGGCGCCCGCTCTTCAGGAAGGACCCGGCGGCCGGAAAAGGCGTTGGCGGCGCCATCTCGAAGCGCTCCTCGTGGGCCTTCATGTAGGCGAATCCCGACTTCTCCACCACCGCGGCGCGCTCCGACGCCTCCAGCGGCGCCTCCAGGAACGCGGCCACCCGGTCCACCGCCGCCGGCAGGTCGGCGAGCATCTCCTCGTAGTGCACGAACAGGACGTTGGGGCGCTCGGCCGCCCAGCGCCACCAGCCGTCGACGTGGCCGGGCCACGGGCCCCACCACATGCGGTCGCTGCAGAACCAGTCGACGAGGTCCGGGAGCTCCGGCGTGAGCGGACCCAGCAGCATGCCGATGAAGTCGGCGGCGCTCGCGAAGCAGGCCACCGGCTCGCGCGTCACGTAGACGTAGCGGGCCTTCTCGCCGTAGGGGCAGAGGGCCGCCGGCAGGTGCGTCTTGACGACGCGGCGGCCGCGCTCGCCGAGGCGCGGCGCGTCCTCGAGGGGCACCGCCCAGCGGGCCTCGATCCAGGGGGAGACCGCGTAGAGGTGACGGTGCCCCTCGTCCCCGAGGTCCCCGCGGCCGCGCGACAGCACTTCGTAGACGATCTGCTGCATCCAGGTGGTGCCGCACTTCATCTGCGTGGCGACGAACACGTCCGCCGGCCCGGGCGCGTAGCGCGCGGCCCGCGCGAAGTCCGCGCGGCTGCACTGGGGCGGGCCCGAGAAGCCCCGGAACGAGAAGCCCGGCAGCCGGCGCGGCGCCCGGATGCGCCGCCGCGCGCTCGCCAGCGCCGCGAGCGGGCGGCAGCGCCGCGCCACCTCGCGCTTGCGCGCCTCCCGCTCCGCTGCGCGCAGCCCGAAGTAGGCGACCCCCTTCGTGACGTGCGCGTACCAGAGCCGGAGGTACGCCAGATACGCCAGCCCGGCGAGCACACCCGCCAGCGCCGCGATCCCAGCCCACCCCGCAGCCGACACGGCGCCTCCTCCTCGCGGCCGCGAGAAGGCTAGCGCCCGCGCGCGCCGCCTACATGGTGAGGTGCTTGAGGCGCTCCTCGGCGTAGACCAGCAGCGCCACCGACGCCGCCTCCGAGAGCTGTTCGAAGCAGATGCCCATGCCGAATGGCAGGCTCCGCTTCATCACGTTGCCCGGCACGTTGGTCATGGCGACGCGCCCCGAGGCCTTCAGGCGCCGGTCGCCGGGCAGCGTGAGCTCGAGCTCCACCTGCGACCTCGCGATCGAGGGGTGGTCGATCGCCACGAAGGCTCCCGAGGCCGAAACCGAGTAGAGCCGCCCCTTCTTCTCCCGTCCGGCGACGCGGACCGTCACCGGCCAGTCCGCCGGCGCGCGCACCGTCGTGCGTCGCCTGGCGCGCATCGCGCCGTCGCCGGCGAGAGCGCGGTTCACCTGGAAGCGGAGCGTGTGGAGATCGACGGGGTCGAAGGCGGCGAGCGCCACTCCCGCGTCGCGCATGCGGTTGCGGCCCGGCAGGCCCGGCTCGCGGCCGGCGCCGAGGAAGGCGATCTGGCCGCCGGGCACCTGGCGGCGCAGTGCGTCGAGGGCCAGGCGGAGATTCACGACGGGCAGCTCCGACGGCACCACCACGGCCCCGACGCGGCTGCCCGCGACGCGCAGCACCGTCTGCGCATGCTGGGGCTCTTTGGCCGGCAGCAGCCGGTAGCCGAGCCGCGAGAGTCGCGCGCGCAGCAGCTCCATGTCGGGCGCGCTGGCGCCGAGGACGAGCAGGTCCTTCACCGGTGTCCCTCCTCCAGCCCCCGCTTACACGGGGCTCTCCGGGGGGTTCGACCGACCGCCGGCGCGGCTGCGTGACGGTTCTCACCGACGGCGGAAGGTCGGCCGGGAAGGGCCCGACCGCGAAGCCTCAGCCGTAGATGAGGCGCGTCAGCGACTCGGCGACGCAGGCGGGCTTCGCCTCGCCCTCGACCTCGACGGTGACCCGCTGCTTGGTCTGGATGGTATTCGGCGCCACGAGGTCCGCGGCGACCAGCTCGCGGCGCGCCCGCACCCGCGCGCCGACCTTCACCGGGTTCGGGAAGCGCACCTTGTCGAGGCCGTAGTTCACGGCCATCACCAGGCCCTGGTAGACGGCGGGGTCGAGCGGCGGCACGCTCTTGCCGAGGTGCACGACCATCGAGAGCGTGAGGAAGCCGTGGGCGATCGTCACCTTGTAGGGCGAGAGCTGGGCGGCCTTCTCCGGGTCGACGTGGATGAACTGGTGGTCCAGGGTGGCGTCGGCGAACAGGTTGATGCGCGCCTGGTCGATCTGGAACCACTCGCCCGTGCCCTCCTCCTTGCCCACCAGGCCCTGGAAGATCGCGTGCGCCTGCTCGGCCTTGCTCGCCATGGAAGCTCCTCTCGAGGTCCCGGTACTCTAGCCGCTCGGCGCGGCGCCGGCCGTCGGCCGGCGCCGCCCTGCGCTAGTCTCGCCCGATGGGCCTGGGACGCGGACCCGTGATCGGCTGGCTCGTCGCGCGGCTCGCGCGGCTGCGCTTCCCGACGCTGTTCCTCGTCACCCTGCTGCTCTTCCTCGTCAACGTGGTCGTGCCGGACGCGATCCCCTTCGTCGACGAGCTGCTGATGGGTTTGGCGACGGCGCTCCTCGCGAGCCTGCGCGCCCGCAAGCTGCCCGATGCCAAGGCCGCGCCGCCGCCGGCGTCGGCGCGCTAGCCGAGGGGGGCCGGCCTTGACGACTGCGGTCGGCGCCGCTCGTGGGGCGCCTGCGTCGCGGCGGCCCGGCGCCCTCGCCGCCGTCTGGCTCGCGAGCGCCGCGGTGCTCGCCGGCTGCCTGCTCGCCTCGTTCCGCCTCGGCTTCGCCGAGGATCTCGCGACGCTGCTGCGGATCAACGGCCCGCGCGTCCTGCTCGGCGCCGGCGTGGGGAGCGCGCTCGCCCTCTCGGGCGCGCTGCGCCTCGCAGCCGGCGCGGTGAGGCCCCTCGCGGAGCTCGAGCTGCTGGCGCTCTCCGCGGGCGCGGCGGGCGGGGGCTTCGGGCTGTGCTCGGCCTTGGGGTCGCCGCTCCTCGGCTTTGCGCTCGGCGCGCCGGCCGGGGCCGCCCTGGCGCTCGTCCTCGTGCGCGCCAGCGACCGGCCGCGGCGCCGGGCGAACCTCGGGGCTCTCGCGCTGCTCGCGACATTCGTCGGTGTCGCGGCGCTCGCCGGCACCTACGCGCGGGCCCGCCGCGACTTCGTGGCTCCGTCGGTGGCCTGGCTGCTCGGGGATCTCGGCGGCGCGAGCTGGGCCTCCGCCCTCGCCGTGCTGCTGCTCTCCCTCGCCTTCCTCGCGGCGGCTCTGCGCGCGCCGGCGCGGAGCGGGAGCGTCGCGTGGTTGGCCCTCGGGCTCGGCGTCGGCGCCGCGGGGCCCCTCGCGTTCGTCGGCACCTTCGTTCCGCGCGCGGTCCGCTGGCTGGCGCCGGGCTCCTCCGAGCGAGCCTTGCTTCCGGCGATGGCCGCGGCCGGCGCCGCAACGGTGGCCGCGATCGATGCCGTGCCGCGCCTCCTGGTGGGCGGCTACGTGCTGCCCTGGAACGTCGCCGCGGGCCTGCTCGCCGTGCCGATCTTCCTGGGCTGGAACCGCGCGCGCCTGCGCCGCGAGGCGGGGCCCGCCGGCGTCGCCTTCGAGGCGCTCGAACTCGCGCTCCTCGCCGGCGGCACCGCCGTCGCCGCGTGGCTGGTGTGGACGCTCGCCGCCGTGATCCGCTTCGCGACCTGAGCGTCAGGCCCCCGCTTCGGCGAGGCCGCCCGCGCGGAGGTGGGCGACCAGGGCGTCGCCCAGGATCTGCGGGCTAAGCTCGACGCGCTCGGCCTCGCCGAAGCCTTCGCCCCCCTGGGCGAAGTACTCGGCGCTGGCGATGCGGTAGCGCCGCGCGGGCTCCAGGGCGACGCCCTGGGCGGCCAGGCGCGCGCGCAGCGACGCGCCCATCGCGCGCCCGTCGATCGTCGCCACGGCGACGTGGTTGGCGTACGGGTCGAGGGCGTAGGCGAGGCCCGTCGTGATCGCGCCCGGGCAGAAACGCGCCGGCACGCTCTCCGGGTAGAAGGCGAGCGCCTCCCCCGTTGCGCGGCGTAGCGCCGCTTCGAGCAGGCGCCGGAGCGGCTCGCCCTGGAGCGTGGCCGCGGTCTCCGCCAGGGTCTCGCCCAGGTTCGCGCGCTCCGGCTCGCGCACGACGTGCACGTAGGCGTGGACGTGGGGATGGCCCTGGAAGTGCAGCACCGCGCCCGGGCCCTCTACGCGCCACACCTGCCAGTAGGGCTCGCCCCGCCGCGCCCGCTCGGCGGGGTCGAGAGAAGCCCAGGAGGTCATGTCTTCGTAGAAGCCGTGGCTGGCGTAGCAGGCGAAGTGCAGCGCTCCGAGCCCGCCGTTCGCTTCGAGACACTCGCGCGCGCGCGCTCGCTCGGCCTGCGGGTAGCTGGCGAACACGGTGTCCACGAGGCGCGCAGCAGCCTCCTGCGCGGCCTCGCCGAGGTGATCGAAGCGCACGCCGGCGAAGGACCCCTGCGCGCCCTGCACCTGGAGCACCAGCTCGTGGGGCGGCTTCGGCTGCACGGCGCGCTGCTTCTCCTCCGGCGACAGCGCCGCGTAGAGGCGGTTCGCGGCGTCGCCGTGGGGCGCGAAGGAGTTGCCCGGCACGCGCCAGCGACGGTTCCCGATCTGGTGCCCGTACGCCGTTCCGCCGCCGAAGGCCGCGCCGCCCGGCCCCGCGCCGCTCCGCAGCATCAGGTGCCCGCCCATGATCACCGCCGCCGCGCCCGGCTGCTCCGGCTCGCCGTAGACGGCGAGCACCGCGCCGTCGAGCCGTCCCTCGACCGCGACCGTGCCCGCGAACGCCGCCTCTCCCTCGGGCGAGAGCATCGAGCGGTAGAGCGCGTCGACGAGCGCGCGCTGCGCCGGGGAGAGCAGGGTGCCGAGGTGAGGGCGCTCGAGCACGGTCAGCGTGTTGGTGATCTGCCGGGATGGATGATCCGCCGGCAGCACGATCAGCTCGCGTTGTCGCGGCGTCAAGGAGGCGGCGAGCGCGCGGAGGATCTCCGCGGCGCCTGGCGGCGCGCCCCTCCGCTCGAGAAGCGCCGAGGCTCCGAGCCCGCGCGTCAACAGCCATCCCGCGCCCGCCGCGGCGCCGACCAGGAAGGCGCGGCGACCGAGGCCGGGATCGAGGGGCGAGGGCATGGGGAAAATCCTAGCACCGGCGCCCGCGGCGACTCAGCGCAGCGCGCGCACCGAGCGCAGCAACGCGAGGCACAGCAGTCCGACGGCCGCCGCGGCGGCGCCGTTCAGCTGGAGAGTCGCCGGGGAGCCGAAGGCGGCGGTGGCGGCGCCGGCGAGGCCGTAGCCGAAGGGCATCGCCAGGAAGAACGCCAGCGAGTACATGCTCATCACGCGGCCCAGCATCTGCGGCGCCGACTGCTCCTGGAGCAGCGTCACGACGTAGTTCATGAACACCGAAGCGTTGAGGCCCCAGAGTACGAGCAGCCCCGCCGCGGCGGAGAGCTCTTCGCTGCGGCCGTAGAGCAGCATCACGATCCCGCCCAGCAGGTTGGAGAGACAGACCGCGAGGCCCCGGCGCGGCAGCGGGCGGAAGGTGAGGAGCAGCGAGCCGAGGAACACGCCCGCGCCGAAGCAGCCCCACAGCAGGCCCACCCACTTGTCGGAGGCCCCGAACACGTCGGGCACCAGGAGGGGGAGCGTCACCGCGAAGGGCCCGATGAAGAAGACGCCCGGCACCCCCGAGAGGGCGAGCAGGCCTCGCAGGCGCGGCTGGCCCGCGACGTAGCGCAGGCCGTCGGCGAGGTCGCCCAGCACGTCGCGGCCGCTCGGGGGCGGCTGGGGTGCGCGGATGCCGGAGAAGGCGGCGGCGGCGACCGCGAGCAGCGCCACCTCGAGGGCGAAGGCCGCCGTCAGGCCCCGGGCGTCCACGACGACACCCGCGAGCGTCGGCCCCAGGAACTGGAGCGTCGCCATGAAGCCCATCGTGCCGAGGATCACGCCGTTCTGGAGCTGCGCGCGGCTCACCAGCGCCGGCAGCAGGCTCGAGCGCGCGGGGTTGGTGAAGGCGCCCGCGGAGCCCACGAGCGCGGCGAGCGGGAACACCGGCCAGATGGCGCGCACGTCGGCGGCGGCGAGCAGCACGTAGAAGACCGAGACGAAGGTGGCGACGGCGTAGGTCCTCACCAGGATGCGGCGCCGTTCGACGCGGTCCGCCACCACGCCGCCGAGCAGCGCGAGCAGCGCGCCGGGTAGGGTCTGCGCGACGAGGGCGGCCGCGATCGCGGGCGCGCGCTCGCCCTGCCCCACGCGGTCGCGGATGAAGAGCGGCACGCTGACCGCCTGGATGCCCACGCCGGTTCCGGCCACCAGCGACGCCAGCCACCAGCGCGTGAAGCTCGCCGAGGCGAACGGATTGCGCGGCTCGGGGGGCGCGCCCGCCGCCGCGGCTGCGCGCTCCGCCGGGTCATTCATCGCCGGCCGCCCGGCCCTCGAAGGTCACGATCTCCCCGGCGAGCCAGTCGGCGTGGGTCACGGGCAGCATGTGGCTGCCGCCCTCGACGATGCGCAGCTCCGAGTGGGGCGCGCGGCGGTGCAGCTCGCGCCCGATCGCCACCGGGGCCAGCCGGTCGTCCTCGCCGTGGGCGACGAGGATCGGCAGGGTGAGCCCGCTCGGCTCGGGCACGGGGCCTGTTAGCCCGGCCATCTCCCCCGCGTAGGTTCGCGACGTCCCGGGCCGTGCGAAGTTCGCGCCGAGGTCCGGCAGCCACCAGTCGGGCTGCGGCTGGTCGCTGAAGGCCGCGCGGCTGATCGAGGCGCGCAGGCCGTCGGCGAGGGGCGGGACGAGGCGCAGCCAGGCGAGGACCGGGCCCGAGAGCAGGGCGGCGATCACGGGGGGCGGCCCCGACGCCTCGATCCCCGGGCCGGCGCTCCCCACGAGCACCAGACGCGCGATGCGCGAAGCGTCGCGTCGGGCGGCGAGCATCGCGGTGCCGCCGCCGTAGGACCAGCCGGCCACCGTCGCCCCGCGGAGGTCCAGCGCCTCGAGCAGGCCGACGAGCTCGACGGCGTTCCGCTCCACGGTGTAGGCCCCGTCGGACCGCGGGTCCGACCAGCCGTAGCCGACGCGGTCGTAGGCCACGACGCGCCGGCCACGCCCCGCGAGCGCGTCGGCGAGCACGCGCCAGTCGTAGGCGCTTCCCGGCAAGCCGTGCACGAGCACCACCGCGGGCCCGGCCCCGCGCTCGACCACGTTGACGCCCACGCCGCTCGGGAGCACCACGCGACGTCCAGCGGGGGGCATCGCGCGCGGCGGGCGCGGCATCGCTGCGAACCAGAGCGGCGGCAGCACGACGGCCGCTGCGACGACGAGCAGCAGCGCGAGGATCAGGCGGCGGATCATCGGGTCCTCCCCTTGCCAGCGCGCGCGTCCGGGCCGTCGCGCCGCGCGACGTGCGCCTCGAAGGCGCCGAGCTGCTCGCCCCAGCAGCCCTCGACCCGCGCCAGCCAGTCGCGCAGGGCCCGGAACGGCTCGGGCCGGAGCTGGTAGACGCGCGCGCGCGCGTCGCGCTCGTCGCGGGCCTCCTCGACCAGGCCGCTGCTGCGCAGCACGCGCAGGTGGCGGCTCATCGCGGGCGGGCTCACCCGGAAGGCGGAGGCCAGCTCGCCGGCCCGGCGCGGGCGCTCGCGGAGCAGGTCGACGACGCGGCGGCGGGTGGGATCCGCGATCGCGGCGAGGGTCGCGTCGAGGGCCTGGCGGGTGGCGCGTCGGCTCATCGGCAACGGAAATGATTAACGATTCGGTTAATCATTTCAAGCGCGCAGCGTAAGCGCTCGGGATCCCCTCGCCTCGAGCGGCCTGCGTCGGCTAGCGGCGAGCGCGCCGGCCGTGGGCGGCCAGGCCCAGCAGGCCCAGCCCCACCAGCAACGCCACCGAGGGCTCCGGCACGAGGGTGTTGGCCACCACGCCGGTGTAGAGGTAGCTCAGGTTCGACATGGTGATCGTCGCGTTCAGGTCCGCGTCGACGTTCAGCACGCTGAAGCCCGACTGCCCGTTCGGGACGCTCTGGCTCAGCGCCACGTCGACGGGCACCGAGAAGGGGAACGGGATCGAGAGCCCGCCGATCGCCAGCGAGAACTGCGCCTGCATGTCGTGATCGAAGGGATCGAGCGGGTTGAGGTCGGTGGTGTTCACGTTGCCCGGCAGCGGGACCGCGAAGTTCAGCGGCGCGTTCGCGATGTTGTAGAGGGTGCCGAGGTTGATCGTGCCCAGGATCGGCACGTTGATGAGCTGGCCGCTGACGGTGCCGTTCAGCACCGCGCCGAGGGTGCCCGGCGACAGGTAGACGCCGCCGTTGCCGCCGATCACCGAGGTGGCGCCCGAGGAGTTGAAGACCAGGTCCGTGATCGCGGCGTCCACCGAGAGCTGGAGCTGGAAGGTGCCGAGGGACGTGTTGATGTTGAGCGGCTGCACGCTCAGGTCGAAGTTGATCGGCGTGTTGCCGCCGCCCGCGCCGTTGATGTCGATGTTGACGGTGTCGAGGCTCTGCGGCGTGCCGGGAGTGAAGTTGTCGTAGGTCATGCCGACGACGCCGCTCCCGTTCACGTTGACGTTCGGGCTCGAGGTGAGGTTCACGCCGACGCTCTGGGCGCCCGCGCTCACGTTGATGTTGGCATGGGTGAACAGCAGCCACTGCTTGAAGGTGCCCGACGCCGAGTGGAGGTCCGCGGTGCCGGTGACGCCGATGTTGGCCTGGAAGTTCCCGGTGACCGGGATGTTGGACGAGGTGCTCACCGCCGCCGCGGGGGAGACGCCCCCGAGGAGCGCCGTCACACCGAACATCAACCCGAAGCCCCGCACCGACCCTCGCATCGCCGACCCCTCCTGGAATGGCTCGGGACGTGATGCGAAGGACCGCCGTCGAGACGCGGCGGAGCCGGCATCCCCTTCCCATTACGCTCGTTGAGCAAATTTCGGGCCGCAGGATGGGTGCGTAACGAACCGCTTTGGATTCGAAGGCTTGGACGAGGGCCGCGGGGATTTCGCCGCGGCCCGGACGGAACCGGGTTTCCAATGAAGCGGAAAGAGCTTTCCGCGGAGCCTCAGAGCGTTGCCGAGAGCGCCTCGACGAACTCGTCCGGGCTGTCGGGCGTGAAGAGGAGCGGCCGATCGCCGCGCCGCTCGATCAGCACGAAGGCGTCGAGCCGCGAGACGTAGAACTCGATCAGCCCGCGGCGGGCGGTCCACAGCCAGCCGAACCCCCCCCAGAGCCCGCCGACGCCGATGCGAAACGCGAGGCCGAACTCTTCGCGGAACGCTTCCCCGGTCAGCAGGCGAACGGCCGCGATGTCGCGGCCGGCCAGCTCGAGGCGCAGTGCGGGGAAGCGGATGGCGAGCCCTTCCGGCCGGATCTCGAAGCCGACGGGCCGCCAGCGCAGCCAGACCCAGGCGTAGAGGGCGGCGACCGCGAGGCCAACGGGGGCGAGCAGGGTGGCTCGCGTCGCGAGGCCGAGCGCGACGAAGACGGGAGGCATCGCCAGCAGCGCGCCGGTGAGCCAGCGGAAGAGGGGCGACATCGGCGCGAGGAGGAACGTCCGGGAGCTCGATTCCGTCACTCCGGCAGGATCGGCCAGAGCGCGCCCGATTGCGACCCGAGCCCTCGGCCTCAGGCGTCCGCGTCGGGCTCGCCGAGCAGCGTGCGCAGGTGCGCGTTCAGCAGGCGCCGCTCCGGATCGAGGGCCCGCCGCACCTCGCGGAAGTCGCGCCAGCGCGGGTAGAGCGGCGCGAGCCGCGCGGCGTCCAGGGTGTGCAGCTTGCCCCAGTGCGGGCGCCCGTCGTACTTCCAGAAGATCGGCTCCAGCGCCTCGAACACCGGGCGGTGGTCGAGCTCCGCGCTCTGGTGGACGGAGATGGAGCAGCCGTCGCGCTCGTGGAACATGCTGAGCCAGGCGTCGTCGCGTCGCACGTAGCGGTACTCGAGGGGCCAGTGAACGGGGAGGTCGCGCGTGCGGATCGCGGCCAGCAGCTCGCGCAGGCAGGCGGGGCCCGCCTCGGCGGGCACCGTGTACTCCATTTCCCGGAAGCGCACGATGCGCGGGTGGGCCAGCACGGCGTAGGAGGGGCCGCGGCGCACGCTGCCGCGCTGCAGCCCGAGCGCGACGTCGAACAGCTCGCTGCCGAGCCAGGGGATGCCGCGCGTCACCCGGAACAGCGTCTCCAGGGTGTCGATGGCGTAGGGATCCTCATCGCCGGCGAGATCGGGCTGCTCGTCCGTCTCGTTCGTCGCGATCGACAGGGTGACCGACGAGTGCGGAAAGGGCATCAGCTCGAAGTGTCGGTTCTCGCGGCGGTGGCGCTCGATGTCCTCCAGCACGGGCTCGAGGGCCGTGAACTCGGTTCTTTCGGTGAGCCGATAGGGCGCGCGGTTCTGGAGCGTCACGCGGCTCACCACGCCGAGCGCGCCGAGGGAGGTGCGAGCGGCGGCGAACAGCTCCGGATGGCGCGTCTCGTCGCACTCCAGCAGCTCGCCGCGCGGCGTCGCCAGCGCGAGGCCGCGCACCGCCGAGCCGAGCGAGCCGAGCGTGACGCCGGTGCCGTGGGTCGAGGTGGCGAGCGCGCCGCCGAGGGTCTGGTAGTCGATGTCCGAGAGGTTCGGCATCGCCTGCCCGACGCCCGCGAGCGCGAGCCCCAGGGCGTGGAGCCGGGTGCCCGCCCACACCTCGGCCCGCAGCCGCTCCGCGTCCGCCGAGACGACGCCGGAGAGAAGATCGGCGAACAGCAGGGTGCCCTCGCTCGGCACGAGGGCGCTGAAGGAGTGGCCGGTGCCCGCGGGCCGCACCACGCCGTGCGCGCGCGCCAGCGCCTCGAGCAGCTCCGGCTCCGAGGCCGGCGCGAGGCGCGCCTCGGGCCGACAGGCCTGGTTGCCGGCCCAGTTGCGCCAGGGGAGCGGCTGCCCGGGCTCGAAGCGCGGCGCACCGCCGGCGCTCTCGTCCAGCGCGCGCGCCGCCCGGGTCGGCAGCAGCGCCGCGAGCGCGCCCGCGGCGCCGGCGCGGAGCAGGGCGCGGCGCGTGAGGCGCACCAGCCTCATCGCAGAGGCCCGCCCGACTCTGGCGGGGCGGTCGCGGCGCTCATGAACTCGATCAGCCGCAGCAGGTCCTGCTCGCTGCAGAAGCCGCAGGTGCCGAGCGGCGGCATGCCGCGGTAGCCCTCGACGGTGCGCGCCAGCGACTCCGCACTCCGCGCCAGGGGCTCCCGCCAGGCCGCCGCGTCCCCCGTGAGGGGCGCGCCCGTCTCCGGCCGCGTGTGGCAGGCGGCGCAGGTCGCCGTGTAGGCCTGCGCGAGCCGCGCGTCGAGGGCCGTCGCCGCCGGCGCGACGGCGAGCAGGGCGAGCGCGAGCAGCGCGCCCAGCACCTTGCGGCGGAACTCGCGGATCACGGGCAGCCGATCGAGCCAGGGCGAGGCGTCCGCGCGGGCCGGGTCGATCTCGCTCGCGGCGCCGGCGAACCCCTCCGGGATCTGGCTGTAGAGACACGGGGGGCTCTCGCTGTCGTCGAGGTAGTGGTACTCGTAGCCCGGCACGCAGAGGTCCTCGTCGACCTCGACGTCGAGGGTGCGCACGCCGTAGGTCGAGAGCTCGGTGGTCAGGGTCTGCGGCGGGATGATCCAGACCTGCCGCGGCGCGGCCAGGAACTGATACTGAATCAGCGCGTTCTTCGAGAGGATCCGGACCTTCCGCACCGGGCCGCCGTAGAGGCTGCTCTTCAGCGTGCCGACCTCGAGGATGCCGCCCCCGAAATCCGGCTCGAAGCCCGGGGCGAAGCGGAGCGACTCGGGGTCGCGCTTGCGGGTGAACCACGCCACCGGCTCGCCGCCGTGGATGCGCGCCCCGCGCCGCGCGCGGGCCCGACGCCTCGGTTCGAGGAAGTCGGGGTAGGGCATCACGCGCCCGTCCGGCGCCCGGCGCAGCACCAGGCCGACGGCGCGCAGGTCGCGTCTCACGTGGCTCGTCCTGTGGCTCACGTCGTCGAGCGCGCACTGCATCTCGAGCGGGAGGTTGGTGGTCTCTTCCGCGCTGTAGAGGACCTGCCCGCCGTCCTCGTCCACCCACTTGAGATCGCCCTTGCCGATCCAGTTGTCGGTAGGCGAGTCGATGTAGTGGGTCGCGCAGCGCCAGACGAGCGAGGCGTCCTTGTAGAAGAGCCTCGGGTACAGGGCGGGCGCCCGCTCCCCGGCCCGGCGCACGTAGGCGACGAAGAAGCGGAAGTTCGGCTTGGGGTCCTCGCGGAGCCCGGTCAGCGCGAAGACCGTGTCGAAGAGCCGGATCTCGTACTTGGGCGTGTAGCCGCGCAGCAGGCAGGAGGGGTCGCTGCGCGCGGCGCCCGCCGCCCGGATGGCGTCGCCGCCCCGCGCCAGGGCGCGGAACTCGCGCTCCACCTGGCGGGGCGTCCGCGCGCTCGGCACGACGCCCGTGACGATCCGTGTCTCGAGCCCCCCGCCGCGCCGCTTCGCCGCCACGGCCGGGAGCGTATCAGGAGGAGCGCGGGTCGGGACGGGGGTGGCCGGCCCCAGCGCCGTGATAGGATGGCCCCCTCCCGCTCTTCGAGGATCCCCCGTGCGCAAGCTGCTCCCCGGTATCCATCTCGGAATCACGATGTTCGCCACCGGCGGCTTCTTCACCTGTCACACCCTCGCTCCGCCGCTGCTCGCGAGCGTGCCCGCCGACGGCGCCGCCGGGGTCGCGCGCAGCGCCTGGATCGACCTGCGCTTCGACGGCACGGTGCCGAAGCGCCTGCCGGTGTTCGAGCTGCGCTGCTTCAGCGAGGCCGAGAACCATCCGCTCACCGCGCATCGGATCGCCCCCGATCGCGTGGTCGTGAACCCGGCCGGCGAGCTGCCGGCGGGTGACGACTGCCAGCTCGTCTGGCGCGAGCGGGTCGGCGAGGACGACTACGGCTTCGAGACGCTCTCCTTCGCGACGGCGGCCGCGGGCTCGCCGGTCGCCGTGGTCCAGGACCGGACCGATCCCGGCCGCACCGCTCCCTACCCCGACGACTACTTCCTGGCGGAGGATCCCGGCACCGAGACCGGCCTGCGCCACGCCTTCCCGGTGCCCGACCGCGAGGAGGACGTGATCCAGGTCTACGAGGCGCTGCTGGCGGAGGCGAACCAGCTCGACGGCTTCAGCCCGATCGCCCACTTCGTGGTCGAGGTGTCCGACGCGCTGGACCCGGCGTCGCTGCCCCAGACGCCGAGCGAGTCGCTCGATCCCCTCGCGAGCGTCGCGCTCTTCGACGTCGACCCCGCGAGCGCGGCCTTCGGCACGCGCATTCCATTCCGGCTCGAGCTCCGCAACGGCGACCTCACCTCCGAGGGGCTGCTGTCCCATACGCTGCTGGTGTTCCCGTCGATCCCGCTCGAGCCGAAGGGGCGCTACGGGTTCGTCGTCACGCGGCGCGCCGGGAGCGCGCCGGCGCGACCCCTCGATCCGTCGGCGTTCTTCCTCGCCGCGCTCGGCGAGCCGGCGCCCGGCGAGCCCGTGGCGGTGGCACGCACGCGCGAGCTGGCCGACGAAGTGCTCGAAGTCGCCGCGGAGCAGCTCGCCCCGCCGATCCTGCGCGACGACGTCGCCTACGCGGCGCGCATCAGCGTGCGCTCCACCGACTCGCTCCAGGGCGACGTGCAGGTGATGAAGCGGCAGATCCTGGCGGCGCCTCCGCCCGCGGCGACGATCGATCTCGCCAATCCCCAGTCGGTGGTCGCGGACTCGAACCCGAACGTCGCCGCGCTGGTGCGCGGCACCTGGGCGGCGCCGAACTGGCGCAGCGGCCCGGCCATCGTCCGCGACGCGGAGGGGCTCCCGGCGCCGCCCGGCACCCAGTCGGTCTGCTTCCGCCTGACCCTGCCGGCGGCCGCCCTCGAGGGCCCGGTGCCGGTGGTGATCTACCAGCACGGCAACCCGGGCGAGTCCGAGACCGAGGTGCTGCGCAACGCGCGGAACTTCCTGGCCCAGGCGGGCTACGCCGTGATCGGCTTCACCGACGTGCTGAACCGGCTGGTCGCGACGCCTGCCGGCACGCCCGGCCCGGCGTGCATCAACTGGGAGACTCCGACCAAGAGCGACGAGACGCGCATCACCGCGCAGGTGTTCGACATCGTGATCGGCCTGCTCTCCAATCAGAGCATCTCGGATCACTGGTCGCAGACGCTGGGCGAGCAGCTCGCCTTCGTGCGCATGGTCGAGGGCCTCTCGAGCCTCGACCTGCTGCCGCTCGGCAGCCCCGACGGCGTGCCGGACATCGATCCCAGCCGCCTCCTCTACATGGGCATCAGCGAGGGAGGGAACAACGGCCAGGCGTTCGTCTCCTACGCGCCCGAGGTGCGGGCGGCGGCCCTCGTCGTCGGCGGCGCGCGCCTGATGGAGGTGTTGATCCACCAGCAGGCGGCGGTCTTCCTGTCGACGCTGCCGCAGCTCTTCCCGAGCCTCTCCCCTGCGGACATCTGGACGGCGACCTCGATCTTCCAGGCGGACTTCGACCGCCAGGACAAGCACAACCACGGCCGCTTCGCGTTCCGCAGCCCGGCCGAGGTTCCGCTCGCCTGCAGCGATCTCGCCAGCTGTCTCGCTTCCGACTGGTGCGAGACGCCGGGTCACTGCACCCGGCGCAAGCCGAGCGTGCTGCTGATCGAGGGGCTGCAGGACAGCCTGGTGCCCAATCACACCACGGACTCTGCCGCCTGGCAGCTCGGCCCGCTTCCGCACCTGGGGCCGGTGCAGCACGAGGTGCCCTTCCTCGAGGTCGCGGCGGGCGCGGTCTCCGGGAACATCGACGCGCAGACCACCGCCGCGTTCTACCAGTACGTGCCGGTGGGCGTGCCCGGCGTGCCGCCGACACCGGGCTGCCAGGCGCTGACGCCGAGCAGCGCCAGCGAGGGCCACTACTGCGCCCAGGGCGCGGTCGAGAGCCGCGCGCAGCGGCTGATCTTCTTCGGTACGGCGCTCGACCCGGGGCGCCTCGCGCCGACGATCGTCGACCCGCTCCCCTACTACCCCGCAGGAACCCCGCTGTTCCCGCTTCCGGACCCGCTGCCCTGAAGGCACTCGCCCTCGCGGGCGCCGCGCTCGCGCTGTCCGTCGCGGCGGCCGCCGCGGCCGCGCCGGACCTCGCCGAACGCGCGCGCACGCTGGTGGGGGCGGGGCAGGGCGTCCACGTCGAGACCGAAGCCGGGAAGGTGCTGGTCTCGCAGGCCGCCTCGCGCGCCGTGCATCCGGCCTCGGTGTCGAAGGTGCCGACGACCCTGGCGCTGCTGCGCGCCCTCGGCGCCGAGCACCGCTTCGAGACGCGGATCGTGGCGGGCGGCCGGATCGCCGACGGCGTGCTGGAAGGCGACCTGATCGTGGAGGCGGCCGGCGACCCGTTCTTCGTGGACGAGAACGCGCTGGTCGCGCTGCGGCACCTGCGCCGGCTCGGGCTGCGGCGCGTAGCCGGCGACGTCGTCGTGCGCGGGCCGCTGCTCTTCAACTGGGCCGAGGCGGGCGCCGCCGAGCGCCTGCGTCGCGCCCTCGCGGGGCAGGTCTCGCCGGAAGCCTGGAACGCCGTGCGCGCGGCGATCGGCGGCGCCGCCGGCGCGCCGCCGGGCCTCGCCTTCGGGCGCGCCGCCGTCGGCGGCGAAGCTTCGCCGCGCCTTCTGCTGCGCCACCGCTCGCAGCCGCTGATCCCCATGCTGAAGGCGCTGAACGGCTATTCGAACAACGTCTTCGCGTGGCTCGCCGACGCGGCGGGCGGGATCGGCGCCGTCCAGGCCGCGGCGCGAGAGAGCGTGCCGCCGCCGCTCCGCGCGGAGATCGTGCTCGGCGACGGCGCGGGCGCCAGCCCGAAGAATCGCCTGAGCCCGCGCGCGGCGGTCGCGCTGCTCCGCACCCTGCAGGGCGAGGTCGCGCGCCAGGGCGGCAGCCTCGCCGACCTGCTGCCGGTGGCGGGCGTGGACCCCGGCACCCTGCAGCGCCGTCTCGACGGGCCGGGCGAGCGCGCCTACGTGGTGGCGAAGACCGGCACCTACGGCGACTACGGCGCGTGCGCCCTCGCGGGCGCCCTGCGCACGCCCGGCGGCCTCGTCTACTTCGCCGTGCTGAACCACGGCGTGCCGATTCCGGCGGCGCGAAAGAGGCAGGACGCCTTCGTGCGCGTGCTGCTCGGGGCGCTGGGCGCGCAGCCCTGGGCCTACGTCCGCGACGAGGCGCCCGCCTTCACGCGGGCGCAGATCCTCGAGGGCTCGCCGGGGCAAAGCACACGACGCTGACGGCCACCGCCGGCTGGCGCGGGTCGAGGTTCCGGTAGCCGTGGCGCTGGTCGCCCCGAAACACCAGCACGTCGCCGGCGCCGAGCTCCCAGCGCTCGCCCGACGCCGCCAGCTCGAGGCGGCCGCGCTCGCAGTAGAGGTACTCGCGCGTGCCGGGGGTGTGCGGGATGCCGGTGAGATGCCCGCCCGGCGCGAGCTCCATGCGCGAGATGTCGAGGCCGGGGATCGACTCGGGGAGGAGCGGGCGGAGGAGCGCGCCCTGGCGCCGGCGCGGAGCGGCCTCGGCGGCCGGGAAGAGCCGCGCCGCGGTTCGCGGCGGGCCGATCAGCTCCTCGATCGAGACCTGGAGCGCCGCGGCGGCGCGCTTCAGAACGGCGAGGGTCGGGTTCGCGTCGCCGGCCTCGAGGCTCGCCCAGGTGGGGCGCGGCATGCCCGAGAGCTTCGCCATCTGCTGCTGCGACAGGCCGCGCGCCTCGCGCAGGCGCCGCACGTTGGAGGCGAGGTTGGCCGAGGCGTCGTCCATCTGGCCAGCAGGCTAGCGACTCGCCAGTATAGTGGCCAACTGGTCGCCAAGCTGTCCTCCCCGCGCGAGCTTCTAGGGCGAAGGGAGATCCCATGAGCGTTCGACTCGAGCACGCCAACTTCACCGTCCGGGACCTCGACGAGGCGGTCCGCTTCCTGCGCACCGCGTTCCCGGAGTTCCGCATCCGCCACGAGGGCCGCGAAGCCGACGGGAGCCGCTGGGTCCACCTCGGCACCGACGAGAGCTACCTCGCGCTCGCCGAGGCGAGCCAGCCGGGCGCGCCGCGCGCACCCTACACCGGCGGGCCGGGGCTCGAGCACCTCGGCTTCGAGGTGGACGACGCCGAGGGCGTGCGCGCGCGCCTGCGCGCCGCAGGCTACCGGGACTCGACCTACCCCAACGCGCACCCGCACCGCCGCCGCGTCTACTTCCGCGACGCCGAGGGCAACGATTGGGAGTTCGTGCAGTACCTCTCGGACGACCCGGCGGAGCGCAACGACTACCGGCTGCGCGGCTGACGTGGCGCGCGGCCGCGAGCGTGGCGCGCGCCCCGGCGCGTGCCATGCTCGGCGCCTCCGATGCGCGGCTCGCCCCTCGTCTGGTTCTGGCTGCTCTACATGGGCGGGCTCGGCGCGGTGTTCCCCTACCAGAGCCTCTACCTGCGCGAGAACGCGGCGCTCACGGGCGCGGAGGTCGGCCTCGTGCTGGCGGTGCGCCCGCTCGTCGGGATGCTCGCGCAGCCGCTCTGGGGGCAGCTCGCGGATCGCAGCGGCTCGCGGAGCCGCGTGCTCGGCGCGCTCGCCCTCGCCTCGGCGGCGACCTACGCGGTCTTTCCGCTCGCCGACGGCTTCGCGGCCCTGCTCTTCGCGATGGCGGCCTCGGCGCTCTTCTCCACCTCGGTCCTCCCGCTCGGCACCTCGGTCACGCTGGCGGCCCTCGGCGCCGAGGCGTCGTGGCGCTTCGGGCAGGTGCGCGTCTTCGGCACGCTCGGCTTCCTCGTCCTCGTCGCAGGCTTCCCGCCGCTCCTCCACGCGGCGCAGCGCGAGCTCGGCTGGGCCCGTGCGCCGGGCGGCCCGTCGGAGCCGGGGCTCGGCTGGCTGTTCGGCGTCGCGGCGCTCTTCTCCGCCGCCGCGGCCTGGCCCGCGTTCCGCACCCACGCCGGCGCCGCGGGCACCCGCGCGCGGCGCGGAGAGCTCGCGCGCCTGCTGCGCCACCGTCCCTTCCGCCGCGCGCTCTTCTACGCCTTTCTCGCCTGGCTGCTGCTCCAGGGGCCGATCCTCCTCTTCCCCGTCTTCGTGCGCGAGATCGGCGGCGACCTCGACCTCGTGAGCCGCATGTGGCTCCCGATGATCGCGCTCGAGATCCCGCTGGTGATCTACTCGGGGCCTGCGCTGCGCCGATTCGGGGCGCGCGGTCTCGTCGCGACCGGCGTCCTCGCCGACGGCCTGCGCTGGACGATCTGCGCGCTCGTGCCCGAGCTGCCGGTGGTGTTCGCCGCGCAGCTCCTGCACGGCGTCTCGATCGCGGGGCTCGGGGTCGGGATCCAGCTCTACGTCGAGAGCGTCGTGCCGGAGGGGCTGCGCTCGAGCGGGCAAGGGGCGCTGGCGACCTTCGGGCCGAGCGTCGGCGGCATCGTCTCCAGCGCGGCCGCCGGCGCGCTGCTCGACGCCTTCGGCCCGCGCGCGCCGGCGCTGGCCGGCGGCCTCGGCGCGCTGGCGCTCGGCGCCGCGACCTTCCTGTTGCTGCCGCGCCCGGAGCGCGCCGCGGAGGAGCCACGGACGGCCTGACCGACGTCACGACTCCGGGATCAGGCGTGCGAGGAGCTGCTCGACGTCCGCGAGCTGCCGCTCCACGTACGCGTAGTAGCGCTCGCGCTCGGCGCGCCAGGCGGCCGAGCGCGGGATCCAGTCGCGCTCGCCGCGCTGCGCCAGAATGGAGCGGTAGCGCTCCTCGAACCAGCGCAGGTTCCACTCGAGCTGGGTGAAGCGCGCGTCGCCCGCCATCAGGCGGAAGCTGTCGCTCGCGATCTTGCGGCCCCCCTCCACCACGTAGAGGTTCAGGTGGGTGCGGTAGATCTGGTTGGGCCGGTGGATCGGGGCCGTCTTGACGAGCGCGCCGTGGCGGGTCGGCAGCCAGCCGTAGCGGCTCAGCGCGGCGCGCATCTCGCGGTCGCCGTGGACGGCTGCGAAGTCTTCGAGCGGGAACAGGTTGGCGCGAATCGCCAGGTTCACGAAGGCGTTCGCCGGCACGCTCATGTTGAAGAGCTGGCGGATCGGGCCGAGGCCGACGGAGCGCGGCGCCCACACGTCGGCCGCCGCCAGCGCATTGCGCAGGATGTGGATGCAGTTGTCGTAGAAGAAGCTCCAGTGGTAGGTCTCGCCTCCCACGGCGTAGCGACGGTTCTGCTGGTTCAGGTAGCCGACCACCTGCTCCATCTGGGCGCGTTCCAGGGGAAGCGTCGAGCAGAAGACGCTGCGCGCGAAGCGGATCGCCACGTCGCTGCCCAGCAGGTACTGGGACAGCACCTCCTGCGCCGGGCGGCCCGGCGACTTCGCCAGGAACTCCTCGTGCACCTCGACGCCGCGCAGCAGGCCGAGCTCGACCAGACGGCGCGCGGTGGCGTCGAAGTGCTCCCGGGTCAGCGTCTCGCCTCTTCTCAGCTCGCCGTTGAAGAAGAGCGCGCGGCCCGGGTAGGCGATCCAGTTCACGTTCTTCAGGCGCTCGTTGGCGCTGATGCCCGTGCCGTGGCGCGGATCGGCGAGGTCGTCCACCCGCTCCGGGCACATGCGCAGCGTCGGGAACGCTGCGTCCTCGTCGCGGCAGACGCCCTTCAGGTACAGCACGCCGTGGCCCGCGTTGCCGCCCTTCGCGCCGTCGACGCGCTCGTACTGGCTGAGCGCGCAGAGCTCGGCGTAGTACGGGAAGAGCTTCTCGTAGGCGGGCTCGGGCAGCCGGATCGGGAGCACGCGCTCGTCGGCCGAGGCCGTGCGGCGCCCCGGGGCGAAGCAGGCGCTCGCGAGCAGCGCGCACATCGCGAGCGCGATCGAGGAAGCGACTCTCATGTTGCCCCCGTGGCGAGTGCGGCGCGCAGCCGCGCCAGGATCTCCGGCGCCGCGCGCAGGCGGAGCCTCGTGCCGTGCTCGTCGTGGCTCTCGGCGAGCACCCGGGCCGCGGCGTGGGCCTCGGCGACCACGCGCTGGAGTGCGTAGGGCACCACGAGCTCGGCCTCGATCATCTCCCCCTCGAAGCGGGCGACGATGCGCTCGCGCAGGCGCGCCGCGTCCGCGGGGTCGCGCGCCGAGAGCTGGAGCGCTTCGGGCCACTCGGCGGCGAGTCGCTCGCGCGCCGCGGCGTCCAGGCGGTCGACCTTGTTCAGCACCATCAGGCGCGGGCTCTCGGTGGCGCCGATCGACGCCAGCACCTCGCGGGTGAGCGCGACCTGGGAGGGGAAGGCCGGGTCGGAGGCGTCCACCACGTGGACCAGCAGGTCGCAGTCGCGCGCCTCGTCGAGGGTGGAGCGGAAGCTGGCGACGAGGTCGTGGGGGAGCTGCTGAATGAAGCCGACGGTGTCCGAGACCAGGATGCGCGGCGTCGTCTCCGGCTGCAGCGTGCGCACCGTCGTGTCGAGGGTGGCGAACAGCTTGTCCTCGACCAGCACGCCGCTGCCGGTCAGCGCGCGCATCCAGGAGGACTTCCCCGCGTTCGTGTAGCCGACCAGCGCCACGGTGTGGAGCTCGCTGCGCCGCTTGCGTCGCGTGCCCGCCTCGCGCTCGATCGCGGCGAGCTCCGCGCGCAGCTCGGCGATGCGATCCCGCACCTTGCGCCGGTCGAGCTCGATGCTGCTCTCGCCCGCGCCGCGCCCGCCGATGCCGCCTCCCTGGCGGTCGCGGCCGCCGCCCGTCTCGCGCAGGCGGGGGGCGAGGTACGAGAGCCGCGCGATCTCCACCTGCAGGCGCGCCTCGCGGCTGCGCGCGTGGCGCTGGAAGATGGCGAGGATGACCGCGCTGCGGTCGAGCACCTCGGCCCCGGTGGCGCGCTCGAGGTTGCGCGACTGGGAGGGCGAGAGGTCGTGGTTCACGAGCACCACGCCCGCACGCGGCGGAGCCTCCGCGCCCTCGGCCGCGGCGTCCGCGAGCGGCTCCGGCTCCTCTTCTTCGGCGTCCCGCGTCCGGCGCTTCGCGCCGGGCGGACCCATCGGCACGACGCCGCTCCCGCCGGTGTGGCGCGCCAGCTCCTTCAGCTTGCCCTCGCCCACGACGGCGCCGGGCGCGAGGCGCGCGCGCCGCTGGGTGACGCGCCCCACGATCTCGAGCCCGAGCGTCTTGCCGAGGCGCGCGAGCTCACCCAGGGAGGATTCGGCCTCGGTGTCCGAGACGCCGGGGAGCTGCACGCCCAGCAGCACCGCGCGCGGCCGCGGCGGCGCGGTGGCGCTCACGCCGCGCCTCGCATGCCCGGCGCCTCGTGCCCGCTGGCGGCCACGTACTCGGCGTAGCCGCCGCCGTAGACGCGCGGGCCTTCGGGCAGCAGCTCGAGCACGCGGTTCGTGAGCACCGAGAGGAAGTGGCGGTCGTGCGAGACGAGCAGCAGCGTGCCGTCGTAGCCGGCGAGGGCCCGGATCAGCATCTCCTTGGTCGCGAGATCGAGGTGGTTGGTCGGCTCGTCGAGCACCAGGAAGTTCGGCGGATCGTAGAGCATGCGCGCCATCACGAGGCGCACCTTCTCGCCGCCGGAGAGCAGCCGGCAGCGCTTCTCGATCTCGTCGCCGGGGAAGCCGAAGCAGGCGGCGAGCGTGCGCAGCGATCCGATCGTCGCCTGGGGAAAGGCGTTCTGGAGCGTCTCCCAGACGGTCTCGTCGCCCTCCAGCAGCTCCATCGAGTGCTGGGCGAAGTAGCCGAGCTTCACCGCCGCGCCGAGGCTGACCGCGCCCGCGTCGGGCTGCGCGGCGCCGGCCACGAGCTTCAGTAGCGTCGATTTGCCCGCGCCGTTGGCGCCCATCACGCACCAGCGCTCGCGGCGGCGGATCAGCAAGTCGAAGTCGTCGAACACGATCCGCGTGCCCCAGGCCTTGCGCACGCCCGCGAGGCGCGCGACGTCGTCGCCCGAGCGCGGCGGCGGGCGGAACTCGAACTCCAGGGTCTGGCGGCGCTTCGGGGGGGCGACCTTCTCGATCTTCTCGAGCTTCTTGACCCGCGACTGCACCTGCGCGGCGTGGCTGGCGCGCGCCTTGAAGCGCGCGATGAAGGCCT
>Ga0105107_10000251_pt1 | contig 32396 bp, 29 predicted proteins | sample PPLLaktember2015_6_FD_79335 | JGI IMG/M metagenome (GOLD analysis project Ga0105107, IMG submission 79335) | Freshwater sediment microbial communities from Prairie Pothole Lake near Jamestown, North Dakota, USA - PPLs Lake P8 Core (1) Depth... | ecosystem: Environmental > Aquatic > Freshwater >...
CCGTCAAGCGCGTCCTCGTCGTCGAGGACGACCGTCCCCTGTGCTCGGCCCTCGCCGCCGTGGTCCGGGGCTGGGACGCAGAGGCCTGGGAGGCGCACACCATCGCCGAAGCCCGCTCGATGCTCGACCGCAACCCCGAGCTCGTGATCGTCGACCTCTGGCTCGAAGGAGAGAGCGCGATCAAGCTGGTGGAGGAGGTCGCGCACCACCGACCCGCGCCCGCGATGTTGGCGATCAGCGGCCGCGCTTCCCCGGAGGAGTCGTTCCGCCTCGGCCAGCTCGGTGTGCGCGCGTTCCTGCCCAAGCCGCTGTTCAAGGAGCAGCTCGTCGAGAAGGTCGGCGAAGCGCTGCGCCAGGCTCCCGACGTCGAGCCCTGGATCTCCGCCCACGTCGGCAAGACCTCCCTCCGCGAAATGCAGAGCGAGGTTCGGCGCGTGATGCTCGAGCAGGCGATCGCGCGCGCCGGGGGGAGCCGCAGCGGAGCGGCGAGGCTGCTCCAGGTTACGCGGCAGGCGATCCAGCAAGTCTTCCATCGCCGGCCCCCCCCGACTCCACCGGACGCTCCGCCGCCGCCCGGGAGCTGATGGCTTCGTGACCGGGCCGGCGGAGCCGATCGCCCCGCGGCCGCACCGTCGCTTCCTCGCGTGGGCAGAATCCATCGACCCCGCCCTGCGCCGCTCGTTCCAGTGGCCGCTCGGCTGGGTGGCAGCGGCGCTCGCCTACTCGCTACTCCTGACGTTGGTGTCGCAGGCGCCGGGCCTGCGCGAGTTCTTCCGTCTGGATCCGCTCCCGGTAGTCGTCCTCCAGGTCTTCGCCCTCGCCGTCACGCTGCTCGTCTACGGCGCCGAGAACCGCGGGCGCTTCACGCCGGCGCAGCGCGGCGCCAGCATGCTGGCGGTCGCGTTCCTGTTCCAGCTGGTCTGCTACGCGCCCGTCGCATTCTCCGAGCCTCCCGGCACCTACGTCTTCGCCGCGCTGCCCCTGATGGCGATGTGGCTCCACGTCGCCGCGATCGGCGGAAGCTGGCGGCATCCTTTTCCGCTGCTCGCGCACGGTCTCGGCATGGCGGTGGGGCTGGCGTTGCATCCGGATCCGGATCACGCCGCGGTGTTCGCCACCGTGGCTCCGCTCGGCATCGCCGGCGGCCTGATCAGCGGGACGCTGCTGACCGAGCTCAGCACCCAGCGCGCGGCCCTCGCCGAGCACCGCTCCGCGATCTGGGCCCAGGTGCTGGCGGCCCGCGCCGAGGAAGTCGATCGCCTCTCGACGACGCTGGGGCGCGCCCTCGTCCTGCGCAATGAAGGCGAGAGCGCGCGCCAGGTCGCGCTGCGCGCCGTGGCAGCCATCGGCGACGGCGTCCGCGACCGCGCCCCGGCGGCGACGGTCCGGGCTTCCCTGGCGGCCCTCGACGAGGCCCTGCGGCGGCTGGCGCGCTCGGCCGAGGAGACCCGTAGGCTCGGACGGGAGTCGCCGCCTTCGTCCGGCGCCGCGCTTCCGGTGCGCGCCTTCGCCTGCGCCCGTCAGGTGGTAGCGGAGATGGCGGCGCGGTTCCCGGGCGTCACGTTCTCGTGTCATGCGTTTCCGCCGAGCGCGGAGTCGGCTCTTGCCGCGGTGGGCGGGGGCGAGGAGGGCCTTCGGCGCATCCTCGAGATCGCCGTGACGAACGCCTGCGAGGGCGACGGCGTCCGCTGCGCGTCCCGCGTCGAGGTGCTCGTCACCGGCGAGCCCCAGCTTCCCCTGCTCACGCTCGAGGTACGTGACGACGGGCCCGGCTTTCCGCCGGCGCTGCTCGCGGGACCCGTCGAGGCGTTCGCGACTACGAAGCCAGGCGCCAGCGGGCTCGGCCTGTATACGGCGGAGCGTCTGGCGCGGGCGGGCGGCGGCTTCCTGCGCCGCGAGAACGGCGCCGGCGGCGGGGCGCGCCTCGCGATCTTCCTGCCCGAGGCGGCCGCGTGAAGCCGGGGCCGATCCAGCGCTTTCGCCTCTCGCTCGAGGCATGGGCCGGGAGCTTCGACCCCGCCATGCAGCGAGCCAGCTTCTGGGGCCCTCCCCTCGCGATCTCGAGCGTGGCGACCTTCGCGATCATCGCATTCGTGAGTGTGGTGCCGGGCGTGCGGGACTTCTTCGGGCTGCAGCCGGCCGTTCCGCTCGCGCTGGTCGTCGCGCGGTTGCTCGTCTACCTCACCTTCGAGCGCTTCGAACGCTGGCGCGGAGGCGGCACGGTGTACTTCACGCTGGCCACGCTCTTCATGGGCTTCGCGTTCCAGCTCGTCGCTTCCTCGCTGGTGGTGTTCTCCGAGCCGCCCGGCGCGTTCGTGTTCGCCGTGCTCCCCGTCGTGGGCGCCGGCTACAACTGCATGGTGATGCGCGCGACGCCGCGGTTCCCCTGGCCGGCGCTGGCCCACGGCCTCGCGATGGCGATCGTGCTGGCGTTGCGGCCCGGCTCGCCGCGGACCGAGATCTTCTCGGTTGCGGGGCCGCTCGCGGTCGGGAGCGGCCTGTTCCTGGGCATGCTCGGCGCCTCCATGTCGCGCGCGCGGGAGACCCTGGAAGAGCACCGGCGCGCGATCGAGGCGCACGCCCTGGAGGAGCGTACCGGCGAGGCGCGACGCCTCTCCTCGAGCCTCCTCGAGCTGCTCCAGCGCAGCCACGACGCCAGCAGCGCCATCTCGGCGGCCCTGCTCGACGCCGACCAGCTCTCGCACCTGGTCCGTCAGGACGGCGGACCGTGCGGCCCGCCGGTCGCCGCGGCGGCCGCGTCCCTGCGGAGTTCGCTCGAGCGCGTGGGCCTGATCCTCGGCGCCGAGGACGCGACCGCCGAAGGGCGGCCGGCGGAGCGCGACGCTGCCCCGGTGGTGCCCGCACTGCGCGCGGCGCTCGCGCAGGTCGCGCGCCGCTTCCCCGCGGTGCGCCTCGAGGCCGGTCCGGTCTCGCGCGGCGCCGAGCGGGCGGAGGTCGCGCTCCAGGGAGGCGCCGGAGGCCTCGAGCGGCTGATCGCGGAGCTCGTGAAGAACGCCTGCGAAGGAAGCGGAGCCCAGCGCGCGCGGCGCGTGACGGTGAGCGTCGACGCGGTGAGCGAGCCGGGCTCGGTCGCGATCCGGGTGCTCGACGACGGGCCGGGCTTCGCCGCCCACGTGCTCGCCTCGACGCCCACCGCCTTCGTCACCACCAAGCCGGGCGGGACGGGGCTCGGCCTCTACACCGCGGAACGCCTGGCCGCCGCGAACGGCGGATCGCTGCGGCTCGAGAATCCCCCCAGCGGGGGCAGCGCCGTGACGCTCCGCCTGCGGCGGCTCTGACCGAATCGTGGATCGAAGAGTGGGTCCCGACGCAACGACTCAGCCGTAACGGTGCCCCGCGATCTCCGCGCCCTCGGCAGCCAGGCGCGCGGAGGCAGCGGCGCGCAGCGGCGCGAGCTGGATCTTCTGGTTGCCGGTGTAGGCGAGCTCGCCGGGACGGAAGAACAGCACCCGTCGCGGCACCTTGTAGGGCGCCAACCGCTCGCGCAGGAAGGCGCGGATCGCCTCGCCGTCGGGAGCCGGGCGAGCGTCGCCGCGCGCGATCGCGCAGAGCACCACGACCTCGCCGAGGCTCGGGTGCGGGACGCCGACCGCGAGCGCCGCCAGCAGGCCCGGGTAGGCGCGCAGCGCGCCCTCGATCTCGATTGGAGACACGTTGGCGCCGCCCGTCTTGATGAGGTTCGAGAGCCGGCCGGTCCAGTGCAGGTGACCGTCGGGGTCGAGGAAGCCGCCGTCCTGGGTGTGGAACCAGCCGTCCGCGTCGAAAGCCAGCTCGGGCTCGAGCTTGTAGTAGCCGCGCATCAACGTCTCGCCGCGCACGGCGATCTCGCCGGGCTCGCCCGCCGCGATCGGCGCGCCGCTCGCCGGATCGACGATCCGCAGCTCGACGCCCGGCAGCGCTCGGCCGCTGCTCCGCGCACGCAGCGCGGCGGGCGTGGCGGCCGGTAGCGCGGCGGCGATCGTGAAGGTCTCGCTGAGGCCGTAGGATGCATCCATTCCCCAGACGTCCTTCTCGATCCCGGCGAGGCGCGCGAGGGGCGAGCTGAATCGCGTCTTCGTCACGCTCGAGAGGTCGCGCCGCGCGGCGTCGGGGTGCTCGCCGAGGGCCTTCTCCTGGTGCGGCCAGGCGTGGACCGTCGTGATGCGCTCGCGCTCGATGCACTCGAGCGCGCGCGCCGGCTCGAACGCCTCCTGGAGCACCAGGCAGGCGCCCGCCGCGAGGCTCGCACCGAGCGACATGGCGATGCCCGCGGTCCAGAAGAACGGCTGGGAGGTCCACACGCGGTCCTCGGTCCCGATGCCCATCGCCTCCACGAAGCGAGCGCTCTGGATCAGCGGCGTGCGCTGGCTGTGCAGGATCCCCTTCGGCCGCTCGGTCGTGCCCGAGGTGTAGATGATCAGCGCGTCGTCGGCGGGCCGGACCTCGGCAGCCACGGCGTCGAGCAGCGCATCGGGAACGCCGTCGGCGTGCGCGAGCAGCGCCGACCAGGGCTCCACGCCGCCGCGCACCTCGGCCAGCCCCAGGCACCCGATGCGGCGGAGCTGCGGCAGCGCGGAGCAGCGGATGCGGCCCGGCTCCGCCGCCGCGAGTGCCGGGTGGCGGGCGAGCAGGTCGTCGAGGTAGCGGTGCCCGGCCAGCTCCGGCTGCATCAGCAGCAGCGACGCGTCGCCGTGGCGCAGCACCCAGTCGAGCTCGTCCGCGGGCGCGAAGGTGTTGAGGGGCACCAGCACCGCGCCCACCAGCCCGGCCGCGAGCCAGGCGATCGCCCACTCGGGACGGTTGCCCATCAGCAGCGCGACGCGCGCGCCCTTCACCACGCCGGCGCCGATCAGGGCGCGGGCGAGGCGGCGCGCCTCGGCCTCGAGCAGCCGGTAGTCGAGCTCGCGGCCCTCGTCGGGGAAGCGCAGCGCGATCCGCGCGCCGTGGCGCGCGGCCACGTCGCGCAGGAATGCGGCCGTGGTGCGCGGCTCGGCCGCATCCGTCACGGACGCGTCTCGCGCTCCGGCAGGCGCTCGCTGGGCAGCCGCACCTCGGCCGTGCCGGTCGCCAGGGTCTCGCCCTTCTGGTTCGCCATCGTCACCTCGACGGTCGCGATCGGGCGCCCGCTCGGATCGCCCCAGTCGACTTGCGCCACCTGGCCGCGCAGGTAGGTGACGTCCCCGGTCAGCGCCGGCGAGCGATACGACATGCGGCTGTGCACGACGTCGCCCCACTCGCCCGCCCAGTTCGCCAGCCAGTCGAGCACCCAGGCGCCCATCGAGGCGCCGTAGCCGTAGCCGCGCGGCATGCCGATGAGCTGGGCGTACTGCTCCTGCACGTGGCCGCGCGAAGGGCCGTGGTAGAGCCCGTCGCCCAGCGTGGGATCGATCTTGGCGCCCTCGAGGTCGCGCGACATCTCGGGCAGCCAGCCCGCACGGTAGAGCGAGGAGGGGCCGCCGTCCTGCCGGAAGGAGCCCCAGGCGCTCATCAGGAAGGCCCGCCACTCCGTCGTGAAGCTCTGGATCGTGTGCGGGCCGATCGGGCGCGTGGGCAGCGCCTCGCCCTCCTTCACGATCACGCGCCGCTCGTGGGCGAGGTCGAGGAAGCTCCGGTAGTACTCGAACTTCTCCCGCTCGACCGCCTGGAGCTGCTCCTCGCTCCAGGTGGGCTCGCGGGAGTCCGCGAAGGCGCCGCGCCGGCGCGCCTCCTCGGCGAGGTAGCGGATCGAGGTCGAGCGCTGCTTCGCCACCAGCTCGCCGCGCTGGTTGATGTAGGTCGTGTCGCCCCGCGAGAACATCGTCGGCCCGGCGAATTTCGTCTCGGTGACCTTGTAGTCGAACAGCATGCGCTCGAGGGTGATGCGGTCGCCCGGCGCGATCCGCGGTCCGAAGAACCACCACTCGTCGCCGCCGAACAGCATGTGCGTGCCGGGGAGGGTGCCCTGGATGGCGGGCCCGGCGCCGTGGCTGTCGCTGGTGCAGACCACGAAGGACTGCGGCGCCACGAGGCGGCCGAAGCGGCTCTCCGCCGCGAACTCCTCGTCGAAGTGCAGCGGGTTCGGGTTCTGCATGCCCTGCACCCAGCGGCGGACGTCGTTGGGCGCGACCGGGTCCTTGAGCTGCCCGCCGCCGAGCGGAACGCCGATCCAGCGGTCGACGTCCGAGGTGTCGAAGTCGGGAAAGCGCCGGCGCACCTCTTCAGCGTTCATGATCTTCAGCGTTCATGGGGTGGCTCCCGAATCTGACGGTGTGTCAGATCGTAGCACGCGGGGGCGGGCGGGTGTGCTACTGGCTGATTCCATGATCCGGCGGCTCTCCCACGTCGGGCTCTGCGTCGCAGACCTCGAGCGTTCGCTGCGCTTCTACCGCGACGGGCTCGGACTGCGCGAGGTCTCGGCCCTCGAGCTGGCCGGCGAGCCGGCCGCCACGCTGCTCGAGCTTCCGGGCGTCGTCCTGCGGGCGCGCTACCTGGAGCGCGACGGCGCCGTGCTCGAGCTGCTGAGCTACCCCTCGCCCGGCGCCGTCGGCGGAGCCGGGGTGCGGGCGATGAACGCGCCGGGCCTCAGCCACCTCTCGTTCCAGGTGGACGACCTCGACGCCGCCGCCGCGCGGCTGGTCGCGCTCGGCGGCCGGCTGCTCGCGCACACCCGCATCGAGAATCCGCGCCTCCGCGCGCGGGCGGTGTTCCTCACCGACCCCGACGGCACGCGCATCGAGCTGGTGGAGACGCCGCCTCCGCGAACGGAGGCCTCCTAGAGCGCGCGGGAAGCGCAGCGCGGCGGCGATGGCGAGCTCACCCCTCGCCGAACTCGAACAGCACCTTCACCGCGCCGCTGCGCCCCTGGTCCCGGCAGGCGAGGAAAGCCTCGCGCCAGCGCGCGAGCGGGAAGCGGTGCGTGACGATCGCCGTCGCGTCGAAGCCGCGCTCGCGCAGCAGCTCGAAGTACCACTCCATGGCGTGGAGCTCGCGGCCTTCGAAGGGCTCTACGCCGAAGGCGTTCGAGCCGATCACCGCCACCTCCTTGAAGTAGAGGGGCGTCCACTCGAAGCGGCGCGGCGTCGCCACGCCGGTCAGCACGATGCGCGCGCGGGGCGCGGCGACGCGCAGGCCGACCTCGAGCGTCTCGGCCGAGGCGACGGAGTCGTAGATCGCGTCGACGCCGCCGTTCAGCATCGGAAGGCCTCGCCAGGGCTGCTGCAGCGCGGCGCCGGTGGCCTCGCCGAGCGCCTCGATCAGCGAGCGGAGCGGCCGGTGCGCGAATACCGCGTGCGCTCCGAGGCGCCGCGCCAGCGCCGCCTGGTGGGCGAAGCGCGCCACGGCGAGCACGCGAACGTCGGGGTGGAGCGCGCGCAGGATCGCGACGGCGAGCAGGCCGAGGGTGCCGCAGCCGTAGACCAGCGCGCTGCTGCCGGCAGGCGGGGGCTGGCGCAGCACCGCGTGCAGCGACACCGAGAACGGATCGGCGAGCGCCGCCGCTTCGTCGGAGATCGCCTGGGGCACCGGCAGGCACTGGCTCTCGTGGGCCGGCAGCAGCGGCGCGAAGCCGCCCGGCGCGCTGGCGCTGTTGCCGTGATGGATGCCGGGGGCCAGCGCGCCGCTCGCGAAGCTCCGGCACTGGGCGTACTGGCCGGCCCGGCAGAAGTCGCAGGGCGGCAGGCCCCGCGGCGCGCAGGAGAGCCAGGGATTCAGCACCACCCGTTCGCCGACCCGGCGCGTGCGCACCTCGGGACCGACGCGCTCAACCACGCCGACCACTTCGTGCCCGAGCACCTGCGGGAACGAGACCAGCGCCGTCATCGGATTGTCGAGGGCGCCTTCGAGGAACACCTGCTTCGCGTCGCTGCCGCAGATGCCGCAGAGCCGCGTGCGGAGCAGCAGCCAGTCGCCGGCGGGGAGCGCGGGCTCCGGCAGCTCGCGCAGGCGCATCGGCGCCGTCGGGCCGACGTAGGCACGCGGCGACGCGGCGCCGAGCAGCCGGGTGGCGACGAGGCGCGGCAGGCTGTAGTCGAAGACGAGGGCCTGCACGCCGATCAGCGCCGCGCGCCCACGCCGGAAGCGACGCTCACGCGCGCCCCCAGCGCGCGGCGGCCGCGGCCCGCGCGTGCTCCGCCGCTCCGCCCAGCTCGAGGCGCAGCGCCTGCAGGCGCATGCTGAAGACGTGGAGCGGATGCTCCCGGGTGTAGCCGATGGCGCCCGAGAGCTGGTGGGTCTCGGCGAACAGGCGCCGCGCGGCGCCCGCCGCGTAGGCCGCGGCGAGAGCGGCTCCCTCCGCGGGCGCCCTCCGGGCCGCCGTCTCGAAGGCGAGCCAGCGCGCCGCCTCGACCTGCACCGAGCACGCGGCGAGCCGGTGCTGCACCGCCTGGAAGCTGGCGAGCGGGCGCCCGAACTGACGCCGCTGCTTCAGGTAGCCGAGTGTCGTCTCGAGCGCCCCGCGCATGGTTCCTGCCAGCTCGACGGCGAGGGCGGCGCGCCAGGCGTCGCGCAGGCGCGCCCCGGCGCCGGGCCCTAGATCGTGGCCCGCCGCGGCGAGCGAAACCGGAATGCGTCCCATCGGGTATCCGTAGGGCGTCTCCAGCCGGGGGACGTCCCCCGGCTCGAGCGTGAGCGCGCGGGCCGCGGCTCCGTCGAGCAGCAGCAGCGTGCGCGCGTCGGCAGCGAAGCGCACCGGCCCCGGCTGGGCGAGGTCGGCGAGGGCGACGGGACCGGGGAGCGCGCGCCCGAGAGCGGCGGGGACCGCGAGCGCCGCGGCGCCGGCGGCCACCGCCCCCGCAGCGTGGGCGACCGCCTCGACGACCAGGGCCGCTTCGAGCAGGCCCGCCTCGCCGCTCGTGGCCGCGTCCAGGAACCCGGCGTCGGCCAGGGCGCGCTCGAGAGCGAAGTCGCAGGCGCCCTCCCGCGCCAGCGCCGCCGCGCGCTCCCAGCCGGCATGCTTCGCGAGCAGCGCAGCCACCGCCTCGGCGATCGCGCGCTGCTCCTCCGAGAGCTCGAAGTCCACGCCGCCCGCTCGCTACTCGCGAGGCAGCCCGAGGAAGCGGCTCGCGATCAGGTCGAGCTGCACCTCGGTGGCCCCGACGGCCACGCCCGCCGTCATCGCCATGCGGAACTGCGCGTCGGCGAAGCTGCCGGCCTCGAGCCCCTCGCAGCCGCCGAGCTCGAGAGCGAGGTCCGCCACCCACTGCTCGGCGAAGGTGCCGGCAACGCGCGCCACGTTGGTGTCGGCGCTCGGCGGCTCGCCGCGCGCGCGCCGGTCGACGACGCGGTACGAGAGCACGCGCCCGGCCTCGCACAGCGCCCGCGCCTCGCCGAGGCGCGCGAGGGTCTCGCCGCCCAGCGGCCCCGCGGAAGCCAGGCGCTCCGCCAGCCGGTCGAGGGTGCGCGCGGCGCGCGCGTAGCGCGGGGCCCCCACGCGCTCGTACTGGAGGGCGTAGGCGACGACCGCCCAGCCCTCCCCTTCCGGTCCGAGCCGCGCGGCCTCGGGCACCCGCACGTCGCGGAACGCGACTTCGTGGAAGTAGCGCTCGCCGACCACGGAGGGGACCTCCCGCACCTCGATGCCCGGCAGGTCCATCGGCGCCAGCAGCACCGTGAGGCCGCGCTGGCGGCGCGAGGCCGGGTCGCTGCGCGCCAGCAGGAAGCAGAAGTCCGCGTGGTTCGCGTAGGAGGTCCAGAGCTTGCTCCCGTTCACCACGTAGTCCGCGCCGTCGCGCACGGCGAGGGTGCGCAGGGCGAGCAGGTCGGAGCCGGCGTCGGGCTCCGAGAATCCCTGACACCAGAAGACGTCACCCCGGGCGATGCGCGGCAGGTGCTCGGCGCGCTGGGCCTCGCTGCCGTACTCGAGCAGCGCCGGACCGATCCAGTTGACGTTCATGTACTGCGGGCCGCGCGGCTCGCCGCGCGACCAGAGCTCCTCGCCGAGGATCGCGTGCTGCCAGGGGCTGGCGTCGCGCCCGCCCCAGGCCGCGGGCCAGTGGGGCGTCAGGAAGCCACGCGCCGCGAGCGCGGGGCAGAAGTCGCGGGCGAAGGCGGCCTGCTGCGCGCTGCCGGGCCCGTCCTGCGCCCGCTCGTCCCAGTCGGGCGGCAGCGCCTCCTCGAGGAACGCGGCGAGGGCGCTGCGGAAGGCGGCGTCCTCCGGCGACCAGTCGAACTCCACAGGAAGCTCCGCGGCAGGCGCTGTCCCCGCAATCTGACGGGGTCTCAGATACTGTAGCCCGAGGGCGGGCCTCCGCCGCATCTCAGCGAGGCGCCGGCCGGACCCCGGCTGCCCCGAGCGCCGCGACGATCTCGCGCGCGATCTCGCGGTGGAGCGCCGCGCTGTAGTGGCACCGGAAATGGGAGGCAGGATCGGCCTCGCCGCCCAGGAAGGCGTGGAGACGCGGCGTGGGGTCGATGCACAGCACCTCGCCCCCCGCACACAGGCGGCGGTAGAGGCGGCTCGGGTTGGCGCGTCCCACGCGGGACTGCTCCAGGCTCGGCAGGTAGACCAGCGCGGGCTGCGCCCCGGCGGCGCGCGCCTCCGACACCAGCGCGTTCAGGATGGCCTCGGTCCGCTTCCGGTTGCGACGCTCCAGGCGATCGGCGAACACGACGTCGAAGAGCATCTGCAGGTAGCCCGGAGCGCGCAGCCGGAAGTCCGCCGCGAACTCGTCCGGCGCCGGCACCGGAACGTTCTCGAGCGCCAGGGAGCCGCCGCGCAGCCGGAAACGCGGCTTCGCGTAGTCGCGGAACCAGAGCTGGTTGCGCTCGATGTCGGCGTTCAGGAAGCCGAGCAGGACCACGTCCGGCCGCTGGGCCAGGCCCTGCTGGCGCAGGCGAAGGAGCTGCTGGTCGTGCCCGTGGCCGTGCACCGCGAGATTCAACACCTCTCCCGGCGCGATGGCCGCCTCTACCTGCGCGGGGAAGCTCTCGCCGTCTTCCACGCACTCGCCGAAGGTGAAGGAGTCCCCGAGCGCCACGATGCGTAGCCCCGCACCCGGCTCCAGCGGATACTCGCGCCGGCCGCGCATGCCCTGCGAGTTGCTGTGGACGAGCGCGCCGCCTACCCGGACTCCGTCCAGGTTCTCGAGGAGCGTCCAGCCGAGCAGGGGGTCGTGGCGATCGATCCGGGCCTGGTGCGTCACCACGCCGCGCACGCCGTGCGTGCGCAGCCAGCGCTCGCGCCGCCAGGCGCTCGACTGGATGGGGTCCGGCAGGGGCATCCACCCGACCCGGATGGCGACCTCGACCGCGGCGACGCAGAGCAGCGCCGAGGCGGCCATCAGCAGGATCTCGTCGCGACGCGGCAGACGCATGCCCGGCAAGGGGTAGCCGCTGGCGGCCTGACTTCAATCCCGTCGCGGCGCGCCCGCGAGCGCCATCGTGTCGGCCAGGATGTGAGCGCTGGTCTCGATCAGCGCCTCGCGATCGACACCGAAGTAGGCCAGCTCCCGGTGGTAGGCGCCGACGCTCTCCAGCACCGTGGCGAGGGCCGCCGCGGCGGCGTAGGGATGGAAGCCCGCGCAGGTCGCAGCGCCCCCCGAACCGCCGAGCCGACGCGCCAGGGCCTCGACCAGCGGCCGCAGCGCCTGGCGCCGCTTGCGGCGGAAGCGATGCGCGCCCTCTTCCGCCGCGTGGTTCCGCACCCTCAGCACGGCATGATGTCCGTCCCAGAGGTCGAGGAAGGCGGCCACCAGGGCCCTCGCGTTGGCGAGGCCCTCGGCGCCCTCGAGCGGACGGCCGAGCAGATCGAGGATCGCCGGGAGCCCCGCCGCCGCCTCGCCCGCCAGCTCGAGCGTGGCGGCCTCCACCCCCGCGAAGTACTGGTAGAAGCTCGCCGGCGAGGTGCCCGCGCGGCGCGCGATCTCGACCACCGCCGCGCCGCGCAGGCCGCGCTCGCGCAGCAGATCGGCGGTGGCGTCGAGCAGGCGCCGCCGGGTGCGGAGCGCGCGCGGTCCGAGCTTCCGCTGCTGCGCCGGGGTCGCCATGCCTACCAACTCTCCTTCCAGCTGCGCACGTCGAGCTCGTGGGTCCAGGCCGTGCGGGGCTGCGCGTGCAGCGCCCAGTAGACGTCGGCCAGCCCGGCGAGCCCCACCATGCCCTCGTCGCCGAGGCGCGCGGCGACCTGCGGCAGCCCTCGCTTGATCTTCTCGCCGCCGATCGCGCCGTCGACGACGACGTGCGCTACGTGAATGCCCTTCGGTCCCCAGTCGCGTGCGAGCGCCTGCGCGAGCCCGCGCAGCGCGAACTTCGCCGAGGCGAAGGGCGCGAAGGGCGGCCGCCCCTTCCGCGACGCCGTGGCACCCGTGAAGAGCAGCGAGCCGCGCCCGGCCGCCAGCATGCGGCGCCCCGCCTCGCGGGCGACCAGGAAGCCGCCGAAGCAGCCGACGCGCCAGACCGCCTCGAACTGCTTCGGATCCATCTCGAGCACGTCGCCGAACGCCGCGTTCCCGGCGTTGTACACCGCCAGCTCGAGCCCGCCGGCCGCGCGATCGACCTCGTCGAACAGCCGCGCGACGTCCGCGGCCTCGGTCGTGTCGACGGCCACGGCCGTCGCCGCGCCGCCCGCCTGCTCCACCGCGGCCGCCACCGCGCGCACCTTCTCGGCGCTGCGCCCCGCGGCGAAGACGTGCAGCCCCTCCGCGGCGAAGCGCAGGCACAGCGCCCCTCCGAGCCCCTCGACGGGCCCGACGCCGACGACGACCGCGCTGCCCCGGTTGGCCAAGCCCCGCCGCTTCCTCTCGCGATTCCGAGCGATCTGACGATACATCAGATCCGCCTCGGTGCGGCGCGCGGCGGCGTGTCCCCGGGCGCGCGCGGGCGCCCCGCGGGCATGAAGGCAACCTGAGAGGAGCCTGTCACCCGGTTCCTGCCCCCTGGGCGCGTGGGGGGGGTCACCGAAGCGCTTCGGTCCAGCGCCGATCCTCTCCCGCGAAGGCGCCGGCTGCTGCCGTGCGCCGCGAGGAGGACTCAGCCTTGGCAAGGAGACATCGGATGGATGCGAACGTTGGGGTCTGGGCTGCACTCGGGCTGGGGCTTGCCCTCGCGCTCGTCAGCGCACCCGCCGCGGCGGCGAAGTGCGACCGCGCGGATGCGCGGCTGGCGAAGACCGGCAAGGGCGACAAGGACGGCGACGGCATCAGCAACTGCCGCGAGCGCCTGATGCGGACCGCGATCGACAATCCCGACACCGACACCGACGGGATGGACGACGGCGAGGAGATGGCCGGCGGCTGCGATCCGCTGGACTCCGACAGCGACGGCGACGGCATCCCCGACGGCCAGGACGACACGCCCGCCGCGACGCCGAAGCAGAAGGTGAAGGCGCTGCTCGACGCGCTCACCTGCCCGTCCGAGGGCGCCGCAGGCTCGATCACGGCCCTCGGCATCAGCATCGTGCTCGACGAGACGACCGAGTTCGAGGACGAGACCTGCGAGGACCTGGCCGCCCGCTTCGCGGCCGAGGGCACGGCGTTCGTCGAGGTCGAGGTGCTCGAGGACGAGGCCGGCGGCCTCACCGCCCGCGAGGTGGAGTCCGAGGACGACCACGATCGCGACCACGACTTCGATCACGACGACGAAGGCGAGGACGAGGACGAGGGCGACGACGACTGAGCTCCAGCGTGGCGAGGCGGCGGGCTCCAGCCCGCCGCCTCCTACGGGTTTAGAAAGGGGACGGACTTAAGAGTTTAGAAACCCCACCCGCGGGAAAACTAAATTCTTAAGTCCGTCCCCTTTCTAAACCTGGTCGAGGAGCTCGAGGCGGCGGAGGTGGCGGCCGCCCTCGAAGGGGGTGGTCAGCCAGACCTCGACGATGCGGCGGACCAGGTCCTCCGGGAGCAGGCGCTGGCCGAGGCTCAACAGGTTGGCGTCGTTGTGGGCGCGCGCGAGGCGGGCCGACTCCTCGCTCCAGCAGAGCGCGCAGCGCGCGCCGCGCACGCGGTTGGCGGCCATCGCCTCGCCGTTGCCGGAGCCGCCGAGCACGATGCCGCGCTCGCAGCGCCCTTCGGCAACGGCGAGCGCTGCGGGCCGCACGAAGTCCGGGTAGTCGACGGGCTCCTCCGAGTGGGTCCCGAAGTCGACGACCTCGTGGCCCTGCTCCGCGAGCAGCGCGGCCAGCATCGTCTTGTAGCGGAAGCCGGCGTGGTCCGAAGCGAGCGCGATGCGCATGGGTCCGATTCTAACACCCCGCCGGATTCGCCGGCCTCAGCAGCGACGGACGTACCGCCGCCGCCTTCTGCAGCTGACCTCCCCCCGGCGCCTTGCTATCGACCCGCCATGAGCGACCGCGTCGTGGAAATCCCGCTCGACGCGCTCAGCGCCCAGGCGCTCCGTGCGGTGATCGAGAGCTTCGTCGGTCGCGAGGGGACGGACTACGGCGAGCGCGAGCGAACGCTCGAGGAGAAAGTGGCGGACGTACGTCGACAGCTCGAGCGCGGCGAGGCGCGCATCGTCTTCGATCCCGACTCCGAGAGCGTCGACATCGTGCCGGCGCGCCGAGCGCGTCGGCCTGGCGGGCCTTCGCAGCCGATTCGCTAGCGTCCGGCCCGGATGCGCGTCCAGCAGCTCTTCGACCTGTCGGGCCGCTGCGCCCTGGTGACGGGCGGCGGCCGCGGCATCGGGCGTCACCTCGCGATCGGTCTTGCGGAGGCGGGAGCCGACGTCTTCGTCGCCTCGCGGAAGCTGGCGAACTGCGAGGAGACTGCAGCCGCGGTGCGCGGGCTCGGGCGGCGCGCCTGGGCGTTCGCCTGCGACGTCGCACGGCCCGAGCAGATCGAGCGCCTGGTGGAGCAGGTGCTGCGCGAGACGCCGCGCCTCGACGTGCTCGTGAACGACGCCGGCATCGTCTGGGGCGCGCCCACCCTCGACTACCCGATCGAGGGCTGGGACAAGGTCTTCGCGGTGAACGTGCGCGGCCTCTGGCTGCTCTCGCAGCGGGTCGCGCGCCACATGAAGGACGCGGGCGGCGGCTCGATCGTCCACGTGAGCTCGATCTCGGGCATGCGCGGCGGCTGGGAGCACGAGGAGCCCGCCATCGCCTACAACGCCAGCAAGGGCGCGGTGCTGACCCTCACCAAGGACATGGCGGTGAAGCTCGCGCCCCACCGCATCCGCGTGAACGGCATCGCGCCGGGGCCCTTCCTCACCGAGATGATGAGCCACCTGCGGGTGGACGACGACACGCTGCGGCGCTTCCACGCGCGGGTGCCGCTCGGCCGCAGCGGGGGCGAGGACGACATCAAGGGCGCCGTCGTCTTCCTGGCCAGCGACGCCGCGGCCTTCGTCACCGGCCATACGCTGGTCGTCGACGGCGGGATGCGCGCCCTCTAGCTCTCGGCCGGGGGGCGGGACACGTACTCGTAGACCGCCGGGACCAGGTAGAGCGTCAGCCCCGTCGAGAAGAGCAGCCCGCCCGCGACGGCGATGCCCAGGGACTGGCGGCTGCCCGCGGCGTTGCCGAGAGACAGGGCGATCGGCAGCGCACCGCCGAAGGTCGCCGCGCTCGTCATCAGGATCGGCCGCAGTCGGGCGGCCGCGGCGTCGCGCACCGCCTCGCCGAGGGGCAGGCCCGCGCGCTTCCTCTGGTTCGCGAACTCGACGATCAGGATGCCGTTCTTGGTGACCAGGCCGATCAGCATGATGAGGCCGATCTGGCTGAACACGTTCAGCGTCTGGCCGAACAGCCAGAGCGCGGCCAGCGCGCCGGCGATCGAGAGGGGCACGCTGACCAGGATGATCAGCGGGTCGCGGAAGCTCTCGAACTGGGCGGCGAGCATCAGGTAGATCAGCACGACCGCCAGGGCGAAGGCGAACAGCAGGCTGGCGCCGGCGTCGGCAAAGTCCCGCGACTGGCCCGCCAGGCTGGTGCGGATCTCGTCGGGCAGCGTGCGCTCCGCGATCTCGTCGAGGGCCGCGACGCCGTCTCCGACCGTCTTACCGGGCGCGAGCCCCGCGGAGATCGTGGCCGAGGTGAAGCGGTTGAAGCGGTAGATCGCCGCCGGCCCGACGCCCTCCTCCAGCCGCACCAGGTTGTCGAGGGAGATCATCGCACCGCCCCGGCCGCGCACGAACAGGGCCGCCAGGTCGCCGGGCTCGTTGCGTTCGCCCCGCTCCACCTGCCCGATGACGTCGTACTGCCGGTCGTCCTTCAGGAAGTAGCCGAAGCGCTGCCCCCCGTAGGCGAGCTGGAGGGTCCGGGCGACGTCCTGCACGGAGACCCCGAGCTCCGCCGCCCGCTTGCGATCGATGCGCACCCGGCCTTCGGGACGGTTGACCTTCAGGTCGGCGTCCACGAAGCGCAGCACCGGGCTCGCCGACGCCTCCGCCAGGAAGCCGGGCAGCACCTCGAGGAGCGCCTCCAGCGCCGGCGCCTGGAGCACGTACTGGACGGGCTGTCCGGCGCGGCGGTCGCCGATGGTCGGCGGCTGGGCGGGAAACGCGCGCACCGTGGTGAAGCGCTCGGCCCCGCGTGCGATCTGCTGGAACACCTCCTCCTGGCTGCGCTGCCGATCCTCGGGCTCCTTCAGGTAGATGCTGAAGAGGCCCACGTTGACCGCCCCGCCCCCGGAGCCGGGCGACGCGATCGCGAAGGCGCGGTGGATCTCGGGCACCTCGTCGGCCAGGTACACCGCCATCTGGTCCATCTGATGCTGGGTGAACTCGAAGGACGCGCCCTCGGGCGCGCGCACGTTCAGCCGGATGTTGGAGCGATCCTCGAGCGGCGCGAGCTCGCTCGGCAGCACGTTCCAGCACAGCGCGATCACCGCGAGCGCGCCCGCCAGCAGCGGCAGGGCCAGCCAACGCCGGCGCAGGAAGGCGTCGAGGGAGGAGCGGTAGCGGGCGTCGAGGGCCTCGAAGGAGCCCTGCGTCGCGCGATAGAAGGCGCCGTGCTCGGCCTCGGGCGCCAGCAGGAAGCGGCACATCATGGGGGTGAGCGTCAGGGCCACCAGCGCCGAGACCAGCACCGCGCCCATCACCACCACGCCGAACTCGCGGAACAGCCGGCCGGTGAGCCCTTCCAGGAACAGGATCGGCACGAACACGGCCGCGAGGGTGACGGTGGTGGAGATCACCGCGAAGTAGATCTCCCGCGAGCCCTCGAGCGCGGCCTCGAGCGGCGCGCGCCCCTGCTCGACTTTCGCGTACACGTTCTCCAGCACCACGATGGCGTCGTCGCAGACCAGCCCGATCGCGAGCACGACGCCGACCAGGGTGAGCACGTTGATGGTGAAGCCCGCCGCGTACATCACGAAGAAGGTCGCCACGATGCTGACCGGGATCGCGAGCACCGGGATCAGCGTGGAGCGCCAGCTCCGCAGGAACAGGAAAATCACCAGCGCCACCAGGCCGAAGGCGATCGCCATCGTCTCCTCGACCTCGCGGATCGAGCGGCGGATGAAGCGCGTGAAGTCGTAGCCGATGTCGATCTCGATGTCCGGGGGCGCGGAGCGCTCGATCTCGGCCAGGCGCCGGTAGAACTCGTCCGCCACCGCGATTGCGTTGGTGTTCGGCTGGGGGATCACCGCGATCCCGACGAGCGGCACCAGATCGCTGCGCAGCCCCGTGCGCAGGTTCTCCGCACCGAGCTCGGCCCAGCCGACGTCGCGCAGCAGCACCTGCCGGCCGTTGGCCTCCTTGAGGATCATCGCCTCGAAGTCGGCCTCGCTCTCGAGCCGCCCGGCCGTGCGCAGGGTGAGCTCCACGGCGCTCCCCTCGAGGCGACCGCTCGGCAGGTCGACGTTCTGGGCGTCGAGGGCCGCCTGCACGTCGAGGGGCGTGAGGCCGTGGGCGGCGAGGCGCAACGGATCCAGCCAGAGGCGCATCGCGTAGCGCTTCTCCCCGAAGATGCGCACGTTGCTGACGCCCGGGATCGTCTGGACCCGCTCGCGCACCACGCGGTCGGCGAAGTCGTTGACCTCGAGGATGCTGCGCTTCGCGCTCTGCACGCTGACGAAGAGGATCGGCTCGCTCTCGGCGTCCGCCTTGTCCACCACCGGCGGGTCGGCGTCGGGCGGGAGCTGGCGGATCGCCCGCGAGACGCGGTCTCGCACGTCGTTGGCGGCGGCTTCTAGATCCGCGCCCACCTCGAACTCGACGCGGATCTGGCTGCGCTCCTCGCTGGAGGTCGAGGAGAGCACGCGGATGCCATCGATGCCGTTGATCTGCTGCTCGAGGGGCTCGGTGATCTGCGAGGCGATCACGCTGGGGTTGGCGCCCGGGTAGTTGGAGGTGACCGTCACGATCGGCGGGTCCACCGCCGGGTACTCGCGCAGACCGAGCAGGCCGAAGGAGATCGCTCCGAACAGCACGAGCGTCAGCGAGATGACGCTGGCCAGGACCGGCCGCCGGATGCTGATCTCGGAGAGGGTCATCGGCTCAGCCGGCCTCGGCCCGCTCGACGCGCGCGCCCGGGCGCAGGCGCAGCAGGTTGCTGGTCAGCACCGCGTCTCCGACCGCGAGGCCGCGCAGGATCTCGACCGAGTCGGGCGTCCGCAGTCCGATCTCGACGGGCTGGAGCTCGGCGCGGCCGTCGCGCAGCACGTAGACCGCGTGCCCCGACACCGAGGGCACGATGGCCTCCGCGGGCACCAGGATGCCCTCGCCGCGCTGCTCGATGGGAACCTCGACCGTGACGAAGGCGCCGGGCAGCAGCGCTCCCGTCGGGTTCTCGAAGACGCCCCGCACCAGGAGGCTCCGCGTGGGCGCGTCGATCGCCGGCTCGAGCGCCAGCACGCGGCCCTCGAAGGCCTCGCCCTGACCGGCCACGCGGAACCGGAAGGGCTGACCCACCGCGATGGCCCCGGCGTGCCGCTCGGGGAGGGTGAAGTCGATCTTGATGCGGCTCGTGTCCTGCAGGGTGGTGAGCTTCGTCTCGGGGGTCACCCAGGCGCCCTCGCTCACCCGGCGCAGGCCCACCCGCGCCGGGAAGGGCGCGCGGACCTCGGTCTTCGCGAGGGTGACGCGCAGCGCCGCGATCTCGGCCTCGACCGCCTCGAGCTCCGAGACCGCCTGGTCGTAGGCCTGCTGGCTGAGCGCCTTCTGGTCGTACTCGAGGAGCGCGCGCTGGCGCTGCTCGGTGCGCGCCGCGAGGCGCCGGCGCGCCTCGAGCTGGGCGAGCTGCGCGCGCAGGTCGGCGTCGTCGAGCTGGAAGAGCAGCGCGCCCTTCTCGACGGCGGTGCCCTCGGCGACCGGCGCCGCCACCAGGCGGCGCGACAGCTCGGCCACCACGTCGACCGACTCGTTCGCCGCGAGGCTTCCCACCGTGCGCACCACGTCGCGCACTGCGGACGGCGCGACGACGTAGACCTCGGCCTGGAGCGGCGGCGCCTCGGCGCCGGCGGGATCGCGCCCGGGGGCCGCACCGCCGTCCGCCAAGGCGGTGCGGAGCGCCCAGACGAGCGCGAGGGCGAGCAGTGCGCCCGCCGCGATGCGCAGCCGCCCGCTCATCGGAGCGCCAGCTCCTCGGCCCGCTCCCAGCCCCCGCCGAGCGCCAGGTAGAGATCCACCAGGCGGGTCGCGACCGCCGTCTCGCTCTCGGCGAGCAGGCTCTCGGAGAAGAGCAGGGAGCGCTCGGCGTCGAGCACCTCGAGGAACGGCGCGAGGCCGTTGAAATAGAGGCGCTGCGCCAGCATGGCGGCGTCGCGCTGGGCCTCCACGGCGCGCCGCAGCTCCCGGCGGCGCACCTGCTCGCGGGCGTAGGCGACCAGCGCGCTCTCGACCTCCTCCATCGCCACGAGCACCGCCTGCTCGTAGCGCGCGCGCGCCTGCTCCTGGCGCGCGTCCTCCGCCTCGACGTTCGCGAGGATCCGGCCGCCCGCGAAGATCGGCCACTCGACGCTCGGCCCGAGCGAGCCGAAGCCGCTGCCCGAAGCCACCGCGGCGACCTCCCGGCTGCTGAGGCCCACCGTCCCCACGATGCTGAGGCGCGGGTAGAGCTCGGCCTTCGCTTCGCCGATGCGCGCCGTCGCTGCGGCGAGCTCGCGCTCCGCGCGGTCGACGTCGGGTCGCCGGCGCAGGAGGTCCGCGGGTAGCCCCACCAGCACCTCCGCCGGGGGCGACGGGATCGGCGCCGGCGCGGAGAGCTGGCCGAGCAGCGCCGCGGGCGGCTCGCCGAGCAGCACGGCGAGCCGGTGCTGGACCGCCGCCAGGGACGCTTCGAGGGGCGGCAGCGTGGCGGAGGTATTGGCCGAGAGGGCCTGGGCGCGCTGCACGTCGAGGTCGCTGGCCAGGCCCACGCGGCGCTGGGCCTCGGTCAGCCCCAGGGTCTCGCGCTGCGTCTCGAGGTTGCGACGCACCGTCGCGAGGCCGTGCTGGAGACCGCGCATCTGCACGTAGCTCGTGGCCACCTCGGCCACGACCGCGAGCAGCACGGCACGCCGGTCCGCGAGCGAGGCGTCGCGGTCGGCGCGCGCGGCCTCGAGGGAGCGCCGCACCCGGCCGAAGAGGTCGACCTCGTAGAAGAGAGCGAGAAAGCCGAGCGCCTCGCTGCGCTCCCGCCCGCTGCCCGCGAGCGCCTCTCCGGCGGCGTCGAAGGCGGGCCAGCGATCCGCGCCGGCCACGCCCTCGAGCGCCTCGGCCTCGCGCACGCGCGCGCTGGCCACGCGAACGTCGAGGTTCGCGCGTACCGCGCGCTCGACGAGGGAGGTCAGCAGCGGATCCTCGAAGCGCTCCCACCACGTCGCCAGGGCGAGCGAGGGATCCGCCTGGGCGGCGAGCTCGGCGCCGTTCCAGGCCGGCGGCGCGGCGAGCTCCGGGCGGCGGTAGTCGGGACCAACGGCGCAGGCCGCCAGCGCGAGGCACACGAGCAATGCGACCCATCGTTTCAACGGCGGCTCCGCTTGCGAGTCTATGGAGCGCTCGGAAGGGCGCCATCTGCGAGTCGTAAAGAAGTCGTAAAAGCCGCGCGCGCGGCGCCGCTGCCGCCTCCGCGCCGCGTGCAGCGCGCTGTATAGTGAGGTGGCGAAGATGCCTGACGCCGCCCCGCGCCGGATGCGCCGCTGGATCGTGGCCGCGGCCATCGCGCTGCCCCTCGCCATCCTGCTCGGCCTGCAGCTCCATGCGCTGACCCGGCTCGAGGAGACGGCCGCCGCCAGCCAGCGCGCGGCGCTGCGGGCCTACACCAAGGCGGTGCTGCGCGGCCTCGAGGACTTCTACCGCCAGAAGGCGCGCGCGGCCCTCGACGTGCCTGCGGAGAGCCTGCGCGATCCGACTCCCTCCGCCCTCTCGGCGCACTTCTCCGCCCAGGACGGCAGCGGCGTGAGGCAGTTCTTCGCGGTCGCCCTCGGCGCGGACGGCCGCTCGTCGCTGCGCTTCTTCGCTCCCGGCGGAAGACCCCTGGAGCTGCCCGCGAGCGCCCCCGAAATCCGCGCGGCACGCGTCGCCTTCGCGCCCTGGCAGCTCGTGGCCGAGGAAGGCGGAGTGCTCGAGTCGGTCACGTCGGTGGTGAGCGAGCAGTTTCCGTCGGACCGCGTGATCGTGCGCCCGATCGTCGACGCGTCGGCGCACCCGGTGGGTGTGGCCGGGCTGCTGATCGACGAGAGCTACGTCCGCGAGCGCTACCTGCCGGAAGCCGTGCGGGCCGAGCTCGCACGGCTGCCCGAGCCGCTGCGCGAGGGGATCGTCGCGACGGTGCGCACCGGGCTCGACGGCGCCGACCGCCCACCCGACGCCGCGACGCGGGACGAGGTGGAGCTGCCCTTCCGCTTCGTCTTCGCCGACTGGGCGCTCGCCGTCGAGGGGCGCTTCGTCTCCCCCGAAGTCTGGGCGCGGCGCAGCCTGAGGATCAACCTCGGGCTGTCCCTGCTGATGACCGTCGTGCTGCTGACGGCGGTGGTGCTGGCGCTGCGCAGCGCGGCGCGCGCCACGCAGCTTTCGCAGATGAAGACCGAGTTCGTCTCGAACGTGTCGCACGAGCTGCGCACGCCGCTGGCCTCGATCCGCGTGTTCGGCGAGTTCCTGCGGCTCGGGCGCGTCACGGACCCGGAGAAGGTGCGCGAGTACGGCGAGTACATCGAAGCCGAGAGCGGCCGGCTCACCCAGCTCGTGAACAACATCCTCGACTTCGCGAAGATCGACTCCGGGCGCAAGGACCTGCGCTTCGAGGACGTCGACCTCGCGGAGCTGGCGGCGGAGACGCTGCGCGGCTTCGAGGTGCGCATGCGCCAGGCCGGCTTCCGCGCGGCGCTCCGCGCGCCGGCCGAGCCCCTGCCTCCGGTATGGGCGGATCGCGCCGCGGTGGGGCAGGTGCTCACGAACCTGCTGGACAACGCCCTCAAGTACTCGGGCGACGCGAGAGAGATCGTGATCGAGCTGGCACGCGAGGCCGGCTGCGTGGCGCTCTCGGTGAGCGACCGCGGGCCCGGCATCGAGCCCGCGGAGCAGGAGCGCATCTTCGAGAAGTTCTACCGGGTGGGCACCGGCCTCGTGCACGACGCCAAGGGCAGCGGGCTGGGGCTGGCGATCGTCCGGCACGTGGCGGAGGCCCATGGCGGCAGCGTGAGCTTGCGCAGCCGCCCCGGCGAGGGGAGCACCTTCTGCGTACGCTGGCCCACCCATGGCGTCTGACGCGCCGCGCAGCCTGCGCGTGCTCGTGGTCGAGGACGACCCGGCGATGGCCCTCGCGCTGCGCGACGGCTTCTGCTTCGAGGGGCACTCGGTGCTGCTGGCGGCGGACGGCGCCGAGGGCCTGCGCCTCGCGAGCCAGGCGGAGCTCGACCTCGTGGTGCTCGACGTCATGCTGCCGAAGCTCTCGGGCCTCGACGTCTGCCGGCAGCTGCGGGCGGCGCGCAGCGAGCTGCCGATCCTGCTGCTCACGGCCCGCAGCCAGGAGGCGGACAAGGTGGAGGGCCTGCGGCTCGGGGCCGACGACTACGTGACCAAGCCCTTCAGCTTCGTCGAGCTGATGGCGCGGGTGGAGGCGCTGGTGCGGCGCGCGCGCCGGCGCGAGGCCCCCGAGACCCAGCAGATCGGCGACGTGACCGTCGACTTTCCGCGACTCCGGGCCACGCGCGCGGGGGCGCCTCTCGACCTCTCGCCGCGGGAGTTCGCCATCCTCGCCTGCCTCGTCGCGCGGCGCGGCGAGGTGGTGACCCGGGAGCAGCTCCTCCAGGTGGTGTGGGGCTACGAGAGCCTGCCGCTGACGCGCACCGTCGACATGCACATCGCCAAGCTGCGCCGCAAGATCGAGCCGGATCCCGGATCGCCCCGCTTCGTCGTCACGGTGCACGGTCGGGGCTACCGTCTCGCCCTGGAGGGGGAGTGACCCGGAGCATCCGCTCGATGGGCTTCACCAGCAGCGCGAGCAGCAGCGCGGCGGCCAGGGCGAAGACGGTGACGGCGCCGAACAGCGCCGGCAGCGAGAGCGACTCGTAGAGGCTCGCCATCTGGCCGCCCAGGTAGTTCCCCACGGAGGCGGCCAGGAACCAGACGCCCATCATCAGCCCCGCGACGCGCGCCGGCGCGAGCCGCGTCATCGCGCTGAGCCCCACCGGGCTGAGGCAGAGCTCGCCGATCGTGTGCAGGAAGTAGGTCGCGACGAGCCACATCGGGCTCACCCGGGCGCCGTCGGCCGCGAGCCGCGCCGCCACGATCAGGATCGCGAAGCCGAGGCCCGCGAAGAGCAGCCCGACCGCGAACTTGGCGGGGCTCGAGGGGTCGCGGCTCCCGAGCCGGACCCAGAGCCAGGCGAAGGCGGGCGCCAGCGCGATGATGAACAGCGAGTTCAGGGAGAGCAGCCAGGTCGTGGGGAAGCTCATGCCGAAGAGCGTGTTGTCGGTACTGCGCTCGGCGAACAGATTGAGCGTCGAGCCCGCCTGCTCGAAGACGGCCCAGAACACGGCTGCCCCCAGGAACAGCACTCCGATCACCACGAGCCGCCGGCGCTCCGCCGGCGTCCAGCTCGCCGAGAGGAAGATCCAGGCGAACAGGCCGACGACCGTGGCGAGCAGGATCCAGCCGAACGCCCGGGCGACCGCTTCGGCGCTGAGGCTGACGACCCCGGTCGCGGCGAGCAGGATGGGCGCCCCGATCGCCGCGACGGCCACCCCCAGCCCCAGCGCGAGCTGACGCCGCTGCCTCGCCGCCGCGCCCGCTCCGGCGGGCCGGATCGGCTCGAGCCCCGCACTGCCGAGGTGCTTCGAGCCCGCCACGTACTGCACCAGGCCGATGAACATGCCGACCGCCGCCATCGCGAAGCCGAAGTGCCAGGCCGCCCCGGGCGAGATGCCGGCCGCGCTCAGCACGTCGCGAAACCGGGGGCTCTGGGCGAGCCAGCCGCAGGCGAGGGGCGCCAGAAACGCGCCGATGTTGATCCCCATGTAGTAGATCGAGAAGCCGGCGTCGCGCCGCGCGTCTTCGGGGGCGTAGAGCTGCCCCACCATCGCGCTGATGTTGGGCTTCAGGAGGCCGGTCCCGATCACGACCAGCGCCAGGCCGAGGTAGAACGAGGTCAACGTCGGCACGGCCAGGCTCACGTGCCCGCCCATGATCACGATGCCGCCGTAGAGCGTCGCCCGGCGCTGGCCGAGGAAGCGATCGGCGAGCCAGCCGCCCGGTAGCGCCACCATGTAGACCAGCGCGGTGTAGGCCCCGTAGATGACGCCGGCCTTGGCCGTGTCGAAACCGAGACCCCCCGCCGCGAGCGGCGCGGTCATGAACAGGATCAGGATCGCGCGCATCCCGTAGAAGCTGAAGCGCTCCCAGAGCTCGGTGAAGAAGAGCGTCGAGAGCCCGCGCGGGTGACCGAAGAAGCGGGCGTCCTGGCTGGGAAGAGGGACGGGCGCCGGCACGCCCGGAACGGGTAGCCGAGATCCGGGAAGGGCGCCGCGCGGGGCCTAGCGGGGCTTCGCGATGCCCGAGCGCATCTGGCAGTCGTGGCGCGCCATGAACTGCTCGCCGCCCGGCAGGATGCAGCGCACGATGTTGCCGTCCGCCTCGTCGGGGGCGAGGCTGCGGGCGTTGCTCCACCACTGGGAGGCCGACTGCTTGGCCTGCTCGGCGGCGCCGGAGGCGGTCTGGACCGCCGAAGGACCGCTCTTGGCGGCCTTCTCCGAGGCCTCCTTCTCCTTCTTTGCCTTCAGCTTCTGCGCGCCCTGGGAGTACTTGTCCATCTCGGCGTTCCCCTTGTCGAGCTCGTCGAGGATGGGACAGCCGAGGCCGAAGGCGAGCGCGAGGGCGGCGGCGAGGAGACGGAGCATGCTCCGCTCATCGGCCTGCCGGCGGCGGGGCTGAACGTCCCACGGCGAGGGGGACGACCCCCGCGCTCTGCGGAGTGACGCCGGTCACCGGGGCGCCGGTCGGCGTCGCGGGAGCGCCGCGAGGGGCGCCCGGCGGCTGCAGAGGCTATAGATTGGCCGCCCTTTCTCCGGTCAGCCCGGCGGTTTGGAGTACACCCCCATGGTCAGCCAGAATCGCATCCGTCCCGAGCGCGACAACCAGCGCGAGCGGCGCATCCTGTTCTTCCAGGGCTTCCTGAAGAAGCCGGGCGTCGTCGGCTCCGTGATCCCGAGCTCCCGCTACCTCGAGCGGCGCATCGTGAAGGAGGCGGATCTCGCCTCGGCGAAGCTCGTGGTCGAGCTGGGCCCCGGCGTCGGCGGCACCACCCACGCCATCCTGCGCGCCATGCCGGCGGACGGCAAGCTGCTCTCGATCGAGATCAACTCGGACTTCGTGCCGGCGCTGCGCCGGATCCCCGACCCCCGGCTGATCGTGCACGAGGGCAGCGCCGTCGACCTCGCCTCGATCCTGGCGAGCCACGGCCTCGGCGCCCCGGACGTCGTGCTCTCGGGCATCCCGTTCTCGACGATGACGCACGATCTCGGCCGCGCCATCGTGCGCGCCGTGTCGGACGTCCTCGAGCCGGGCGGCCGCTTCGTCGCCTACCAGGTGCGCGACCGCGTCGAGAAGCTCGGCCGCGAGGTCTTCGGCCCCGCCGCCGTCGCCCTCGAACTCCGCAACGTGCCCCCGATGCGCGTCTACCGCTGGGAGAAGCGGGGACGGTCTTAAGCAGTTAAGTAACTCGCCCCGAGGGAAGGATGACTCAACTACTCGAGACCTTCCCCAGCCGGGCGAGCAGCTTGTCCCAGATGCCGCCGAAGCTGCCGTTGCTCAGGGTGACGACCACGTCGCCGGGCGCGCAGCGCGCGGCGAGGTGGTCGACGATGGCGTCGACGCCGTCGAGGGCGCGGGCGTCGCGACCTCGGGCGCGCAGGTCCGCGGCGAGCTGCTCGGCGGAGAACAGCTCCGTCACCTCTCCGGTCGCGCTGTAGACGGGCGCGGGCGGGACGCAGGCCACCACCACGCGGTCCGCGGCGTCGAAGGCGGCGGCGTAGTCGCGCTGGAACACCGTGCGGCGGCTGGTGTTGGAGCGTGGCTCGAACACGGCCACCAGCGGGCGGCCGGCGTAGCGCGCGCGCAGGCCTGCGAGCGTCTCGCGCACCGCGGTCGGGTGGTGCGCGAAGTCGTCGAGCACCGTGATGCCGCGCACCTCGCCGCGCAGCTCCTGGCGCCGCTTCACTCCGCGATAGCGCGGTAGCGCGGCCAGCGACTCCTCGGCGGGCACCCCGAGCGCGGCCTCGAGGGTCGCCAGCGCGGCGAGGGCGTTCTCGACGTTGCTGCGGCCGTGGGCCGGCAGGAAGCCGCGGCCGCGCAGCGTGCCCTCCACCACGAGGTCGAAGCGCGTGCCGCCGGCGTCGGCCTGCAGGGCGCGCGCCTGCCAGGGGAGCCGCGCCGCCTCCGCCGCCTCGCCGACGCCGTAGCCCACCACGCGACAGGGGGCGGAGGCCGCCACCTCGGCGACGTTCGGCGCGGCGAGCGCCGCCACCAGCGTGCCGTCCGCCGGGAGCCGCGCCACGCCGCCGCGGAACGTGTCCTTCACGTGGGCGAGGTCGCGGTAGATGTCGGCGTGGTCGAACTCGACGGAGGTGAGCACCAGGGTGCGCGCGTGGTAGTGCAGGAACTTCGGCGTCTTGTCGAAGAACACCGTGTCGTACTCGTCGCCCTCGACGACGAAGTGCTCGCCCTTCCCTTCGCGGAAGCTGCCGTCGAAGTTCGCCGCGATGCCGCCGACCAGGAACGAAGGATCGCGACCCGTCTCGTGGAGCAGCGTGGCGAGCAGGCTGGTGGTGGTGGTCTTGCCGTGGGTGCCGGCCACCACCACCGAGTGTCGGCCGCGGATCGCGTACTCGTAGAGCGCGTCGGGGAAGGACAGCGCGCGCAGCCCCGCGTCCAGCGCGGCGCGGGCCTCCGGGTTGTCGGGGCGCACGGCGTTGCCGATCACCACCAGGTCCGGCCGGCGCGCCAGCACGTGCTCCGCGGCGAAGCCCTCCGCCACCGGGATTCCCCAGCGCTGCAGCGCGGTGCTCATCGGCGGGTAGACGCCCGCGTCGGAGCCCGTCACCTCGAAGCCCCGCGCCTTCAAGAGGCCCGCGAGGGAGCCCATCCCCGTGCCGGCGATCGCGATGAAGTGGACGTGCATGCTCAGCCGGCGGCGAAGGCTTCGCGGATCAGGTCGTGCACCACGGGACGCAGCCCGAACTTGCTGCGCTTGGCCACCAGATGGACCCGGTTGGTCAGCAGCGCGACCACCGCCTCGGCCTCGAGGTCGATCCAGAGCGAGGTACCGGTGAAGCCGAGGTGCCCGATCGACGCCTTCGAGAAGTAGCGCCCCGACGACGAGGCGCCTGCGGTCGGCGTGTCCCAGCCGAGCGCCCAGTCCGAGCCCTCGGGCAGGTTCTGGCGCTCGGCGAAGCGGCGCACGCCCGCCGCGGGGAGCGGCGAGGGACGGCCGTGCCAGGCGTCGAGCCAGGCCTCGGCGAAGCGCACAACGTCGTCGACGGGGGCGAACAGGCCGGCGTGGCCCGCCACCCCGCCCATCGCCGAGGCGTTGGGGTCGTGCACCTCGCCCCACACGATGCGCCCGCGCCAGGGGCAGTTCTCGGTGGCGGCGAAGCGCCGGCGCAGGGCCTCGGGGAGCGGCACGGCGCCCTCGCCGACCGGCACGAAGCGCGTCTCCTGCAGTCCGAGGGGCCGGAAGACGCGCTCCTCGCAGAAGCGCTCGAAGGGCTGGCGCGCCACGGCCTCGACGAGCGCCCCCAGCACGATGTAGTCGAGGTCGCCGTAGACCGCCGCCGAGCCGGGCTCGTGCACCAGCGCCGAGCGATAGATGCTGTGCAGCACCCACTCCCGCGCCGCCGGCGTGCCCAGGATGCGCTCGCCCTTCTTGCGCTCGCGCTCGAGCAGCGGCTCGTGGAAGCCGCGCCAGGGGCGCAGCCCCGAGGAGTGGGTCAGCAGGTGGCGGACGGTCACCGCCTCCTTGTCGCGCTCGGCGAAGAGGGGCAGGTGCTTCGCCACCGGGTCGTCGAGCCCGACGGCGCCCTCCTCGGTCAGCAGCAGCAGCGCGGTCGCCGTCGCCATCACCTTGGTGAGCGAGGCGAGGTCGAAGATCGTGTCGCGCGCCATCGGCACGCGCTCGGGGCGCACCACCGCATGGCCGCGCACGCCCAGGTACTCGAGCGTCTCGCCGCTTCGCCGCGTGCGCGCCAGCACCACCGCGCCCGGGGTTTCCGCCCCGTCGATCGCCTTGTCGATGGCGCGGTCGACCTTGGCGAGCTTGCGGCGGATCGCGCCGTGCTTCACCGCTCCACCCCCTCTTCCAACACCGCGACCTCTCCCCGCTCGCCGTCGATCGCGCCGCGCACACCGACGGGCCAGGGGAGGTTCGGTCGCCCGTGGCCGAAGGGCAAGCCGAGCACGAGGGGCAGCCCGAGCGGCGCCAGCACCTCCTCCACCACCTGCTCCGCCGTGGGCTCGGCGCGCTTCGGGTCGACGCAGCCCGTGAGCTGGCCGAAGCCGATGCCCACCACCCGCTCGAGCTTCCCGGCGGCGAGGAGCTGGTGGAGCATGCGATCGATCGCGTAGGGCTTCTCGCCGACGTCCTCGAGCAGCAGAATGGCGCCGTCGGTGTCGGGCTCGAAGGGCGTGCCGAGGCTCGTCGCCACGAGCTTCAGGGAGCCGCCGACGAGGCGCCCCTCGCCGCGCCCGCCGAAGCGCCCCTCGCCCGCGAGCACGACCTCGCCCGCGACGCCGGCCAGCGCCGCCCGCACCGCCTCCGTCTCCAGCGCGCTCCAGCCGCCGTTCTCCAGCATCGGCCCGTGGAAACCGACGAGGCCGGCGTGCCGGAGCTGCCAGAGGTGCAGCACGGTGACGTCGCTGTAGCCGAGCAGCGGCTTCCTCGCCGCGCGGAACAGCGCGGCGTCGAGCCGCGGCAGGATGCGCTGGCAGCCGTAGCCGCCGCGGGCGCAGACCACGGCGTCGACCTCCGGATCCGCCAGCAGGCCCAGCAGCTCGCGCGCGCGACGGCCGTCGTCGCCCGCGAGGTAACCCTGGCGCGCGAGCAGGCCGGGGGCGTACTTCACGCGGAAGCCGGCTGAGCGCAGCCAGGCGGCGCCTTCTTCGACGCAGCGCGCGTCGATCGCGAAGCCGGGCGCCGCGATGCCGAGCGTCGCCCCCTCGGAGATCGCGCGGGGTCGCAGCAGCTCCGCCACCTAGAAGGGCGGCTCGTCGTCGCCGTCGCCCGCGCCGCCCGGCGCGAAGCCGTCGCCCGGCCCGACGAAGCCGCCGCTCGGGGCGGCGGCTGCCGCCTCGCCCTCGAAGCCGGCGCCGGCGCGCGTCTCGAAGCGCGCGTAGCGCCCCTCGAAGTGCAGGTGGACGGTGCCCGTCGGCCCGTTCCTCTGCTTGGCGATGATCAGCTCGGCGTCGTGGGGGTCGGCGTCCTTGTTGTAGACGTGGTCGCGGTAGATGAAGGCGATCAGGTCGGCGTCCTGCTCGATGGCGCCGGACTCGCGCAGGTCGCCCATGTTGGGGCGGCGCTTGTCCGGGTCGCGCTGCTCGGGGCCGCGGTTGAGCTGCGAGAGCGCCACCACCGGGATCGAGAGCTCCTTCGCCAGCGCTTTCAGGCCCTGGCTGATCTCGGCGATCTCGAGGTCCTTGCGCTCGCGGCGGCCGTCGGCGTGGGCGAGCTGGAGGTAGTCGAGGACGACGAGATCGAGCCCCTTGTCGGCCTTCAGGCGCCGGCACTTGGCCTTGATCTCGAGGATCGTGAGCGAGCCGCTGTCGTCGATCCAGATCTCGGCGTTCGCGAGCCGCGTGCCGGCCTGGGAGAGCCGGGTGAAGTCGCGCGTCGGCACGTACTTCGAGCGGAAGATCGAGAAGTCGACGCGCGCCTCGGAGGAGAGCAGGCGCAGCACCAGCGCGCGCGTCGTCATCTCGAGCGAGAACACCGCCACCTTCTTCTGGTGGTCCATGGCGGCGTTGCGCGCGATGTTGAGCGCGAGGGCGGTCTTTCCCATGCTGGGGCGCGCGGCCAGGATCACGAGCTCGCCGTTCTGGAGGCCGCCGGTCATCTCGTCGAGGTCGGCGTAGCCGGTGGGGATGCCGGTCAGCGAGCCGGCGCGGCTCATGATCGCTTCGACGTAGTCGAAGGTCGGCTCCATCTCGTCGTGCAGGCTGCGGAAGCTGCCGCGACTCTCGGAGCGGCTGATGTCGAAGATCTTCGACTCGGCGGCGTCGAGCAGCTCGCCGGAGCTGCCGTCGTCCTCGTAGACGGACTCGACCACACCCGTCGCCACCTGGATCAGGCGTCGCTTCACCGCCTTGTCGCGCACGATGCGCGCGTGGTGCACGACGTGGGCGGCGGTGGCCTCGAAGTCGGCGATCTCGGCCAGGAACACCGGGCCACCGACGGAGTCGAGCAGCTTGCGGGTGGAGAGGTAGTCCGAGAGGGTGACGAGGTCGACGGGGCTCTGCTCGTCGTGCAGCGAGACCATCGCCTTGAAGAGCGTCTGGTGCGCCGGGTGGTAGAAGTCGTCGGCGCGCACCTCTTCCGCGACCTCGATGAAGGCGCGCGCGTCGAGCAGCAGCGCGGAGAGCACCGAGCGCTCGGCGGCGACGTCGTGGGGCGGAACGCGTCCGGCGGGGGCGAGCTCCTCGTCCCCGCGGGCTCGCCTCACCCCTCCTCGCGCCAACGTCCACCCCCCGGTCGGACCCAGCCCGGTTGTATCACTCCTCGGCGGTGACCTTCAAGCGCAAGGTCGCCACGACGTCGCGGTGCAGCCGCACGCTCACGCTGTGCTCGCCGAGCTCCTTGATCGGCTCGGGAAGGTCGATCTTGCGCCGGTCGATCTCGATGCCGCGCGCCGCGATCAGCTCGGCCACCTGGGCGGCCGTCACGGAGCCGAAGAGCTTGCCCTCTTCGCCCGCCTTGGCCTTCACTTCCAGGTCGAGGGCCTCGAGCGCCTTCTTCGATTTCTTCAGGTCCGAGAGCTGCTTCGCCACCTTCTCGGCGATCTGGCGCTTCAGGTGCTCGACCTCGCGGATCTTGGCCTCACTCGCGACGGTGGCCTTCCCCTCGGGCACCAGGAAGTTCTTGGCGTAGCCGGGCTTCACGCTGACCACGTCGCCCGCGTGCCCGAGGCCGGACACGTCTTCCTTCAGGATCAGCTTCACGTTCGCCATCGGTTTCTCCGGCTAGACGTGGGAGGGCGCGTAGGGCATCAGCGCGAGCTGGCGCGCGCGCTTGATGGCGAGCGACACCGAGCGCTGGTGCCGGGCGCAGTTCCCGGAGATGCGCGAGGGGATCAGCTTCCCCGTCTCGGTCATGAAGTAACGCAGCGTCTTCGGGTCGCGGTACTCGATCTTCGCGCCCTGGTCGGCGCAGAAGCGGCATACCTTCTTGCGGCCGAAGGCGCCGCCCTTCTTCTTGGCGGCCTTGCGGGCCTTCTTGCGCGCCTTGGCGCGCAGCCGGCCCTTGGCCGTCATGGGAGCGCGGTCGCGATCGCGCCCGCCCCGGTAGCCGCCCTCGCGGTCGCCGCGGTCGCCGCGGTCCCCCCGGTCGTCGCGGTCGCCGCGCGGCCGGAACCCTCCGCCGAATCCTTCGCTCATCGCTCGTCCTCGTCCTCGGACTCGTCGGAGTCCTCGTCCGCCGCGCCGCCGAGGCGGAGCGCCTCGTTGGCCTCGCGCTCGCGCGCTTCGCGCGCTTCGATCTCGGCGCGCTCCTTGGCGCGCTCGGCGCGGATCTTCTCTTCCTCGGCCGCCTGCTTCTTGCGCTCCTCGACGTCGCCGACCTCGTCGGCCACGCGCACCGTCAGCAAGCGCAGCACCGACTCGTCGAGCCGCAGCGCGCGCTCCACCTCGGGCACGGCCTTCCCCGTGTCGAAGTAGTGCACGGTCAGGTAGTGGCCCTTCTGGAAGTGCTTGATCTCGTAGGCGAGCCGGCGCTTGCCGTCGTCGTCGTAGAGCAGCCGGATGGCGCCGCTCCGCTCGAGGATCTGGTCGACCCGGGCGCAGACGGTCTGCACGCCCTCGTCGGTGATCTCCGGCTGGAGAATGAACGTGGTCTCGAATTCCCGCAGCAAGCTCCCCTCCTGGAC
>Ga0105107_10000253_pt1 | contig 32303 bp, 43 predicted proteins | sample PPLLaktember2015_6_FD_79335 | JGI IMG/M metagenome (GOLD analysis project Ga0105107, IMG submission 79335) | Freshwater sediment microbial communities from Prairie Pothole Lake near Jamestown, North Dakota, USA - PPLs Lake P8 Core (1) Depth... | ecosystem: Environmental > Aquatic > Freshwater >...
GCATGGCGGCCATCCTACACAGCGCGCGTAAGCGGGCGGGACGTGACGCAGTTCACACTTGGAGGCGCCGCCCGTCGGGACTTCGACATGCAACTCATTGATACATAATGGGGTAACCTGAGATAGAGTGGCGCCCGTTGCGCGGACGAGGATAATGGAGCCATGGAAAAGGGGGATGGCGAGAACGCCTCCGACGACGGCATCGTCGCCGAGGATGTCACGCAACTCGTCGAGCACATCGAGCTGACGGGGCCTTATCGATTGCCCGACGCGCACGAATGGGAACGCGCGGCCCCCGCGACCGACCTCGATGAAGCGCTGATCCTTTTTGATGACGTCGGCGACGACGATCCCGAGCTCGACAGCATGGGGGTCGCTGAAGACAACGAGCAGTTCACCGAGACTCAGGCCGATCTGAACCAGCTGCTCCCGTTCGGGGAACGCCGCTCGAACCAGGCTGCCGCCATGGCCGCCGAACGCGCGCGTTGGCAGAAGCGCGTTGAGGGCCTGGTGCGGACCCTGGCGGAACGCGACCAGGTGCTCGCCGAGCGCGAGCGGCGGATCGAGGAACTTTCCGCGAAGCTCGCGACCCGGACGCTCGAGCGCGAAGGCCTTGCCGCGGAACTGCAGGAAGCGCGGCCTCCGAGCGCGCCTGTTGCAGAGGCGCCGGCACCCGATACCGACTACACGCTCGAGCTGCCGACGCCGGAGCTTCCGCCGGTTGCGCCGACCGTGGCCGTGCCCGCGGCACCGCGGCTGCGCCGCTACCTGATCGGCCTCGACCTCGTCGGCTGCGTGCATGAGCTCGCTGGCCGGCGTATCAACATCGGCCGCACGCGGGACAATGACCTTCGGATCGTCGATCCGACCGTAAGCCGCCTGCACGCCATGCTGACGGTCCGTAACGGCCAGGCAATGATCGTCGATGCGAACAGCCGCAACGGCATTTTCGTCAACGGCATCCAGGTTCGTTACGCTCGTCTCGACGACGGCGATCTGGTGACCTTCGGTACGGTGCGCTTCCGCTACCGTGTCGGCTCGGACATGACGGGCGGTACCGGCGGCTCCGCCTGAAGCCGGATCTTTCCGATCGGCCGTAGCGCCAGCAGCGCGACCAGGCAAAGAACGAGCAGAACGATGGCAAGCGGCACCGGCGAATGACCGGTGAACGCGGCGACAAGCTGCGTCGATGCCGCCGCGGTCACGAGCTGGAGAAATCCCAGGAGACCCGAAGCAGCGCCTGCGATCGCCGGATCGCGGGAGATTGCGCCGATTGTCGAGGACGGCGCCGCGATGGCGTTCGCGAACCCGATCGCCATGCCGGGAATGAAGAGCGCAAGCGGATGCCATACGCCGGCGACCGCGAGTGCCGCCATCGATAGCGTGCCCGCAAAGGCGATCATCGCCCCGGTGCGCATCATCCGCTGCCCGCCGACGCGGTTCGTGACGCGCGCCGCGACCATGAAGCCGGCGAAGGAAGCGAGCGCCGGGAAGAAAAGCAGCAACCCGAAGCGCGAGGGCGAGACCCCGAGCACGTCGATCGCGACATAGGGCGCGCCCGTCACGAAGGTGTAGATCATGCTCACCATGCAGGATCCGAACACGAGGAAGGCGATGTACTCGCGTGAGGACAGCAGCCGGCGGTAGTTCGACCAGTAGCGGAGCGAGGGGCCGGCCGCCGGATCCGCCTTTCTGGCATCGCGCAGGTTCCGCGATGCGAACAGGAATACCGCGAAGCCGAGAAGGCCGGAAAGCGCGAAGACCGCGCGCCAGTCAAGCCATTCGAGCACGAAGCCGCCGAGCGTCGGCGCGAGCATGGGCGCGACGAGGATCGCGGTCGCGGTCGCCGCAAGTGCAGAGGCCGCCCGCGCCGGCCCGAAGTGATCGAGGATCGTCGCACGCATCACCGACATTGCAGCGCCACCTCCGAAGGCCTGCAACACGCGCGAGAGCACGAGCAGGTCGAGCGTCGGCGCGACGATGCCGGCCGCGCTTCCGAGGACGAAGAGGCCGAGCGAGAAGAGCACGACCCGGCGACGCCCGTAGCGGTCGGAAAGCGGCGCGACCATGAGGTTCCCGAGCGCGATCGAGAGGATCGATAGGCTGATCAGGAGCTGCGCGGCATGGGCGGGCACGCGCATCGCGTCGGCGATCGCGGGCAACGCCGGCAACAGCACGTGCAGGCTGAAGGTGCCGATCGAGCCGATGATCGCGGAGCCGGCGATCAGCCGGCGGGAAGCGTCGCGTTTCTGCAAGCAGGGTTCCGTTGCCTGACGGCATCTTGCGTCCAGCCCGGGCGGCCCGCAACCGGCCTCCTCGCGGAATGGCTTGACAAATAGTTAAACATTTATTTAACTATTTAACCATGAACCGGGACCGTGCCGTCACGTCGCTCGCAGCACTGGCGCAGGCTACGCGCCTCGAGGCCTTCCGGCAGCTCGTGCAGTCGGGTGCAGCAGGGCTCTCGGCCGGCGACCTGGCGGAGCGGCTCGGCATCTCGCCGCCGGCGCTGTCGTTCCACCTGCGCGGCCTTGCGCAGGCGGGTCTCGTGCGCTCGCGCCAGCGGGGCCGTTTCATCTATTACTCCGCGGCCTACGACGCGATGCAGTCGCTGGTCGACTTCCTCACCGAAAACTGCTGCAGCGGCTCTGCCTGCGCGCCCGTGCGGTCACCCGCCCGCAAGCCAACCACCAGGAGAATTGCGTGAAACGCTTCCACGTCCATGTCGCTGTCCAGGACCTCGAGGGCAGCAAGGCGTTCTATTCGCGTTTGTTCGGCGCCGAGCCGGCGGTCGTCAAGCACGACTATGCGAAATGGCTGATCGAGGACCCGCGCATCAACTTCGCGATATCGACCGGCCGCGACCGCGCGGGCATCGAGCACCTCGGCCTGCAGGCTGATACTGCCGCGGAGCTCGCCGAGATCCGCGCTCGGCTGGTGGCAGCCGATGCGGCCGTCGAGGACGAGCCGGATGCCAATTGCTGTTATGCGCATTCCAACAAGCACTGGACCGTGGATCCGCAGGGAATCGCCTGGGAGTCTTTCCACACGCTCGGTGCGGTCGAGCACTACGGCAGTGATCACGGCCCCGCTGCACGGAAGGTCGGGAATGCCTGCGGCACCGGCGGCTGCTGCGCAGGCTGAAGGGACGACGGCATGCCGCAATCGCGGCCGCGCCCCTTGAACGTCCTTTTCCTGTGCACCGGCGACTCTGCGAGAGGCACCCTCGCCGAGTGGCTGCTGAATCACTGGGGCGAGGGCCGGTTCCGCGCGCACAGCGCGGGCAGCTTTCCGACCGGGCGCGTCAATCCGCACGCACTCGAGCTGCTCGCGAAAATGAAGATCCCCGCGGAAGGCGTGCGCAGCAAGAGCTGGGATGAGTTCGCGGTGCCCGGCAGTGTGGAATTCGAGTTCATCATAACGGTCTGCGACAACGCCGCGGGCGAGATCTGTCCCGTCTGGCCCGGCCATCCGGTGACCGCCCACTGGGGCGTTGAGGACCCGGCAGCGGCGACCGGCACCGACGCCCAGAAGTTGCCCGCCTTCCGCGCAGCCTTCCGCGCGCTCGAACATCGCATTCGGAACTTCGTGAACCTTCCACTCGCCACGCTCGACCGGATCGGCGCCGAACTGCCGATGGCGGACGATGCAATCCGCGCCCGCTGAACTCGGCTTCTTTGAGCGCTGGCTGACGCTCTGGGTGCTGGCCTGCATTGGCGCCGGCATCGGGCTCGGCCAGCTGGCGCCCGGCGCAGCTGCCGCAATCGCCGGCTTCGAGTTCGCGCGTGTCAACCTCGCGGTCGGCTTGCTGATCTGGGTGATGATCATCCCGATGCTGATGAAGGTCGACTTCGGGCGGCTGCACGAAGTCGGCCGTCATTCGCGCGGCATTGGCGTGACGCTCCTCGTCAACTGGGCGATCAAGCCATTCTCGATGGCGCTGCTGGGTTTCATCTTCATCCGCCACCTGTTCGCGGACTGGCTGCCGGCCGGACAGCACGACAGCTACATCGCGGGCCTGATCCTTCTGGCCGCTGCACCCTGCACCGCGATGGTATTCGTCTGGAGCAACCTGGCGAAGGGCGAGCCGAACTTCACGCTGACGCAGGTGGCACTCAACGATTTCATCATGGTATTTGCGTTTGCGCCGATCGTGGCGCTCCTGCTCGGCGTCGCCTCGATCCGCGTGCCCTGGGAAACGCTGCTGCTGTCTGTCGTGCTGTACATCGTCGCGCCGCTTGCGATCGCGCAGCTCTGGCGCCGCGGCCTGCTGCGCCGGGGCGGGGACGCCTACGACGCCGCAATCCGGGGCCTCGCGCCATGGTCCATCGTTGCGCTGCTCGCGACGATAGTGTTGCTGTTTGCCTTCCAGGGCGAACGCATCCTGGCGCAGCCGCTGGTCATTGCCCTGCTCGCGGTGCCGATCCTGATCCAGGTCGTACTGAATTCCTCCGCTGCCTACGTGTTGAACCGGCGCCTGGGCGTCGCCCACTGCGTGGCCGGGCCGTCGGCGCTGATTGGCGCCTCCAATTTCTTCGAGTTGGCGGTCGCCGTCGCGATCAGCCTGTTCGGACTCGATTCCGGCGCGGCGCTTGCGACCGTGGTCGGCGTTCTGATCGAAGTGCCGCTGATGCTCGCTGTTGTAAGCGCGGTCAATGCGTCAAAACGCTGGTATGAAGCGGGATTGCCACTGCCGGATGACCGCTCCGCGTAGCTGCTAGAATCGTCCAGGCCGGCACATCCGGCCCAATGATGCTTGCCTATTTCCTGATCCTGATGGCGCTCATCTTCGTGAACGGCCTGTTCGCGATGGCGGAGCTCGCCCTCTTTTCGTCGCGCGTCACGAGGTTGCGTGAGCTGGCGCAGGGCGGCAGCCGCGGCGCCCGTGCGGCGCTCCGTTTGCTCGACAACCCGACCCGCTTCCTGTCTACGGTTCAGATCTTCATCACGCTGATCGGCGTTGTCGCGGGGGTGTATAGCGGCGTGCAGTTCGCCGAGCCGCTTGCTCTGTGGCTTTCGCGCTTCGACCCGCTCGCGCCCGTTGCCGAGTACCTTGACACAACCGCTTACGGCATCGTCGTCGTCTGCGTAACCTACCTCTCGCTGATCTTCGGCGAGCTGGTGCCAAAGCGCTGGGCGCTCACGAACCCGGAAAAGGTCGCTTCGACGCTTGCGCGGCCGATGGAATTTCTTGAGCTCGCCAGCACGCCCTTTGTGTGGGTACTCCAGGGCTCGACGGAGCTCGTTGCCCGCCTGCTGAGCCTTCGCAAGTCCACCAATCGCGCTGTCAGCGAAGAGGAGATCCGCTCGATGATCGCCGAGGCGACCCATACGGGCATCTTCCATGTTGCCGAGCACCAGATGATCGAGGGCGTGTTGCGGCTGCCCGACCGGACGGTGCGAAGCATCATGATTCCACGCGGCGAAGTCGTCTGGCTCGATGCCGCCGACAGCCGCGAGACGGTCTGGAACACGGTGCGAACGAGCGGTCATTCTCGCTATCCGGTCTGCAAAGGGCAGCTCGACGAGCTCGTGGGACTCGTTATGACTGGCGACCTCGCCGAGTGGCTCGGCGATCCGGCGTCCGGTGAGCTCGGTGCGCGTGTCCGCGCGCCGCTCATCGTGCACGAATCGACGCGCATCCTCCGCCTGCTCGAGCTCTTCCGCGAATCGAAGATGCACTTCGCGGCGATCGTCGATGAACACGGCTCTATCGAGGGCGTCGTAACGCCTTCCGACATCCTGACCGCAATCGCGGGCGAGCTGCCTGAGGCCGCGAGCGAAGAGGAACCCGAGGCGATCGCGCGCGACGACGCGTCCTGGCTGATCGACGGCCGCATGGCGATCGACGACGTCGAGCGCCTTCTCGGCAGCGGCAATATGCGCTCGGGCGACGACTACACGACGCTGGCTGGATTCGTGCTCGCGCAGCTCGGTCACCTGCCGGCGACCGGCGAGAGCTTCCGCTGGCGCGGCCTGCGATTCGAGATCGCCGACATGGACGGGCGCCGAATCGACAAGCTGATGGTGCATCGCATCGGAGCCGGTTGAAGAAATGACATACCGTCCAGGCCGCCCGGGCCATCACCGGACGATCTCGATCCGTGGCCTCGATCACCACCTGATCCACTGGGGACCGGATTCCGACGATCCCGTGCTCGTGCTGCACGGTTACGCGGACTGCGCGGCCAGCTTCCAGTTCGTCGCGGACGAGATCGCACCAGACCTGCCGCTCGTCGGGATCGACTGGCGCGGATTCGGCGGGAGCGCCCGGAATTCCGGCGGTTACTGGTTCCCGGATTACTACGCCGACCTCGATCGGCTCATCGACCGGCTGTGCCCGGGTGCTCCGGCCCGGCTCGTCGGCCACAGCATGGGCGCGAATGTCGCGATGATCTACGCGGGCGTGCGCCCGCGGCGCGTGCGCGCACTCGTCGATCTCGAGGGCTTCGGCCTGCCGCGCACCGAGGCCTCGCAGGCGCCCGCTCGCCTCGAGAAGTGGCTCGATCAGCTGCGCGAGCCCCTGGAGTTTGCCGATTACGCGGATTCGGCCGAGCTCGCGGCACGCATCGTGAAGCGCAATCCGCGAATCACGCCGGAACGGGCGGCCTGGGTTGCCGAATGCTGGAGCGCGCCGCTTCCGGGCGGTGGCGTGCGGCTTCTCGCCGACCCCTCGCACCGGCTCGTGAATCCCTATCTCTACCGCCGCGAGGAGATGGAGGCCTGCTGGCGCCGGATCGAGGCGCGCGTTCTCCTCGTGCTTGGAACGCAGTCCGACCTGTTGACGCGCATCGATGCGGAAGGCGGCGTCGAGTCCTTCAGGCCGTTAATCCGGGATCTTTGCATAGAGACCGTGGCCGGAGCCGGGCACATGCTGCATCATGAAGAGCCGCGCGCGGTCGCGCGGCTCATCGAAACGTTTCTCGGGGATTCCTGATGCTGCCTTCGAGGCCGTGGCCACGTACGCTGTTCTGGATCACGCTCGTGGTCGTGCCCGCGATCGCGCTGTCGGGCGTCGGCCCATACGACCGGCTGACGTGGTATCTGGAAGTGTTTCCCGTTCTGATCGCATTGCCGGTCTTGTACGTCACCGCGCGGCGCTTCCCGTTGACCCCGATGCTCTACTGGCTGATCGCATTTCATTGCCTGATCCTGATTCTCGGTGCGCACTACACCTACGCCCGGGTGCCGCTAGGGTACTGGGCGCAGGATTTTCTCGACTTGTCACGAAATCATTACGATCGGCTGGGACACGTCGCACAGGGCTTCATACCTGCGATCGCGGTCCGGGAGATCCTGATCCGCAAGTCGCCCGTCAAGTCCGGCCCTTGGCTCGGCTTCATCACCGTGATGACCAGCCTTGCGATCAGTGCGATGTACGAATTCCTGGAGTGGTGGGTTGCAATCGCCGCGGGTGTCGCGGCCGACCAGTTCCTCGCGACCCAGGGCGATGTCTGGGATACGCAGTGGGACATGTTCCTCGCCGGTTGTGGTGCAACCGTCGCGGTGCTGCTGCTGTCGCGCGCGCATGACCGCGCGATCTCGCGGATGACTGCGCCATGAGATGGCGGTTACGCGGTTTCTTGCGGCGCAACATCACCTATAAGTGGGCGCGGCGCATCGTCGTTGGCGTTATCGGCGGCAGTATCCTGCTGCTCGGCGTCGCGATGGTGGTGCTGCCGGGGCCGGCGATCGTCGTGATCCCGATCGGGCTTGGCGTGCTGGGACTCGAGTTCGCCTGGGCGCGCCATTGGCTGCGAAAGTTGCGCGCGACGGCGACCGAAGTGGTCAACCGCGTGCGCGGCCGACCGAAGACGCCCGCGGAACCGCCACCGAACTGAAGGGGACTAAAGGGGACGCTCACCTTTAGCAGCCTTGCCCGCACGAATTCATGAATACCGATCACTAAAGGTGAGCGTCCCCTTTAGTTCCTGAAGCGTGCTCAACCTTTTAGCCCGGCCTCGACCGCCGCAAGCGTCCGCGCCAGCGGGCCCGCGGATTTCGCCTGGAGTTCGGTGACCTCGGCGACGGTCGCAGCCTTGAACTTGCCTTCACGCACTGACGGCATGTTGATGCGAACGTTCAGTATTGCCGCGTCGAGCCCGGCCTTTGCGAGCAGCGCGCCGACGCCGGCATCCGAGGCGGAGTTCCGGTTTCCGGTCACGGCGGCCTGCTCGGCCAGCTCGAGCACGTGGAAACACTGTCGCGCCGTCGCAAGCGGTACCGCAGTCGCCTTCTCGTAGGCGGCTGCGATGGCCGCCGCGCGCGCCGTCTTCTCTTCCTCGGTGCCCTTCGGCAGGCGCATGGCGGCCAGCACGTCGTCGAAGGCCCGGGTGTCGTCGTCGACTGCGCGCAGCAACGCGGCCTTCAGTTCCTGTGCACGCTCGGCGAGCGACGATGATGACGCCCACGCCGACTCGTAGCCCGCCTTGCCGACGGTGAGGTTGGCGACCATCGCCGCAAGCGCTGCGCCAAGGCTGCCGGCCAGTGCCGCGACCGAGCCGCCGCCCGGGGCCGGCGAGTTGTTCGAGACTTCGTCAACGAAGCGCTCGACCGTCATTGAAACCAGCGGTGCCGCCACGCGGACAGCGTACTCGATGATCCGCTTGTCGGGGTCGAAGGGAGAGAGTTGGGCGAGTCCCAGCGACTGGATGGCCAACTCCACCAGCTCGCGCTCCGGCAGGCCGGTCGATCGTCCCTGCTTGCGTAGGTAATAACGGCCCGCTTCAATCAGGGGCTCGAGCGGCGTGAGGCCGACGAGCTCGGAGCCCGTTACGAGGAGACCGAGCTTTGCGGCTTCCTCGCGCGTGGTCTCGAAGACCACATGCAGCGGCGTCGTGCGGTAGGAGAGCAGGTTGATCGACACCTGGGCCTGGCGGTATTGCTCGATGGTCCAGCCGATCGCTTTCACCGCCTTGAGGCGTCCCGGCACGCGCAGTTCCCGGCCCTCGGCGTCGGTGACGACCTGGCCCCTCGCGTCGCGCTTCAGGCGTCCCGCTTCGCGGATGTTGAGCGCCACCTCGTTCGCCAGTTTCTGCTCGCGCGTGTTGACGTTGACGTTGTAGGCGATGAGGAACTCGCGCGCGCCGACGACCGTCGCGCCGAGCCGGGCGTTGAAGGCCGCGGGGCCCGCATCCGGCGCCCAGGCCGGGTCGGCGAGTTTCTTGCGCAGGCCCTCGTACTCGCCAGCGCGGATGTCGGCGAGGTTGCGCCGTTCCGGCCGCGTCGCCGCGAACTCGTAGAAATAGACCGGCAGTGCGAGTGCTTCGGCCATGCGGCGGCCCAGCGCCCGCGCCACCTCGACACACTGGTCCATCGTCACGCCGGATACCGGCACGATCGGACAGACGTCGAGCGCGCCCATGCGCGGATGGGCGCCATCGTGCCTCGACATGTCGATGAGCTGGCTGGCGGCGACCGCGCCCCGGAAAGCCGCCTCGGCGACCGCGTCGGCCGTGCCCACGAACGTGTATACCGTTCGATTCGTATCGGCACCCGCATCGACGTCGAGCAGTCTGACGTCGCTGACGCCGGATATTGCGCGAGCGATCGCATCGATCACCGACCTGTCGCGCCCCTCGGAAAAGTTCGGGACGCATTCGACGAGTGGGGACACTGGGGCTCCTTGGGAAGTTCTGACTAGCGCGCTTCGCCGCCGAGGAAGTCGAGGACGACGGAAGTCATCAGCCGCATCGCGATCGGCACCGCGGCATCGTCCGCGTAGAAGGTCGGCGTGTGATGGCCGCCAGAAGTTTTTTCTGGGGGTACAACGCCGAGCGCGAAGTAGAAGCCCGGGACCACATTTGCGAAATACGAGAAATCCTCGGCGCCAGTCTGCGCCGGGACCTCGCGGATGTTCTCAGCTCCGACCAGCCGCGCGAGCGTCGGCACCAGCCGTGCGGTGAGCTCGGGGTTGTTGACCGTCATAGGATGGCTGCGGTCGAAGGAGAGCTCGAAGCTCGCATGGGCGGCGCGCGTGACACCGTCGAAGATGTCCCGCATGCGCGCCTCGATCGCATCGAGCACGGCGTCGTCGAAAGTGCGGATCGTGCCGCCGAGTTCGACCGACTCGGGGATGATGTTATGGCGCTCGCCGGCCCGGAAAATGCCGACCGTGATGACGTTGTCCGAGAGCGGCGAGAGCACGCGCGAGCGGATGGTCTGCAGCGCCATGACGATCTCTGCGGCCGTGACGATTGGATCGACGCCCAGGTGCGGTGACGCGCCGTGCGTCTGGCGCCCGCGTACCGTCGCCTGCCAGCGCGTCGAAGCCGCGAAGGTCGGCCCCGGCTTGTAGGAAACCTTGCCGAGCATTTCATCCTCGCCGGCCTCGTCTGGCGGGTCGCCGTTCGTGTGGAAGGCGATCACCGCATCCGGCTTGATCCCGGAGAACACGCCTTCCTCGACCATGAGGCCCGCACCGCCGCGCTCGCCCGGCGGAACGCCTTCCTCCGCCGGCTGAAAGATGAACATCACCGTGCCCGGCAAGCGGTCCCGCATGGAGGCGAGCATCGAGGCCGTGCCGAGAAGCGCCGCCGTGTGCACATCGTGGCCGCAGGCATGCGAGACGCCGACATCGCGGCCGAGATATTCGCCGCGAGCCGTCGAGCGGAAGGGAAGGTCAGTCTGCTCGGTGACGGGGAGTGCGTCCATGTCCGCGCGCACAGCAATCGTGCGGCCCGGCCGGCCGCCTTTCAGGATCCCGACGACGCCGGTATGCGCGATGCCGGTCTTGACCTCCATGCCGAGGCCGAGCAGATGCGCCGCCACGAGTTCCGCGGTGCGGGTTTCGCGATTCGAAAGCTCCGGGTTGCGGTGGATGTCCTGGCGCTGCCGGATGCTCTCGGCGGAGAAGCGCTCGACGAGCACGGAAACTTCCGCATCGGTCGCGGGTGAAGCGGCGGACGCAGACAGGGCAGCCAGGAGGCAGGCGTTCGCCACGATCATCGAAAGTGCTGGATGCATGAGTCTCCCCTGCCGGATCTATTTTGCGAACAACTGTCCCGCAATGTCGCGGAACGCCTTGAATTCGAGCGCATTGCCGCTCGGGTCAGTCAGGAACATCGTCGCCTGCTCGCCCGGCTGTCCCTTGAAGCGGAGGTGGGGCTCGATGATGAAGCGCACGCCGCCTTTCTTGAGGCGCGTGGCCAGTGCTTCCCATTCAGGCATCTCGAGCACCATGCCGAAATGCGGCACCGGCACGTCGTGACCGTCGACCGGATTGCTGGCGGCCGGGCCGGTTTCGACGGTACCCACGACGTGGCAGACGAGTTGATGACCGAAGAAATCGAAGTCGACCCATTCGTCCGAGCTGCGGCCCTCGTCACAGCCGAGCAGCCCGCCGTAGAACTCGCGTGACGAGACGAGATCGCGGACACGGATCGCGAGGTGAAAGGGCGTCGGCATCCGCGGCTTCAGGCCAGGAGCCGCGCGTTCATCGTGATCTCCGCCTTCAGCGCCTTGCTGAGCGGGCAGCCGACCCTGGCCTTTGCCGTGGAGGCGTCGAACTTCGCGCGATCCGCACCGGGCGCGCGCACGCCGACGTCGAGATGCACGCGGGTGATCGTGAATCCGGTGTCCAGTTTCTCGAGCGTGACGGTCGCATTCGTAGCGATCTGTGCAGGCACGATTCCGGCTTCGCCGAGCATCATCGAGAGTGCCATCGAAAAGCAGCCGGCGTGCGCGGCCGCGAGCAACTCCTCGGGGTTCGTGCCGGGCGTGCCCTCGAAGCGCGTGCTGAACGAGTAGGGTGTCGCGGAGAGGACCTTGCTCTCCGTCGTGAGCGAGCCCTTGCCGTCCTTGAGGCCGCCCTGCCAGGCGGCGGATGCCTTCCGATCCATGCGTCTACTCCTTGCTGCGTGGGGTCTTGCGGGTGGTCAGATAGTAATGCCACAGCAGCCGCGCCGCGACCGAACGCCAGGGCGCCCAGGCGGCGCTGATCGCGAGCTGCTCGGACGTATCCGGGCGGACGCGCAGGCCCTTGACCTCCTGCAGCGCGACGGCGAGCGCGAGATCGCCGACCGGCCAGATGTCGGGACGCCGCAGCGCCATCAGGTAGTAGATGTCGGCGCTCCACGGCCCAATACCGCGAAGTGCGAGCAAGGACTCGCGCCCCGCGGCGTCGCCGCCACGCGCGACATCGGAAAGCCGCAAGCTTCCGTCCATCACAGCGCGCGCGAGACCGTGGCAGTAAGAGGCCTTCTGTCGCGTGAGACCCAGGCGATGCAAGCCCGGGATCCCGCGGTCGGCGACGCGTTCCGGCGTCATTTCGCCGAGGTGTTCGCGGATTCGCCGGAAGAGGCTCCGCGCCGCGACGATTGAAACCTGCTGCTCGAGCACGATGTGAACCAGGGTCGGGAATCCAGGGCGGCGCGCCCACATCGGGGGCAGGCCATTCTGCGCAAACAGTGCCGCGAGCTGCCAGTCGCGCCGCGCGAGGGCGCGAACACCGTGGGAAAGCGTCTCATGCGTGAGCGAGCGGGAAGGCATGGCCCCCGGCGCGGCGCCGGCGCGCAAGGCTCAGGACCTCGGCTTCAGCCGTTCGCTGAAGTGGTAGCTGCTGAGCTCGAGGCCCTCGCGCAAGTAGAACTGGTGGGCGCGCTTGCGTTGCACGCCGGAATCGAGGTGGAACGCGTCGCAGTCGTTTTCGACCGCCAGCGCGCGGAGCCACGCGAGCAGCGCCTTGCCGTAGCCCTTTGAGCGCTCGGACTCGGCCGTCACCAGGTCGTCAACGTAGAGGTGTTTCCCGTAGAAGAGATTGGTCGACACGCGGTAGCCCGCGACCGCGACCACGCGGCCGGCCTCGCGGATGCAGGCGAGACGCAGGCCGTCCCTTTGCATGGCGCGGAAGGCCGTCAGGAACTCGGCGCGCGAGACGTGCGTGCGGAGCTCCGCCATGACGTCATAGCAGGACGCGATGGCATCGTCCGTCTCAACGTGTTCAACCATGCTCAATTGGCGAGGTGGTATTCGACCGTCGAGACGACACGCACCTTCTTTATGTGGGGCGTCGTGCTGTCGCGATTCTCGATCGTGAATTGTCCCTGCTGCGCGGAGCGGATCTTGCCGAGCCGGCTCTCGGAATCCTCCGCAAACTTCTCCGCGACGGAACGGGCATTCTTGGTCGCTTCCTCAATCATCTCGGGCTTGAGCTTGGCGAGACCCGTGAACTCAAACTGGGTCTGGTTCTGGTAGCCCTCGCCGGAGAGCGCCACACCCTTCTTGCCGAGGGTGATGACGTCCTTCATCGCCTTGCGTACCGCCCCGACATCGTTCGAATACACGGTCACCGTGGAATTGGCTGTGTATCGATACACGATGTTGCTCTTGTCTCCATAAGACTGCGCATGCAGGTCGTTGACCGTCGGCGCGGCGACCGAAATCGCGTCGGTCGCGATGCCATGGCCCGCGAGGAACTCGGTGATCAGCGCGTTCTTGCGTTGAAGTGCGTCGAAAAGCGCGCTGAGGTCGTTGCTGGCTTCCTGGTAGGTCAGCGGCCAGATGGCAATGTCGGCCGGCACTTCACGCTCGGAGAGGCCCTTCACCACGACCGTTCGATCGAATTTCTTGACCCGGACCGCGGCGTTGCCGACCAGCCAGCCGAGGGCGATGAAGCCGAGCAGCAGGCTCGCCGCCAGCACCACGAGACTTCTCGAAATCGTTTCGTTCATGTCAATCCTCATTACCCATTCAATGCGCCGGCTCTTTGCAGGCGTCAGTTTCTCACGCGGGCGGTTCTGCGGCGAGTTTAGCCAGGAGCATTTCGCGTCGTACCAGGCTTTCCTTCGGCCAGTACTTTTTCCGGTCGTAGAACTCCGGGACCGCCGGCATGCCGGCGGGCAGTTCGACCCAGGGCTGCTTCGACGACGTAAAGATGTGGATGTCGGGCGGCAGGTGATCGGGCTGGTCGAGCGTGCCGACCCGCACGAAGCGGACCGCGGTGCCGCCGCCGGCATAGTGGCTCCAGACTGCGACGCGGCACTTCGGGCAGCGCGCGATCTTCTGGCCACGGCCGCTTTCGGATGGCGTGTCCACGAGTTCCGGCTCGCCGGCGAGCAGGCTGACGCGATCCGACTCGATCATTGCGTTCAGCGCGAACGATGCGCCGGTCTCCCGCTGGCACCATCGGCAATGACAGCAGTGCACGAAGAGCGGTCGCGACTCGATGCGATAGCGCAGTGCGCGACAGGCGCAGCCCCCAGTGAGCGGATAGACGCCATCAGCCATCAGGTCGCCACCCGTGCGTAGAGCATGCTGTCGATGACTTCGCCGTCCTTGAACACGCTCTTTCTCATGACGCCCTCGCGTTCGAATCCGCACTTCTCGAGCACCCGCATCGACGCCGGGTTCCAGGCGAAGACCGGCGCCTCGAGCCTGAGGAATCCGAGTTGCCCGAGCGCGTAGTCGGAGACGGCGCGGACGGCGTCGGTCGCGATGCCACGGCCCCAGTACGGCTCGCCCAGCCAGTATCCGATGTGGGCGACCTGAATGTGAATATCCGCAAGTGGTTCGAGGCCGATGCCGCCGACGGCAAGTTCGTCCACCTCGATGGCCCAGCCCGTCCTACCGGGACTCGTGCGGCTAAGCGCGAGCCAGGCCTCCGCATCGGCGGCGGTGTAGGGGTGCGGGAAGCGATCCTTCAGGTTGCGCCAGACGCGGCGATTGTTGGCGAAGCGAACGAGGGTGTCGCGATCGCCTTCTCGCCAGCCGCGCACGATGCAGGAGCCGCAGTCGAGGTGCATGTTCAGCGCCCGCTGAATTCGCCGAGCGGGGCCTCGTGGGTCGTAAGTCCCTCGCACTCGCGGTCGAGGGCCTCGTATTCCTCCGCGTGCCGCTTCCGGAACTCGCGCCATTGCTCGGTGCTCGACCAGCGGTCGATAGTGACGTAGCGCAACGGCGTGCCGCAGTCGTTCAGCAATTCGGTTGTCACGTAACCTGGAGACTTGCGGAAGAGGCGGGCCCAGCCGCCATCCGGTCCGTAGTGAGTCTCGAACTCCTCTCGCCGGGATGCCTTGACCGCAAATTCCCAGAGAATGGCAAGACCCACCGTCGCCATCAGCGCGAATTCCGGGCCCGGCATTCGCGCTGCAGTTCCTGCAGGTAGCCGACGACATTCTCCATCGTGTTCGACCCCGTCACGATCGCGTGCAGGTAGGTGGGCTTCTCAATGACAGTGAGCTGGTAGGGCATCCCGGTTCGCTGCTCCGGCAGACCGCGGATTATCTCAAAAATATCCCGGCTCTTGCGAACTAGCTGGAGTGGTCATGCACGGCCTTCCAGCCGGCAGGCGTACGCACCCAGATGAGCGTGAACCACCCGGACTGATCAGGTGTTTCGCCGCCGGAGAGCACGTATCGCGCGGTCGCGAGCGCGACGTCTGGTGTAAGCGGTCGCACAGCCAGTTGCTCGAATCGAAGCCGCTGCTTCGGCTTGCCCTCATGGAAATATGTCTCGCGGAACGCCTTCTCGATGGGCGCGATGCCCGGACGCGGCCCGTTCTTCGTCATGAAGTCGACGTCCTCGTCGTAGATCGCGAGGTGACCGGGCAGGTCGCCCCGGTTGAACGCCAGCACGGACGAATCGAGAGCCTGGCGGATCTCCGCTTCATCGGATTCCCATATCGTCGTCGATGCGGGAGCCTCGTGGGCCTGTGCGGCGCCCGATGCGAGCAGCAGGGCGACGAGCCAGAGGGAAGCTGCGTTCACGAATTTCTCCCGTGGATCACAATGACGTCATGCGGGCCGGCATCGCGATCCCGCGCGCGACGGTTGATCCGGTTGATGCCGTCGATGAGGAAGTATGCGCCCGCCCACTCTAGGATCAGTATCGGCAGGTCGTCGCGTTTCGGCCGCGAGCGGTCGTGGGCATCGGGGTGCACGAGCGGCGTCAACTTGTCGAGCGGCCATTTTGCTGCCGAGACCGTGAGCATGCCGCTCGTCAGCACAGGCGGCGCTTCGGACAGCCGCAGCATGCCGTCCATCGTCATCACGAAGCGGTTTTTCCGCCACAGGCGGTTCAGCGTGTCGATCCAGGTGTGCGTGGGCCGCCGGCGATGGAAGTCGAGTTCGCTCCTGACCAGCGCCCAGAGTTCGGTTTCGCTTCCACTCGACATCCGCGCGGTCACGCGGGCAGTTCCTTGAAGAAGACAACCGTATCGTGCAGCGTGACGCCGTCCGGATCGAATGCATATCGCGGAATCGTCCCGACGGTCGTCCACCCGAGCCTACGGTAGAGGGTTTCCCCGGAATCGCCGCGTTTCGAGTCGAGCGTCAGCAGGCGAAACCCGGCGGAGCGGGCCTCAGCTTCGAGTGCCTGCATCAGTCGCGTTCCGACGCCGCGACGGCGTGCCCGACGGTGCACGAGCAGTTTCATGACGTCGGCATGGTGCGGCTGATTCGGCGCCCATGACGGGTGGAGCTGCACTGCGCCGACGATTCCTTCCACATCGCGGGCCACGAGATGAATCGTGCCGGAAGCGGCCGCGGAGAAAGTGCGCCGCCACCAGTCCTCCGCCTGTGCCGGCGATAGCGGCGCAAGAAAACTGACGGCCGCGCCGGACTCGACGGCGTCGACGAGGAGGAGCACGAGTGACTGCAAGTCGGCCTCGCTGACCGGCGGCTCTAGGCGCTCGATCACGAAATCTTCTTGTATCCCGAAACATGGGAGGCGATGGCTCGCCATTGTCCATCGCGCTTGATGAGCACATTGGTCGACTCGTACTTGGCCACGTACGGCCCTTTTTTGTCGGTGCCGCGAATCGTACCGGTGCCGGCTGCGATCGCCGTGCCGTTCTCGAAAATGTCGAGCCGTCGGATTGTGAAGACCAGCGATTCGTAGGCCGGCTTGTTCTTTGCGACCCAGTCAAGCTCGTCGGCCTTCGTCGACCAGTTGCCGTCGCCGTCGACCATCTGGAATTCAGGCGCGAGGATCCGGTCGAGCAGCTTCGTATCCTGCGCGAAATAGGCCTTGGGCCAGTACACTTCCTTCAACTCGCGAAGTGCGGCTTGATCCGCGGAGGTGTCGGCGGCTGCAATGCCGGCACAGGCGATCGCGATCGCAGCGAGAAAAGCGGCGAGCGGGCGCATGGTCTGAATCCTCATTCCAGTGGTTTATGGCTCGTATCCGGGAAGGCCAGCATCAGGAGCGCGCCCGCCAGGAAGAATGCGGAAGTCAGGCCAAGCGCGGATCCGATGCCGACGTTCGGCAATGTCGCGAGCGCTCCGATCGTGAACGGGGCAAGCGCGCCGAGTGCCCGGCCGCCATTGTAGGCAAGGCCGAGGCCCGTGGCCCTCGCTGAAGTCGGGAAGAGCTCGGCCAGGAACGCGCCGAACACGCTGAAGTAGCCATGGCCGGCGAATCCGATCACGGGTCCGAGCAGCATCAATGACAGCGGACTGCGCGCAAGCTGCCCGTAGACCGGCACCAGGATTGCGACGACCGCGAGGAACAGCACGAAGCTGCGCCGCCGCCCGAGCCAGTCTGCGATGAATCCGAAAGACAGGTAGCCGAGATAGGCACCCACCTGCATCGGGATGATCCACGCCATCGAGCGGAGGATCGTCATGCCGGCGCCACCCTCGTCGATCGGCCGCGCGAGAAAAGAGGGCAACCAGAAGAAGAGCCCCCAGTAGCCGAACTGCACGCAGGCGGTGAGGACAATTGCGAGCACGGTCCGGCGCCGATGAGCTGGCCCGAAAAGGATCGAGAACGGGTTTTCGCGCGGCGCTTCGGCAGCGCCGCGCCGGGCCCAGACGGCAGGTTCCTTCACGCGCTTTCGGATCCAGAGCGTGAAGAATGCAGGCAGCACGCCTGCGACGAAAAGCCAGCGCCACGCCTCGTCGCCGAGCGGCAGGACATCGAGGATGAGCGCGGCGAGGACGGCCGCGAGGATGTAACCGAGCGCCCAGCCGGACTGCATGATGGCAATCGCTTTCGACCGGTGCTCGGCCGGCCAGGTTTCGCTCACGAGCGTCGCGCCGGACGCCCATTCACCGCCCATGCCGATGCCGAGCAGGAACCGCCAGAAGAGCAACTGGACGAGCGTCTGCGAAGTTGCAGCGCCGAGGGAGCAGAGCGAGAAGATCAGGATGGTCCAGGTCAGCGCCCGCGCCCGGCCGAAGCGGTCCGCGATGACGCCGAAAAGAAGGCCGCCGAAGGCCGAGACGAGGAGGGTGATCGTGCCGAGGAGACCGGCCGTCGCGTCGTTGAAATCGAAATACGCCTTGAGATGGCCAAGTGCCATGACGTAGAGGAGGAAGTCCATCGCGTCGAGCACCCAACCGAGCTTGGCGGCAATGAGAGCCCGCCATTGCTCCGCCGTGATGTCGCGGTACCAGGCTTTCACTCAGCCCTACCAGTACTTCGGATACGACGCTTCGCGCGTGACGTTGTTGTAGATGAGGGCGACGGCCACGAGGACGAGCGCGCCGGCCAACGTCGGAAACAACAGGAAGGACCAGCCCGGCTGCGCCAGGAAAATGATGACGGGATTCGATCCCGCGGGCGGATGAACCGTGCGTGTCAGCATCATCACCGCGATGCATGTGCCGACGGCGGCCGCAACCGACCACCAGTGCGAACCGAAAGCCGCGAGAAATACGAGACCGATCAGCGAGCTCAGGAAGTGACCGAGTATGACGTTTCTCGGCTGGGCGAAGGGCAGGTCGGGAAAGCCGAAAACGAGCACGCAGGACGCACCGAACGAACCGAGCACGAGGGCGACGACCAGGTAATCGGTCAGCAACGCGATCGCGGCAATCGCGAGAAAGCCGCCGAGCCAGGCGAGGGCGGCGGATCTCAGGCTCGGCGGCGGCGGCAGTGGTGCGCCGTCACCCCGGATCTTCTTGAGTAGCGACATTCGATCTCCCAATGTAATTGCAGCCTCGTTACTGCGGTCGATGCTTGGCTGCGATCGTATCGAGCAAGGCGCGGTAGGTGAAGCTGAGCTTTGCCTGACTGGATGGGGCGTCGACAACAGGGACGATGGCCGACCCGAAATACAGCCGGGTACCGGTCGCGCCGTTGCTGGCGATATTGGCAGCCATCAGCCATGACCGGGTGCGGTCCCTGAAGTCCGTCAGGAGTACTTGGTCCCTGCTTCGACTTTCCACGCTCCAGGCGGCGAACGAATCGAGCTTGCCCGCCGCGAGCGTCAACGCCTGCTCATCTGTGGATGGCCGGATGGTGGCCACCTACTGCGCCGCTATCCTGATTTCATAGTGTTGAGACCGGGCGTCGAAGCGCGCAAGCAAGGCGCGAGCCCGCGGAGGAACCACAGCGGCTTCGAAATCCTCGCCCGCAAATTCCCGCACTGCAGCCAGCGAATCGAATTCCATGATCGTGACGAACTCGACTTCGGTACCGAGGGAACGCTGAAGGAGCTGGATCTGGCGGAAGCCCCGGATCTTTCTCGCCTTGATGCCTTCGAAAATCTCGTCGTGCAGCAGCGCTTCGTACGCGTCTGCGTTTTCGGGAGTGGTCCAACCGTGCCAAATGCGCGAGATCATGGGATACATCCTGAGCCTGAGTCGTGTAAAATTCCGCGCCTCAACGCTGAAGTGCAACCCGCAGGAATCCTCATGTTCAAGTCACTTGCCTTTGCCGTCGTCGCGGCCGCAACCATCGCCCCTGTCTGGGCCCAGGAGGCGCCCGTTGCCGGTGCCGCTCCCCAGATGACCGCCGAAGAAGTCGCGACGACGTTCCGCGACGAACTGCAGGCCGTGCGCGCCGACGTCATGGCCAAGGAGCTGACGCTCACGGCCGACCAGGCGGCCAAGTTCTGGCCCGTTTTCGAGCAGTACCAGAAAGAACAGAACGCCATTATCGATGCCCAGATCAAGGCAACCCAGGCGTATGGCGACAGCTACGCCAAGCTTACTGATGCCGATTCCCTTGCCTACGTCAGCGCGCTGCTCGAGTGCGATGGCAAGGCCCAGGCGCTTCGCAGCAAGTGGCTCGGCAAATTCCAGTCCGTGGTGCCGGCCGGTACCGCGAGCCGGGTGATTCAGATCGACCGCCAGCTCAGCTTGATCGGGCAGGCAAAGGTCGCCTCCGGGATTCCGCTGGTGCGTTGACGCGGGCGATGAGCGGGCGCTAAAAGCCGCTCATTTCGCCTCGTCGACCATCCGGATGGTCTTGTCCTCGACCTCTTTAGCGACCTGAATCAACGCCGCATCCTGGGATAGCGACGAAAGCATCTGTACCGGCTTGATCAGGCCGATCTTTGTTCTTCCCTTTTGGGTAAAGACCGAGATCCGGCACGGCAATGCCATGTTCAATCGCATGTCGGCCGACAAGACCCTGGCGGCTTGCTGCGGGTTGCAGACCTCAAAGACTTTGCACTCTTCTTCGAACGCAATGCCCTTGCTGCGGAGCGTCGCTCCGAGGTCATGAACGTGTAGCACCCCGAAGCCATGACGCTTGACCGCCGCGTCAAGATCCGTCGATGCCTGATCGAATGACTTCCCGGTTTCAACGAGGTAGTACATGGGCCACCGTGCTGTTCATGGTATCTCAACCCTTATGAGCTTGGTTCGACCAGAGCCACCAGACTTGATGAGAACATAAGCCTTGTGACAGTGAAAGTGATTTGCCACCAGGGCAATGAGTTCTTCATTGGCCTTTCCGTCGACCGGTGGTGACTTGAGTTTGGCGAGCCAAGTGCCATCGGGCGCCTGTTCGAGCGAGGAGGCTCGCGCCCTGGCCTTGACCTTGATCCGCATGAGGACTATTGCCATGTGTGCCTGCGGCCTGAAGATTGAATTCAGGGCGCCGCCGGTGCGAGGTCGATCGCCTGAATGCGCGGTGGAAGGGTGGGGGACAGCAAGACGCTTCCCTTCACTCTGCCGTGCGCGCAACGCCAGGTGAACTCACCCGCGAGCGCCCCGGTTGCTGTCACGGGCGCAGTCGTATCGCAGTTACCGACTTTCTTCCGGAGGGTCGCAAGATCCCGGTTCCATCCGGCCGCATCCCGGTCCATCAGGAAATTCATCGCGAGCTGACCCTTGCCCGCGGCGACATCGCCCTGCTGATAAATCGCCGCGACCGTGCGATAAGCGCTCGCGAGGTCTTCAGCGACAGGTGCGGAGCGATCCTTGAAGAATCCTGCCTTGCCCAAAACAACGGCAGCATCCCAGACGGCTCCGGAAGGGCCGGCATAGGTCCGGTTCGCCAACGCGAACAGGCCGACGCCACGCTCGGGAAGGAGCAGCACATACGATCCGTAGCCCGGGTAGCCGCCGCTGTGACTGAGTGTCAGCCCGAGGTCGCAGTCGACGGCGACCCACATACCCATGCCATAGGTCGCTGCCTGCCGGCAGGCGTCTTTGCCAGTGCTCCCGGGGCGCTGTCGCAGACGGGGAAAATTCGATCCTTGCGCCAGTTCGCGCACGGTCGCGCGCTTTATCGGACCCGAGTCGGCTCCATCGCGCGGCGGCCACGCAGACAACAGATACGCCACCCACTTTGCATAGTCATTCGCGCTGGTCTGCACCCCGCCCATGGCGCCAAAGGCGCCGTGGGCCATCGGCGGCTCCGGAAGCCACGCATCGTCTTCCCAGCGGTAACCAAGTGCCCTGCGCTTGTGGGGAGCAGCGTCGATGGAAAAACCGGTCGATTCCATGCCAAGCGGTTGCATGATCGACTGGGTAATCGTGCCGGCGTACGGATGCCCGGACACATTGGTAATGACGCGCCCGAGCAGGGCAAAGCCCAGGTTCGAGTACTCCATTGCCGTCGCGGGAGCATGGGAGAACGGCACGCCCGCCTGCAGTAGCCGCGAAAACTCGGCTTCGGGCAGCGGCGTCTGCCGGTCGCCCCAGGGATCATCAGTCACAAACCCTGCTGTGTGGTTCAGGAGATCGCGCACGCGAATGCGTGGCGAGTCCTGCGTCGGGTACTTCCAGCCGCGCATTTCCGGGATGTATGTCTCCGCCAGCGCGTCAAGCTGGAGCTTCCCGTCGTCGCGCAGCTTCAAGACCGTGAGCGCCGTGAACGCCTTCGTCATCGAGGCGATTCGAAACAGGGAATCCGGAGTCACCGGGCGCTTCGATTCCAGGTCCTGAACCCCGACTCCACGAACGTACACGAGCCGCCCGTCCGCAACGATTCCATAGACGAGGCCCGGGACGTGGGAATCCAGGGCGTAGTCCGCAAAGACACTGTCCACACTTGCGAATATCTGGGACTCATTGGCTGCAAGTGCGTCCATCGAGTGAATGAGGCCGGCCGACCCCGCGGCCAGGGCGATCGCAGACAACCGCGCGAAAAAGCCGCTTCGGACTCGAGTGGAAAGTTTCTTGGCACTAGTCATGCGAAACCCCGCAATATCAGGCACCGCCGCAGCGAAGGGACATTCTGTGACTCAACTGCTGCAGCAGTTCCGTCACGGATTCCTTCGATGCCGAGACGCCAGGCCAGAACGAATGCAATGAGCTGACACTATCTTGTGGACGTCATCGTGCGCTGCCTGGCGTTTGAGCTCAACAGCGCGCGGCGGCCGCAGGCCGCAACGTTTCGGCTGGAGCAAAAAGCTTAGCCCAGCAGTGCAGGATTGCGCTGCCAGACTGCATAGGTGAGCGCTGCCGCAAAGGTGACCCAGGCCAGATAGGGGATCAGCAGTGCTCCAGCGATGGCACGCACGCGCCAGAAGGCAATTATCGTGCAGAGAATGAGTGCCCAGAGAATGAGGATCTCAGCGAGGGCCAAAGCGCCCAGATGCCAGACGAAAAACAGCCATGTCCACAGCGCATTGACGGCGAGCTGGATCAGAAACAGTGAAAGAGCAGTTCGTGCCCCGCGAAGGCCACGCTCCCGCCAGACCAACCAGGCTGCAACGCCCATGAGCAGGTAGAGCAAGGTCCAGGCTGGAGCGAATAGCCACGACGGAGGAGCCCATGCCGGGCGCGTGAGCTGCTGATAGAAGTCCCCGGCGTTTGAGGACGCGAAGCCGCCCAGCGCGGCCGCCGCAAAGCTGGCCGCAAGCCACCCAAGAAGACCGAATATCTGCCTTTGCATTGGAACGGACGTCATATGCCTGATCCAGTGGCCCAACGTTTGCGTTGAGGGGTGCGCGGCTTCATGTGCGTCATTTCCAGCGCGTGGTTCGGCGAATCAGATTAATCGGCTGTCATACGCCCAATGCAGCAGTGCCTGCCTTTGTTTCCGCCGGCAATTCACGTCCTCGCTCGAGCAATTCGCCTTTATCTGCGCAACATGCCGCTTCATGCCTTTCCACCGCCTGATCTGGCGCTCGTCATCGGGGCTGCGCCTGCCCATATAGTATCTGCAATACCACTGAAACCACCCACGTGGATCATCTCGATAGATCCAGCCTCTTTTTACCCATTCTGCCAATGGCTGCGAGGCGTTGACGCCGAAGCAATTCAGATCAGGCACATGACGCTCGTGATTCAGTTTGGCACATGCAAACCAGTCTTCAGGGAACTCATCAGTACAGTCCGTCATGTACTTCCCGCCAAAGACGCCCAGCGTTAGCATTTGCTTCGGCGCCATTTCCGGCCGGAAGTCAGCGTGAAAGTTCTTGCCCATCGGCTCGGTCAGGAAATAGGAGAAATCTCTCTGCATGAGGTCGTTTACAAGAACTCTGCGGGCCTTTTTTATCCCCATGCAGGCGAACGTAAGCGATCAGCGCCAGCGTGCAACAGGCGACCGTAACCAATCAAACGTGAACCAGGCGCCGTTTGCGTCATGCGGCGCAGTCTACGGGATACGACTCTGATGACGTCTGACGTCCGCGACCAAAGCTGGGTAATGACTTAAGTGTGTCCTGCAAGTCGTTGAAGAATTACGACGAAAGTTCGACATCCCGAGATAGCGGCCGCGTCCTACGCCAGGGAGAGGCCCAGAGGCGTAGCATGTGGATCCACGCTAATGCGATCGAGAAGAGCATGGGGTTCTTCGACAAAATTCTCCAGAAACTCGGGATCGGCAAAGCGGCTGCGACTCCTGCGCCCGCCCCACCACGCAGCGGCACACCCGCCGCCCCGGCCATTGCGCCGACTGCACCGCCGCCACCCAGGCCGGTGGCACTCGTCGATGTCGTCGCACAATTGGAGAAGCGCGCTGCGGCGAACCCACAGAAGCTGAACTGGCGGATTTCAATTGTTGACTTGCTGAAACTCCTCGACATCGACAGCAGCTTCGGTGCGCGCAAGGAACTGGCCACGGAGCTGGGTTGTCCGGCGGAGCTGATGGGGGATTCGGCAAAGATGAACATCTGGTTGCACAAGACCGTGCTCGCGCAAATAGCCGCGAACGGCGGTAACGTACCCAAGGAACTCCTGGACTAAGCCGGTCGGGCAGTCGCACACACGAGGACGAATCAATTGCAGATCACAGATATGCTCGCCCAGGTCGGCGGCCTCCAGTCGATGGCGCACGAACTGGGCATCAGTGAATCTCAGGCGGCGAGCGGCGCTGCGGCACTTGCCCCGGCGATACTCGGTGGGTTCAAGAAGCAGGCGCAGTCGCAACCCGCGGGCCTCGAGGCGCTTGGCGGCCTGCTCGGACAACTTGACAGTGGGGGTTTGCTAGACAACGTGCTGGCTTCGCGGCCGACCGACGTCAGCCGCGGCAACAACGTGCTCGGCCATATTTTCGGATCCAAGGACGTGAGCCGAACGGTCGCGCAGAACGCGGCGTCGAATTCGGGTCTCGACCCGGCACTGCTTAAAAGGATGCTTCCGATACTTGCGATGCTGGTCGCCGGATACATGGCGAAGCAGCGAAGCGGTGCGGGTACTGCGAACACAGCCGCGCAGCACTCTCCGGCGGGTAGCGGGCTCGGCGGTCTGTTGGGGGGATTGCTCGGCGACGGCAATGCGCTGGACGACATTATGAAAAAGGCCGGGAATTCGATGCGTTGATGGTGCCGCGCGCCGGGGCGTGGTCTGGATCGAATCAATAATCAGAAGGGAGTCGGAAAATGGACTTGATCATCACATTAGTCATTGGCGGAATCATCGGCTGGCTGGCGAGCATGGTCATGAAGACCAACTCGCAAATGGGCTGGATAGCCAACGTGCTGGTAGGCATCGTTGGCTCGTTCTTGGGCTACTGGCTCGCGGGCCTGCTGGGTATTGCGCCTGCCGGCGGAATCCTGCGCTTCGTGATCGCAGTCGTCGGTGCCGCCCTGTTGATCTTCATCCTGAGCCTGTTGGGCGTGTTCAAGAAGACCTGATACAGGTGGCCGCGTCACGTTTCGTGGCGCGGCCGCTTGCCCCCTCGCGGGCCTGCGCAACTTGTGAGCATGGGCGATCAGGTTGCGAATTCATCTGCCAAGCTCAAACGGCCCACTCGAACACATGGTTGGACCGCATTCCAGGCTAGTCACTCCTCCGGTTTTCCACACGGCAACTGGCCCATCGCCAGAAACTCCAGTTCCATGTCAGACGGCGGCGGCTGCTGGGTGATGCTCCGTGCTCGGTGAAGAAGGTTGCTTGGAACCAGGATCTTGAAAGTTGATAGACCCGGTACGCCGTGGATCTCGATGCGGGTTGCAACACCTTCGAATCCAAGCTGCGAGCGAAGCATTTCAGCCGAGGCGCTATCGTCCCGTGACTCGAAAGGGACCCAGTCCGATTCCTTGTTAGCTATCACCCTCGACCTTGGCTTTCCGTGATCGCCATATGTGCGAGATTCCGAGAGCCACCATCCATTTACTCATCGTTACAACCCATGGTGCCTGCAGCCCGCGACCTGCCTTGCCGAAGTGTCGCAAATTCCAGATATTGGGACATAGTAAACGGATACGGCCTCTATCCTGAATCGCACCGCTCGACTGATGGCGTCACACGCAGCGCACGAACGGCGCTGGTAGACTCTGCCGAGGCAAGATCGATGCCATTGGCGCCGCCACCCGCGTGCTTTGCGCGGCAACGGGATCAGCAGCCAGTCGATGACGATGAAACTTCCAAACAGGCGAGCATTTCAGATTCAGATCCTGGCGATCGTGGTGCTGATAGCAGCCGTCACCGGCACTATCGTGGTCACGCAGTCGCGCGTACCGCATACGCTCGTGATGGCGACGGGGCCGGCGGGCAGCGCGTATGAGCAGTACGCGGAGCAGTACAGGCTGCTGCTCGCGCGCAGCGACGTCGAAGTGCAACTGCGGCCATCAGGAGGCACGGTCAAGAATCTCGGGCTCCTGAATGATCCAAGAGCCAAGGTCGACGTCGCATTCCTGTCCGCCGGCACGACCAGCGCGGAGAAGTCACCGGAACTGCGCACACTTGGCACGGTCTTCATGGAGGAGCTCTGGTTCTTCGCTCGCGAATCGGAGCTATCAGGTGAAGGGCTGGACGCGCTGCGCGACAGGCGCATATCGATCGGGCCGGAAGGCAGTGCCACGCACGCGATGGCCCAAACGATTCTCAGGCTCAATCGATTCGACACGTCCTCCGCAGACTTTCTTAGCCTGTCACCGCAGGCTTCGGCGGAGCAGCTGCGACGCGGCGACATCCAGGCCGCGCTCTTCATGACCTCCGCCGATCTGCCGGTTGTTCGCGAGCTACTCGCGGATCCGGGTATTAGCCTTGTTTCTTTTCCGCGTGCTGCCGCGTATGTGGCCCTATACCCATTCCTTACGCAGCTGACGGTGCCCGAAGGCGTCGGTGACCTGGCGTCGAATCGTCCGCCCCATGACATCTCGATCGTCGGGGCACCGGTGAGTCTCGGCGTGCACGCAGATATGCACCCGGCGCTGCAGGCGCTCCTGCTGAGCGCCGCCAGCCAGATACACTCCGGACCAGGCATGTTCAACGCGGCCGGTCGGTTTCCGGGGGAGGAGGCCATCGATCTTCCGCTGAGCGACGGGGCAATCCAGTACTACAAGTCCGGCACCCCGCTGCTGCAGCGCTACCTTCCCTTTGCGCTCGCCGTACTGGTCGGGCAGCTGCTGTTTGTTCTGCTCCCCGTCATCGGTGTCCTCTATCCGGTGCTGCGGTTTGCGCCGGCACTGTACGCCTGGGCGATGCGGCACCGGATCATCCGCGTTTACAGCGAACTGAAGCTCCTGGAACACGAACTCGACAGCGATCCTGATAACGCACGAAAGCTCGCGTTGCGGGACCAGCTGGATCAGCTCGATCGACGGGTGGCGCGGATGCATATCCCCGTTTCTTATTCACAGCCGGCCTATACGCTCAGACAGCACATCAATCTCGTCCGCTCCCGGCTGTAGCCCCATTTGCCGCGTCGTTTGCCACGACTGACCCTCTACCGCCCCTGGCGAGCATCGCGTCGACGTTCAGGACGAACCCAGGTATGAAGCTTTCCTTCTTGACGCTTAGGTGTCTTGTGCCGTCCATTATCGCAGCAGGTTGGACTATAGGCGCGAAATGCGGTGTCCGAAGGCATCCACGCTGGCCCAGTCTGTGAACTCAACGCAGTCATGTGGGTTGGTAGGCCCGTGCGTCAACCACATGATGAGTCGAATGACCTGACGGTCAAGGAAGCTGTATTGCTGATAGTCGATCTTGCCGGCGAAGACTGCGAGCAGGGTGGGCCGCCAAGTTGTCTTGCGGCTGAAACCTCTCATGTAAGGGTTCGTGTCAGGCGAGCTCTTTCCCGGTTTGCGGGCAACGACATTCACAGAGAAGAACGCGCTTGGCCGGTCATCCAGTGAGCGTTGATTGATCCGTATGAAGTCGTAGAGCTCCTGGCGATGCTTGCCATAACGAATGCTGGCACCGATGACGACTTTGTCAAAGGATTCTGGGTCTGGGAGCGGCATGTCACTGAGGGAGGCTAGTGTCACTGCGTGGCCATCTGTTTCCAGACACTGGCTAAGTCGGTCGCAAATCTTCCGTGTGTGACCGTCTACTGTTGAATAGGCGAGGAGAATGCGAGCCATCGAATTCGAGGCCTAACGTCCGCGTAGAGCGGGCCGCGTGAGGCAATTGCCAGGCGCCGCGGGCGCTAACTTGTTCCGAGCGCCCGCGGCGCCCACCGCCCAGCCTCTCACGGACCGCTCCAACGCATAGTTAGGTGGCGCTCCCGCGACGCTGTCGCCGACCTACATAAACGGAGAGGACCAAACCCAAGATCAAGATCGCGCCAACCGTGGGGAAGGCCTCATGCTCGGAAATCAGGCGCTCAAATTCCATTGGCGCCACCGTGCCGGGGCCGTGTCCCCAGCGTGAGTGAACGACGATGGAAATCGCCAAGCAGAGTACGCCAAGCGTCAGCGCTCCATTCGTGAGGCGACGCGACAATAGGACCCTCCAAATGGGAGTTGTAGGCTCCATGTCCGCACTTGACCTAAAAAACGCGAGAACACTTGTCAGGAGCGCAAGTGCTCCAGCTGCGATAGCAACAATTAGCGTAATTGCGTAAACAAGATCCACTTCATCTCCAGCCCCACCTAACGTTCGCGATCAGCGGCGGCGCGTGGTCGGAGCGCCGCTTGCTGATCAAAACTCTGGGGGTCCCTTGCAGGTCCTGCAATCGGCATGACGACAAGCGCCGACCGCTGCATCGCATAGTTAGGCATGAATGCTCGACAGGTGGCTTGCGGTGACTGCGGATAGATAAAGCCCGAGCCCGAATATGCCATGGCTCATGAAGCTTTTCAGCCTGGCAGAGGTGGGGTTCGGTGTTCTCGATGCGGCGACACCAAGACCATATGCTGGCTGCATGACCAAGTATGGGAACAGCACCGTACCCAGGCCAAACAGCAAGGCCGGCAACAACGTTGGCCGCTCCAGCCAGCCAGTTGGTGCGAGGGCCACGAAAACGAGCGCAAACAAGGCGCCAATGGCGTAGTGAGCGATCCACCCCACTGTGCATTCAGATTGCTTCCGTGCGGCACTCGCGATACTGGCATGTGCGAACTTGCCTTCAGGCATGTGGCGCAGCCAACGACCAAGCAGACAGAAGTTTGGGAACGGAACCTTGAATGCCCGTTGCAGGAACAGGGACCAAAGGTCCAATAGCAGAGTTGCGCCGGCGCCGACCAGGACTGCAGTGAGCACGATGGCTGCTTCAATACTCATGCCCTGCCTCGATCCGGCGCGTTCATGCCTAACGTCCGCGATCAGCGGCGGCGCGCTCGCTCGAACCTCTCACGGACCGCTACAACGCATAGTTAGGCAACAGAAGGCCAGTGGTCATTGTGCTTTGCCGGGTGGCCGCGCGTCATATTGTGGAAGGGCGTCGGTAATCTCGTGCCACGCGGCTTTGGAGCCAACAAACATGTGATAGGCGGGGCGAACGCCGGGGTTCGCGTCGAGTCCGCCCACAGCGAGGTCGCTGAGCTTTCCGGCGCTAGGGAAACCAAGACTGGACCCGCAGACTCTGCAGAAGGCCCAGCCGATGCCTGGAGAAGTTTCATACACAGTAAGAAGGTCTTGCCCTCTGAGCCAATGAAAATTCTCAGTGCTCACCTTCGCATAGGTGGCGAACGCCGCCCCATGAAATCGTCGACACATCGAGCAATGGCAGTTGCCAATGTCGGTAAGTGGACCATCCACTTCGTAACGCATCGCACCGCAAAGGCAACCGCCCTGTATGGTCACGCCGCTGTTTCCTCTGTTGCCTAACGCTCCGGTTCAGCGGCGGGCCGCGCAGCGGCCTGTCCGCTGCAACCGGTTGTTAGGTGGATGCACCACACTGAAGCCAGACATCGATGATACTGTGATCCACAGTCGAGCCAGTGAACCGTGCACAGCGGTCGCCCGATCACCCTGATGGGCGCACGTGCGTCAGCACCGGGATGACTTCCACGCTGACGTTAGATCGGCAGAAGGTCTTCGCCAGGATGTCGTCGGAAATCCTGGCCGCCAACATCTCCGGGACGTTGCCGCCGGAGCGGTGGCGCAAGATGACGTCGACGAGCGCGTCCTTCTCCCCCAGCAGCGTCACGTTGACCGTGCTGCCGACCGCGATGAAGTCGGGAACCACATCGAGCGTCAGTGCAACGGTCTCGCGGATACTCTTCTCGAGCTCGAGGTGACGGCGACGCACGCCGCGGATGGCGAGGATTGCGACGCTGCCAACGACATCTAACGCGGCTATGTTGAGCAGCAGCAGGCGGAATGCATTCCAGCTGTGCTCGGAAGTTCCGAGCGCCCAGCCGATGCCGATCACCGCGGCCGGAGGAATGAGCGAGATCGCCATCTGGACGCCGATGACCGCGTCGATGACATGTCCCCAAGGCTTTTCTATGGTGCTGGGTTCCGCGATCAGCGCAAGCGAAGCGGCCGCGCCCGCCGAAACCGCAATGAGCACGCTCAAGGCCACGTCTCGTGATGTCGGCATCGCTCTCAGCAAGATCTCGGGCGTAATGGCGATGCCCGGAAAGTACTGCCGCAGTACAACCGTGATGAGAGCAGCTGCACAGGCGCCAATTACCAGCAGGCCGACGAGCTGCTTGACGATTCCTCCAAAGAAGACAGTCCTGTTGCGAAACAGCGCACCGATACAGACTGCGCGAGAGGGCGCCATAAACGGGGCGACGCACATCGAACCGATGACGGCTGCCGCGCTGTTGAGCAGGAGTCCAGCCGTGGCCATCACCGTCGAGGCCACGACCATCGCAAGGTACCCACCAGTTATGACCCCTCCGGCGATGGCACGCCGCTCTAGTGTGGTGTGGTAGTTGGGGACGCCCCAAACGCCGGCACCTCGAACAACCGAGGCGTTACTCCGGAGTATTCCTGTGGGAGGCGCAGTTGTCATCGATACATCAGGTTTCCGGTAACAGAATCGCGACCACGCTGCCGATTCATCTGATGCTGGCTCCCGTGCTCATCCACCTAACGTCCGCGTTGAGCGGGCCGCGCGAGGCGCGCTCGCTCGAACCCGTCACGGACCACTCGAACGCATAGTTAGATCGCATGGACGTGAATGGATTGTGCCATTCGCTCGAGGGCTGGAGAACTTACTGCACCCTGTTGGCCATATGAGTACTCAATTACCACAAAGCCTCCCTTTAACTCGGCCAAGAGTCTCCTGTGATGAGTACCGTTCGCCGAATATCGGCAGTCATGCCAAGTGACATGGTCTTCGGCAGTCTTGGCAATAGCGGGACAGTCAGACCAGACCGGGAGTTGAACACCTTCCACCCTCTCAATCGTCAAGATATCCATGCTTTGCCGAATAGATGACTGAATCTGGAGCTTACGCCCCTCGAAGTGAACTCCAACCAAAAAACCTGGTTCAATAACGATTGAGAAGAAAGGGGTGGATACCTCCTGATTCGAAGTGATCCGGCAAAACTGTGGTTCATCAACGCCGCCCTCAATTGGCTCGGCACAGAACTCAGCAGTGGCAAGGACCGTTAGCGCCAACACCTGAACACCTAGGTCCATGCGATCTAACGCGCCGATGAGCGGCGCCTGAGTGTGCAGCACGGGGGCGTCTGCTCCATTGGCTGGTTAGGCGTCGCCGCCCGGAAGCATTGTGCAGCTTGATTGTTGACTGCGAAGTGATTGAGGGACAGAGACATTTAAATTGACCCTTCCGCCATCTTCGCCCTACGCTCAATCTCCTTGGGGCTGGGCTCTGCCTGCGCGAACGAGCCAAGTGGAACCGCGCCTGCAGGCACGTAGGTGGTAAGTAGGACCCCAGTCGTCGACACTTGAGATGTCACGAGTCGCATAGCGCTCGGCTTTACAGTCGTTTCAAAGAGTCGTTTGCCGTGCCCCAGCACTACGGGAAAGATCCATACGTTGTATTCATCGATAAGCGACGCTGCCTGGAGTGTTTGAATGAGGTTCCCACTTCCGATGATCTCAAGATCGCGTCCATTTTGAGACTTCAGTGCAGAAATGGCTGCTACGACGTCGTCACCCAGTAAGGACGAATTATTCCAACTCAAGGACTTTAACGTACGTGAAGCGACATGCTTTTTCGCACCATTAAGCGACATCGCAGTTGGATCCTCGGTGGGTTGGTAGGGCCAATGCGCTTCGAAGATCTCATAAGTCTTTCGGCCTAGCACCAATTCTCGATCGTTGCCATCGACGCCTGGCATTGCTTGGTCTATCACCTCGTCCCAATAGGCGAAGGCCCAGCCGCCCAGCGAGAACCTCTCCCTGGGGTCCTCTTCGGGGCCGCCGGGGGCTTGCATGACGCCGTCCAGCGACACGAATGTAGACGCGATGAGCTTTCTCAAACGAGGTCTCCTACTTGTGCGGGATTAATAGACAGTGGTACTCCACTTCGACTCAGGCCAAATTGCGACGCCTAACGTCCGCGTTGAGCGGGCCGTGCTGTGCGCAGCCAGCGTGCCGCAGGCGCACAATCAATCCGAGCGCCTGCGGCACGCTCGCTTAAACCCATTA
>Ga0105107_10000255_pt1 | contig 32222 bp, 25 predicted proteins | sample PPLLaktember2015_6_FD_79335 | JGI IMG/M metagenome (GOLD analysis project Ga0105107, IMG submission 79335) | Freshwater sediment microbial communities from Prairie Pothole Lake near Jamestown, North Dakota, USA - PPLs Lake P8 Core (1) Depth... | ecosystem: Environmental > Aquatic > Freshwater >...
AGGGCAGCGTGCGCATCAGGCGCGCGAGCTTCGCAGCCTCTTTCACGCCGTAGAGCGGCACGAGCTCGGGCAGCCCCGCGCGCCGGCGCACGCGGTTCGCGCGGCGCGCGTCCTCGTCCTGCAGCCGCGCGGAGTCTTCGATCAGGATCCCCGCCAGGTCGCGGGTCGCAGGCGTGGCCCAGACCGGGCGCCGATAGCCCGCCGCGGCGAGGAGCGGCAGCCGCCCCGAGTGGTCGACGTGGGCGTGCGTCAGCAGCACGGTCTGCAGCGCCTTCGGGTCGAAGGGCAGGGGCTCCGCATTCCGGGCCTCGGCGTCGTCGCCGCCCTGGAACAGACCGAAGTCGACGAGCAGGCGGGCATCGGGCGTCTCGACGACGTAGCCGGAGCCGGTCACCTCGCCCACGGCGCCGATCGGGGTCACGCGGATCATGCAGGCCTCCGGCGCGACGAGCGCCGAGGCGACGCTAGCGCGGGGCGAGGCGTCGGCGGGCCGCCACGAGCGCGAGCCCGACGCCGAGCAGCGCGAGCGTCCCCGGCTCGGGCACGGCGAGCGCCCGGTAGATCGCCTCGCTGCCGTCGTCGAAGCGCGCGAGGAACACGAGCTGCTCGCCGTCGAGGCCGTCGGCGCCGAGGCCGAGGAAGACGAGGGTCTTGCCCGGCTCGAGCGCGCTCGCCGCGTCGACCACCACCCCGAGCTCGCCGCCGAGCGTGCTGTAGATCCCGAACTGGTTCGACGCGCCGGAACCCGCGAACGCCACCGCGCCGCCCGAGAGGGACGGATTCGAGGCGAAGCCGGTGAAGGTCCCGCTGCCGCCGGGGACGTCGGCCGCGCCGTCGGCGATCACCGAGAGCGCGCCGCCCGAGCCGAGGTAGATGCCGATCTCGGTGTCGCCGGAGGCCCGGAACACGATCTGGTCGCCCTCGAGGTCGAGGCCGAGGAAGCTCTCGAGGGCGCCGCTGCCGCCGGGCACGGCGGTCGCGGTGTCGGCGATCGCGACCAGGCCGCCGGCGCCGCTGCGATACACGCCGGACTGCGCGCCGGGGCCGTAGCCCACGAAGCCCACCGCGTTGCCGTCGACGGAGGGAGAGGCGAGGAAGTCTTCGAAGCTGCCCGTGCCGCCGGGGATCGCAGTCGAGGTGTCCGCCACGGCGGAGAGGCTTCCGCCGGTGGAGAGGTAGGTGCCTCGCTGCCCGGCGGCGCCGAAGGCGGTGAATGCGACGTTCGCGCCCGACACCGCGGGCCGACCGAGGAAGCCCAGGAAGCTCCCGCTTCCGCCGGGGATCACGGTCGAGTCGCTCGCGACCGCGGTCGGCGCGCCGCCGTTCGACAGGTAGACGCCGTCCTGGCCCTGGCCGAAGCCGCGGAATGCGACGGCCGCGCCGACGATCGCGACGTTGCCGAAGTCGATGAAGTCGCCGCTCCCGGACGGCACGGCGGTGTCGACGTCGGCCACCTTCGTCACGCCGCCGCCGGCCGAAGCCGTGTAGACGCCGTGGAAGTCGGCGCCCGCCGAGGCGCGGAACGCTGCGACGTCGCCCGAGAGGGCGGGCGTGTCGAAGTCCGTGAAGGTCGTCGTGCCCTGGCCCGGTATCGGCGTCGCGGTGTCGGCGAGCTTCGTGAGCTGCCACGAGAGCGAAACCGCGGAGGCCGGGGAGGCGAGAGCGGCGGTCGCCGCCGCCGAAGCGAGGAGCGCGCGGACCGATCGCATGGGCGGGCCCTCCGCCGGGTACGTGGTGGCCGCTGCGCGCTTGTGTCACGGGGTCTGGGAGAATCCGCCTCGCCGCGTGAGAGAATCAGCCCTCTCGCGCCACTCCATTTCGGGAGGACACCTCGATGGCCAGCCTCGTCGCGTCCCGTCTCGCCGTGCTCGCGCTCTCGGCCGGTCTCCTGGGGGTCGGCGCCCACGCAGGCACCAACAGCTGCGGCTCGGCCGGCGGCTACGACGAGACCTTCCGGAATCCTCCCGAGATCGTGAGCCAGAACGGAGTGCTGAACGCCACCCTCGCGATCGAGGCGACCGACTTCGACGTGGCCTCGATGTCCGTGAAGGGCGGCTACGTCTACAACGGCCTCTACACGCCGCCGACGCTCCGCATGAAGCCCGGCGACGTGATCAAGCTCAAGCTCGTGAACGGGATGTCGGACCAGTTCACGAACATCCACACGCACGGGCTGAACGTCTCGCCCCTCGGCAACGGCGACAACGTCTTCCTGCACGTGATGCCGGGCGAGACCTTCGACTACACGATCGCGCTGCCGAAGACGCACCCGGCGGGCCTGTTCTGGTACCACCCGCACGCCCACGGCTTCAGCCAGTTCCAGGTCTACAACGGGATGTCGGGCGGGCTGATCGTCGACGGCCTGCTCGATCCCTTCCCGCAGCTCGCGAACATCGCCGACCGCACGCTGCTGCTGAAGGACAGCTACGTCCAGGACGACGGCACGATTCCCGCCGAGGACGATCTCGACACCGGCCACGCGAGCCTGCGCACGGTGAACGGGCAGGCGAACCCGACGCTCAAGATCCGCCCCGACGAGCTCCAGCTCTGGCGCTTCGGGAACATCGGCGCGAACCGCTACTACGAGCTCGTGCTGAACGGGCACACGATGTACGAGATCGCGCGCGACGGGAACCGCCACAACCAGCTCGTCCCGATGCAGCAGATCCTGCTGCCGCCGGCCTCGCGCTCGGAGGTGCTGGTGCGCGGCGGCGCGCCGGGCGTGTACACGCTGCGCACGCTCTCGATCTCGACGGGGCCGCTCGGCGACCAGTACGACGAGACCACGCTGGCGACGCTCGTCTCCGAGGGGTCGCCCGCGCCCTTCGTGGCGCTGCCCGCGAGCTTCCCGGCGGTGCCCGACCTGCGCACGAAGCCGATTGCGAGGACCCGCGTGATCCGCTTCCAGGAGGACGACCAGGGCGGCAACTTCGCGATCAACGGGAAGCAGTTCGACATGAACCGCGTCGACACCGTGGTGCAGCTCGGCGACCTCGAGGAGTGGGAGGTGACGAACGAGACGGGCGAGCTCCACGTCTTCCACATCCACCAGCTCGACTTCCAGGTGACGAAGGTGAACGGCAAGGAGGTGGCGTTCACCGGCTACCAGGACAACGTGAACGTGCCCTACGCGGACGACGACGGGAACGTCGGCAAGGGCTCGGTGACGCTGCGCATCCCCTTCACCGACCCGGTGATCGTCGGGAAGTTCGTCTACCACTGCCACATCCTCGAGCACGAGGACGGCGGCATGATGGCGACGATCGAGGTGCAGGAGTAGGCGCTATCGCGGCGCTTCGTCGCCGAGGCTGAGCGTCACGTCCACCACGCCGTCGGCGAATCCCGTGCGGATCGGCAGGCCGCTCTTCGCGAACACGGACAGCATGTGCCGGTTGTCGCCGAGCACGCTCGCGTGGAAGCGCGGGAGCCCGTTCTCCCGCGCGATCTTCGCGAGGTGCCGCAGCAGGACGGTGCCGACGCCGAGACCCTGGTGCGCGTCGTCCACCACGAACGCGATCTCGGCGCTGTCGGTGCCCTGGTCCGGGTGCTCGACGATGTAGCGCGCGGTGCCGACGGGCCTTCGCTGCCCGTCCTCCTCGAGCAGCGCGAGCAGCGCGACGTGGTTCTTGAAGTCGACCTTCGTGAAGTAGTCGAGCTCGCTCTCGGTCAGCTCGGGCTTCGGCCGGAAGAAGCGGTAGTAGGCCGACTCCGGCGAGAGATGGTGGAGCCCCTCCCGCAGCGCGTCGCGGTCGGAGGGCTCGATCGCCCGCAGCCAGATCGGCCGGCCGTCCCGCAGCCGGTCCTCCGCGCGGTAGTGGCCGGCGTCGATCACGGTCCCGTCAGCGGACGCCGACCGAGCCGGGGCGCGCGGCGAAGTCGACCTCGGGCTCGTAGCGCGACGCGTACGGTGCGCCGAGGTAGCCCAGGTACCGGAGGTCGTGGCGCAGCGCGACACGGAAGAACGACACCACGTAGAGCTCGATCAGGCGATGCGCCTCGGCCACCGGGATGAACTCCGGCGTGCAGGCCTCGTCGTAGCCGGGCGCCGTCTCGGGCGGGAGGCCGAGGGACGCGACGAGCTGCGCGAGGTCGCAGATGTTGGAGAACGAGAAGTGGCCTGCGTCCTGGATCCAGGCGCGGTAGGCGGAGCGGCTGCCGACGAGCTCGAAGGGGCGCGTCGCCTCGGGCACGATCTCCGTGGTCTCGTCCAGGGTTCCGCCCACGACGAGGGTCGGCACCGTGATCGAGGCCAGCGCGGCGTCGTCGAACACGAACGAGGCGGGCGCGAGGGGCGCGATCGCGCGCACGCGCGGGTCGGGCGTCACGCGTCCGAGGAAGCCCGTCTTCACGCCGAGGCTCGTGAAGCCGCCGAAGGAATGTCCGGTGACGCCGACGCGGGTCGGGTCGATCGTGCCCGCGAAGGCGTCGCCGGCGCTGACGTTCCGCGCGAGCATGGTCGTGATCAGGAACTTCACGTCCTCGATCCGCAGCACTGCCATGTCGAAGAGCGGGATCGGGCTCGGGCCGACGAGCAGGTCGATCAGCGTGTTCCCCGTGTGGTCGGGCGCCACGACGACGAAGCCGTGGCTCGCGAGGACCTCCGTCAGGAAGAACGACTGGAAGCGGATTCCGCCGTTGCCGTGGGAGAAGATCACGAGCGGAAAGCGCTCGCGCTTCGAGATCGGCGGCCCGTCGAGGGCGCGGGGCGCCTCGGCGCTGCCGAAGATCGGGATCTCGTAGCGGCTCTTCGGCCCGCCTTCGTGGACGGAATCGACCGGATACCAGACGTCGACCTGCAGGGTGCGGCCGCGCGCCGCGTCGGTCAGCGGGAACGAGACGCGGCCGACCGAGTAGGGCCCGGGCCGGTCCGGCGCGGGAGCGACGCTCGCGAGGCCGCCGGCCGCGTGCGCCGGCGGGGCCAGCGCCGGCGCGGCGAGGGCCATGGTGAGCGCCGCGGCGAGTCGGAGCACGCGGGTCACGCGAGCTTCCGGGCGATCGCTGCGTAGCGGTCGAGAAGCGGCAGAACGGTGTCGGGTCCCTCCGGAGGCAGCGAGAAGACGAGGCGCCGGAAGCCCAGGGCGATCCACTGCGCGGCGGCCTCCTCGCTCGGCGGCACGCCGAAGATCGAGAGGTCGAGGGCGTTCGGATCGCGGCCCTTCTCGGCCCAGGCGCGCCGCACCTCCTGCAGCCGCTCGCCGAGCTTCTCGGGACGGCGGTTCGCGATCGGCATCCAGCCGTCGCAGTAATCCGCGACCCGGGCCGGGGCCCACTTCGAGTCGGCGCCGAGGACGATCTTCGGGCCGCCGGGCTGGAGCGGCTTCGGCCAGGCCCAGATCGGGTCGAAGCGCACGTGCTCGCCGTGGTACTCCGCGTTCTCCTGCGTCCAGATCGCGCGCATCGCGAGCACCTTCTCGCGCAGGATCTTCCAGCGCTGTGCGAACGGGATGCCGTGGTTCTCCATCTCCTCCGCGTTCCAGCCCGCGCCGATGCCGAGGATCAAGCGCCCGCCCGAGATGACGTCGAGGCTCGCCACCTCGTTCGCGAGCTGGATCGGATCGCGCTCGACCACGAGACAGATCCCGGTCGCGACCTTGAGCCGCGTCGTCACCGCGGCGGCGGCCGCGAGGGCGACGAACGGGTCGTGGGTGTGCCAGTACTCCTTCGGGAGCTCCGGGCCGCCGGGCCAGGGCGAGCGACGGCTCGCCGGGATGTGCGTGTGCTCGGGGAACCAGAGCGACTCGAACCCGCGCTCCTCCGCCGCCTTCGCCAGGGGGATCGGCTGGATCGCGTAGTCCGTCGGGAACATCAGCACGCCGAAGTCGGTCATCGGGGATCTCCGCTGGTGGAGGGATCGTCGCAGCCTACCATGCGCGCCCGGAGGAGATGCCGATGCCCTACGAGACCCTCGAGACCGCCGTCGAGGACCGCGTCCTCACCATCACGATGAACCGCCCCGACCGGCTGAACGCCTTCAACACGGCCATGCTGCGGGAGCTCCTCGCGGCTTTCGACGAGGCGGACGCCAACGACGACGTGCGCGCCGTGATCGTCACCGGGAAGGGCCGCGCCTTCTGCGCCGGCGCCGACCTCGGGAGCGGCGGCGGGACCTTCGACGCGAGCCGCCAGGAGTCGATCGACGACCACCGCGACGGCGGCGGTCTCGTCAGCCTGCGCATCTTCGAGTCGAAGAAGCCGGTGATCGCGGCGATCAACGGTCCCGCGGTGGGCGTCGGCGCGACGATGACGCTGCCGATGGACGTCCGTCTCGCCGGCGAGAGCGCGCGCATGGGCTTCGTGTTCGCGCGCCGCGGCATCGTGCCGGAGGCCTGCTCGAGCTGGTTCCTGCCGCGGGCCGTCGGGATCTCCCAGGCGATGGAGTGGGTCTCGACGGGCCGGATCTTCTCCGCCCAGGAGGCCCTCGCCGGGCGCCTGGTCTCGCGCGTCCTGCCCGACGCCGATCTGCTGCCCGCGGCGCGCGCCCTCGGCAAGGAGATCGCCGAGAACACGAGCGCCGTCTCGGTGGCGCTCTCGCGCCACCTCCTCTGGCGCCTGCTCGGCGCCGACCACCCGATGGAGGCCCACAAGCTCGACTCGAAGGCGATCTTCTCGATGGGTCGCTCGAAGGACGCCTACGAGGGGGTGCAGAGCTTCCTCGAGAAGCGGCCCCCCCGGTTCGAGATGAAGGTCTCGAAGGACCTCCCGCCCTTCTTCCCGTGGTGGAAGGAACGGTCGTTCAAGGGCTGAACGGCCCCCATCGTTGACAATTTTCGTCCCTCGAAGCCGGCGGGGCGGGTGCAGTACCACCCGGAAGTCCGGGAATTTCCACCGGTCCGACGCCCACTTGGGGTTTTTCGAGAAAGTTTCGGGGCGGTGATGACGATCACGGACGCAGCAGGCCTCCTCCCCTAGCCTGCATCGACGCTGCATGGAGCGGCGTTGGGGGAGAGATGAGCAAGGCACCCGCTTGCCCGGAGTCGCGCGCCGCCAGGGGCCCCGTGCCGCTCGCGCGCCGCGCTCGTCTCGCCGCCCGATCCTTCGCCGCTGCGAGCCTGCTGCTCGCGCTCCCTGCCTGCTCGACCTTCCAGCTCGGCGCTCCCACGGCCGAGACCACCGCCCGCGTCCACGTGGGCACGGTGCGCGCGCTCCTCGCGGAGGAGGCCACCAGCCTGCCCGCGTCGACCCGAGCCCAGATCGCCGACGTGCTGCTCCAGGCCGAACGCGAGCACGGCCTCGACCCGATCCTCGTGATGGGCGTGATCGCGCACGAAAGCGACTGGCGTCCCGACGCGGTCGGGCCGAGCGGTAGCCGCGGCCTGATCCAGATCCAGCCGCCGACGGGCCGCGCTCTCGCAGCGCGCCTGGGCATCCCGTGGCGGGGCAACGCAACTCTCGACGACCCCGTGACCAACGTGCGCCTCGGCGTCGCCTACCTCGCCGAGCTCCACGAGCAGTACGGCCGGAACCACCGCCACACCCTGGCTGCCTACAACGTGGGCCCCGGCCGGCTCGACCAGATCCTGCGGAGCGGGCGCCAGCCCCTGAACAACTATTCCGGCGCCGTCCTCCGCGAGCGTGATCGCATCGAGCAGAACGCCCGCGGCCTCTCCGGAAGCGTCGCCGGGATCTGAGCACCCGCGCAGCCGACGCTCGCGCGCGTCCCGTCCCCTTCACCGCGTGACACCCGTGTTAACTTCGCGTTCCGGGCGCGGGAGCGGTCGCGCGTGCAGCGCGAGAGGAGACGAGTGGAGCAGGGCGGGCACGAGCAGGGCCGTAGCGCTCCGCGCGCCGCACGGCCGAAGGTCGAGACGACGGCCGGGTGGATCGAGGGGGTCGCGTCCGACGGCCTCTGCGCCTTCCGGGGCATCCCCTACGCGCGACCGCCCGTCGGCGCCCTGCGCTTCCGCGCGCCGGCGTCCGTCGAGCCCTGGCGCGGCGTGCGCGCGGCCGACGCCTTCGGTCCGACGCCTCCCCAGAACGCGAGCATGGTCGGTGCGCTGCTCGGCCTGCCCGCGACCGAGTCGAGCGAGGACTGCCTCACCCTGAACGTCTGGACCCCGGCCTGCGACGGCGCGCGCCGGCCCGTCCTGGTCTGGATCCACGGCGGCGGCTTCCTCTTCGGCGCCGGCAGCCAGCCGCTCTACGACGGCGCCCGCCTCGCACGCCGCGGCGACGCGGTCGTGATCACGATCAACTACCGCCTCGGCGCGCTGGGCTGGCTCGCGCTCCCGGGCCTCGGCGACGACGGCGCCCTGGGCGGGAATTTCGGCCTGCTGGACCAGATCGCGGCCCTCGAGTGGGTGCGCGACAACGTCGCCGCCTTCGGCGGCGATCCGCGCAACGTCACGGTCTTCGGAGAGTCGGCCGGCGGGATGAGCGTCGGGACGCTGCTCGGGACGCCGGCCGCGCGCGGCCTGTTCCAGCGCGCGATCCTGCAGAGCGGCGCGGCGCACAACGTCTCGTCGCCGGAGATCGCGAGCCGCGTCGGCCGGCGCTTTCTCGAGACGCTCGGCGCAGGCGCGCGCGATCTCGGGGCGCTGCGCGAGGCGCCGCTGGCGGCGCTCCTCGACGCCCAGGCGAAGACCGCCGCCGCGCTCTTCGGACGCATGGCCGAGGGCCTCCCGTTCCAGCCCGTGGTCGACGGCACCGTGCTGCCGAAGCGGCCCCTCGACGCGATCGCGAGCGGAGCCTGTGCGGGCGTGCCGATCCTCGTCGGCACCAACCTCGACGAGTGGAAGCTCTTCGGCCTGGCGGACACGAGCCTCGCGAAGCTCGACGAGGCGGGCCTGGTCGAGCGGCTGGCCCGCGTCCTCGGCGCGACGGGCGGCGACGGCACCGGCCTCGCCGCGCGCGCGGTCGAGGTCTATCGCGCGGCGCGCTCCGCGCGCCGCGAGAGCGTCGAGGCGCGCGAGCTCTGGTTTGCGATCGAGGGCGACCGCGTGTTCCGCGTGCCGGCGATCCGCCTCGCCGAAGCCGCGGCGGAGCAGGGGAGCGCCGTACACAAGTACCTGTTCGGGCATGCCTCGCCGGCCCTCGGCGGTGCGCTCGGCGCGTGCCACGCGCTCGAGGTGCCGTTCGTCTTCGGCGGCCTCGAGGAGCCCGCGGTGCGCGCGTTCGTCGGCGAAGGCGACGCCGTGCAGGCGCTCTCCGACGCGATGCAGGACGCCTGGCTCGCGTTCGCTCGCGACGGGCGTCCGGCCGCGGCAGGTCTCGCGCCGTGGCCCGCGTACGAGACCGGCCGTCGCGCCACCATGCGCCTCGAGCGCGAGAGCCGGCTCGAGCACGCGCCGCTCGAGCCCGAGCGCAGCTTCTGGGACGGGCTCCTCTAGCCCCACAGCGCCTCGGTCCGTCGGGCCGTGGCTAGGATCGGAGCGATGGCGCTCTTCCTCCTCCTTCTCGCAGGCGCGTACGCGGCGTGGCGGATCTTCGCGGGCTACGCGCCGTCACCCGCCGGCGTCGGCGCCCTCGCGTCGCGCGAGATCGGCTTCCTCGACGCCGCGGCCGACGCCCTGTTCCCGCCGGGCGGCGCGATCCCGTTCTCGGGCCGGGACGCCGAGATCCCGCGCTACGTCGATGCCTACGTGCGGGTCCAGCCCGCGCGCACGCGCACGCTGATGCGCCTCCTCTTCTTCCTGCTCGAGCACGCGACCCTCGTGTTCCCGGCCCCGGGCGGCGTCTTCGCCGGGCGCCGCCGCTTCTCGTCCCTCGATGCGGAGCAGCGCGTCGCCGTGCTCGAGGGCTGGCGCACGAGCGGCCTCTTCGTGCGCCGGATCGTGTTCACGAGCCTGCGTGCGATCCTGACCATGGGGTACTTCGCGCATCCTGGCGTGCTGCGTGCGCTCCATCTGGCTCCGCTCGCGATCCAGTCGCCCGTCTGCGACGCCGACCTGCTCTATCCGCGCGTCGGCGCGCCGCCGTCGACGATCGCCTACGGAGCGGACGACCTGACGCCGCCGAGCGACGGCACGCCGCTCGATCCGTACGGGCCCCTCGATCCGCGTTTCGTGGCGGCGTCGCGATGAGGCACGCGGGCTTCGCGGGCGAGGTGCGCGTGTTCGCGGAGTACGCGGACGACTTCCGCGAGGAGGCCGACGTCGCGGTGGTGGGCTCCGGGCCCGGCGGCGCCGTGGTCGCGCGCGAGCTCGCGCAGGCCGGCAAGCGCGTGGTGCTGCTCGAGGAGGGGCCGCCGATCCCGCCCGCGGACTTCGAGCTCGAGGGCTCGCGCTCGATGGCGCGCACGCTGCGCGAGGGCGGCCTGCGCACCACCTTCGGCACCGTGATGCCGACCATGCAGGCGATCTGCCTGGGCGGCGGCTCCCTCGTGAACTCCGCAATCTGCGTGAGGCCGCCGGCGTTCGTGTTCGACGCCTGGAGCGAGCGCTTCGGGCTCGCGGGCACGACGCGCGCCGCGCTCGACCCGCACTACGAGGCGGTCGAGAAGTTCCTCGGCATCGGGCCGACGCCGGAGGACGTGCTCGGGCCGCGCAACCTCCTGTTCAAGCGGGGCTGCGACGCGCTCGGCTACTCGAGCGAGCCGATGCCGCGGAACGTTCGCGGCTGCCGCGGCAGCGGCGAGTGCTTCACGGGCTGCCGCAGCCGCGCGAAGCAGTCGATGGACATCTCCTACGTGCCCGCGGCGATCCGCGCCGGCGCGCTGGTCCTGACCAGCGCGCAGGTCCAGGCGGTGCGGGTGGAGGGGCGGCGCGCGACGGCGGTCGTCGGGCAGGTCGTCGAGCCGTTCACGGGCCGCACCGGCCACCGCTTCGAGGTGCGCGCGAAGGAGATCGTGCTCGCCGCGGGCTGCATGGCGACGCCGGTGCTGCTGCAGCGCAGCGGGAATCTCGCGAACGGCTCGGGCCAGGTCGGCGAGAACCTCCAGTTCCATCCGGGTGTCGCGATCACCGGCGTGTTCGACGAGCCGACGCATCCCCAGTTCGGCGCGACCCAGGGCTATCAGTCGCTCCACTTCCTCGACCGCGGCTTCAAGCTCGAGACGCTCTGGGCGCCGCCGGGCGTGCTCGCGGTGCGCACGCCGGGCTTCGGCCTCGCGCTGAAGCAGCGCCTCGCCGAGATGCCCTTTGCTGCGACCTGGGATGCGATCGCGAGCTGCCACCACTCGCTCGGCCGCGTGCGCGCGCGGCGCCGCGGTCTCGACCCGTCCCTCACCTGGCAGCTCGACGAGCGCGACGTGCCGATCCTGCAGCAGGCGCTCTGGACGCTCGCCGAGATCTTCTTCGCGGCGGGCGCACGCAAGATCGTTCCGGGCGTGCACGGCATTCCGGAGGAGCTCGAGAGCCTGCGCGAGGCCGAGGTGATCCGGACGAAGCCGCTGCGCGGGAGCCACCTCGTGATCGGCGGCAACCACGCCTTCTGCACCACGCGCATGCACGGCGACCCGAAGCAGGGCGTGGTGGACGAGCTCGGCCGCTGCCACGACCTCGACAACCTCTGGATCGCCGACACGGGGGTCTTTCCGCGCTGCTCGTCGGTGAACCCGATGCTGACCTGCATGGCGCTCGCCCACCGCACCGCCGGAGCCGTGGCCGCCCAGGTCTAACCCCGAGACGGTGACCTGCGTCACGCGCGCGACGCCCCCCGGATCGGCCCGTGGCCCTTCACTTTCCGCGCCGGCCTGCCGATGGACTGCACGAGCCCATCGCTCCCGGGAGCCGTCATGCGCGCACTGAAGACGATCCGGTCGGTCGCCGCCCTGGTGCTGGTCGCGCTGCTCGCGCCGGCCGCCGCCCGGGCCCAGAGCGCGACGCCGGCGCCGTCGCAGGACTACGTCGTCGAGTACAACATGCGGCACCTCTCGGTCCGGGAGTGCCGCAAGATCGCGCGGCAGATGATCCGCTACGACCGCGACATCCAGCTCGCGTCGCGCTGGAGCGGCTCGAGCTACAGCCAGGAGCTGCGGATCGAGACGCTGGACCGCAAGCTCGACATGCTCGCGGAGCGCTGGGACAAGGGCTGCGACCTGCGCGACGAGATCATGCTGGCCAAGCTCTACGACTACATGAAGAAGGCCGGCAAGCTCGCGCTCCGCTACTTCACCATGGGCATGTTCTAGGGCTTTCCCCGGTCGAGCTGCATCGCCGCTGCGCCGATCCGGGCTGCGAGGAGAGCCCGGCGTGCATCCCTACGTCCTCGTTCCTCTGCTCTCCTGCATCGCGAGCACCGGGCTCGCCAGCTCGATCCTGGCCCGCGATCCGCGCCAGTCCGCGAACCAGAAGGCCGCGCTGCTGATCGGCGGCGCCGCCTGGTGGGCGTTCTGCGAGGTGCTCTGGAACACGACCTCCGATCCCGCTGTCGCGCTGCGCTGGATCGCCGCCTCCACCCTCGGCTTCTGCGCCCTCGGGCCGCTCTGCCTGAATCTCTTCCTCGATCTCGAGAGCGCGCCCGCGCCCCGGCTGCGGCGGGCGCTGCCGTTCCTGTACGCGACGTCCGTGGCCTGGTTCGGGCTCGCGCTCACGACGCACTGGCTACACGCGGAAGCGGTGCGGACTCCCTGGGGCTTCGACTACCGCTTCGGCCCGCTCTACCCGGTCTTCTACGTCTTCACCGTCGCAGGCATCTTGACCGCGCTCGGTGTCGCCTGGACGGGTCTCCTCAGCGCGGGGCCGAAGAGCGAGCGCACGCAGGCACGGGCCCTGATCGTCGCGATGGTCGCCTGTCTCGTCGTGGCGTCGATCTCCGACGGCCTGCTGCCCTTCCTCGAGATCCGGATGCCCCACGTCGGGACCGCCGCGCTGGCGTCGCTCGGCGCGGTGATCGCCTGGGGCTTCCGCCGCTTCGGCTACTCGCTGCTCGCGCCCGGAACCTTCGCCCGCGAGATCCTGCAGACGCTGCCCGACGGCGTCGCGCTGCTGCGCATGGACGGCAGGATCCGCACCGCGAACGGCGGCCTCGCGCGCCTGCTCGGCCTCGGCACCGAGACGCTCGCGGGCAAGCGCCTGCTCGAGCGCCTCTCGGTGCCGGCCTCCCGCATCTTCGACGAGGTGACCGAGCTCGAGTGCCTCGCCGGCCAGCGCGACGGCCAGCGCATCCCGGTGTCGGTCTCGTCGACCCTGCTGCGCGACAAGGAGGGCTCGGCGATCGGCCTGGTGGTGGTGCTGCGCGACCTGCGCGAGGTCGTGGCCCTGCGCACGCGCCTCGTCTCGTCGGCGCGGCTCGCGGCCGTGGGCGAGCTCGCGGCCGGCGTCGCGCACGAGATCAACAATCCGCTGACCTACGTGCGCACGAACCTCGGCCTGCTGCGCGGCCACTGGGTGGCCGTGGCGCAGGAGCTCGAGAAGGCGGGGGCGGCCGAGCGCCTGGCCGCCGTCGCCGCCGAGGCGGAGGAGCTCTTCGACGAGACGCTCGAGGGCGTCGACCGGGCCGCCTCGTTCGTGCGCGACGTGAAGAGCTTCTCGGCCTCGAGCACGGCGCCGCGGGATCGGGTGAACGTGAACGCGCTGCTCGAGAGCGCGCTGCGCGTGACGGCGCCGTCCCTGCGCGAGCGCGTCCGCGTGGTCTGCACCCACGAGGAGGTGCCGCAGGTGCTGGCCTCGGAAGCCGAGCTGAAGCAGGTCTTCCTGGCGATGCTGCTCGGCGCCGGCCAGAGCCTGGGCGACGCCGCCACCCTGCGCGTGCGCACCGGCTGCGAGCCCGGCATCGTGACGGTGTCCCTCGAGGCCGACGGCGAGGGTCTCTCGGCGAGCTCCCTCGAGGCCCTGCTGCAGCCCGGGCCGGGCGCCGTGCCGGACGACGCCTCGGGCCTCGCCGTGGCGCGTCAGCTCACGCGCGAGCACGGCGGCGTGTTCGAGATCGTGCGCGGTCCCGACGCCGGCGCGCGGCTCGTGGTGCGGCTCCCCGCCGCGCCGCGCGACCCGGCCGGGACGCCCTGGGACGGTTCGTCCTGGGACGACGAGGGCGCGTTGGACGTGGGGTAGAGTCGGCGCGACTCCCAGGAGGCGCGCCATGAAGCTCTACGACACCACCCTCGCTCCGAACCCGCGCCGCGTGCGCATCTTCCTGGCCGAGAAAGGCCTCTCCGTCCCGATCGTCCCGCTCGACATCTCGAAGGGCGAGAACCGCACGCCCGAGATGCTCGCGCGCAATCCGCTCGGCGGCGTTCCCTTCCTCGAGCTCGACGACGGCACCGTGATCGCCGAGTCGATCGCGATCTGCCGCTACTTCGAGCGCACCCATCCGGAGCCGCCGCTCTTCGGCGTCGGTGCGAAGGGCGAGGCGTGGGTCGAGATGTGGCAGCGCCGCATGGAGCTCGAGCTCTTCCGGCACGTGACCGGCGCGTTCCAGAACCTCCACCCGTTCTTCAAGGGCCGCATCGAGCAGGTGCCCGAGTACGGCGAGGTCTGCCGGCGCAATGCGGCGACGCGCATGCGCTGGCTCGACGGCGAGCTCGCAAAGCGGCCCTTCGTGGCGGGCGACGCCTACACCGTCGCCGACATCACGGCGCTGGTGGCGATCGACTTCGGGCGGCAGACGGAGATCCGGATCCCGGAGGAGTGCGAGAGCCTCAAGCGCTGGCACGCGGCGGTGTCGGGGCGGCCGAGCGCGAAGGCGTAGCCGCGTCGCGCACGAGCCAGTCGATCGCGGCGAGGCCCGGGACGAAGAAGTAGGCGCCGCCGCGAACCTGGACGAAGCGGCGCAATCCCTCGATCGAGCGCGGGAACGGCGCGCCCCGGAGCGTGAAGGGTCCGTTCGCTCCGGCGCGCGTTCCGAGCACCGGGTCCGATTCGTCGCGCACGCCGGCGAACTTCCGGTGGTCGAGCCAGGTGCTCTGCACGAACTCGAACTGGCGCTCGATGCTGGCGTTGAAGCAGAGGAACTGGAGGCCTCGCGCTGTCGCGTCCGGCGGCGCGTCGAGGAGCTTCGCGGGGTCGAGATCGCTGACGAGCTCCTTGCCGTAGGGGCGTCCGCGACGGATCAGGCGATGCCGGTTGGACAGGCGGCTCGCGTCGACGCCCCGCGGCGCGAGATGCCAGTCGCGCGGATTCGCCCGTCTGATGTGGCTCCCGTGCGGGCAGGCGACGCCGTCCGGATCGTCCTCGGCGAAGCCGAAGTCGTTGTGGTCGACGAGGTCTCGATCGTCGGACTTGGTCGCGAGCACCGCCGGCGCTCCCGAGGGCCAGCGTCCGACGAGACGCGACGCGAGCCAGATCGGCTCGACGCCCGCGCGGTCCGCGGCGTCCCTCACCGCGCCCCAGAACTGCGTCACGTCCTGGGCGAGCTGGCGAAGCACCAGGTAGCTGCCGTCGTGGCCGAAGTGCCGACGCGGATCCGCCGCGGGATCGATCGCCGGCAGCAGTGCGGCGCCGGCGACGTCCGCCGGCAGCACCCCGCCTTCGCTGCGCTGCTCGTAGGCGTCGCAGTGGCCGAGCAGGAACTCCCCCGGCTCGACCGTGTTCTCCTCGCGCCCGGGCTCGAGCACCCCAGGACGTGCGCCGGGGGGATTGGCGTTGCGGACCGCAGGCTGGGAGATGCCGTCGCGAAAGCCGAAGTGCTCCTGTCGCTCGGGCAGCGTGCGCCCTTCGAGGGCCGCGGCGATCGTGATGCGGTGTCGGGCGAGCCGCGGACCCTCCGCGGCGAGGAGCTTTCGGAGCGCCGGGTCGTCGGTGGCGAAGAGCAGCAGCACCGCGTCGACACGGTTCGCCGCGTTCCCCCAGAGCCAGCGCGCGGGCGCCGATTCCTCCTCGTCGCCGAGCAGCCGGCTGCGATGGCTGCTGCCGTCCTCCTTCGGCCCGGTCATGCCCTCGACGAAGGCGGGGTCGAACGACAGGTCGGCCTCGCGCGGAAGCTCCATCCGCTCCAGACCGGTTCGCGTGAAGCCGACGTTCCAGGCGCTCCCCGTCGGCGACGTGGCCGCGCTCGTGAGGTGCGGGCGGAGGTCGGCGAGCCAGGCGAGCGCGTGCGCGTCGGGCTCGAAGCGGAGCAGCAGGGAGCACGCCGCCTTCAGACGTCCGTAGCCCCGGAGCACGATGCCCTGGACGTCCTCCAGATCGATCGCAGTCGGCTTCACAGGCATTGCAGCCAGGCCTCCTGCTCGGTGCGGCCACCGCGCTTCGGGAGCAGCTCGCGCAGCTTGCTGTTGCGGTTCACCTCCGACACGGTGAGGTCGGGATAGGCCGCGTACCAGACCTGTGTCGGCACCTGAACCCGTCGGACGAACTCCTTGAACCAGCGCTCCTGGGAGGCGCCCTTGAAGACCAGATCCTCGGTCGGCGGGAAGCCCTGCGTGTTGGCCCAGATGGCGGTCAGCTTCCACGCGGCCTGGTCCACGAAGTCGCCGAGGTAGCTCTCCCAGCTCCCGTCGTAGTTGCTGAAGAAGACGAGACGCGGCGGATGCGGCGAGCCCGGGGGCTCGTCGAGCAGGAACCAGCGCGCGAAGTGGATCGTCCGGATGCCGGAGAGGTCGCCGCGGTCGAACCGCGTGCGCGCCCGGAGGTGCGCGGCCGAGAGCACGAGCTCGAGGATCTCGCGCCGGAGCGGCTGCGGCTTGAGCTCCGCCACCGACGTGAGCTGGTTGCTGACGGCGAGATCCTCGTGCTCGAGCAGGGACCGGCCGGTGCCGTGCAGCGCCGCCCCGGCGGCCGTCGCAGCCTTGCGCGCATCGAAGAACGCCTGGCTCTCTGCGCGCTCCAGCTCGGCGAGCTGGCCCTCGATCCGCCACAGGGCGCGCACGAGCCGGTGCGTGTTGCCCGCGAACCAGCGCAGGCGCAGGCCCATCTTCTTCCACTGCGGGAGGCGCGCCGGCGGCGGCGGATCGAGCAGCGGCGCGAGCTGGCCCACCCCTTGGACGTAGGCGTGGCAGGCGCTCCGGCCGTCGAGGCCCGGATTCGCCGGGAGCGACGCGAGATGGCGTCGGAGCGCGTCGCACAACGTGCGCTCCTGCCGGATCTGGTCGACGCCGCGGCCCGGATGGCCGCGATACGTGCAGAGCGGCTCGATCGAGTGCTCGGCCATCCAGCGGACGAGGGCGCCGACGCCGCGACCCGGGCGGAAGCCTTTGCAGTGGGCGAAGACCTGCTCGAGGCCCGGCCCGACCTGGTCGGCGAGGACGCCGAGGTGCGCCGCGCGGCCGCCGTCGAAGTCGGTGGCGAAGAGCAGGCAGGGCGGGCGGCCTCGCTCGTCCCGGATCAGCACGAAGCGCGCGAAGTGGATCGTGCCGAGCTTCGGGAGATCCACCACCGGGTCTGCCGTGCGCGTCCTCGGATCGAGGTCGCGCCGCAGGTCGGCCAGCACGGTCTCGAGCGGCTCGAGCCGAGTCGCGTCGACCTCGGCCGCGATCGTGAGGGTGTCCTGCTCCATGGCGTCATCCTACGCAGGCAAGCGTCTCGCGCGAAGCACGAAAGGAAGCACGTGCGCCCCCCGAAACAGGGGAGGAGGGCAGGCGGAGCTTGACCTGCGCCCGCACCAACGTGCAGGCTCGTCTCGCGCGACTGCGCGGAGGAGCCGATCGGATGCTGCGTCGTCTGGCTCGCGAGGGCGTGGGTTCGCTCCGTCGACGATCGCGCGAGCGCATCCGGAAGCTCTGGCACGCCCTCGACCTGCGGTTCCGGATCCGGAAGCGCGGCCGCTTCCTCGTGATGCACGGAATTCGCGAGCTCTCGGGATTCCAGCGCAAGCGAACCGACGGCGAGGAAGCGCTCTGGGTATTCCGCTGGCACGACGTCCGCCAGGTCCTCGCCCGACCGGACGACTTCGCCGTCTCCGTCACGGGGCAGCGCATGCGACAGAGCATCGGCCCCTTCTTCCTCGGCATGGATCCGGGCGCCGCACCCGCCGGGGAGGAAGCGCCGAGCTACGAGCACGACTCGCGCGCCATGCGGGCGGCGCTCGACGTCCCGGTGCGGATGAGCGCTGGCCGGCAGCTCGACGGTGAGGCCTGGCGCCGCCTCGGCGACGTCGCCGGGATCGCCCGGCGCCTGTCGGAACACTGCGTGCGCCGGGCGATCGAGCGGAAGGGCGAGGTGGACGTGGTGACGGACGTCGCGGACCAGGTGCCGCTCGCCTTCGCGCGCATCTTCTTCGGAATCGCGGAGCCGGAGGGCGGGGAGGGACTCCTCACCTGGCTCCGGGCCGCCTCGTCCTACGTCTTCGGGACCGACGTCGAGGGCAAGCAGGCGGCGGCCGTGTCGGGCGGCCGCGCCGCGGCGGAGCACGTCCTCTCCGAGGTCCGCGCCCGCAAGAAGGCGCGCGGCGCGGGGGTTCCTTCCGAAGGGCACGTCCTCGACCGCCTCATCGACGGGGGCGCGAAGTTCGACGAGACGATCGCGCGCCTGCTGGTCGGCACCCTCTCCGGAACGATCATCCCGACGGGCTGGATCTTCATCGAAGCGGTGGACCGGCTGATGCGGCTTCCGCGGGGACGGCTCGACGAGCTGATGCGCTGCGCGCAAGACGGGGATCGGGACCGGGTTCGCGCCTACGTGCTCGAGGCCGCCCGCTTCTTTCCGTTCCCGCCCGTGCTTCTGCGCCGCGCCACCCGCTCCACGAAGATCGGCGATCGGCCCGTCGAGGCCGGGACGCCGATCGTGCTGGTGCTGATCGCGGCCTCCGTGGACCGGCGCCAGATCCGCCAGCCGTTCCGCTTCCTGCCCGAGCGCCCGGACGAGGACAGCCTGCTCTTCGGCCATGGCACGCATCACTGCATGGGCCGCGCGATCGGCGAGACGATCCTGACCGAGATGGCGACCGCGCTCTTCTCGACACCCGGCCTGCGGCGCGCACCGGGCGCGCGGGGATGCCTCGAGTACCGGCCGGACGACGGCGTCCCCGACGGCCCCTATCCGAAGCATCTCGTGCTCGAAGCGCCGCGCGACTCGGTCTAGGCGCGCTCGCGCAGCGCGCGCGCGTGGGCGGCGTGGAAGGCGAGTCCCAGATCCGCGAGCTCGGCCGATAGCGTGTCGAGGGCGTCCGCCTTGGGCGCCTCGCCGCGGGCGGCGGCGAGCTGCTCGAGCGCGACGAGCCGGGTGATGGCGGCGTCGCGCCGGCTCCCTTTCTCCTCCGCCGCGGCGACCGACGCCGCGAAGCGTCGTTCGGCCAGGGCGAGGTCCGGCACGGGGCGCGCGAGCGCGGCGATGGCGAGCGCGCGATGGCCCTGCGCTTCGCCGAGGCGGTCCGCCGCCTCGGCGCGCGCCACGGCCTTCTGCCCGAAGGCCTCGGCCTCGCCGGCGGCGCCCTCGAGCGCGAGCGCCTCGGCGAGGCAGGCGTAGTTCAGCGAGATCTGCATCCGCACCTCGCTGCTCTCGAGATCGCGCACGGACTCGCGCAGCAGCCGCAGTCCCTCGGCACGGTCGCCCATGCGGTAGGCGGCGTAGCCGGCGGCGTTCCGGCTCACGCCGAGCATGAAGGTCGAGCCGATGCGCTGCGCGCGCGGGGCGAGCAGCTCCGCAGTGGCGCGCGACGCGTCCCAGTCGCCGCGAAAGAGCTGCACGACGGCCAGGAAGCAGGTGAGCGCGCCCTCGAGCTGCGAGCCGCCGCCCTCGCCCAGGACGAAGGCCTGCTTCGCGCGCGCGTACGCCCGCTCGGAGCGTCCCACCTCGGCATCCATCAGGGCGAGGCAGCCCAGCGAGTACGCGATCACGGGCGCCCTGCTGGTCGGGCCGTCGATCCGGCGCCGGGCCTCGATCGCCGCCTCGAGATGCTCCGTGGCACGGGCGTAGTCGCCCGCATAGAAGAAGGCCTGCCCCATGTTCGACGAGAGCTGCGCGAGGAGCTTCTCGTCGCCGAGAGCCTTCGCCAGGGGCGCGCAGCGCTCGAAGTGCGGCAACGCCTCGCTCCAGCGCCCGAGCGCGTGCTCGATCCAGCCCATCCAGTAGAGCGTGCGCACGACGCTGGGCGCGTGGCCCAGGCGCTCGGAATAGGCGTGGGCGCGCGCGAGGGCGCGCACGCTCTCGAGGGACGGCCGGTAGATCGCGGTGTTCGCGAGCTTGAGCGAGAGGTCGATGCGGCGCCGCATCCGCTCCTCGGTCGGCTCGAGGGCGTCGAGGGCGGCGACGGCGCGACGGTAGTGCTCGAGGCCCTGGATCATCGCGCCCGAGGCCACCGCCTTGTTGCCCGAGCGATCGAGATAGTGGACCGCGCGCTCGGTCTGGTCGCTCTCCGCGTAATGGTGGGCGAGCTGCTCGCAGAAGGCGTCGAGGCCGCCCTCGCCGACGTGGGCCTCGAGGGCACGAGCGGCTTCGCCGTGGAGCTCGCGGCGCCGGCGCAGCAAGAGACCCTCGTACGCGGCGTCGCGGACGAGGGCGTGCTTGAAGCGGAACGAGCGCTCGCGGGCGTCCTCGATCGGCCGCAGCAGCTCGGCGCCGCGAAGCTGGTCGAGGCACCCTTCGAGTCGCTCCGGCGCCGGGACCAGGCGGGCGAGCACCGGCGCGGCGAACTCCTCGCCGAGCACGGCGGCGATCCGCAGCACCTCGGCGGTGTCGGGCGCGAGCCGGTCGAGACGGACGCGCAGCATGGCCGCGATCGAGGCCGGCACGTCGAGCCTGCGCGCGCCGCCGGGGCCCACGCCGAACGCGCCGCCTCCGCTGCCCTCGGCGAGCGAGCGGCAGAGCTCCTCGATGAAGAACGGATTGCCCTCCGTGTGGCGGTGGACGCGCGTGGCCAGCTCGCGCGTCCCCTCACGGCCGAGGAGCGACGCGACGAAGTCCTCGGTCTCCCGGGCGTCGAGGGGCGCGAGCCGGACCGGGAGCGGAGCGAGATCGTCCGAGCGCGGCCGGCGGTAGGGGCGGAAGTTCACGAGCACGAGCAGCGGCGCGTCGGCGAGCTGCAGCAGCAGGTGCCGGAGCGCGCGCTCCGACGCCTCGTCGGCCCAATGCCAGTCCTCGAGCAGCAACACCACCGGGCTGCGGCGCGCGAGGGCGCCGACGAGCGCGGTGATCGCAGTGAGCACCGCTTCGCGCAGGGCATCGCCCAGGAGCCCGCGCGGCAGGGGATGGCTGTCGCTCCGGATCGAGAGCAGGTGCAGGTACACCGCCAGGTGGGGCGCGAGCTCGGGCGCCGGCTCGTCGCGGTCGGTCGGCGGCGCCTCCGACACCGGCGCTCCCGCCTCGACGTCGGGCCCTCCCGCGAGCGCGAGGCCCTGGCGCACGACGTCGAGGAAGGCGCGGTACGGCGCCACCGTGCCGTAGGACGGGCAACGCCCGCGCAGGATCCGGACGTCGCGGCCCTGCGCGCCCTCGACGTAGCGCTCGAACTCGTGGAACAGGCGGCTCTTGCCGACGCCGGGCTCGCCCTCCACGGTGACGAGTCGCGCGCGGCCGCCGGCAGCTTCCTGCAGGGCCGCAGACAGCGTGTCGAGCTCGCGACGCCGGCCCATGAAGTCCGAGAGGCCACGCCGGCGCGCGGCGTCGAAGCGGGAGTCGGTGCGCGCCCGCAGCACCCGCCACGCGGCGACCGGCAGCGTCTTGCCTCGCAACGTCACCGGAACGAGCGCCTCGCCGTCGAAGAAGGGCTCGATCACCCGCCGCGTCTCGGGCCCGACCACGATCTCGTCCTCGCCGCTCACGAGCAGGAGTCGCGCGCCGGTGTTGATCACGTCGCCGATCACGCCGAACATGCCGTCGCGGGCGTCGCGTCGCTGGCTGATGACGAGGCCGGTGTTGATCGCGGAGTGGAGGCAGAGCGTCTGCCCGATGCGCGGCGCCAGCTCCGCGCCGACCGCGCGCACGGCGCGGTGCAGCTCGAACGCGGCGCGCACGGCCCGGACCGGATCGTCCTCGTGCGCGACCGGGATCCCGAAGAGCGCCATCACCTGGTCGCCGACGAACTGGTTCACCGTGCCGCCGAAGAACTCGATCACGCGGGTGGCGAGGTCCTTCAGGCGGTTCATCACCACCGCCACCTCCTCGGGATCGAGGGTCTCGGCGAGGGCGGTGTAGCCCCAGAGATCGGAGAACAGGATCGTGGCGCGTCGCCGCTCGCCGCGGGCCAGGGCGGGGAGCGAGCCGTCCGCCGCCGCGTCGCGCGGCACTCGTCCGCCGCAGTAGGGGCAATAGGTTGCGCCTGCCGGGAGCTCGGACGCGCAGGCCGGGCAGCCGGGCTCGAGCGCCGCACCGCACTGGTCGCAGCGCCGCGCGCCCGCGGGAGGCGTCGTTCCGCAGCCAGGACACGTCATGGGGGCCGTCCGGATCCTCGGGCCATCTCGCCGACGCGATCGTCGCACGCCGGCCCGCGCGAGCACAAGCCGCCGCCGTTGACGCAGCGCTGAAGCGCGCCGACGCTCCTCGGTCGCGCCCACCCATCCAAGGAGCCGCTTTCATGAAGACCCGCCGCCTCGGACGCACCGGACTCGCCGTCTCGGAGATCGGCCTCGGAACCATGACCTTCGGCTCGATGGCCGACGAGGCGACGAGCGTCGCGATCCTCGACAAGGCGTTCGACGCAGGCGTCGACTTCCTGGACGTCGCCGAGGTCTACCCCGTGCCGCCCGATCCCAAGTGGGCAGGCGCGTCGGAGGAAATCGTCGGACGCTGGCTGAAGTCGAAGCCTCGACATGCAGTGGTGGTGGCGACGAAGGTCGCGGGGCCGAGCGGCGGCTGGTTCAAGGCGCCGGTGCGCTCGGGCCACACGAGCCTCGACCGGCACTCGATCGAGCAGGCGGTCGAGGCGAGCCTCGCGCGGCTCGGGACCGACTACATCGATCTCTACCAGACGCACTGGCCCGACCCAGGCGTCCCGATCGAGGAGACGATGGAGGCCCTCGACGGCCTGGTGAAGGCGGGGATGGTGCGCGCCGTCGGCTGCAGCAACCAGAGCGCCTACGGTCTGACGAAGAGCCTGTGGGCGAGCGACGCCCGCGGCCTGGTCCGCTACGAGACGATCCAGAACAACTTCAGCCTGCTGAACCGCCGCTTCGAGGACGAGCTCGCGGAGGTCTGCCGCCAGGAGAAGATCTCGCTCCTGCCCTACAGCCCGATCGGGGGCGGCGTGCTCTCGGGCAAGTACCAGGGCGGGGCGTTCCCGGCCGGCGCGCGCTTCGCCTGGTATCGCGAGCGCGACCCGCGCACGAAGATCATGACGAACCGCTTCGTGAACGAGCGCACGCTCGAGGCGACGGCGCGCTTCGCCGAGATCGCGCGCGGGGCGGGGCTCTCGCCCGTGACGCTCGCGACCGCCTGGACGCTCTCGCGCGACTACGTGGGATCGACCCTGATCGGCGCGACCACGCCGGCGCAGCTCGACGAGACCCTCGCCGCCGCGGACGTGAAGCTCGCGGACGACGTGCTCGCCGCCTGCGACAAGGTGTCGAAGGAGATCCTCTACCCGATGGGCTGAGAAGCGGCGCGAGGCTAGAGTCGAGCCATGCGAAGGATCGTTCGTGCGAGCGTGCTCGTCGCGCTGCTCGCGTCGGCCTGCGGCGACGGCACGAAGACCAGCACCGGCCACGGCATCGTGCGGGACGTCCGGCCCGAGTGGGGACAGGTCGTGATCGAGCACGGCGACCTGCCGGGCCTCATGCCGGCGATGACGATGAACTTCGACGTGGCCGATCCGAAGCTCCTGGAAGCGCTCGGCCCCGGGCAGAGCGTCGAGTTCGACGTCGACTTCGACGGCAAGGCCTACACCGTCACGCGGATCGAGACGCTCTCCGAGGGCGATGCCGCGGCGGACGGCGGCGACGGCAGCCTCGCGGCACTGCTGCCCGAGGCGGAGATGGCGCCGGACTTCGCGCTCGTCGATCAGGAGGGCCGGCCGCGCCGGCTCTCCGACTTCCGCGGGCGCGCCGTGCTGCTCGACTTCGTCTACACCCAGTGCACCGGGCCGTGCTCGCTCGTCACGGGCCTGCACGTGGACGTGCAGCGGGCACTCCCGCCCGAGGCGCGCGGGGGCGTGCAGTTCGTCTCGGTCTCGCTCGATCCGGCGAACGACACCCCGCTCGCCCTCGGCCGCTACGCGAAGGCGCGCGGCGCCGATCTCGAGCGCTGGTGCTTCCTCACCGGCCCGCCCGACGCGGTCTCGGCCCTGCTGTCGCAGTACGGCGTCGGCTCGATCCGCCAGGGCGACGGCCAGATCGAGCACAACGTGGTGGCGTTCCTGATCGACCCCGAGGGCCGCGTCGCGCGGCGCTACCTCGGGCTGAAGCACGATCCGGCCGCGATGGCGCGCGACCTCGCGGGCCTGGCGCGGCCGCCCGCATGAAGCCGCCGCCGCCCGACGTGCTCGTGATCGGGGGCGGCGTCATCGGCTGCGCCGCGGCCTTCTTCCTCGCGCGCGAGGGCTTGCGCACGGCGATCGTCGAGGAGCGCGGCCTCGCGTACGGCGCGTCGGGCGCGGCCGCGGGCATGCTCGCGCCGATCGGCGAGGGCCTCGGGGCGGGACCGCTGCTCTCGCTCGGGCTCGCGAGCCTCGACGTCTTCCCCGCGCTCTGCGCGGAGCTGCGCGAGCTCGGCGGCGTCGACGCCGAGTACGAGCCCTCGGGCATCCTGCGAGTCGCGCGCGACGCCGCGGAAGCCGCTGCGCTGCGCGGCTCCCTGGATGCGCTCGCGGGCGGAGACGCCGCTGCGCTGGGCCTCGTATGGCTCGACGCAGACGAGTCGCGTCGCCTGGCGCCCGGACTCGCGCCGGAGATCGCCGGTGCGATCTGGTCGCCGCGCGAAGGCCACGTGCGGAGCCGATCGCTCACGCGCGCCTACGCCACGGCCGCGATCGCAGAGGGCGCCGAGCTCGCGACCGGCGTGCACGTCGAGTCGTTCGTGCTCGACGGCGATCGCGTGGTCGGCGTGCGCACGCGGGGCGAGATGCGCGCCGCCGGCGCGATCGTGCTCTGCGCCGGCGCCTGGAGCGCGGGGCCCTGCAGCGACCTCGGCCCGCGTCCGCTCCCGATCGCGCCCGTGCGCGGGCAAGTCCTGGGCCTCGAGCCGCCCGCCGACGCGGCGCGCCAGGCGACGATCGTCTGGGGTGGCGAGACCTATCTCGTGCCGAAGCGCGACGGCAGCGTGATCGTGGGCGCGACCGAGGAGGACGCGGGCTTCGACTGCCGCGTGACCGCCGATGGTGTCGAGGCCCTGGCCGCGGGCGCGAAGTCCCTGGTGCCCGACCTCGCGCGCGCCACGTTCCGCGGCGCCTTCGCCGGGCTGCGCCCCGCGTTCCCCGACCGCCTGCCCGCGATCGGTCCCTGGCCCGGCCTGCGCGGCCTCTTTCTCGCGACCGGCCATCACCGCAACGGCGTGCTGCTCTCGCCGGAGACCGGGCGCCTGGTCGCCGACCTGGTGCGCGGGAAGGCGCTCCCGCCCGAGGCCGCGGCGCTCTCGCCCGAGCGCCTGGGCCTCTCTGGCACGCCCGACGCCTGAGCGTGCGGCGCGTCGCGCGACTTCCCTCGCGGCGTCCGGCGCGGGACCATCGCCGCCATGGAGCTCCCCCCCGACGCGATCGACGCCCTGCTCGAGGGCTGGCCTGTGGCGCGCCTCGCGACCCGGCGACCCGACGGGGCGCCGCACCTGGTGCCGATCGTGTTCGCGCGCGCGGGCGGAGCGCTCTACTCGCCGGTGGACGGCAAGCCGAAGCGGAGCGCCGCGCTCGCGCGCCTCGCGAACGTGCGCCAAGAGCCCCGCGTGGCGCTCCTGCTCGACGCCTACGACGACGACTGGTCGCGGCTCTGGTGGCTGCGCATCGACGGCGAGGCGCAGGTCGTCGAGAGCGCGGAGCCCGCGGCCGAGGCGGCGCTGCGCGCCAAGTACCCGCAGTACGCGACGACACCGCTCTTCGTCGCCGGTCCGTGCTGGCTCCGCATCGCGCCGCGGCGCATGGCGAGCTGGTGTGCGAGCGCGGCGGCCGCGCTCGCGCTCAGCCCTTCGCCCTCTGCTGGACCGACTCGAGGTAGCTGAGGATCAGCAGGATCGTGCCGTGCGTGTGGGCGTCGGCTCCGGGGCTCGGCGGCCCATCGACCATGCGCTTGCCCCAGACCGGCATGTCGGAGGAGCCGTGGGCGCGGACCTCCTGCCGCCCGTCCACGAACTCCGCGATCCGGGACTTCGGGAGCGGCAGGCCGTAGCGGTCGCCTAGCAGCGTCAGGTTGCTCGGCGGCGGCGACAGCACGCTCGCGAGCGGGCCCTTGCCGTCCGCGTCGAGACCGTGGCAGGCGGAGCAGTACTGGCGGTAGAGGGACTTGCCCTCCTCGATCCGCACGTCGTCGGCGGCGCGCGCCGTGACGCCGCCCCCGAACGTGACGACGAGAGCCAGGGCGGCGGCCCCGGCGAGCGGGGCGATCGGACCGAAGCGCATGCATTCCCTCCTTCGTGGGGCGCGATTCCGCGTCCCGTGCTGCCACCAGACAAGGCCCGCCCGGACGCGCGCGCCTCAGGCGGCGCTCACCTCGACCGGGATGCCGTTCAGCACCGCGTTGCCCGAGAGCGCGTCGATGAGCGTCTCGTCCGCGAGCAGGTTCGAGTTCACGCCGGCGTGTCGGTGGGCCACCGCGAGCTGCGCGCCGTCGGCGTCGTGGCCGAAGCCATGCGGCAGCGACACCACGCCGGGGCGGATCTCGTCGCTCACCACGACCGGCGCCGTCACCTCACCGACCCGCGACCGCACGCGGGCGCGCCCGCCGTCCGCGAGGCCGAGCCGCGTCGCGTCGTGCGGGTTCACGAGCAGCGTGCAGCGCTCCGGCCCCTTCGCGAGGGCCTCGACGTTGTGCATCCAGGAGTTGTTCGAGCGCAGATGGCGCCGGCCGACGAGCACGAGGTCGTCGCCCGCGGAGCGCGCGTCGAGTGCGGCGCGCAGCCGCGCGACGTCCTCGACCAGGAGCGGCGGCGCGAGCTCGATCTTTCCGCTCTCGGTCGCGAGCAGGTTCGGGAGCCGCGGTGCGATCGGGCCGAGGTCGATGCCGTGCTCGGCGGCGCGGAGCGTCGCGAGCGAGAGCCGCGGCTGGCCGTCCGCCGCGGGCGCCGCGACGAAGCGGTCGCCCCACGGTCCCGCGCGCAGGCGCAGATCGATCAGGCGCTCCGGCCCCGCGACGTCGCCGAGCGCGCGCCGCGCCTCCTCGGACGTGACGTCGGGACAGGCCGTGCCCGGTCCGACCGCCGCGCCGAGGAAGTGCTGGAGCATGGCCTCGTCCACGGCCTCGGTGGTCGCGCCGGAGAGCCGCGCGGTGAGCTCGCGCAGGATCTCCCACTGGTGCATCGCGCCGGCCGGCTTCTCGAACACGGGCGGCGTCCACTTGACGCTCTGGCGGACCATCAGCGCGTGGAAGAAGAAGTCGAAGTTGCCGCGCTCGAGGTGACCGGTCGGCGGCAGGATGACGTCGGCGAAGCGCGTGGTCTCGTTGCGGTAGATGTCGATCGAGACCATGAAGTCCAGGGACGCCAGGGCCTTGCCGAGGCGCGCGCCGTTCGGGGTCGAGAGCATCGGATTGCCGGCGATGCAGACGAGGGCGCGGATGCGCTTCTCGCCGGCGGTGTCGATCTCCTCGGAGAGGGCCGCCACCGGGAGCTCGCCGCCGAACTCCGGCAGGCCGCGCACGCGGGAACGCCAGCGTGCGTAGGGGAGGGCGGCGCGGCGCGCCGGCCGGTCCGTCGCCGCGCCCGCCGGCGAGCGCGGCCACATCACGCCGCCGGGCCGGTCGAGGTTGCCCGTGAGCACGTTCACGACGTCCACGAGCCAGCTCGCGAGCGTGCCGAACTCCTGGGTGCAGGTGCCGATGCGCCCGTAGCAGGCCGCGCGCTCGGCGGCGGCGAGCTCGCGCGCGAGCCGCCGCACGTCGTCCGGCGCGATCCCGGTGGCGGCCGCCGTGCGCTCGGGCGGGAGCTCGCGGGCGAGCGCGCGCACGGCGTCGACGCCGTTCGTCATCGGCTCGAGCCGGCCGAGGCGCGTGAGGCCCTCCTCGAACAGCACGTGCACCAGCGAGAACAGGAAGAACGCGTCGCTCCCGGGGCGGATCGCGAGGTGGCGGTCGGCGATGCGCGCGGTCTCGCTGCGACGCGGATCGACCACCACGAGCGTGCCGCCGCGCTTGCGCAGCGCCTCGAGGCGCCCGGGCATGTCGGCCGCGGTCATCAGGCTGCCGTTCGAGGTCATGGGATTCCCGCCGAGCACCAGCAGGAAGTCCGTGCGATCGACGTCGGGCACGGGCAGGTAGGCCGGCGAGCCGAACATCAGGCACGACGACATCGCCTTCGGAAGCTGGTCGACGCTCGTGGCGGAGAAGCGCCAGCGCGTGCCGAGGGCGCGCTGGAAGCCCGGGGTGTAGAGGCCGGCGAAGCCGTCGTGGGCGTTCGGGTTGCCGAGGTAGGTCCCGATCGCGTCGGGGCCGTGGGCGCTGCGGATCGCCTGCAGGCGCGAGGTCACGAGGTCGAAGGCCTCGTCCCAACCGATCTCGCGCCAGCTCGAGCCGTCGCGCCGTAGCGGCCGCTGCAGCCGGTCGGGGTCTTCGTGGAGGCCTTTCAGGCCGTAGGCCTTCGGGCAGAGGAAGCCGCCGCTGAACGGGTCCTCCCGATCGCCGCGGATCGTGACGACCTGTTGTACCGACCGGTCCACTTCGACGGAGATGCCGCACTTCGCCTCGCAGAGAGGACAGGTGCGATGGACGAGGGCGTGGGCGGAGCGTTGCGTGCTGGTGGACATGGGCGGAGTCCTCCTCGAGCCATTCTATCCGGCCCGCGGCGCCCGGCGCCCGGAGAACCTCCGGCGGTCCTGAAGTCACCCAATCCACGTGCCGATAGATCCCCCGATGTCCGTGTACGCGATCACGACCGCCGTGGGGTTCGTCACCGCCGCAGCCACCGGGCTCTATCTGCTGGCGCAGCGCGAGAAGTCGCTGCTCCACTGGTACCTGGCCGCCCTGCTGGGATCGATCGTGCTCTGGACCGGAGGCGGGCTGCTCCGGCTCCGCGCCTCGACGGCGGCCGAGCTCTCGGCGGCGCTCCACGTGCTCTATCTCGGCACCATGCTGGCGCCGGCCCTCTACCTGCTGCTCGCCGCGCGCTACGCGCGGGTCGGGATCTTCGAGGAGCGGCGCGGCGCGGCCCTGCTGGTGGTGATCCCGGCGATCGCCTTCTACGTCGCCTTCCTCACGAACCCGTCCCACCACCTCTTCCTGAAGGTGCTGCCGTCCCTCGGCTCGAAGGGCGGGCCCATGGACTGGGCCGGGCCGCTCTACTGGGTCGCCTTCGCCTGGAACGTCGCCTGCTGCGCCCTGGCGATGGCGCTCTACGGGGCCACCTCCCTGCGCGCCGTGGGCGCCCACGAGCGGGCGCGCTCGATCGTGCTCGGGGTCGCGGCGCTCGGCCCGACGGTCACGGCGGCGCTCTACGTGTTCGGCGTCGTGAGGCCGGAGCACGACCCGATCCCGGCGAGCTTCGCGAGCTCGGCGCTGCTGGCTGCGGTCGCGGTCACGCGCCTCCGCGTGTTCGCGACGCTGCCCCTCGCGCGCCGCGACGTGGTCGAGCAGATGCGCGACGGCGTGCTGCTCGCCGACGTCGACGGGCTCGTGATCGACGCCAACGCCGCCGCGGCGCGCCTGCTCGGCGCCTCGCCCGGGATCCTGCGCGCACATCCCCTCGCCCACGTGCTGGAGAGCCTCGAGCGCGCGGGCGAGCGCGGCGCGATCGCGGCCTCGCTCGCCTCGCTCCGGGCCGATCGCCTGCCCCAGAGCCTCGACCTGCGCACGCCCGACGATCGACGCATCGAGCTGCGCGCCTCCCTCGTGCTCGATCGCGCGGGGAGGCCGGCCGGCGCGTTCGTCGAGCTGCGCGACCGCACGGAGCAGCACCGCTACGAGCGCGCGATCCGCCAGAGCCAGAAGCTCGAGACGGTCGGCACCCTCGTCGCCGGCGTCGCCCACGAGGTGAACAACCCGCTGGCCTTCGTGCGCGCGAACCTGATGCACCTGCGCCGCGTCTCCGACGTGGTGCTGAAGCGTCTCGACGTCTTCGACGACGAGCAGGCCGACGAGCTGCGCGACGTGCCGGCCCTGGTCGAAGAGTCCCTCGAGGGCGTCGAGCGGATCGCGCGCGTGGTGGACGGCATGCGCCGCTTCTCGCGCATGCCGAACGAGGACGAGAGGGCGGTGGACGTGAACCGGGTGGCGAGCGACGCCGTGCGCCTCGCGGGCTTCCACGGCAGCCGCGAGATCGATCTGCTGCCGCGTCTCGGCGGGGGCCTGCCCCCGGTCCGCGGCTCGGCGGAGCGCCTGGTGCAGGTGCTGCTCAACCTGCTCGTGAACGCGAAGCAGGCGCTGAGCGGCCGCGCGGGCGGCCGGGTCGTGATCGAGACCGTGCGCCGCGGCGATCACGTGGAGCTGCGCGTCGCCGACAACGGGCCCGGCGTGCCCCTGGAGATCCAGCACCGGATCTTCGATCCGTTCTTCACGACCAAGGGTCCCGACGAAGGGACCGGCCTCGGTCTCTCGATCGCCTTCGACATCGTGCGCGAGCACGGCGGCGCGCTCGAGGTGGTGTCGGAGGAAGGGGCCGGCGCGCTCTTCGTGGTGCGGCTGCCCGTGACGCTGCCAGGGCGCGCCGGCGTCGCCTAGAGTCGGCGGCCGATGCCGCTGACGCCCCGGAGCGACGACGCGCGTCCGCAGCGGCGGCAGCGCGTCGAGGACGTGTTCGCCCGCGTCACGGGTGCGCCCCTCGTGCCCGGCAACGACGTGCGCCTGCTCTGCGACGCCACCGAGAACTACCCCGCCTGGCTCGCCGCGATCGAGAGCGCGACGCGCTCGGTCCACCTCGAGCAGTACATCGTGCGAGACGACGGGATCGGCCGGCGCTTCCGCGACCTGCTGGTCGAGAAGGCGCGCACGGGCGTCCGCGTGCGCGTGCTCTACGACTGGTTCGGCTCCCTGGCGCTGCGGCGCGGCGGCTTCTTCGCGCCGCTCGTCGCGGCGGGAGGCGAGGTGCGGGTCGCGAGCCCGCCGCGCCTCGCCGCGCTGCTCTCGGTCGCGAGCCGCGACCACCGCAAGCTGCTCGTGGTGGACGGTCGCGAGGGCTTCGTCTCGGGCCTGTGCATCGGCGACGACTGGATCGGCGACCCCGCGGCCGGCCGCGAGCCCTGGCGCGACACGGGCGTCGCGCTGCGCGGGCCGGCGCTCGCGGATCTCGAGTCCGCCTTCGCATCGGCCTGGGCGCGGGAGGGCGAGCCGATCCCGGCCGACACGCTGCCGCGACGGGAGGCGATCGCGCCCGCGGGCGACGTCGCAGTGCGCGTGATCGCGAGCTCGCCCGAGGAGGCCGGGCTGTTCCGCTTCGACCTGCTGATCGCCGCCGCCGCGCGCGAGCGGCTCTGGCTGACGGACGCCTACTTCATGGCGACGGCCCCGTACCGTCAGGCCCTCTGCGGCGCCGCCCGCGACGGCGTGGACGTGCGCCTCCTGCTGCCGCACGGGAGCGACATCGAGTGGATCGCGCGCTTCTCGCGCAGCCTCTACCGGCCGCTGCTCGAGGCGGGCGTCCGGATCTTCGAGTGGAACGGGCCGATGATCCACGCCAAGACTGCCGCCGCGGACGGGCGCTGGGCGCGCGTCGGCTCGACCAACCTGAACCTCGCGAGCTGGATCGGGAACTTCGAGCTCGACGTCGCGGTCGAGAATCTCGACTTCGCGCGCCGCCTGGAGCGGCGCTTCGAGCTCGACCTCACGAACGCGACGGAGATCGTGCTGCGCGCGGACCACGCGGTGCCGGCGCTTCCGGCGGCGGCGCACGCGCGGCGTGAGGGCGAGCGGCGCTTCGGCGCGGGCAGCCGCTCGCGCGCGCTCACGAACGCGGCGGGCCTCAGCGGCGCGATCGGCACCGCCCTGCGCGGCCAGCGCACGCTCGATCGCTCCGACGCGTCCTGGCTGGGCGCGCTCGGGTTCGCGCTGCTCGCCGTCGCGCTGCTCGGCGTCGCGTTCCCGCGCCTGATGGCGCTCGCGGGCGCGGTCACGCTCGTGCCCCTCGGCGCCGCGCTGCTGCTCCAGGCCTGGCTCGGTCGCGACCGCCCCGGCCCCCCCGCGCGCTAGCAGGATGCTGAGAAACGCCCGCTGAGCCCCCTTCGCGTCGTGCTTGAAGCGACGCGAGGGGGTGAAGGCGATGCGCGGTGAGGATCCGGACCAGGGCTCGGTGTTCAGCTACGTGCCGCTCGTGACCCTCGATCGCCCCCGAGCGCCTGCTGCGAGCGCTGCTGCTCCAGCTCCTCCACTCGATCCGCAGCGAGCGGGGGAGCGCGAAACCGGGCACGCCGCGGCCTCCGGCCCCTCGCAAGCCACGTGGATCGGCGTTCTTCCGCATCCTGCTAGGGCGCGGCGGCGC
>Ga0105107_10000257_pt1 | contig 32112 bp, 22 predicted proteins | sample PPLLaktember2015_6_FD_79335 | JGI IMG/M metagenome (GOLD analysis project Ga0105107, IMG submission 79335) | Freshwater sediment microbial communities from Prairie Pothole Lake near Jamestown, North Dakota, USA - PPLs Lake P8 Core (1) Depth... | ecosystem: Environmental > Aquatic > Freshwater >...
CCGCCGCCGAGAAGCTCTTCGAGCTGCTCGGCTACGTGGTGCGCGAAGAGGACTACGCCACGGGGCTGCGCCAGCAGCAGGCCCTCGCCAGCGGCGCCCGCAGCGAGGTGCTGTTCGGGCGCAACGAGGGCGGCGGCCAGCGCTTCCACGGGTGGGTCGAGCGGCTGCTGGCGCTCCCGGACGAGGAGCTGGCCGCAGCGTTCGCGGCGCCCTGAAGCGCTGCGCGCCCGCCCGCGGCGCTTTGGTACGGGGCTTGCGAAGGATTTACTCTCGGAAAGAGGCGCTCGCAGGGGTGCTCGATGCCTGTCGTGGAAGCGGCTCTCGGCCGCTCGCTCGTCGCCTGCTCGCTCGCCCTCGCGCTGCTCGCGAGTGGGTGCGCAACCCTCCGCGGCGAGGGCGAGCCGATCGCGCCCGATCCGGCGCTCGCGAGCTGCGATGCGGAATCCGCCGCGCGGCTGCGTTTCCTGGAGCCGCGCCTTGCCGCCCAGGCGCGCTACGCCGGCCGCTGGTGGTGGACCTGGAATGCGGTCTACGTCGGCGGCATCGGCTACGGCGCGGCGGCGGCGGGCTTCGGAGACGAGCTGCATCGAGCCGCGCGCCAGGCGCACGAGGAGCGGCGAAGCTGGCGCGCGCACGTCGGCAACCTCGCGCTCAACCTGGCCGGCGCGATCGTCGTGGCGGAAGGCTTCGACGAGGGATCGGGCTGGGGCTCGGGGGCGCTCGGCATCGTCGTAGGCGAGATCCGCATCTGGACCTACCCGTGGCAGGCCGAGCGGGCGCTGGCCGAGTACGAGCGGCGGTTCCCGCGCGCCGCGGGCGCGCGGCCGCGCTGGCGAACCGAGATCCGCGACGAGCGGCAGATGCTCGTTCTCGACTGACTTCTGCGCAGTCGCTTTGTGGAAAACGGCGCGGCGCGGTACTCCCCCTTCCCGACCGAGCTGTTTCTACATAACAGGGCCTTCCCCCATGCGGCTCTGGAGATTCGCCCGAGGGAGCCCCGGGTCTCTCACGGGCCCCCGTCCGCGTTCGCCGCAGCGCCGCGTCTGGATGCGCAGGATCACGCGCAGCTCGGCGCGCCTGCACGTCAAGCGGGGCGCTCCGCACGTCGATGCAGGGGCGGGGGCCCCTCGGGCCCGCGCGGGGGGATCGCGGTGGGCGGAAGAACGCCCGGCACCATCGGGCGTCGGCTCACCTGGACGGTGATCGGAACGACGGCTCTCGCCGTCGCGCTCGCCTGCGCCGGCTTCGCGATCCACCAGGCGCGCAGCTCGCGCGCCACCGTGCTCGCCGGGCTGGAGGGTCTGGCGGAGATGATCGGCTTCAACGCCATGCTTCCCCTCGTCGCGGGCGACGCCGGCCCCGTCGAATCGACCCTCCTCGCCCTCACCTCGAACGAGACGGTCGAGGCGGCGGCGGTCTACACGCGGGACGGCCGGCTCTTCGCGCGCTTCGCCCGGGACTACGAGGGAGCGCCGGCGATCGCGGAGACGGCCCCGGCGCCCGGCACCTGGTCGGACGCGGGAACCTTGATCCTGGTGCGCGAGATCGCGGCGGGCGGCGAGGCGGTGGGAACCGTCCTGCTGCGGGCTTCGCTGGAGCCGATGCGCCGCCAGCTCGCGGGCACTGCCTTCGTGGCCGGCACCGCGTTCGTGCTGTGCCTCGCGCCGGCGCTGCTCGGCACCACGCGCCTGCGCCGCGAGCTGTCCGCGCCGCTCGCGGAGCTCGCGTCGGGCGCCGAGCGCATGGCGGGAGGCGACTTCGGCGCGCGCGTCGCGGTGGAGCGCAGCGACGAGATCGGGGTGCTCGCCCAGGCGTTCAACGCCATGGCGGATCGCCTGCGCGCGCTGATCGGAGAGGTGAGCACCAGCGCCCGCGCGGTGCTCGAGGGCATGGGAACGCTGCGCGAGACGAGCCGCCGCTCGCACGCCCAGGCGCAGACCCAGCGCTCGTCCGTCGACCGCACCTCGTCGGCGATCGAACGCACGGAGGTCTCCATCGAGGCCGTCGGCCGCGCCACGGAGCAGCTCTCCGATTGCACGGCGGCGACCGCCGCCTCCGCCAACCAGGTGGAGGCCTCCACCCGGAACGTGCGCGAGAGCGTCGACCTGCTCTTCGAGCTGATCTCGGAGACCGCCTCGGCGCTCACCCAGTCGGTCGAGTCGATCCGCCAGGTCGGGAGCCACGCGAGCCATCTCGACCAGGCCAGCGCGCGCACGGAGAGCTCCGTGGAGCAGCTCGCGGCGTCGGTGAAGTCGGTCGAGGACGAGGCCGCCGGAGGGCTCGCCCTGGCCCAGGAGACCGCGGAAGGGGCCGGGCGAGGCCAGCGGGCGGTGTCCGAGACGGAGGACGCGATCGGCGCGATCGACGCGCGCTTCGGCGCGCTCCAGGCGGCGATCGGCGAGCTCGCGAAGCGTTCGGGCGACATCGGCGCCGTCGTGGAGGTGATCGACAAGGTCGCCGCCGAAACCAACCTGCTCTCGCTGAACGCGTCGATCGTGGCGTCCCAGGCGGGCGAGCACGGGCGGCCCTTCGCCGTGGTGGCGAGCCGGATCGGCCTGCTGGCGGAGCGGACCTCGGCGCTCACCGGCGAGATCGGGAAGCTCGTCCGCTCGGTGCAGCGCTCCACGGAGCAGGCGGTGGCGGCGACCCGGGAAGGCAGCGAGAGCGTGGCGCTGGGCGTGAAGCTCTCCCGGGAGGCCGGCGAGGTGCTGGCGCGCATCATGATCGCCGCCGGGGAGTCGGCGGAGCGCGTCCAGCGCATCGCGGATGCCTCCGCCCAGCAGAGCCACGCGCTCGGCGACGTCGGCAGCGCGTTCCGCTCCGTGCGCGAGGGCATGTTGCAGATCCGAGGGGCCGTCCACGAGCAGAACGCGGCGACGGGGCGCGTCCACCAGACGATGCAGCGGACCCGCGACCTCGCGGACCGCGTCCAGCGCGCGACGGACGAGCAGGCCACCGCCGTGGCCCACATCACGCGCACGATCCAGGAGATCCACGACGTGACGCAGCAGGTCCGCGACGTCTCCCAGACGCAGTCGAACGACGCGCGCCAGATCCTCCACGCGCTCGAGCTGTTCCGCGAGATCGCGGGCCGCAACGTGGAGGACGCGCAGTCGGTGCAGCGAGTGATCGAGCTGCTGGGCCAGCGCGCCCAGGCCCTGGAGCTGGCGCTCGGGGGTCTTCGGCTCGAAGGGAACGAGGAGGGGTTGCGATGAGCATTCGACGGGTGGCGGCGCTGGCCGTCGTCCTGCTGTCGGCGGCGAGCCGCGGCGCGGCGGAAGACCAGGTGATCGTCCAGCAGGACAAAGCGTTCTCGCAGGGGCAGGTCGTGGTCCAGGCGGGGGATCGGATCGTGTTCAGCAACCGCGACGCCGTGACCCACAACCTGTTCTCGCGCTCGCCGGGCTTCGAGTTCGAGGTGAAGGTGCAGCTCCCCGGCCAGGACACGCCGGTGACCTTCGAGCGCGCCGGCGTGGCCGAAGTGCGCTGCGCGATCCATCCCGAGATGAAGCTGCGGGTGGTGGTCGAAGAGAAGCAGGGAGGCAAGCCGTGATGCAGTCGAGAACGCGTTCCGGCGCGCTCGTCCTCGGGGCCTGCGTGGCGCTCCTGGTCGGCGCGGCCGCGAAGCCCGCCCTGGACGTCGAGCCCGATCTCGAGGCCCTGAAAGCGAAGTACCGGCGCCCGGCCTCGGTGCCCCACCCGGACGACAACGCGCCCAGCGAAGCGCGCGTGCGCCTCGGCCTCACGTTGTTCTTCGATCCGCGCCTCTCGGGCTCGGGGGTGATGGCCTGCGCCACCTGCCACAATCCGGGGCTCTCCTGGGCGGACGGCCTCGAGCGGGCAGTCGGGCACGGCATGAAGACGCTGCCGCGGCGCACGCCCACCATCCTGAACGTCGCCTGGGCGGAGGCGCTGTTCTGGGATGGGCGCGCCAGCTCGCTCGAGGAGCAGGCGTTGGGTCCGATCGCGTCACCCGACGAGATGAACCAGCCGCTCGAGGGCCTGGTGCCGAAGCTCCGCGCGATCCCCGAGTATGCGGCGCAGTTCGAGGAGGCGTACCCGGGCGAGGGCATCTCCAACGCCACCATCGCGAAGGCCATCGCCAGCTTCGAGCGCACCGTCGTCTCGGCGAGGGCGCCCTTCGACGCCTGGGTCGAGGGCGACGAGAGCGCGATCGGCGCGGAGGCGAAGCAGGGCTTCGTGGTCTTCAACGGCAAGGCGCGCTGCTCCACCTGCCACAGCGGCTGGCGGCTCACCGACGACAGCTTCCACGACATCGGCGTGCGCGGCGACGACCGCGGCCGGGGCGCGGTGCTGGAGGAGATCGAGGGGGTCCAGTTCGCGTTCAAGACGCCGACCCTGCGCAACGTGGACCGCCGCGCACCCTACATGCACGACGGCTCGGAGAAGGCGCTGGAGGACGCCGTCGCCCTCTACGACCGGGGAGGCCGCGTGCGCCGCCCGAGCCTCTCGCGCGAGATCGTGCCCCTCGAGCTGACGCCGCAGGAGTCGGGCCAGCTCGTGGCGTTCCTGCGCACCCTGACGAGCGACGACGCGCCCGTCGCCATCCCGAGGTTGCCGCGATGAAGCTCGGTCTCGCGCTCGGTCTCTTGCCGCTCGCAGTCGCCGCGGGCGCGCAGGCCGAGGATCACGTGGTGTCGCAGAAGGGGGCTCGGTTCGCGCCCCTCGAGCTGAGCGTGCATGCCGGGGACCGCGTGATCTTCCGCAACGACGACGACATCACCCACAACGTGTTCTCGAAGAGCGAGGGGGCGGCCTTCAACGTGAAGCTCCAGGATCCCGGCTCCGACAGCCCGGTGGTGTTCGAGCGCCCGGGCGTGGTGGACGTGCGCTGCGCCATCCACCCGAAGATGAAGCTGCGCATCGTGGTGAAGGAGTGACGGGGCGAGCGCTCTTTGCAGCCGCGCTGATCGGGTGGGTGGCGGCCGTCTCGCTGGCCTGCGGCGGAGGCGGCGCACCGCTGCGGGGGGATTCCGGGCCGGCGGCCTCCTGTGCGAGCCGGCTGGGGCTGCCGTCCTCCGAGGCGTCGGCGCGGCTCATCGAAGGCGCGCGGGTGTTCGGCGAGCGCTGCAGCCCCTGCCACGGGGAGCAGGGCTTCGGCGACGGCGTGCTCGCGGACCTGCTTCCGCTGCGGCCGCGCAACTACCACGCCGAGCGCTTCCGCTGGGGCACGAGCTGGCGGGACATCGAGCGCACGGTGCGGCTCGGCCGCAGCGACGTGATGCCGAGCTTCGAGGGCGCGCTCGAGGACCCCGAGATCCGCTCGGTGGCCTTCCTGGTGGCCTGCTGGGTCGCCCAGCGCGAGGCCGAGTAGCCGGGCTCAGGAGAGGGGCGTCTCGCGGGCGGGGTGCGCGGCGGGCCAGTCGCGGCGCCAGGCGTCGCGGGAGGCCTGCGCCCGGTACAGGATCCGCACCGGCATCGCGCTCAGCCGGTCGAAGAGGCGCGCCTCGGCGCGGATCGGCCACCAGTCGTAGAGGAAGATCTCGAGCGGGCGCCACATCGCCACCCAGCCGCCGATCAGCAGGCTCTCGCGCAGGATCTCCGCCATGCCGCTGGCGGCGAGCCAGCCGGCCAGCAGGTCGCCCGCGCCGACGCAGAGCGCGAGGAACGCCAAGCCGATGGCGAGGCTGGTGCGGCCTCGGCTCAGCAGCTCGCGCAGGCTTCGCCGCGCGGCCTGCGCACGCTGGCCGAAGAACTCGTGGATCGCATCGCGCAGCATCGGGGCCTCGTCCGGCGGCCCGGCGGCGCGGTCGAGGTGCACGAGGAGGCCGAGGGGAGCGTCGCGCGGCAGGTCGTTGCTCCAGCTCACGATGAACTCTTCCGCGCGCGGGTCGAGGTCGCGCTCGCGGAAGGGCGATGGGTCGATCGCGTTGAAGAGCTGCCGGAGCTCGGCGACGCGAACCTCGATGATCCGGCAGTGCGGATCGAGTGCGTCGCCGGCGGACGCGGGCTCGCTGGCGCTCATGGGGGCAGTCTATCACCCGGCCCGGCGGCCGATCCTCACCTGCACGCAGCGCGTCGAGCCGTCGGTCGGGAACGCGACGCCGGACTCGCCGACGGGCGCTCCTTCGCACTCCACCTGGCGCTCGCCCGCGGCGAGCTCGGGCACCACTTCGACGCGGATCGAGAGCGCGCCGGCGGAGCCGCGCAACGTCGCCTCGAAGCCCGGCCAGCCCGGCGGGAGACAGGGCGCGATGGTCACGCGCCCTTCGCGGAGGCGCAGGCCCAGCATCGCTTCGACGCCGAGCCGCCAGGTCCAGGCCGCGGACCCGGTGTACCAGGTCCAGCCGGCGCGGCCGAGGTGAGGCGCCACCGAGCCGATGTCCGCGGCGAGCACGTAGGGCTCTCCGCGGTGCCGCTCCGCATCCGCGCGCTTCGCGGTGCGCGCGATCGGATTCAGCAGCGCGAAGACGCGCGCGGTGCGGCCGGCGTCTCCGAGCGCCGCGAAGGCGAAGCCGAGCCAGGCCGCCGCGTGGCTGTACTGACCGCCGTTCTCGCGGACGCCGGGCGGATAGGCCTTCAGGTAGCCCGGATCGCGGGCGGTCTGGTCGAGGGGCGGCCAGAGCAGGCGGATCACGCCGTCGTCCTCGCGCACGAGCTGCCGCTCGGCGGAGGCCAGCGCGCGACGCGCCCGCTCCGGATCGGCGGCGCCCGAGAGCACGGCCCAGGACTGCGCGATCGAGTCGATGCGGATTTCGTCGCAGCTGTGGGAGCCCCAGGGCCGCTCGTCGTCGTCGAAGGCGCGCAGGTACCACTCGCCGTCCCAGCCGGTCGCCTCGACGGCGCGCGCGAGCTCCGCGGCCCCTCGCCGCCAGCGCTCCGCCAGCTCGTCGCGGCCGCGGCGCCCGCAGAGCTCCGCGAAGCGGGTCGTCGCCGAGATGGCGAACCACGCCAGCCAGACGCTCTCGCCGCGGCCGCGGGCTCCCACGCGGTCCATGCCGTCGTTCCAGTCGCCGGAGCCGATCAGGGGAAGGCCGTGCGAGCCTCGCGTCACGCCGCGCTCCAGCGCGCGCTCGCAGTGCTCGAGCAGCGAGCGCCGCTCGGGCGCGACCTCGAAACGCGAGTAGCGCGCCTCTTCATTCGGCCCGAGGGGCGCCGCGCGCAGGAATTGAACCATTTCGTCGAGGATGGAGGCGTCTCCCGTGGCCTCGACGTAGGCGCTGGTGGCCCAGGGGAGCCAGAGCAGATCGTCGGAGCAGCGCGTGCGCACGCCGCGATCGGCGGGGGGATGCCACCAGTGCAGCACGTCGCCTTCCTCGAACTGGTGCGCGGCGCAGGCCAGCAGGTGGGCGCGCACGCGCGCGGGATCGGCGAACAGCAGCGCCAGCACGTCCTGGAGCTGGTCGCGGAACCCGATCGCGCCCCCCGCCTGGTGGAAGCCGGCGCGCGCCAGCACGCGCGACGAGATCGTCTGGTAGAGCAGCCAGCGGTTCAGCAGCAGGTCGAAAGACGGCTCGGGCGTGCGCACCTCGACGGCTCCGAGCAGGCGGTCCCAGTGGGCGCCGAGGGCCTGCCACGCGCGCTCGATACGGTCGGGGTCGCGCCAGCGCTGGACGAGCTCCTGCGCGTGCTCGAGATCGCGTCCCTGGCCGAGTGCGAAGGCGACCTCGACCGAGGCCCCCGGCCCGATGTCGAGATGGACCTGATAGGCGGCGCAGGGATCAGCACCGGGATCGACCCGCCCGCTGAGTCCCCAGCGCAGCAGCGCCGCCGGGCGCCGGAGGTCGCCCTCGCGTCCGACGAACTCGCGGCGGTCCGCGCTGAGGCCGTGGGGCGGACGGGTGGCGGTCAAGAAGGCCACGCGGCTGGCGAAGTCCGGGTTCCAGGTGCTGCGCGCCAGCAGCGCCGGCCCGCTGGGGTGCCACTCGCTCGTCACGTGCGGGGTCGCCACGCTCCGCAGCGAGCCCAGCAGCCACTCGGCGTAGTAGGTGGCCGTCACCCGCCGCGCGCGCGGAGCCGGGTTGTGCAGCCGCAGCCGCACCAGCTTCACGGGCTCGTCCGGCGGCACGAAGACGAGGAGCTGCTGCTCGAGGCCCTGGGCGTTACGACGCCATTCGGTGTACCCTGCGCCGTGGCGGACCTGGCAGGCGGCGCCGTCGCCAGCGGGACACGGCGTCGGCGTCCAGATCTCGGCGGTCTCCTCGTCCCGGAGGTAGACGGCCTCGCCGGGCGGGTCGAGCAGCGGATCGTTGCTCCACGGGGTGAGGCGATTCTCGCCGCTGTTCTCGGCCCAGGTGAAGCCGAGCCCCGCTTCGCTTGCGAGGCAGCCGAAGCCCTCGTTGGCCAGCACGTTGCACCACGCGGTCGGCGTGCGATCCCCCGCTTCCAGGTGGACGACGTACTCGCGGCCGTCCGGCGTGAATCCACCGAAGCTGTTGTCGAAGAGGAGATCCGCCGGCCGCGTCAGCGGGCTCGCGGGCGGCGCGGGCGCGGCCGCGGGGACCGGCTCGAAGGCGGGAAGGTCGGCGGCGCGCACTCCGGTGGCGGCGAGCTGCTGGGCGAGGGAACCGCGGGCGTCGTCCAGCACCACCCCCGCCACGGCCTCCAGCAGGCGCAGCTCCTCGCGCTGGATCTGGTCGGCGAACAGCAGGTGCACGCCCCCGCGCCGTCCGAGGGGACCCTGGACCCCGGAGTCCCGCAGCAGCGCGAAGAGCTGCTCGCGCAGCGGCTCGGAGTACCCCGACGCGCCCGTCCGCATCACCACGAGGTCCACGTGGAGCCCGCGCCGGCGCCAGAGCTCGTGCCCGCGCACGAGCGCGGGGAGCAGCGCGCTCTCGGGATCGCCCGCGCGCAGCAGCAGGATCGGGAGGTCGCCCGAGAGTCCCATGCCCCAGAGCCTCGGCTGCCCGAGCCGGTTGCGGGTCAGGCTCTCGCGCGAACCGCGGAGCGCCGCGTGCGGGTGCAGCAGCAGCGAGGCGAGCGCCTGGAGCTCGGGCAGGCGCGGCGGATCGAGCTCGAGGCGCTGCACCTCGCGCGCAGCTTCGCCCGCTGCGTCGGCGATCGCCCATTCGAGCGCCGCCGGCGTGGCGTAGCGCTCGGCCAGCTCGAGCGCGGACTCGCGGGACCCGGCGGCGAGGGTCGCGAAGCAGAACTCGCGCCGCTCCCCGGGCTCGAGGACTACCTGCACCTGGAGCGCAAGGATCGGATCGAGGGTAAACCCGGTGCTTCCCGTGAGGCCCTCGGTCACGCCGCGCGGGCGCCGCGGATCGCCGTGCCGTCCGAGGAACGCGCGGCGGTCGACCTCGAAGGTCGGCTCCGGGATCGTGCCGTCCGATACCAGCCAGTGGAGCAGCACCGGCGGCTGCTCGCCCGGGTGGCGGGCCCGGCGCACGAACAGGAGCCCGCGCAGCTCGGGCAGCCACTCCCCGCCGACGAACAGCTTGCTGAAGGCCGGATGACGCTCGTCCTCGAGGGGCGCGGCAAGCGCCAGCTCCGCGTAGGTGGTGAAGGAGAGACTGCGCGGGCGGTCGCTCTCGTTGGTCACGCCGAGACGGCGGATCTCGAGATCGTCCGCCGGGGCCACGGCCACCTCGAGACGCAGGGCGATGCCGTGGTCGCGGCGGTGGAGCTCCGCCAGGTGCGGGTGGAAGATCACATGGGACTCGGCGGCCCGGGCGCCCGTCGGCTGCCGGCCCGCGGACCAGAGCGCGCCGCTCTCGTCGTCGCGCACGTAGATCCAGAGGCCGCGATCGTCGCGGGTGGCGTCGGGCTGCCAGCGCGTGAGCGCGCGTCCGTGCCAGCGTAGGGCTCCGCCGCCCGCCTCGGAGATCCAGGAGGACAGGCGGCCGTTGCCGAGGGTGTGGATGCGCGGCACGCCGTCGGGACCCGCGGGCACCCAGGGGCCCGGTGCGGGAACCGCCGAGCGGCGCGCCACCCGCTCGGGCCGCTCCTGCGCGCGGCCCGTCTCGGGGGGCAGCTCGCGCGGCACGCGTTCGTGCAGCAGCAGCTCGACGGCGCGCACGCGGCGGTCGGCGTGGAAACGGCGCACGAGCGCATCGCCGCAGAGGGTGTTCCCCAGGGCCGCCAGGGTCATGCCCTGGTGGTGCGCCATCCACGACGAAACCGGCGAGAAGCGCCGCGCGGCTCCGTGGGGGACGCGGTCGGGCGTGAAGTCCGCGGCCTCGCGCATGCCGTAGAGCCCGCACAGACCGAGCCGCTCCAGCTCGCGCAGGTTGTCGACGGCCGCGCGCGTTCGCATCGGCAGCGCCAGCGCCGAGGCGTAGGGCGCCACCACGAGGTCGCGCGCGAGGCCGCGGCGCAGCCCGAGGGCCGGTACGCCGAATGCCCGGTAGTCGTAGTGTCCATGGGAGTTGAGCGACGCGAATCCGGACTCGGACACGCCCCAGGGCAGGCCGAGGTCCGCGGCGAAGCGCCGCTGCGCGTCCACCGCGGTGCGCTCGCTCTCGAAGAGGAGGGTGCCCGGGTGGCTGCGCAGCAGCAGCGGGGGCATCAGGTACTCGAACAGCGAGCCGCCCCAGGACAACAGCGCGAGGCCGCCCGCCGTGCGCGTCACCGGGCGTCCGAGGTGGAACCAGTGCTCGACCGGCACGTCCCCCTTGGCGATCGCGAAGAAGCTCGCGAGTCGCGCCTCCGTCGCGAGCAGGTCGTAGTGATGGGCATCCAGCCGGTCGGCGCTGGAGTTGAAGCCGATGCGGAAGCGCCGCGTCTCGGAGTCGTAGAGGGCGCGGAAGTCCATGCCGAAGGCGAGCCTCTCGGCGCGCGCCGCGATCTCGAGCAGCGTCGCGCGCAGCTCGCTCGCGGCGGCGCTCCCGAGCTCCACCGCCTCGCCGAGGGCGACGCGCCAGGCGCGCGCGGCGGCGTCCGCGCCGCTCTCCGCCGGGCCGTCCCCGGTGCGGGCCCGCGCCCGGGCGCAGCGCTCAGCCGTGTCCGCGAGCCGCAGGTTCGGAGGCAGCAGCGCCGCCACGGCGCGCGCGGCGTCCTCGCAGCCGGGCGGCGGGGCTTCGAGCAGCGCCTCCCAGGGCGCCAGCCGATCGCCCTCGCGGAGCATGCCCTGGAGGTGATGGTGCGCGCGCTCGAGCCAGGTGCGGATCTCCCGGAGCGCGGCCGTCGGCAGTGCGGCCGCGTCGAGAACCTGGACCAGCCGGCGATCGAGCTCCGGGAGCGCGCTCTCGCCGAGATGGATCCGCGCCCTGCGCCAGGCGCGCGGGTCGTCGCGCACCGCAGCGACCTCGGCCTCGATCTTCTCCACGTGGGCGAGGATCGAGGCCGCCTCCTCGCCGGGCGCGAGACCGCCGAACGCAGCCTTCAGCAGGGCGATCACGTCGGCGAGCCCATCCCACGCCTCGCGGCGCAGCCCGGCTCCCGCGGCGAGCTCCCGGCAGCCCTCCTTCAGCGCCACGAGGCTCACGGCGAGGTTCCCGCTGTCGACGGTCGAGACGTAGCGGGGCTCGAGCGGCATCAGCGTGCGCGTGTCGTACCAGTTGAAGAGGTGCCCGCGATCGCGCTCCAGGCCCTCGAGCGCGTCGAGGCAGCTCCGCAGCCGCACCGCCAGCTCGCTCGGCCCGATGTAGCCGAGGTCCCACGCGGTGAGGGACGAGAGCAGCAGCATCCCGACGTTGGTGGGCGAGGTCCGGTGCGCCACTTCGCCGTGCGGCTGCTCCTGGAAGTTGTCGGGAGGCAGCCAGTGGTTCTCGGGGCCCGCGAAGGTCTCGAAGAACAGCCAGGTGCGCCGCGCGAGGCAGCGCAGGAAGGTCCTGTCGGCCGGCTCGATCTCCTCGGGGCCCCGGCGCACGCGGCGCGAGCTGAAGTGCGCGATCTCCGGCGAGGCGAGCCAGAGGAGCAGCAGGGGCAACGCCGCCGGCAGCGCGGCGGGCTGGAGCAGGGCGACGGCGGGCGCGAGGAGCGCGGAGGTGGCGGGCCCGGTCCACAGCCGGCGCCAGACCCGCGCGCGCGAGCTGCGCGCCTCGAGCTCGGCCGCAACGTGGGCGGCGGAGGTCCACTCGAGCAGGTGTCGCCCCGTGACCCCGAGCCGCCAGAGCGTGCGCGCGGCCGCGTCCACGGCGAGGGCCGCGTCCTGCGGCAGGAACACGACGGCGAGCAGCCAGCGGCCGCCGTGGTCGACGAGCCGCCGAAGCCCGCCGCGCACCGCGCCGCGCCGGCGACCGCGCGCGAGGCCGGTCAGCAGATCGGCGAACAGGTAGGCGGCGGGAGAGGCGAGGGCGATGGCCGTCCACACCCACGGGCTCCCCGGCAGCAGCAGCCAGCCGGCGGCCAGCAGCGCGATCAGCGCGACGGGCATCACGCTGCGGCGCAGGTTGTCGAAGATCTGCCAGCGCGCGAGGAGGGACAGGCGATTCGGCAGGCGCTCGCCGCCGGTCGGCCCCGGCACCTCGCGGGCGAGCCAGGGCAGGATCTGCCAGTCGCCGCGGACCCAGCGATGCAGCCGCCTCGCGAACGCCTCGTAGCCGCTCGGGAAGCTCTCGTAGAGCACGATGTCGCTGACCAGCGCGGCGCGGCCGTGGACGCCCTCGAAGAGGTCGTGGCTCGCGAGCCGGTTCTCGGGAACGCGGCCCGAGAGACTGCGCTGGAAGGCCGCGACGTCGTAGATGCCCTTCCCGACGTAGATCCCCGTGCCGAAGAGGTCCTGGTAGACGTCGGAGACGGCGCAAGTGTAGATGTCGATGGCGGTGTCGCCGGAGTAGAGGCGCGCGAAGAGCGAGCGGCTGCCGCTCTCGGGCGCGATCTCCACGCGCGGCTGGATGACGCTGTAGCCCGAGCGGATGGCGCCGTTTCGCTCGTCGAAGCTCGGGCGGTTCAGCGGATGGGCGAGGGTACCCGCCAGCCGGGCCACGGTTCCCGGCGGCAGTCGCGTGTCCGCGTCGACCGTCACGACGAAGCGGACGCCGCGCAGCGCGGCCGGGTCGCCCTCGTGGAGGGCGAAGCCCGCGTCCTCCTCGCCTTCGACCAGCCGGTTGAACTGCTCCAGCTTCCCGCGCTTCCGCTCCCATCCCATCCAGCAGTTTTCGTTGGGGTTGAACAGGCGGTGCCGGTGCAGGACGTGGAAGGGCCCCGGCGCGTCCGGCCCGGCGCGCTGCCGGGCGTTGCTGCGGCGGATCTCGTCGACGAGCGCCCGCTCGATCTGCTCGTCCCCGGGCATGCGCTCGTTGGGGCCCTCCAGCGGATCGGTGAGGAGCACGAAGCGGAGCGTCGGGTCGGGGTTCGCGAGGTAGTGACTCTCGAGCCGCTCGACGAGCTCGCGCGCCTCGCCGGCGTCGGCGACCAGGGCGGGCACCACCACGGCCGTCGCGAACTCGGCGGGGATGCCGCTCTCGAAGTCGAGCTTGGGTAGCACGCGCGGGGGCACCCACCGCGTGACGAGCCAGTTGACGAGGGTGACGCCCACGGCGGATGCGGGGAGCAGGGCGAACGCCATGCCGAGCAGCCAGCCGAGCGGCGAGGCGGCCGCGGCGGCGAGGTGGGCCGCCGGCAGCGCGATCGCGGCCAACGTCCCGATCGCGAGCGCCGCCGCGTACAGCGGCCCCGCGCGCGCGAACAGCCAGCGGCGGAGCGCGACGGTCCGGGGCACCCGGCAGCCGAGGCTGCGCTCGAAGGCTTCGCGGCCCTCGCCGACGAGCCAGTGGCCTACGTGCGCGCCGCGCGCTGCGTGCCGGTGTCCGGCCCGCTCGACGACGCGGCTCGCCACCTCGGACTCGCTCCGGCCCGACCAGAGCGCGAGGGTCTCGACCGCCTGGCGGTACCGATCGCGCGTCGTGAAGTCCATCTGCGCGTAGGCGGAGGCGGGGTCGGTGCGGAGCAGCGCCTCGACCTGGCTCGTGGCTTCGAAGAAGTCCTTCCAGGGGATCGAGGCGATGACGCCCAGGTTCGAGAGGGACCGCGCGATGCACTCGGTGTGCTCGAGGAGCATGGCGCCACGGGACGCCGGAGTGGGAGGAAAGGGCGGCTCGAGCTCCGGAGCCACGTGCCCGAGCGCCGTCGCGAGGATCTCGAGACAAGCCAGACGAAGCAGCGTGGGGAAGGCCCAGAGCTCGGCGATCGTCAGCCAGGCGCCTTCTTCCTGGTAGGCGCGGATGAAGCGCACCGCGCCGGCGAGGGACAGCTGCATGTGCGAGGCCGCCAGCAGCCCCTGGGCGAGGGCGAAGGCGCGCGGCAGTCCGTTCTCGGGCTCGGTGGCGAGGCCCGGCAGGCGGGCGTAGAAGCCGTCGGTCAGATCCTCGCCGATCTGGCGCTGGGCGCGCAGCACCAGGTAGTCGTTGTCGAGCAGCCACTCCGCGGCCTTTGCCGCGCTCGGGTCCGGCTCGGCGAGCACCTCTCGCGCACGCTCCAGCCATTCGGGCAGCGCCGCGAGCGCCTCGCGCACCGGGATCGGCGCCGGACGCGCGCAAAGCGCCGTGTGCCGCCCCCGCAGTTCGCGGGCCGCGGACTCCAGCGAATCGAGGGCCGGCTCGTGGGCCGGCGCCGTCACGGATTGGCCAGGCTCGGGCGGCGGACGTCCGCATCCTCGGCGGCGTGGGCGCGCCGCAGCGCTCGGGTGGGCTTCGGGCGCACGACCAGGATAGGGGCGGCGCTGTGCGCGATGAGGTGGGCGGCCACGCTTCCGTAGGGCAGGTGGGTCCGCCCGCCCCGGCCGTGGGCGGAGAGCACGACGAGGTCGATGCCGAGGTCGGCGATCAGCCGCGTGAGGGAGCTGCGCACGTCGCCTCCCCGCAACACGATCGCGCGCAGGCTGCGACCGCTCTCGGCGAGCTGCGCGCGCAGCCGGTCGAGGTACTCGTTGGCGACGCGCTCGTTGCGCCGCATCAGCCGGTCGCGGAGCTCGAGGTCCTCGGCATCGAGCGGGCCCACCTCGGTGAGCTCGGGCACCGGGATCACGTGGGCGAGGACGAGCTCCCCGTCGGCTGCGAGGCGCGTGGCGAGAGGCAGCACGCTCTCGGCGCGCAGCGATCCGTCGACGGGCACCAGTACGCGCCGGTACCGGGCGACCCCTTCGCAAGCCGGCGCCGCTGCGGGGACGACCAGCAGCGACCCCGGTGCGCGCTCCGCGAGCTTCAGCGCATTGCTGGCGAGACGCCAGTCGCTCGCTCCGCTCATTCCGTGGCTGGAGAGAACGGTGAGGTCGGCGCCGTGGTGCTCGACCCACAAGCAGATCTGCTCGGCGACGTTCCCTTCGACCACCTGCGCTTCGGGCGTGCCGTCCAGCTTGGGACAGCCGGCCGCGAGGCGCTCGAGGTACTCCGCCGCCTCCTTGCGCCGGAGGTCCCAGCCCAGGGGGTCCTCGGGCGGCTCGCCCGGGGCCTTGCCCTCGATCACGCGCAGCAGGGTGACGGGCACCGCGAGCGCGCTTGCGACGGCGAGAGCGTGGGGCAGGACGCGCTCGCCGAGCTCCGATCCGTCGACGCATGCCGCGATCCGACGGAACTTCGTCGGTCCCGCACCTTCCCCCTGTCTGCCGATTCGACGGATCTCCAGCGGCATCGGGGCTCCTCCAGCGGACTGGCGTTGCAAGCATCGTGCCTCGCGAAGCGCGACGCTGCGGCCGAGCTCGGCCTTCGTCTCCTTGCGCGATGCCACATTTCGAAGTGCGCCTCGCGGCGCGCGTGGGGCAAGATTCCCGAGCAGCGTGAGGCAGTTGGCCTCGATTCGGTGCCGATGGAGGGGGTGCCTGCGAGCGAGGCGCGATGCGGCTCGAACAGCATACCACGTCGGCGCGCTCCCCGGGCCGCGCGCGCGCTCGCGCAAAATGCAGAGTGCTCTTCTGGTAGGCTTCCTACCTGCTTCGAGGAGGGGGCTCGCTTGGTACGGCGGATCGCGATCGGGCTGGGGGTGCTGGTCGTCGTGGGGATCGGGGCGCTGCTCTGGCTGCGCGCTCTCGCGCCGGAGTCGCCGGCCCCGCCCGAGGCGGCCGCGCTAGCCGATCCCGCGACGCGCCGGGCGCTCCCGGCGGGCGAGGTGATCGGCACGCTCGGGCGTTACGGTGGTCACGTCTGGCGCGGCATTCCCTACGCGGCGCCTCCCGTAGGGACGCGGCGTTGGCGCGCTCCCGAGCCGGCCGCGCGCTGGGAGGGCACGCGGGAGGCGCTCGCGTTCTCCGGGCACTGCCCGCAGCTCGCGAGCCGCTTCGCCGGCGTCGACGCCGAGCCCGGGAGCCTCAGCGGGACGGAGGACTGCCTCTACCTCAACGTCTACGCGCCGCGCTTCGAGCCCGGCGCCGTTCCCTCCGCCGCGACGCGCCTTCCCGTCATGGTCTGGATCCACGGCGGCGGCAACGTGATCGGCCTCGCCGACTTCTACGACGGCGGGAACCTGGCGGTCCGGGAGGGCGTCGTCGTCGTCACCCTCAACTACCGGCTCGGGCCGCTCGGCTGGTTCCGTCACGCCGCGCTGCGCGAGGGCGAGGTCGGCGCCGAGGGCCGCTCCGGCAACTACGGCACCCTCGATCTCGTCCGCGCCCTCGAGTGGGTGCGCGACAACGTCGCCGCCTTCGGAGGCGATCCGCAGCGCGTCACGATCTTCGGCGAGTCCGCCGGAGGGCGCGACGTCGTGACGCTGCTGCTCTCGCCGCGCGCCGCCGGGCTGTTCCACCGCGCCATCGTGCAGAGCGGCGGCACCCACATCGCGCCCGTGGCCGAGGCCGAGAACTTCACGGACGACGCCGAGCCCGGCGATCGCAACAGCTCGGGCGAGGTGATCGCGCGCATGCTGATGGCGGCGGGCGAGGCGGAGAGCCGCGAGGCCGCGAAGGCCCGCGTCGAGAGCATGGAGCCGGCCGAGCTCGCCGCCTGGCTACGCGCGCGGAGCCCTGCGGAGCTCTTCGCCTCGTACCAGCGCGAGGCGCAGGAAGGTCTGCTCGACGTACCGCAGCTCTTCGCCGACGGGGCCGTGCTGCCGGCGGTCGACCCGCTCGCGCAGCTCGCGAGCGCCGGCGGCTGGAACCGCGTCCCGGTGATGCTCGGCACCAACGCCCACGAGAACGCGCTGTTCCTGTTCCCGAATCCCCTCTACGTGCGCCGCTGGCTCGGCGTCGTGCCGCGCGTCGTGGACGAGGACCTCTATCTCGGGACGGTCGCTGCGATGAGCCGGATGTGGAAGGCGACCGGCGCCGACGGCCCCGCGGCGGCGCTACGCCAGACCGAGGCGCGCATCTTCGTCTACCGCTTCGACTGGGACGAGGAGCCGAGCGTGCTGGGACTCGATCTCGGCCGCTTCCTCGGCGCCGCCCACGGCTTCGAGATCCCCTTCGTGTTCGGCCACTTCGATCTGGGCCGCGCGGGCAACGTGGTGTGGAGCGAGGCGAACCGCGCGGGGCGCGAGGCCCTGGCGGCGCGCATGATGTCCTACTGGGCGCAGTTCGCCTACGAGGGCGACCCGGGCCAGGGCCGGCGCGGAGACGTCCCGCGCTGGACGGCGTGGGACGGCAGCCCCGGCGCGCACAACTACGCGATCCTCGATACCGACGCCGGCGGCGGCGTGCGGATGGGCTCGGAGCCGGTCAGCGTCGAGTCCGCGCTGGCGTCGGTCGGCGCGGATCCGCGACTCGACACGCCCCGCGAGCGCTGCTGGGTCTACCGCGAGCTCGCCGCCTGGTCGCGCGGCTTCTCGCGCGAGCGCTACGACTCGCTGGCGGGCTGCGCGGAGTTTCCCTTCGACGCCTTCCCCTGGTAGCCGGCGTCAGCTCCGCTTCGGCTGGCCGAGGCCGCTCTGGGGCATGCTGGTGAAGACCCCCTGGCTGCGCAGGCGTTCCATGAAGTCGGGCTCGTAGGCTTCTTCGGGCGCCTGTCGGACCTCGCGGTCGAGGACCACCGCGTCCTCGCCCACCAGGATGCGCCAGCGCCCCGCACGGACCCCGTCGAGGATCTGCGTGGCGGCGCCCGCCGCCGAGAGGGGGGCCATGTCGCGGAAGGCGGTGGCCATCATCTCGAGCCCCATGCGGAGCTGGTCGTCGCTCGCGCCGTCGACGGGAAGCCCCTGGCGGGCCAGGCGCTCGCGCACCGGCTTCAGGTCCTCCGCCGTCATCTCCTTGGGGCTCGGCCGGCCGAGCACCGCGCCGCTGTTGATGACGATCGACGTGCCGACGTGGCCGGGCATCACGACCGACACCTTGACGTGGGGCGCGTTCACCCGGAGGTCGTTGATCAGGGCCTCGCTGAAGCCCTTCACTGCGAACTTCGCCGCGCTGTAGGCGGTGTGCGGCACGCCGGGCCCGAGGCTGGCCCAGAAGCCATTCACGCTGCTGGTGTTCACCAGATGGCCTTCGGGGCTCGCGACCAGCAGCGGCAGGAACGCGCGCGTGCAGTAGTAGACCCCCGACCAGCACACCGCGAAGGTCTTGTCCCACTCCTTGCGCTCGTCGGCCAGCATGCTGCCGCCGCCGCCGATCCCGGCGTTGTTGAAGAGCAGGTTCACGTAGTCGGTCTCGTGGCTCCGCACGACCGCGTTGCGGAAGGCCACCACCTGGTCTTCCTCGGAGACGTCGCAGAGGTGGGTGGTGACGCGCGTGCCGCGCGGCGCCTGCTCGAGGCAGAGCGCCCGGGTCTCCTCCATGTGCTCGGCGGAGACGTCGCACATCGCGACGTGGCAGCCCTGCGCGGCGAGCTGCCGGGCCAGCTCGCGGCCCATGCCGGTGCCGCCGCCGGTGATCACCGCGATCTTGTCCTCGAAGTGCTCCATCCCTTCCTCCTGCGCGCCGGCCGGCGGGGAGGCTACCCGGTCGGCGGCGATTCTGCCGATCGGAGATCGCGCGAGAGCGTGCGAGGCGCGCCGGCCGCAGCCCGTGAAGGAGCTGCGGCCGGCGCGCGGCTCGCTCAGTGCGGAGCGTCGTGGGGGCTCGCCGCGGCGCGGCGCGGCCGGAATACCCAGAGGATGCTCGCGGCCACGAGGCCGAGCGGAACCATCCAGCGCAGGGCGTCGCTCTCGGCCCGGAACCCGTAGGCGGAGATGCCGCAGGCGACGAGCAGGGCGACGGTGGGGAGGGTGGTGCGGTCTTGCTTCTTCTCGGGAGCGGACGTCGGAGACATCGAAAGCCTCTCGCGCCGGCGCGCGTGCGCGCCGGACGCAACGCAGGTGAGGCGGGCGCGCGTGCGCCCGCACGGGCGGCCGAGCGGCCGCGGACCTCTTGCGATGCGCGAGACGGCTAGGGGGTGGCAGTCGCCGTGCTGTGGGCGAGGCACCAGCGCGCGAGATCGGAGTCGCTGTGGGCGTCGTGCGGGCACGGGACGAAGCGCGGCTGGGCGGCGGGGCGAAGCGGAGCTCCGGGTGTGAGCCGCGCGGGCGCGAGAGTCGCGTCGAGGCGTCGCCCCTCGTCGTGGCGGCCCGGCCCGCGCTCGGCGAAGGAGGAGCCGAGCGCCGCGAGCACGGGGACCGGCGTGGGCGTGGAATCGAGTGCCGCCGAGGACGGGGGAGCGATCGCCGGCAGGCCGAGCGCCGCCGCGAGCAGCAACGTGGCGAGGCGCAGGCACCTCCGGCGAAGCGACCGGTCCATGCGAACGGGAGTGTAGCTGCAGCCGGGGGCGCCGGCGTCGGAGCCGGGCGTCTCTCGCCCCGAGGGGGGAGCTGGGGGACGGCCCGGCGCGATCCGCTGCGGCGCAGGTCACGTTCGTCGCGTCGCGCGCATCACCGAGGCGCGGCGCGGCGCCGCCGAAACGAGTCTCCACGCGGCCCGCGTCGGACGGGGACGGCCGCGGCGGAGAACCCCTCTTGCGCTGCATCGGACTGGCTCTCGTGGCTCTCTCGCTGGCGATCGCTCCGACCGCCCGCGCGCTCACCCTGCAAGACTTGAACGCGGGCGCTTCCTTCGCCTCGAGCGACGGCACCCTGACGTTCGACTTCGATCCCGGGAGCGTCGTGCTGAACGGCTCGCTGCCCGGCAACCTGCTCGACTACCTGGTGACGCCGATCGTCGGCGGCTTCCAGATCAACGGCCCGCTGGCCGTCGTGAACGGGACCCTCGGCGGCCTGGCGCTGAGCTACCAGGTGACCGCCGCCACGAATTGGGTGCTGGACGGCGCCAGCCTGCTCGTGACCGGCGTGGCCTTCGGGGCGAGCGCCCTCGCCACCGTCGGCGAGACGCTGTCGAACGGCGCCGGGCTCGGCGTGCTGGTGACCGGGTTCGGCGGCGACGTGCCGACGGACGCGGCCAGCTTCGGAGCGACCCCGAGCCTCGCCGTCGTCACCGGCGCGCAGCTGCTGGCGCTCGGCGCCGGCGAGGTGGCGTCGATCCAGGCGCTGCGGCAGACGTTCTCCTTCGTTCCGGTCCCCGAGCTCGAGACCGGCATGCTGCTCGGGGTCGGGCTGCTGGGGCTGGCGCTCTTCGGCAGCGTGCCCCGGCGCGGCCCCGAGGCCGCGCGCGAAGGGCTCCGCCGGCGCGGCTGAAGCACCTGCCGCTCCGGGAGGAGGGGGCCGGAACACCCCCCGGCTCCCTCCTCGAGCGCGCGCTCGGCGGGTCAGGGCACCGGAAGGATCACGTGGCTCGCGTCGTTGGCGTCGTCGAGCGCCGGCGCGCGCACCGCGATCGGGTGGCGCCGAGTGCGGTGGAGCATCGTCACGAAGCCCTGGGCGGCTGCCGGGTCCGAGATCGGCGGCTGCCCGATCACCGTCGTGTTGAGGTTCAGGTAGAGCCAGCCGCGCGCGAAGCTGACCGGGAACTCCGGCGTGCCGATGCTCGCCCGCTGGGCGGCGCCCGGGAACGGCAGGATGATGTCGGGCGGCAGCGGCGGCACCGCCGGGAGCTGCGGCACCTCGGCGTTCTCCTCGTCGTCGAAGGCCACGATCTGCTCCTGCGCGAGCGGGAAGAAGCTCGGCGCCGACGCGCAGTCGAAGGGAGCCTGGCTCGTCGCCTTGACGTCCCGCCAGACGATCGCGGACGTGCCGCGCGGGAAGAGCGGATCCTTCTTGTCGTTCGCGAAGCGCCCGCCGAAGTTGGTGGCGAGGGGCTGGCGATGGTCGGTGGCGACGGCGCCCACCTGGCGCGCGTAGAAGGTGTAGTCGCCGGGAACGAACTCGGCGGCGTCGGCGCGGATGTGGACCAGCGCGTCTCCGTAGACGCCCTGCTTGTCGGCGATGAACCAGTCGCCGAACAGCACGTTCTGGTCCGTCGCCGTCGTGGCGAAGTAGATCGAGTCCGGGAAGAGCAGCGTGCACGAGTTGACGGTGTCGACGGTGACGTAGCCGCGCGCGATCGGCTTCTTCTCGCCGTAGTCGCGGCCGAGGCACTGGTTGCCGAAGAGCACCGAGGGCTTGCCCGTGAGCGAGGCGCGCAGGTGCTCGATCGACTCGCTGGGAAGCGGGTCGGGCGGCAGGAAGTCGGCGCAGCTCGCGTAGTTGATGTCGCTCGTGGAAACGGGGCCCAGCGGACTGATGAGATCGGCGGGGTCCTGCCCGGCCGACGCGGTCTGCGGCAGCCGGCCGGCGAGAATCTCCGCGAGGTCGATGGTCTGGACGTCGTAGCCCGTGAGGTAGACGTGAAAGAACGACACCGGCACGCCGAGGTCGCTCCAGAGGTTGACCCGGGCCAGGACGCCCACGTCGTCGGCGTTGTGGAGCGTGAAGACCGTCGTGGTGCCCTTGGGTTTCCCCCCGACCTTCTTGGGTACGCTGACCTCGAAGTAGGGCAGCAGCAGCGTGGCGGCGGGCTCGTTGGCGATGTGCGCGCCGCCTTCGGCGCGCGCGGGCGGGGCCGCGGCTCCGAACGCGAGCGCAACGCCCAGCCCGGCGAGCAGGCCGGCGATTCGAGTCCCAGCGATCATGCAACCTCCAGCGGCGACACGCGTCGCGGTAGCCGCGCCTCCACCCGGGTCGGCGGAACCCCCCGGCGACTCAAGGCGCGGGAGCATCGCGCAAGGTGCGCCAGGCGGCGAGGCCTCCCTCGCTCGGGCAGGCGGGCGCAGCGCCGGCGCCGGCCTCCTGGGCGAAGGATGCGAGCAGGTCGGGTAGCCCGTCGCCGTCGAGGTCGGCGAGGGCGAGGTGCGCCCCCCGGCAGCCGCCGGGGAAGGCCGGAGGCGACGCGGTCTCGCGCCGGAACGCGCCGCGTCCATCGCCTCGCAGCACCGTGAGCGAGCCGGCCGCGTCGAGCGCCACGAGGTCCGCGGCGCCGTCGGCGTCGAGGTCGGCGGCGGCGAGGGCGCGGGCGCCCCCGGTGCCCTCCTCGGCGGTGAGCGGCACGCGCTCCCACGCCTCGTCCGCGCGGGCGAGCAGCACGTCGACGCCGCTCCACCAGCTTCCGCTCGCGATCGTGGTGTAGCCGAGCGCGAGGTCGGCGCGGCCGTCGCCGTCGAAGTCTGCGGCGGCGACCGCGCGCACGTAGGCCTTCGCCCGGACGCCGGCGAGCGGCAGCGGCTGCCAGACGCCGCCCGCGCGTGCGAGCCGCACGAGATCGCGCCGCCCGAACTGGCCCGAGGAGACGGCGAAGTCGAGGCGGCCGTCGGCGTCGAAGTCCGCCACCGCGATGGATCCCCCGAAGATCTCGTGCGCGCCGGTGCCGAGGTCGCTGCGCTCGAAGCGCCCGCCGCCGGCGCCGCGGTAGAGGACCACGCCCTGGGCGCCGCCGATCACCCGCGAGCCGGCGCCCGCGGGACCGGCGAGGCGCGGTCCCTCGCCGAGCGCGAGCACGTCGAGGCGCCCATCGCGGTCGAGGTCGACGACGCGCGCGGCCCGCGAGGAGAAGCCGGGGCTCCCGGCGGCTTCGGCGAAGTCGAGGCCCTCGCCCGCGCGCACGAAGCCGCCGCGCCCGTCGCCGCGCAGCGCGAGCAGCCCGCGCAGGTGCACCGCCAGCACGAGGTCGAGGACGCCGTCGCCGTCGAGATCGCCGGTGCGGGCGTCGCCATAGTCGTAGGGAAGCGCCGGGAAGCGCGCCTCGCGCCACGGCCGCCAGCGGCCGCGTCCATCGCCGAGCCAGATCTGGGGCCGCCGCGCTCCCTTGCGCGGCGGCCCGTGCACGAGGTCGAGCTGGCCGTCGCCGTCGAGGTCCGCGACGTCGAAGCCGTCGCGCCACTGCCCCTGCTTCGGAAGCCCTTCGTCGAAGCGCTCGAAGCGGAGCGCGCGGCTCTCGGGCAGCGTGACGGGCGCGGCGGGCTCGGCGACCGGGGCGGCGGGTGCGGCGGGTCGCGCGGGAGCGGCTTCGGCCGGCAGGTAGTACTTGAAGTACCAGCGCTCGGCGTCCTCGCCGGTGAGCTCGAGGTCGATGCCCCAGCGGGTGCGGGCGTGGCCGGCGTCGACGCGCACCGCCCGACCCTTGGCGAGGCTGCGCACGACGTAGCGCCGGCCCTGGTCGTCGACGAAGGACGGCTCTCGCGCGGTCTCGGGCTCGGCCGGGCGCGGGACTTCGCGGGCGCACGCGGCGAGCGCGAGCGCGAGCCACAGCGCCGCGAGCGGACGCGTCCGCCGGCGGCTCTGGCTCCGGGTGCGCCCCACGCGCGGGAGACTAGCGGCTCCCCCTGGCGCCGCCGTCGGGGCGAGGAGATCCTCCGGCCGTGCCGCTCCGCGTCGAGGCGCTCTTCGTCTACCCGGTGAAGTCGTGTCGGGGCCTCGCGCTCCGGGCGTCCGACGTCGATCGCTACGGGCTGCGCCACGACCGCGCCTTCATGGTGGTGGATGCCGAGTCGGGCCTGTTCCTGACCCAGCGCGACGAGCCGCGGCTCGCCCGCTTCGCGGCCCGTCTCGACGGGGACACGCTCGAGCTCGCCGCCGCAGGAGGCGTGCGCGTGCGCGTGCCGCTCGCGCCGCAGGAGGCGCCGCGCCGATCCGTCCAGGTGTGGCGGCATCGGGGCGACGCCCTCGATCAGGGCGACGAAGCCGCCGCCTTCTTCTCCGAGCCCCTCGGCCGGAAGCTCCGGCTGGTGCGCGCGCCCGCGGATCACGCGCGGCGCGTGAACCCCGAACGGGCGCCCTTCGAGGCTTTCACCTCGTTCACGGACGGCTATCCGTTCCTGCTGCTCGGCCGGGCGTCCCTCGACGACCTGAACGCCCGCCTCGCCGAGCCGCTGGCCATCGAGCGCTTCCGCCCCAACGTCGTGGTGTCGGGCGGCGAGCCCTACGCCGAGGACGGCTGGCGGCGCATCCGCATCGGGACGCTGGAGCTCCTGATCGTGAAGCCGTGCGATCGCTGCGCGATCACCACCGTCGATCCCGACCGCGGCGAGCGGCAGGGCTTCGAGCCGCTGCGCACCCTCGCGCGCTACCGCCGCTCCGAGGGCGCGGTGTTCTTCGGCCAGAACGCCGTGCATCTCGGCGCCGGGCGGCTCGAGGCGGGAATGCCGGTGGAGGTGCTGGAGACGCAGGAGCCCCAGACCTTCGACCTTCGCGAGGCGAGGTCGCCCTAGACGAGTGCGCCGCCGCAGCTCGAGCCGTGGCCGGCGGTGCAGCCGAAGCAGTGCGCGCCCTGGGCGATCTCGCGGCCGGCGAGGGCGGAGAGATCCTCGACGTCCCAGAGAGTCGGCGCGCCGGCCAGCGGGAGGCCCAGCGCCAGGTTGAAGTCGCAGTCGAAGAGCCGCCCGTCGTGGTCGACCGACACCAGGCTGCGGCACATGAGCGACGGCAGGGTCTCCGCGTTGAAGTGGTTCACGAGCAGCGACTGATACGCTTCCAGCCGGCCCGCGCGCGCCAGCCCGCGGGCGAAGCGGCGGATCGGCATGTTGGTGATCGTGAGCAGCCGGTGGAACTCGATGCCGAAGCCGTCGCGCAGCTCGGTCCGATAGCGGGCCTCGAGCTCGCCCTGGGGCGGCGGCAACGCGTCGCCGAGGGGGTTGTAGACGAGGTTCAGCGCGAGGCGCGAGCCCGGCCGCCCGTAGCCGAGCTCGTTCAGGGAGCGCAGCGCGTCGATGCTGCGCGCGAACACCCCGCGCCCGCGCTGGGCCTCGACGTTCTCGGGGCCGTAGCAGGGCAGGGAGGCGATGATCTCGGCGCCCTGGTCCGCGAGGAAGGCCGCGGTGTCCTGCTGGCCCGGGAGCCGCAGCACCGTGAGGTTGCAGCGGTCGATGACGCGTCGGCCCAGCCGCCGGGCGCCCGCGACGAGGAGACGGAAGTGGGGGTTCAGCTCGGGCGCGCCGCCGGTCAGGTCCAGCAGCTCGACGGCCGGGTTCGCCTCGAGCAGCGCCAGCACGCGCTCCGCCCCGCGCAGGTCGAGGGCCTCGCGGCGCTTCGGTCCGGCCTCGACGTGGCAGTGGTGGCAGGCGAGGTCGCAGCGCCGGCCGACGTTCACCTGGAGCGTCGTCACCGGGCCGCGGCGCAGCGCGAAGCCCCGCTCCCGCAGATGCTCGGCGAAGTCGTGCCCCTGCAACGCGCCTCCCGACCCGGAGAGGAAGGATAGGCGGTTGCCCGCGCCAAGGAAGCTGGGCGATCGTCTCCGGACGTGCGAAGCCTGTGGATCGCCTGGTTCGCCGCGCTCGCGGCCGCCTGCAGCGCGGCCGAGGCAGCGCCGATCGCCTTCCTGGTGGCCGAGCGCCCCGAGGCCGTGGTGCACGGCGACTCGTACGTGCTCGTCCTCGAAGCCGAGCCCGACCTCGAGCACGCGCGCGCGTTGATCCAGGACCCCGGCGCGGCGGGCGCTCCGATCGTGACGGCGCGGATCGCCGCCGGCGCCGACGGCCTGAACCGCGACCACCGGGCGCCCGGCGCGCCGCCGTGGTCCTGGCACCTGACGCAGTTCGACGGCTTCGCCGACCTCACCATCGAGCTCTGCGACGGGTGGCCTGCGTTCGTCGAGGCCGACGTCGCCGGCTGGATCGCGAACACCGAGGGGCAGATCTGCTTCTGGCAGTACACGGTCGTGGAGGAGCTCGGACCGGTGCCCGAGCCCGGTCGCGCGCTGCTGCTCGCGGTGGGCGGGGTCTCGTTCGCGCTCTTCGCGCTCGCGAAGCGGCGCACCCGGTGCCGCGGTAGCTTCCGGGTGGAGGATCGCATGGCCGCGCGCAGGCGAACCAGAACCGGGACGCTGGCAATCGCGACTGCGCTCGTGCTCGTGCTCGCGCTCGCAGCCTGCGCCGAGGGCGAGAGCGGGCGCGGGGAGGGCGTGGTGCTGAACGTCCACGGCGACGGCCGCATCGTGATCGAACACGGGGACCTCCCCGGCGTGATGAAGGCGATGACGACGGAGTTCGAGATCCCGCCCGAGCTGCTCGAGGGCGTCGAGTCGGGCGACCGCGTCGGCTTCCGGGTGGAAGCGGTCGGAGGCCGCTACCGGGTCACCGAGCTCTCCGAGCGCCCTTGAAGCTCAGCTCGGGATGCCCCAGCGGGCGGCCTGGGCGGCATCGGAGAGCTGCCAGACCTGCCGGTGCAGCACGCCCATCAGATCGGCGTCGGAGAGCAGCACGCGCTTCTCGTCGACGCTGAGGGCGGCCGGTCCCTCGGCCAGGGCCCGCGCCACCAGCGCGCGGCGCTCGTCGCGGATGCTCGGCTTGAAGCTCCGGCGCACGCCGCGCAGCGCGCGGTGCAGCGCGTTGGCCGTGGGGTCGACCACGGCGCGCACCAGCCCGTCGTGCTGCAGCGCGGGCAGGGCGGCGCGCGCGTCCTCCGCGGCGGCGAGGTTCTCCGCCAGCTCGGCGAGCTCGGGCGGCGGATTCGTCTCCTCCGGCACCCGCAGCAGGCCGATCCGCCGCAGGCGCTCGCCGAAGCGCACCCGGCTCGCCAGCACCGAGAGGGGTACCGAGAGCACCAGCGCGACGACGATCGGCGTCAGCCACCAGAAGTAGTCGGGGTTGATCCAGAACACCAGCAGGCCCCAGGCGCTCGCCAGCACGGTGTCGAGCCAGTGGTAGCGCAGCGCATCGCCCCAGCTCGTGCCGCCGTCGCTGCGTTTCGGCGAGCGCCAGCCGATGGTGCGGCCGAGGGCCGTCAGCAGCAGGAAGCGCGTGTGGAACACCATGCGGATCGGCGCGAAGATCGCCGAGGCGAGGACCTCGGTGGCGAGGCTCGCGAGGAATCGGAACGTGCCGCCGTAGGCGCGGCGCTGGGAGCGCCGCAGCAGCACGCGCAGCGCCGCGAGCACCTTCGGCAGGAACAGGGTCACGCCGGTGGCGGCCGCGAGCCAGAGCGCGCGATCGAGGCTCCAGACCGGCCACTCCGGGAACAGGCTGCGGCCGGCGGGGAAGTAGTCGGGCTCGCGGATCGCCTCCCAGACGGCCTCGCTGGTGCTGAGGGCGAGAAAGCAGAACCAGGCGAAGGCCGACACGTAGGAGAGCACGCCGTTGAGGAACAGGGCGCGATGGGCGCCGAACAGGCCCTCGATGGTCAGCAGTCGCAGGTGCTGCAGGTTCCCCTGACACCAGCGCCGGTCGCGCTGCATCTCTTCGAGCAGCGAGGAGGGCGTCTCCTCCCAGCTTCCGGGCAGGTCGTAGGCGAGCCAGAGCGCGTAGCCGGCGCGGCCGAGCAGCGCGGCCTCGACGAAGTCGTGGCTCATGATCTCGCCGCCGAGGGGCGGCCGGCCGGGCAGCCGCGGCAGGCCGCAGTGCTGCATGAACGGCTCGACGCGCAGGATCGCGTTGTGGCCCCAGTACTGGCCGTCGCCGAGCTGCCAGAAGTGGAGGCCCGCGGCGAACACCTGCCCGTAGAGGCGGCTCGAGAACTGCTGGATGCGGGCGAACAGCGAGCTGCGCCCGAGCGCCACCGGCACGGTCTGGATGACGCCCACCTCGGGGCGCGCCTCCATCAGGCGCACCAGCCGCACCAGGGCCTCGCCGCTCATCACGCTGTCGGCGTCCAGCACGATCATGTAGCGGTAGCGGCGTCCCCAGCGCCGGCAGAAGTCGGCGACGTTCCCGCTCTTGCGCGCCACGCGCGCATGCCGCCGGCGGTAGAACACCTTCTCGAACCCCGCCTCGCGCCGGCACCAGTCGAACCAGGCCTCCTCCTCGTGCACCCAGGTGTTGGGATGCGCGCTGTCGGAGAGCACGAACAGGTCGAAGTGCTCGAGGGCCCCGGCCCGCTCGAGGGAGTGGTAGATGGCGCGCAGTCCGGCGAAGACGCGCTCGACGGGCTCCTCGCAGATCGGCATCACGATCGCCGTGCGGGTCTCCGGGTCGATCGGTGCGCCCGGCTCCACGCTGGCGTCGATCGAGAAGCGGTCGCGGCGCCGCAGCAGCAGCAGGAAGCCGAGCACCGCCGTCCAGAAGCCGATCGAGATCCAGGCGAACAGGCCGCCGAAGAAGACCGCGATGGCGAGCTCGAGCCAGGTCTCGCCCTTGTGCGGCAGCACGCTGGTCATGAAGGCCGAGGCGACGATGCTCGGCGCGATCACCAGCAGCGCGAGCAGCAGGCGGCGGCGACGCGCGACGCGCACCCAGGGCAGCTTGCGGCGGCGCGCGCGCGGCGCCTCGGGGGCGTCGGCGCGGGGCTCGCTCGCCTCGCCCGGCTGCGAGCCCGCCCGCACGATGCGCCGCCGCAGGCCGCGGCGCTCCAGGCGGTGCGCCACGAAGTTCGCGCGCTGCAGGGGCGGCATCGAGCGGATCCACTCGGGCCGCGAGATGGGCGGGCGCTGGGCGCCGCCCTCGGCGGGCAGCGGGCTGCCGGGCGGCGTGCCGCGCGCGGCCTCGATCCGCCAGAGCAGGAACGCCTGCTCGGCGATGCCGCTGGTCGCGCTGCCCCGGCCGAAGAGGATGTCGCGCAGCACGCTCATCGTCTCCGCGACGGCGTCGCCGCTCTCCCAGGCCGGGCGCGCCACGGCGGCTTCCACCGCCCGCCGCGCCAGCTCGGCGCGCGTCGGGCCGTCGAAGCCGAGGCCCTCGAGGTAGACCTCGGCGCGCCTGCGCGCGCCGGCCCAGTCCTGGGCCAGCCGGTCGGCGCGCACCTCGAGGGTGCGATCCGGCGGCTCGCCGCCGCCCCCGGCAGGCTGCCAGGGCCCGGCGACGACGTTCGATCCCTGGGACGTCACTGCACGAGAAGGTAGGACCAGGTTTCGGTCAGCGCGCCTGCCCCGTGCTGGAGGAAGGCCCGCAGGGGGAGCGGGCCCCCGCGGTTCGGCCGGACGCGGAACACCAGCCGGAAGCCGCCCGTCAGCGGGTTCTTCTCCACGAACTGACCCACCAGCTCGCCGTCGTCGGGCGAGCCGGCGCCGATGGTGACGACGCCCTGGAGGACGGTGTCGGGCGGCAGCTCGACCAGATCCTCGCCGGTGAAGTCGATCACGAAGCGCCAGACGTCGTCGTGGCGGTCGAGGCGCGTGGCGGCGACTCGGCCGCCGGGGGGGCGCAGCGGCTCTTCGCCGTACCAGTGGAGATCGTAGGCGTAGCTCGCCGGCGTTCCGGGCCCGGCGGGCGCGGCCGGCACCCAGTACGCCGCGATGTTGTCGTTCACCTCGTCGTCGGTGGGGATCTCCACCAGCTCGACGCGACCGCGGCCCCAGGCGCCCTTGGGCTCCACCCAGGCGCTCGGCCGCAGGTCGTAGCGGGCCTCGAGATCCTGATAGTGGTCGAAGTCGCGGTCCCGTTGGATCAGCCCGAAGCCCTTCGGGTCCGGCAGGTCGAAGGAGGAGAGCTCGAGGCGCCGCCGGTTGTCGAGGGGGCGCCAGAGCCACTCGCCGGTCGAAGAGTGCAGCAGCAGGCCGTCCGAGTCGTGGACCTCGGGGCGGAAGTCGAGGAACGGCGTGGTCGTGTTCTCGCCGTGGAAGAACATGCTCGTGAGCGGCCCGACGCCGACCTTCTCGATCGGCTCGCGGAAGAACAGGCGCGCCTCGACCCCGACCCGCGTGGCGACGCCGGGAAGCACCTCGAAGCGGTAGGCGCCGGTCAGCCGGCGGCTGTCGAGCAGCGCGTAGAGCACGAGCGAGCGCGCGCCCGGCGCGGGCCGCTCCAGCCAGAACTCGCGGAAGTACGGGAACTCCTCGCCGGTAGGGGAGGCGGTGTCGACGGCGAGCCCGCGCGCCGAGAGGCCGTAGACGTGGTCGCGGCCCACGGCGCGGAAGTAGCTGGCGCCGAGGAACACGATCACTTCGTCGAGGTAGTCGCGCCGCTTGATCGGGTAGTGGAGGCGCAGGCCCGAGTAGCCCATGTCCTGGGGCACGCGGCTGCCGAACTCGTTGGCGCCGTAGTCGAAGTCGCTCGGGTTGAAGGGCACCGGCTTCGGGCTCTTCCCGTCGACGACGTGGACCGCCACGGTGCGGTCGTAGTAGAGGCCCGGGTGGAAGAACTGGACCTGGAAGGGAAGCTTCAGGTCGCGCCAGAGCGAGCGGTCGGGACGGAAGCGGATGTCGCGCCACTGGTCGTAGCTGATCTTCGTCAGCCACTCGGGCACCTCGCCCGCGGGCGGGCGGAACGGGACGCGCGCCTGCGCCTCCGCGCGCTTGGCGACGTCGTCGAGCCCGAAGGCGGCCGCCTCCGACGCGCCCTGCGCGAGCAACGCGGCGCCGAGCCCCGCGAGCAGACCCAGCCGCCGAACGCCGCCACACCGAGCCAGCCTAGCCAGCAAGCACCCTCGTCTTCTCGTGCGCTGCGATCGGCGCTCCGAGCCACCCGTCCGGTCCAAAGCGCGCGGGAGCATGACGGAGATCCCGCCCATCGGGTAGTCCCATCCGCGCATCCCCGGGGGGTTTCAAGGCGCGGAGATGGACGCCAGGTCGATCGATCGGGCCTAGGGTTCGAAGAGCGCCATCGCGATGCGCGCGCCGGCGGCTCCGACCAGCGCCGACGCCGGCAGGGTCACGATCCACGCGACGAAGATGTCCCGCGAGACCCCCCACTTCACCGCGGAGGCGCGCTCCGTCGCGCCGACGCCCATGATCGAGCTGGTGATCACGTGGGTCGTGGAGATCGGAAAGCCGAAGTACGCGGTCGAGAGCAGCACCGCGGAGGAGGCGGTCTCGGCGGCGAAGCCGTGGACGGGTGTGAGCTTCACCAGCCGCATGCCGAGGGTGCGGATGATGCGCCGGCCGCCGGACCAGGTGCCGAGGCCGATGGTGACCGCGGAGGCGAGCTTCACCCAGAGCGGCACGTCGAGGGTGGGGATCGAGCCGCCCGCGAAGAGGGCGAGGGTGATCACCCCCATCGTCTTCTGGGCGTCGTTCGAGCCGTGGCTGAACGCCATGAACGAGGCGGAGACGAGCTGGGCCATCCGGAAGCGGCGCACCAGGGGCCCCGGGTGCGCGTTCCGAAACGTCCAGAGCAGGCCGAACATCAGGGCGACGCCGACGCCGAAGCCGACCAGCGGGGCGACGACCGTCGGGATCAGCACCTTCTCGACGATCCCGCCCCACTGCACCGAGGCGGAGCCCGCGCTCGCGAGCACCGCGCCCACGATGCCCCCGATCAGGCAGTGCGACGAGCTCGACGGCAGCGCCCACCACCAGGTGAGCAGGTTCCAGAAGATCGCGCCGACCAGGCCCCCGAGCATCACCGGCGCCGTCACGGCCCCCGGATCGACGATGCCCTTGGCGAGGGTGGCCGCCACGTGGGTCGAGACCAGCGCGCCCAGCACGTTCAGCACCGCCGCGCCGAAGAGCGCCACGTTCGGCGGCAGCGCGCGCGTCGAGATCGAGGTGGCGACCGCGTTCGCCGCGTCGTGGAAGCCGTTGGTGTAGTCGAAGAACAGGGCGGTGACGACCACCGCGATCAGGAGGCCGTCCATCAGGCGTTCTCGACGACCACGCCTTCGACCACGTTCGCCACGTCCTCGCACAGGTCGACGGCCGTCTCGACGGTGTCGTAGATCTCCATCCACTTGATCAGCGTCTTGGCGTCGTCCTCTTCGCGGAACAGCTTGGCGATGGCGCGCCGCAGCAGCCGGTCGTTCTCCTTCTCGACGGCCTTCACCCGGGCGCATTGCTCGTGGATGCGCTGGGGATGGCGCCGATCGGCCAGCGCGTCGACCGTGTCGCGCATCGCCTCGGCAGCCTGGCGCAGGAAGCCGCACATCTCGCGCATCTCCGGGGTCGCCTCGCGGATGTCGTACAGCCAGAGTCGCTGGGCTGCGGACTCGATGTGGTCCATGACATCGTCGAGGCGCCCGGAGAGCTCGTGGATGTCGCCGCGCTCGATGGGCGTCACGAAGGTCTTGTGCAGCGTCTCCATCGTTTCCTGATGGAGGGCGTCGGCCTGGTGCTCGAGCGCGCGGATGCGTTCGGACTCCGCCTGCGCGTCCTGGAGACGATCGAGCAGCGCCTCGAGCGCCCGCGCGGCCTCGACGCTGAGCGCGGCC
>Ga0105107_10000258_pt1 | contig 32049 bp, 20 predicted proteins | sample PPLLaktember2015_6_FD_79335 | JGI IMG/M metagenome (GOLD analysis project Ga0105107, IMG submission 79335) | Freshwater sediment microbial communities from Prairie Pothole Lake near Jamestown, North Dakota, USA - PPLs Lake P8 Core (1) Depth... | ecosystem: Environmental > Aquatic > Freshwater >...
AGGCGCTGCACGAAGAGCGGGGTGCGGCTACCCGGGCGGCGGCGCGGCAGCAGCAACGCGCGCGCGGCGTTCTCGCGGAACTGCGCCGCGAAGAGCGCCGAGTGGCCGAGCTGCTCGACCACCGCATCCTCCACCTCCTCGGGCTCGGGGAGCAGCAGCTCGCGATCCGGCAGGCGCTCCGCGTCGGCGAAGCGCAGCACGATGCCGTCGTCGCTCCAGACGGTGCGGACCTCGAAGCCCGCGTCGCGCGCGAGGGCGGCCTCGATCGCCAGCGCCCAGGGCGCGTGGATGCGGGCGCCGAAGGGCGAGAGGATGCAGAGGCGCCAGTCGCCGAGCTCGTCGCGGAAGCGCTCGAGCGTGATCGCGCGATCCGTCGGCAGCGTACCCGTCGCGGCACGCTGCTCTTCGAGGTAGTCGAGGAGCTGGGCGGCCGCCGGAGCGTCCAGCCGGCAGGCTCCCCGGAGCCACGCCTCGGCCTCGCCGCGCGGGCGCTCGCCGAGCCCGCGCAGGAAGGCGCCGAGCGCGCGTCCGAGCTCGAGGGGCCGCCCCGGCCCCTCCCCGCGCCAGAACGGCAGCCGTCCGACCTCGCCCGGGGCCGGCGCGACGATCACCCGGTCGCGGGTGATCTCGACCACGCGCCAGCTGCTGGCGCCGAGGGTCAGCGTCTCCCCGGGCCGCGTCTCGTACACCATCTCCTCGTCGAGCTCGCCGACGCGGGGGCCGTCGGCTCCCACCCGGACGGGGTAGAGGCCGCGGTCCGGAATCGTGCCGCCCGAGAGCAGCGCGAGCTGCGCCGCGCCGGGCCGCGCCCGCAAGGTGTCGGTCTCGCGCTCCCAGACGATCCGCGGGCGCAGCTCGGAGAAGTCCGTCGACGGGTAGCGACCCGCCAGCATGTCGAGCACCCCGGCGAGCGCGTCGCGCGACAGCTCGCGGTAGTTCGCGCTGCGCCGCAGTAGGCGCTCGAGGTCCGCGACGCGCCACACGTCGGTCGCGCACATCGCGACGATCTGCTGGGCGAGCACGTCCAGGGGGCAGCGCGGAACCCGCAGCGCCTCGACGTCGCCGGCCTGCATGCCGAGGGAGACGACGGTCGACTCCAGCAGGTCGGCGCGGTGCTTGGGGTAGACGCGCGCCCTCGAGACCTCACCCACCCCGTGGCCCGCGCGCCCGACGCGCTGCAGCCCTCGCGACACCGAGCCGGGCGACTCCACGAGCAGCACCAGGTCGACGGCTCCCATGTCGATGCCGAGCTCGAGGGAGCTGGTCGCCACGATGCCGCGCAGCCGCCCCGCCTTCAGCGCCTCCTCGATCTCGCGGCGCTGGCCCGGCGCCAGGCTGCCGTGGTGCGCGCGCAGGATCTCCGCCCCCGCCCTTTCGTTGAGGCGTTGACACAGGCGCTCGCAGAGCCCGCGGCTGTTGACGAAGACGAGCGTCGAGCGGTGCGCCAGCACGTCGGCGAGCAGCTCCGCCTCGATCGCCGGCCACGCGCCGAGCGCGGGATCCGGCGCTTCCCGGCCTTGCGGGGGCGGCGCCGGGCGGTCCTCGTCGGGGGCGGGTACGCGGATCTCGAGGTCGAGGGACGGCGCCGCGCTGGCGTCCACGACGGCCACCTGGCGATCGCCCCCCAGGAAGCGAGCGACCTCGCCGACGGGGCGGGCGGTGGCCGAGAGGCCGATGCGCTGCGGGTCCCGGGCCGCGAGCGCCGCTACGCGCTCGAGGGAGAGCGCCAGGTGCGCGCCGCGCTTCGTCGGCGCGAGGGCGTGGATCTCGTCCACGATCACCGTCTCGACCCCGCGCAGCGTCTCTCGCTGCCGCGAGCCCAGAATCAGGTAGAGCGACTCGGGCGTCGTCACGAGGATCTCGGCCGGGTCGCGGGCCTGCGCGCGGCGGTCGCGGGCCGGCGTGTCCCCGGTGCGCACGGCCACGCGCGGCGCCCCCGCGGCGAGCCCGAGCTGCTCGGCCGCGCGCCGGATGCCGGCGAGCGGAGCGCGCAGGTTGCGCTCGATGTCGTAGACCAGCGCCTTCAGCGGGGAGACGTAGAGCACCCGCACGCCCGCGCCCGGCTGCGGCTCGCGCATCAGCCGGTCGATGCACCACAGGAAGGCGGCGAGCGTCTTCCCGCTGCCGGTGGGCGCCAGCAGCAGCGCGTGCTCTCCGGCGGCGATGTGCCGCCAGCCGCGCTCCTGGACGGGCGTCGGCCGCTCGAAGCGCTCGTCGAACCAGCGGCGAGATGCGGGACCGAAGGCGTCCACGGCCGGATGGTAGCCCGGGGGCTTCGTCAGCCGGCCGCGCGCGCCGGCGGTCGGCCGGCGAGCCAGCGCAGCAACGTCTCCACCGCTTCGGGGCCGGGCAGGCGACGCGAGGCGAGCGTGGGCCGCTCCGCGCGGCCGACCCGGAACGTCACCCCCAGCCCGAGTAGCACCCGGAACGCGTCCTCGTCCGTTTCGTCGTCTCCCACGTAGACCACCCGCATCCGCTCGGACCAGGCCGGGCCGTGGCGGGCGCGCAGCAGGTGGAGGACGGCGCGTCCCTTGTCCCAGCCGATCGGGGGCCGCGCCTCGACGGCGCAGAGCGCGTCGCGCGCCTGGAAGCCCGCTTCGCGCACGATCGCCCGGGCGCGCTCGGCGAGCGCCGCCTGGCGCGCGGGGTCGGCCTGCCGGTAGTGGAGCGTCAGCGAAGCGCCCTTCTCCTCGACCCACGCACCCACCTCGCCGATCTCCCGGAGCGCCTGGGCGAGCTCCCGGGAGCGCCTCGCGAAGTGCGGAAGATCCGGATGCGCGAAGGGCTCGAGCCCCGGCCCCTCGATCTCGAGGCCGTGGTTGCCCGCGTAGGAGAGGCCCGGGATCTCGATGCGGTCGCGCACGTCCGCGAGCGCGCGCCCGCTGACGATCGCGACCTCGGTGTCGGCGCGCGCGGCGCACGCCGCCAGCGCCGCGCGCATTCCGTCGCCGAGGCGAGCGCGACCCGGGTGCGCAACGATCGGGGCGAGCGTCCCGTCGTAGTCGAGGAACAGGGCCAGCGGCCGGTCGGCCAGCTCGCCGCCGAGCCACACCTGCACGTCCGCGCCCTCCACCGGCCGGATGCGGGCGTCCGCCAGCGCGGCGCGCAGCACGGCGTCCAGCCAGGCGTGCACGTCGTTCCGCCGCTCCCGCTGCTGGAGCGCCCGCATGCGCGCGGTTCGCTCGGCGAGGTCCATGACGAGGGCCTGGTGGAGGCTCTCGGCGACGGCGTCGGTGTTGTAGGGGTTCACCTGGAGCGCCTCGCGCATGGTCTCCGCGGCGCCGGCGAGCCTCGAGAGCACGAGCACGCCGGGCTCGCCCACCTGGGACGCCACGTACTCCTTGGCCACCAGGTTCATCCCGTCGCGGAGCGGCGTCACCAGTCCCACGTCCGCGTCGCGGTACAGGGCCGCGAGGTCCTCGGGCGCGACGGAGCGGTTCACGTAGCGGATCGGCGTCCAAGTCGCGCTGCCGAAGCGGCCGTTGGCGCTCCCCACCAGCTCGTCGACCTCGCGCTTCAGCCGCTGGTACTCCGGGACCTCGCCGCGGCTCGGCTCGGCGATCTGCAGCAGCACCACGCGCCCCTGGTGCTCGGGGTGCAGCTCGAGCAGCCGCACGAAGGACGCGATGCGCTCGGGGATGCCCTTGGTGTAGTCGAGCCGGTCGACGCCCAGCACGATGCGCCCCGAAGGCGCCTCCGGCCGCGGCGCCTCGCGGGCGCGCCGCTCGAAGAGGCCGTAGTCGATCCCGAGCGGGAACGCTCCGACCGACACGGTGCGCTCGCCGTGCTCGATCTGGCCGGTCTGGCGGTCGACGCGCAGCCCGAGCAGGCGCTCCGCGCAGTCGAGGAAGTTGGCCGCGTAGCCGGCGGAGTGGAAGCCGATGCGGTCGCAGGCGAGCATGCCGCGCAGGATCTCGCGGTCCCACGGCAGGATGCGGAACAGGTCGTAGGCCGGGAACGGCACGTGGAGGAAGAACGCCGTGCGCGCCTCGGGCCGCAGGCGCCGCAGGTGCGCCGCGCAGCGCATGAGCTGGTAGTCGTGGATCCAGATCAGCGCCGCCCCGTCGGCGACCTCCGCGGCGCGTTCGGCGAAGCGCTCGTTCACGGACTCGTAGGCGAGCCAGTCGCGCCGATCGAGCTCCATGCGCGTCGGGAACGAGTGGAGCAGCGGCCACAGCGTGCGGTTCGAGAAGCCGTGGTAGTAGAGCCGGACCTCCTGGGCCGACAGATTCAGCGGCGCCAGCTCGTAGCCGGCGGGCGCGGGCAGACGCTCGCCGAGCCGGCCCGCCGCGCCGGACCAGCCGATCCAGGTGCCGCCCCGCCGCGCCATCGCCGGCTCGAGCGCCGCCACGAGGCCGCCCGAGGATCGCTCGAGCTGGGGCCCCTCGGGTCCCTGGCGCACGCTGAAAGGCAGCCGGTTGCTGAGGACCACGAGGCGGCCGTCGGAGGCCTCCCCAAGCATGACGCGGGATCTTATCGTCTCCGCTCGCGGCGCGCCGAGCCGCGCGGGGGAGCATGCGCCAGAGCCTCGATCTCGCGGTGGTCGGCAACTGCGCGTGGGCGGGGCTCGTCGACGAGCGCGCCCGGCTGGTCTGGGCTTGCCTGCCGCGCTTCGACTCGGACCCGTGGTTCACGGCCCTGCTCGACGAGCGCGAGGACGGCGCAGGGAGCTGGGCGATCGAGCTGCAGGACTTCGCCAGCTCGGAGCAGCACTACGAGGGCAACACGCCGATCCTCGTCACCACGCTGCGCGACCGCTCGGGCGGAACCGTCGAAGTGCGCGACTTCGCGCCGCGCTTCCACCAGCACGGCCGCCTGTTCCGGCCGACGGCGCTGGTGCGGCGCCTCTGCCCGCTGCGCGGCGACCCCCGCGTGCGGGTGGTGCTGCGACCCCGCTGCGACCACGGCGCGCGCGTCCCCGAGCAGACGCGCGGCAGCAACCACCTGCGCTTCGTCGCGCCCGGCCTGACGCTCCGGCTCACCACCAACGCGCCGATCTCCTACGTGGCGGAGGCGACGCCTTTCGTGCTCGACCGGCCGGTCGACCTGATCCTGGGGCCCGACGAGAGCCTGGCGGCTTCCATCGAGGCCACCGCCCGCGACTTCCAGGAACGCACCACCGACTACTGGACGGAGTGGTCCCGCACGCTCTCGATCCCCTTCGAGTGGCAGGAAGCCGTGCTGCGCGCGGCGATCGCGCTGAAGCTCTGCAACTTCGAGGAGACCGGCGCGATCGTCGCGGCGCTCACCACGTCGATCCCCGAGGCCCCCGGCAGCCAGCGCAACTGGGACTACCGCTTCTGCTGGCTGCGGGACTCGTACTTCGTGATCCATGCCCTGAACCGCCTCGGCGCCACCAAGACGATGGAGGGCTACCTGACCTGGATTGGCAACCTGATCGCCGCCGCCGACGGCAGGCTCCAGCCCGTCTACGGCGTGGGCCTCGAGGCGCGCCTGGAGGAGCGCGTCGCCGGCGCCCTCGCCGGCTATCGCGGCATGGGCCCGGTGCGCATCGGCAACCAGGCCTACCTGCAGCCGCAGCACGACGTCTACGGCAGCCTGGTGCTGGCGGCGACCCACTCCTTCTTCGACCGCCGGCTGCTCCACCCCGGCGGTCGGCGCCTGTTCCAGCTCCTCGAGCGCATCGGAGCCCAGGCGCTGGAGAGCTGGGAGCGGCCGGACGCGGGCCCCTGGGAGCTGCGTACGCGCAATCACCTGCACACCTTCTCCGCGGTGATGTGCTGGGCCGCGTGCGATCGGCTCGCGAAGATCGCCGCCCGGCTGGGCGAGAGCGATCGCGCGCGCGTCTGGCGCGGCGAGGCGGAGCGCCTGCGCGGCTCGATCCTGGAGCGCGCCTGGAACGCGTCGCGGGGCAGCTTCGTCGCCCAGCTCGGGAGCGACGAGCTGGACGCGACCCTGCTGTTGCTCCCCGAGCTGGGCTTCGTGGCGGCCGACGACCCGCGCTTCGCCGGCACCGTCGCCGCGGTGGAGCGCGAGCTGCGGCGCGGGCCTTACCTCTTCCGTTACGCCGCGCCCGACGACTTCGGGGCGCCCCGCAGCTCCTTCAACGTGTGCACCTTCTGGTACGTGGAGGCGCTCGCCGCGATCGGCCGCCGCGAGGAGGCCCGCGAGCTGTTCGAGAACCTGCTCGCCCGGCGGAGCCGGCTGGGCCTGCTCTCGGAGGACCTCGACCCGGAGACCGGCGAGCTGTGGGGCAACTTCCCGCAGACCTACTCGATGGTGGGCCTGATCAACGCGGCGATGCGGCTCTCGAAGCGCTGGGAGGACGCCTTCTGAGCCTCAGCGCGGCGCCAGGGCCCGCGCCCTCCCCCGAGGGGGGCGGGGAACCGCCGCCGAGGTGGTAGCATGGCGGGTCGCCGCGCGGGCTACGCGGCGGGAGTGTGGAGATGGCCGCGGCGGCGACCCCCCAACAGATCGGCAACCCGTCGCAGCGCTGGCTCTACGGCCCTCTGCCGGATCTGCTCCTCGGCTGCGGAGGCCTCTACGCCGTCGCGGTGGGGCTGCTCTACGCGACGGCCCTCGGCTGGCTCGTGGTCGAGTGGGCGGTGCTGAGCAGCGCGCTGCTCGCGTTCCTCGTGAACGGCCCCCACTACGGTGCGACGCTGCTGCGCGTCTACGAGGAGCGCGCCGAGCGGCGCAAGTACGCCTTCTTCTCGGTCTACGTGACGATCGCCCTGTGCGCGCTCTTCGTCACCGGCCTCCACGTCCTCCCCGTCGGCTCGTTGCTGCTCACCGCCTACTTCACCTGGGCGCCCTGGCACTTCTCGGGCCAGAACTACGGCCTCGCCGTGATGTTCCTGCGGCGGCGCGGTGTCGACGTGACGCCCGCCGCGAAGCGCGCCCTCTACGCCTCGTTCGTGCTCTCGGCGGTGGTGGCCCTGATCGCGCTCCACGGGGCGGTTCCACAGCTCGGTGTCGTCCCGGTGCCGGAGCTCCACGACTCCGCGTTCCAGTTCGTGAGCCTCGGGATCCCGGTGGGCGTGCGAGGCCCGCTGTTCCTGGGCGCCTCCGCCGCGTACCTGGTCTGCCTCGGCACCGCAGCGGCGCTGCTGCTGCGCCGCGCGCCGGCGCGGGAGCTGCTGCCGTCGGCGCTGCTGGTGCTGACCCAGGGCGTCTGGTTCACGTTGCCGGCGCTGGTGGACGTGGGCCGGAACGTGGCGTTCTCGACCAGCTGGATCGCCCTCGCCCACTCGGTGCAGTACCTCTGGGTCACCTCCTACTTCGCCCAGCATGCGGGCCGAGCCGGCGCCCTGGGCGGCTTCCTGACCAAGTGCCTGCTGACCGGCGCAGCGGCGATCGTGATTCCCTCGCTGCTCTTCGCGCCCGATGCGCTCGGCCCGCTGCCCTACGACGCCGGGCTCGCCATCCTGGTGTTCTCCGTGATCAACCTGCATCACTTCATCCTCGACGGCGCGATCTGGAAGCTCCGCGACGGGCGCATCGCGCGCGTGCTGATCCGCCGCGACGCCGGCGAGGCGCCGGCCGCCGGGATCGGCCGGCGGGGCGCCCTCGCGCTCGCGGTCTGGGCCGCCGGCGCCATCGCCGTGGGCGTCGAGCTGGCCGGGGTCTTCGAGCTCGACCTCGGCGTGAACCGCGCCTTCGCCCGCAAGGACGTCTCGCGCGCCTCCGCCGCCATCGAGCGGCTGGATCTCCTGGGGCGGGAGAGCGCGCTGCTCGAGGTCCGGCTGGCCAACGAGATCCGCGCGCGGCGGGGCAGCCCCGAGCTCGTGCGCGCGCACCTCGAGCGCTCGCTCGAGATCGAGCCCAACGCCGGCGCCTTCACGGGGCTCGGTCTGGTGCAGATGGACGCGGGCCGCGTGAGCGAGGCGCTCGCCGCCTACGACGCAGCGCTGGCGCTCGATCCCACGCTGCCCGACGCCTGGCGCCATTCCGCGAGCGCGTGGCTGGCGGCGAAGCAGCCCGATCGCGCTCTCGAAGCCCTGAAGCGCGCCGCGGCCCTCGGGCCGGAGCCGCCGGAGTCGCGCAGCCTGCGTCTGGCTCTGGAGCGCGGCGTACTGGCGACGCCGACTGCCCCGGCGGAGCCGCCGCAGGCCGCCCGCTGAGTCCCGCTCAGCCGCCCGTCCTGCCCACCGCGATGGCGCGCAGCTCCCGGAGCCGCTGGCTCACGTCCGGCGGCACGTGCACGCCGCCGGAGCCCGAGTAGCTGGCGAGGGTCTGCTCCTCGAGCAGCACGTAGGCCCGCTTCGCCCAGTCGGAGCCCGGCGCCGTGCGGATGGCGGCCTCCAGGTAGCTCTCGGCTTCGGCCAGCCACCAGGAGCGGCTGCTCTGGATCTCGCTGACGCCGAGCAGGAAGTAGGCGTGGGCCGCGTCCGGGCTCGGCTCGGGATGCGCCGCCACGTAGCGGAGCAACAGGCTCGAGGCGACGAGCTGGTGCACCAGGCCGGCGCGATCGCGCCCGTAGCGCGCCAGCACCTCGGCTTCTTCGAGCACGCGGTCGGCTTCGGCGAGGGGCTGCTCGGCGCGCGGGGCGTCGCGCAGGGCGTCACAGGCAGCGATCCACTGGCCGACGAGGGTCGCGAGGTAGGAGGGCAGATCCGCGCGCTCGCCGAAGGCCACCAGCGTCTTGCGGGCGCGCGGCAGGTCCTCGCGCACGCGGATCGCCACGGTCAGGTAGTCGGCGGGCACGCCCTCGAGGTCGAGCTCCGTGGGGCTCGCCTCGGGGGCGAGCAGCAGCGCGTCGTAGCGATCCAACGCCGCTTCGAACTGGCGCGTCGCCACCTCGAGCCGCGCCTGCTCGAGGGGCGTCAGGGTGGAGGCGTCGACGGCGGCGAAGAGCGAACGCCCGAGGTCGCTGTCGCCTTCGCTCGGCAGCCGCGAGTGGCAGCCGACGCAGTCCTCCACCAGCGCGCCGAGCAGGAAGCGCGTCTCGTCGAGGCGGCCCTCGTCGAAGCGCCGTTTGATCTCCTCGGCGTCGCGCGCGAGCGAGCGCGACAGGTAGGCGAAGCTCGCGTCCTGGCTGCGACCGTGGCTCTCGAGCTCGTGGGCGCCCTGGCGGAGGGAAGCGAGGGCGAGCTCGAGCGCCGGCTGGTTCTCGGGCGCGGCGAAGCGCTCCGCCGAGAGGCTGAGGGGGAGCGCGACGCGCAGCGCCGCCGCGATCTCCGGCATGGCGACGGCCGCGGGCTCGCCCTCGCCCTGCCACCCGAGCCGCGCGAGGCCGCCGCAGCCCGCCCCGACCAGAGCCGCCGCGAGCAGCGCGATGGATCGCCTTCCCACCATGAGTCCCCCCGGCGCACAGGGTACGTCACGCTCCTGCGCGCGACACCACCCCGGCTAGATCCGAACGTCCCGCCAGGCGCCGGAGCGGAAGCGCAGAGCCAACGCCGCGGCGAGACTGAGCACGAAGACGAACTCGGCATACCAGGCGCCGACCACGCCCCCGCCGAGGGTCACCGCGAACAGCCAGGCCAGCGGCAAGCGCAGCGCCCAGGCGAGGGTCGTCTGCACCAGGAACGGCCAGCGCGTGTCGCCCGCACCGCGCAGCGCCCCTCCGACCACGAGCTGGAGGGCGTCGAAGAGCTGGAACGCCGCGCCGAGGGCGAGCAGCGGGCGGCCGAGGGCGATCACCTCGGGGTCGGAGACGTAGAGCCGCATCAGCGCGTCGGGGGCGAGCAGGAACAGCGCCGCGATCCCCACGGCGAGCGCGACGGCGAGCTTCAACGCGGAGCGGTAGCTGCGCTCCGCCGAGGCGAGATCGCCGGCTCCCTTGTAGCGGCCGACCAGCGTCGTCGCCGCCAGCCCGATTCCGATGGCCTGCATGAAGGACATCGAGAGCAGCGAGATCATCGCCTGCGTCGCGGCCATCGACGCGTTGCCCATGCGCGCCACCAGGGTCGTGAACAGCGCGAAGGCGCTCATGTCGAGCAGCCACTGGCCGCCGATCGGAGCGCCGGTGCGCAGGAAGCGGCGGATCGCGGCGGCGTCGGGGCGGACCGGCCGGGTGTCGAAGCGGCTGCGCACGGCGCGCCGGACGAAGGCCGCCCCGAGCACCGCGGCGCCCACCCACTCGGCGATCGAGGTCGCTACGCCGGCGCCGGCGACGCCCCAGGCCGGCAGGCCGAAGCCGCCGAGCACGAGCCCGTAGGCGAGCGCGGCGTTCAGGACGTTGGCCACGAGGGTCGCGACGAGGGGCGTGCGCGTCTCGCCGATGCCCCGGAAGAACGCCGCCAGCACCATCCAGATCGCGAGGCCGGCGAAGCCGATGGGGCGCGTGCGCGCGTAGTCGAGGGCGTGCTCGCGGACCTCGGGGGTGGCGCCGAGCACGCGCCAGAGCGGCTCCGCCACCGCGACGAAGGCGAACACCGCGAGCATCGCCGCCGGCACCACGGCGTAGAGCCCCTGCCACGCCCAGCGCCCGCAGGATCGCTCGTCGCCGCCGCCCCAGGCCTGGGAGACGAAGGTCTGCACCCCGTTCGCGGTGCCGCTGAAGACACTGAACACCGTCCAGAGCCAGATGCCCGAGAATCCGAGGGCCCCCAGCTCGGCGGCTCCCAGGCGACCGACGAAGATCGAGTCGACCACGTGCATCACCGTCTGCGACATCTGCGTGAGCACGATCGGGTAGGCGAGGCGGCCGACCTCGCGCACTCCGCCGGACGCCGGGCGCGCGGCGGCCGAAGCGGATGCGACGAGCGGGGTTGCCATGGGGAGGCTCCAGACGGGGCGGCGTGAACGGCAGGCTCAGAGGGTACGCTGTCGGCTCTCGAGCAGCTGGCGGACGCGCTCCACGAGCTGCTGGGGGCGGAACGGCTTCCAGAGCAAGTCGCGTCCCGCGCTCCGCACGGGCCGGCTCTCCACCGCCTCGTCCGCGTAGCCCGACACGAAGAGGACCGGCACCTCGGGATACCGCTCGGCGATGCGGTCCGCCAGCTCGAGCCCGCTCATGCCGGGCATCACGATGTCGCTCACCACCACGTCCGGCCGGGTGTCCGCGATGAGCTGAAGAGCCCGCCGGCCGTCCTCGGCCTCGAGCACGCGGAAGCCCGCCCCTTCGAGGGCGCGGCGACTCAGCCGGCGCACCGAGGCTTCGTCCTCGACGAGGAGCACGCTTCCGGAGCGAGGTCCGGTCCCCAGGGCGGGCTGCGCCGCCGCGGGTCGCGCCAGCTCCGACGGCGCGGCCTCGGGCAGATACACGGAGATGCGAGTCCCGCGGCCCGGATGGGATTCGACCTCGATCGCGCCCCCGCTCTGGTGCACGATGCCGTGGACCGTCGAGAGCCCGAGGCCCGTGCCCCGCCCGGCGGGCTTCGTGGTGAAGAAGGGCTCGAAGATCCGCCTGCGCACGCCGTCGTCCATGCCGTGGCCGTCGTCGGTCACGCGCAGGATGACGTAGCCTTCGAGGGCAGCCGGGGCCGCGCGCCCGTGGAGACCCAGCGGGGCGGAGGCGATCTCGAGGCAGATCCGGCCGCCGCCCTCGATGGCGTCGCGAGCGTTCAGCAGCAGGTTGAGCACCACCTGCTCCATCTGGCCCCGGTCGGCCAGCACCGGCGGCAGCACCGGGGTCAGCTCCACCGCGAGCTCGATGCGCTCGGGCAGCAGCCGGCGCAGCATGTCCAGCATCCCGCGCACCACGTCGCCGAGGTCGAGCAGGCGGACGTCGATCGCCTGGCGGCGCGCGAAGGCGAGGAGCTGCTGGGTGAGCGCCGCCGAGCGCTCGACGGCGGCGAGGATCGCATCGACCTCCGCGGCCTGCTCCGACCCCCGCGCAAGCGAGGCGCGCAGCCCCTCTCCGTGGCCGAGGATCACGGTCAAGTGGTTGTTGAAGTCGTGGGCGATGCCGCCCGCGAGCTGGCCCACTGCCTCCATCTTCTGCGACTGGCGCGCCGCCTCCTCGAGGTCGACCTCGCGAGAGACGTCGCGGAGCAGCGTCACCCGGACCGGGCCCTGCAGCGCGCCCGTCTCGACGCCGAAGATGCGGATGTCCCAGCTCTTGCGTCCGGCGGCGCCGTCGAAGCTGAAGCGTCCGCCGACCGCCCCGTCGTTGTCCGGCAACGTGGAACCCAGGCCCTGGACGAAGGCCCGCCCCGCCTCGTCCCTCGGCAGCTCCAGCACGGGACGCCCGATGATCGCCTCGGCGGGGATGCCGCGCGAGCGCGCGTAGCACTCGTTCGCATAGCGGACCATCCCGGCCGCATCGACCACCAGCACGCCCTCGTGCGCCTGGTCCACCACGGTGCCGAGCAGCCGCAGCCGCGCGAGGGTGCGCTCCTCTTCGCGGCGGTCGCGCAACACCGAGAGGATCGCCGGCTCCCCCTCGAACACCGTGCGGGTGGCGTTGGACTCCACCGGCACGAGATCGCCGCGCAAGGTGCGCACTTGCATCCGCACCCCCTCGGCGCGACGCCCGGCGTCGATCTCCCTCCAGAAGCGCGCGAGCTCCTCGGGTTCGATCGCGACCTGGTCGACTCCCACGCGACCGATCAGCTCGTGCTCCCCGGCGGCCGCCATCAGCTCGACCGCGCGCCGGTTGGCGTAGCGGATGCGGCCCTCGCAGGTCACGAACACCGAGTCCGGGGAGATGTCGAGGAGCTGGCGGAACTGCTCGCGGCTCTCGCGCAACGCGTCGTTCGCGCGCTCGAGGTCGTGGAGCGCGGCTTCCTTCACGGCGTCGTAGGTGACCAGGCAGACGCAGGCGACCACCAGCGAGAAAAACGCGACGCGGTGCAGCCGCGGCTCTCCGGGGGGCAGCTCGACGGGCGCCGCCCAGGAGCTCGAGGCGAGCGCGCCCAGCGTCACGACGCCGAGCGCCGCGAGCAGCGACCAGCCGATCGCGGCGCGCCGTCCGCAGAAGAGGACGGCGAACGCGGGCACCAGGAACAGGAGCATCACCGCCGGCCCGCGGCCGAGCGTCAGCACCCCCGGCGTCAGCACCAGCAGCAAGAGCAGGCCGACCAGCAGGTTGCCCGCCAGGAAGGGCGAGGCGGTGCGGCGCAGCACCAGCGGGACGGCGAGCCCCGCGGCCATGAACCCCAGCGTGATCCAGCCGATCACGGGCGTGCCGACGCGGAAGTCGAGGAACGCGGACAGCACGCCCATCGGCGAGCCGAAGAAAACCACCGCCAGGATCGCCTGGCTCCGGACCACTGCCTCCCGGCCCCGGGCGCGGATCTCGGGCGGGATGAACCAGCGGCCGAGTCGGCCCAGCCGAGCGCGCGGGCCCGAGGGGGTATGGGCTTCGCTCACGGCGCGCGATCATACCACCCGCGGGTGGGGTGCCGTGCGGCGGCCGGTCAGCCGCCTCCTCCGATCGCCTCCACGGCCCCCGGAGCGAAGTACGGGTTCCAACGCCCGCCGCGCCGGGCAAGCCGTTGGAGCTGCCGGTCGTAGAGCCGCACCCAACGATCGATGCCGCGATGCAGCAGCAGCAGCGCGCCGAGGCCGAGCCGGCCGCGGGGCGTGAAGCGCGTGTGCAGATGGTTGAGATTGAAGTTGAAGAACAGGATCGAGACCACGTTCAGCATCAGCGAGTAGTGCTCGCGCAGGCGTCCCTGGTACCAGAGCACGTCGATCAGTCCGTCGATGGTGCGGATCTGCGCCGCGGTCTTCTCGTGGTAGATGCGGCGGCGCAGCGGCGACAGCTCGCTCGCTCCCGCCGCGAGGGCCTCCGCCACGATGTCCGAGGCGAAGAAGCCGGTGCGGAGCGACATCGTGAACCCGCTCGACAGGATCGCGTCCACCACGAAGGCCGCCTCGCCGATGGCGATCCAGTTCGCTCCGGAGCTGCGGTGGGACACCATGTCCTGGAACGAGCAGGTCCACAGCTCCGTGTCCTCGCCGACCAGGGGCTCGATCCAGGCCAGGTCGGGATGCTTGAGGCACTGGTGCAGGAACACCGCCCGCAGGCTCCCGAGGCGCCGGCGCAGCACCTGGAAATCGGCCTCCGCCACCACGATGCCGACGTCCGTCACGCTGTCGGAGACGTTGATGTCCCAGATCCACGCCGCCTCGCCGAGCGTGTCGTCGGTTCGGATGCGCGTGCCGAGGCCGTCGTAGGCGTGGGGGAAGCGCGCGCGCACCACCACCTTCCGTGGCCCGATGTCGTCCTGGCCGATGCCGAAGCTGCGCCGGAACAGCGAGGCGCCGCCGGTGGCGTCCACGTAGAAGCGCGCGGCGAGGCGGCGGCCGTCGTCGAGGCGCAGGCCCGTCACGCGATCGCCTTCGCGAAGCACCTCGCGCACCCGCGCCGGCAGGATGCGGGCGCCCGCCTCGCGGGCGGCGTCGAAGAGGTCGACGTCGATGCGCTCGCGGTTGGCGTGGATGGTGGGCGCCGAGCGTCCCACCACGGTCATCAGGCCGCGGAACAGCGCCGAGAAGCCGATCTCGGCCCGCACGTTCGGCTGGGCGACGTTGCTCACCACGGCCCCGCCCTTCCAGGTGGCCTTGCCCTCCTCCACCCAGCGCGCGACGTCGAAACCGAGTCGCCCGAGGAAGACCGGAGCCTCCCAGTCGAGGGATTCGCCGACGCGGAACGTCCCGGGCGAGGTGCGCTCGACGACGGCGACGCGATGGCCCCGCCGCGCGAGGCGCGTGGCGAGCGCCAGGCCGCCGACGCCGCCTCCGGCCACCGCCACGTCGAACTCCGTCTTCTCGGCTGCCTGCGACTCCACGTTCTCCCTCCACGGCTCGCGGCCAGGAAAGCTAGCCGCCCCTCACGGACCGGTCACGATCCAGCCCTCCTCGCGCATCCACCCGGCGAGCTCCGCCCGCCCCGCCAGGTCGGCCAGGGCGACGAGCCCCCGCAGGCGCGGGCGCCGGGCGAGCAGCGCGCGCGCGGCCCAGAGCGCGGGGAGCGTCACGAGATCGAAGCCGCGGGGCGCCAGCACCTCGAGCGAGCCGCGCACGCGCCCCGTCGCATCGAGGGCTTCGACGAACAGGCAGCCCCGCTCGTCGCCGAACCGGGTGATCCAGCGCGTCGTCGGCCGGAGCGCGCGGCAGGCGACGAGCAGCGCCGCATCGGGCATCCGTCCGAGCAGCGGGGCGAGCGCGCGCAGCGCGAGCGCCTGGCTCTTCCGATCCATGCCGACGCTCGCCTCCACGGGGAGCCGGCGCCCTCCGACGCGCGCGCCGCCGCAGCGAGGCCACGGGCGCCGGCCGAACCAGAAGGGCACTCCCTGCACGCTGCGCAGCGTGACGGCGCCGGGCCCCTCCCGGCCGAGCGGCCGCAGCAGCGCGTAGAGCAGCGCGCCGGATACGCGCTTGCGCGAGCCCACGCTCCAGCCGACGCGCAGCGAGCGGGTGGCGGGATCGCCGGCGAACGGGGCGGCCAGCGCTTCGGCGAGCGAGGGCACGGCGGCGCAGCCGCCCACCACGGCGATCGCGGCTCCCTCGGCGGCCGCCTCGGTGGCCGACAGGAACGCGCCGCGATCGGCGACGTCCACGAGATGACAGCCCGCCTCGCCGCAGGCGCGCAAAAGCGGCGCCGGGTCGTAGTCGTACGGACCGATCGCATCGATCGCCACCGCCGCTCCGGCGATCGCGGCGCGCAGCGAGGCCTCGTCGCGGATCTCGACCCGCACCCAGCCCGCGCCCGCCGGCGGGCGGCGCGACGCGCGCAGCAGCCTCGCGCCGGGGAGCACGCGCGAGGCGGCGGCGCACACGGCGCTGCCCAGCGAGCCCGTCGCGCCGAGCACGAGCAAGGTCGGCGCGCCCGGCTCAGGCGTCGTCGGCCCCACCGCCCTCCCGCTCACGGCCCACCCAGCCCTTGCGGCGGAAGAAGACCCACATGACCCCGGCGGACGCGAGCATCAGCACCCAGAGCGTCGGATACGCCCAGCGCCAGCGCAGCTCGGGCATGTGCTCGAAGTTCATGCCGTAGACGCCGACCAGGAAGGTCAGCGGGATGAAGATGGTGGAGATCACCGTCAGCACCTTCATCACCTCGTTCAGCCGGTTGCTGAGGCTGGACAGGTAGACCTCCATCAGACCGACGGCGATCTCGCGGTAGGACTCGAGCACCTCGTTGATCTGGACGGCGTGATCGTAGGCGTCCCGGAAGTAGACGCGCGCGCCCTCCGAGATGCGCGGGCTCTCGCCGCGCGACAGGCCGCCCAGCGCGTCGCGGTGCTGGCGCATCGCCCGCGCGAGGGTCAGGATCAGGCGGCGTGCCTGGTGGATCCGTCCCATGGTGGCGCGCGTCGGCCGCGCCACGGCCTCGTCCTCGAGCTCCTCGAGCACCTCGCCGATCGACTCGATCACCGGGTAGTAGCCGTCGATCAGGGTGTCGATCAGGGAGTAGGCCAGGTAGTCCGCGCCCTGCGAGCGGATCAGCGTCCCGCCGCGGATGCGCGCGCGCACCGGATCGAAGACGTCCTTCCCCTCTTCCTCGAAGCTGATCACCCAGTGGGGCCCGATCAGGAAGCTCACCTGCTCCAGCCGGCACGAGCCTTCGTCGTCCAGCTGCGCCATCCAGGCGATCACGAGGTCGTGGCCTTCGTAGCTCTCCGCCTTGGAGCGCTGGGGCACGTTCACGACGTCGGCGAGCGCCAGCGGATGGATGCCGAACAGGCTGCCGAGCTGCTGGAGGCCCGGCTCGTCGCCCAGGCCGTCGATCTCGATCCACGCCACCCGGGGCCCGTCGCGCAGCGGCGCGAGCGCGCCGATGTCGCCGACGTCGCCCTCCTCGACGCCGTCGATCCCGTAGGAGATCGCGTGGATGCGGCGCGGGGCGCCGCCCTCGGGCAGGGCGAGCACCCCGGGGTGCGCGCCGACCGGGGGCTTGCGCCCGTGGAACGCGAAGCGCTGCACCATGCCTTCGCCTCAGTCGCCTGCGACGACGAACGTGATGCGCGCGTTCAGCGCGCGCAGATCGGGCTCCCGGCCCAGCGGCCGCGTGGATCCGTAGCCGACGGCGCGCAGGCGCTCCGCCGCCACGTTGCGCTGGACGAGCAGCCGCTTCACCTCGTCCGCCCGGGCCTGGGAGAGCTGCTGGTCGCGGCCGGACTCGCCCGATGCGTCCACGTGACCCTGGATCTCGATGGGCTTGCCGGCGCAGGCGTCGTTCATCGCGCGGGCGACGAGGTCCAGCACCGGCAGCTCCGCCTCGCGCAGCCGCGCGGCGCCTTCCTCGAACACGTCGCCGCGCAGCCGGGCCTTGCCGAGGCAGGAGGATCCTTGCTCCGACTCCGGAGACGCGGCCGGCTCGGCCCGGGCCGCTCCGGCGAAGCCGAGCGCGAGGCCGAGCGCGAGCGTGGTCGGCGAAGCGAGGCGTGCGAGGCGCGACATGGCGATGGACCCTCCCCTCAGAGCGGCTTCGTCGGGAACTGGATCGCCGGCGACTCCACGCCCCCGTCGACCGCGTAGATCTTGCCCGTCACCCAGGAGGACGCCGGCGAAGCCAGGAACAGCGCGCAGGCCGCGACGTCCTCGACGTCGCCGATGCGGCGCATCGGCGTGTTGCGCTCGAGCAGCCGCCGCAGCTCGGGGTTGGCGACGACCACCTCGAGGGCGGACGTGTCGACGCCCCCCACCTCGATCGCGTTGACCCGGACCTTCGGCGCGAACTCGGCGGCCAGGACGCGCGTGGCGAAGTTGAGCGCCGCCTTGGCGGCGCCGTAGGCGACGAAGCCCGTCTGCGCCATGCCGCCGGCGCGCGACGAGATGTTGACCACGGCTCCGCCGCCGGCGCTCTCCACCATCTTCGGCACGCACAGGCGGGTGAGCAGGAAGGCCGAGCTGGTGTTGAAGCGGTAGGCGTTCTCGAAGAACTCGAGGCTGGTGTCGAGGGCCGCCCGGGGCGGCGTGCCGCCCGCGTTGTTGACCAGCACGTCGAGGCGTCCGAACTCGGCGAGCGCGGCCGCGACCAGGGCCTCGAGCCGGGCCGGATCGGTCACGTCGGTGGGCACCGCCAGGGCGCGCCGGCCCACCGCCCGCACCCGCGCGGCGGTCTCCTCGAGCTGCGCGGGGGTGCGCGCGGCGACCACCACGTGGGCCCCCGCCTCGGCGAACGCCCGGGCGATGCCGGCGCCGATGCCGCGTCCGGCGCCGGTCACCAGCGCCACGCGGTCGGTCAGCTTGAAGCGATCGAGGATCAAGCCGGGCCTCCATTCCGCGCGAGCGAGGGATCCGCCCGCCCGCACACCAGCGGAAGGTCGAGATAGCTGCGGATGCCGGGCTCCGCGCGGCAGACGCTGGGGATCGCGTTCACGCAGTGGTTGGCCGTGGCCGTGATGCCCGGATTCCGCTCCAGGGCCGCGGCGTCGTGCACGTCCGGCGGGTGGAGGCCGTGGAAGGTCACCTGCACCGAGGGCTCGCCGGTGATCGCCAGCTCGAAGCGCTCCGGCCCCCCGAAGCTCCAGGCGGGCGCGAGCCGCTCCTCTCCCATCAGCCAGTTCACGCGCACGCTGATGACCGGCTCGCCGCGCACGGTCCCTTCCCAGGTGAAGCGCTGCGCGGCCACGGTGCCCGGTGCGAGCACGCCGATCGGCGTCTCGATCGGCGCGGTCGCCACCGCCATCTCGTGGCGGGTGCGTTTCTCGGCGTCGAGCGCGAAGCCCAGCCCCGCCGCCAGCATGTCGATCGACTGCTGGAAACCCGCGCCGAGGATGCGCAGCATCGGGCTCTTCGCCGCGAGCTCGGGCGGCTTGCCGAACAGCATGACGTCGCGCACGACCGCCTCGGCGCGGTAGCTGCGGATGTCCGAGAACTCCTCGGCCCGCACGTGGCGGATGCGCCGCGAGAGCGCCGAGACCATCAGCGGAAAGCGCTCGGTGATCCCGCCGGGGTGGATGCCGGTGCCGTGCAGCGTGACGCCGTGCTCGAGGCAGATCGCCTGGAGCTCCGCGGCTCCGGCGCTGGCGCCGGGGAAGAACCAGCCGAGGGGCGTCACCACGTTCTTGCCCGAGGCGAGGATGCGCCCGACCTCGGCGGGCTTCGCCAGCAGCGGCGCGTACAGCACGCAGTCGGCGTCGCTGGCGAGCAGCGCGTCGGCGTCGCCGCTCGCGCGCACGCCGAGGGTGCCGATCCCGCAGAGCTCGCCCACGTCGCGGCCGGCCTTGGCGGGGTCGTGCACCCAGGCCCCCACCAGCTCGAGCTCGGGGTGGGCGGCGATCCCCTCGATCGCGGCGCGACCCACGTTGCCGGTCGCCCACTGGATCACCCGGTACATCGCCCCCCCCGGCCGCCTGCGCGCCCGAGGCGATTCTCGGCGAGCCCACCGCGGCCGGCAACTTCACCCGGAGGTCCGCCCTGCCGAAGAGAAGTAGCGATGGCGGGGAGGACGAGCAGAGCGCGGCGCAGCCCCGGCCGCGTTGCGTGCGCGGCCTGCTTCGCAGCCGGGCTCCTGGCGGCCCTCCCGCCCGCCCACGCCGAGGACCCGGAGAGCCCCGCCGAGCCGCGGCGGACCCCTTACGAGGCGGCGAGCCCGAGCGACCGGCGCGGCCGCACCTACGACGTCGACGAGATGCTCACCGAGACGGGCGAGCCGAGCTTCGGCGCGCCGACCCGCGACCTGGAGCAGCACGAGGGCGAGTCGCGCCCGCTGCGGGACCTATCCCGGCCGCCCGGGCCGAAGCCCCAGGACCCCGCCAAGGCCGCTCCGGAGGTTCCGGCGCCGCTCCGGCTGCGCCGGCGCCCCGGCGAGCCGCCTCGCACCGACGACCCGCTCGTGGCGCGCCTCTGCGAGGCCGAGCGCGAGCACGCCCACGCGGACCGCGAGTTCCGCGACGCGGTGCGCGCCTACAAGCGCGCCCGCCGCGACGAGTACCCTCGCGGCGACGCCAAGTACCTGGTGGTCCGGCGGCGCGCGCTGGCCGAAAAGCGGCTCGCGCGCGCCGCGGAGGCCCGCGGTCTCCTGCTCGGCGAGGCCGCCGAGCAGTCCCTCGATTTCGATCCCGCCGAGTGCTCGGCCCTCGCCGAGCGCGCCGAAGCCCTAGGGAGCGACCTCCAGGTCCGCGAAGATCGCCAGGAACTCCCCGTTCAGCCCGACCTCGACCGGCGCGAGCTGGAACCCGAAGAAGCTCGGGATCGGGAAGGATCCGAGTGAGCTCGAGAGGATCGGGAGCGCCCCCTGGATCAGGATCGGCACCGCGAGCTGGATGTCCTCCGGCGTGACCGTGCCGAACCACGAGCTCGCCACGCTCGCGAGCACGTCGTTCTCGTCGACCGCCGAGATGGTCGGCAGCAGCTCGCCGCCCACGAAGTCGAAGTCGAGGCCCACCCGGAAGTCGACCACCAGCTTGAGGTACGACGTCGTGCCCAGGCTCGGCTCGTCCCGGATGTCGACGGTGAGCTGGCCCATGCGCAGCTCGGTCAGCTCCCCGAGCGGTCCGGCGTTCCCGGTCAGCGCCGGCGCGAGGCTCGGCTGGATGCGCGCGACGAGCGGGAGGTCCGGCGGCAGGGCGCGGAACTCGGGCAGCAGCAGCCCGAGCAGGCCCGCGGTGAGCAGCAGCGGCGTGCCGGTGCCGACGTCGAACTCCGTCAGATCGGTCTGCAGCAGCCCGCACTCGATCTGCGCCTTCAGGAGCTGGTTGAAGGCGGAGGTCGCGATGGCAATGCCGAGGTCGTAGGGCACGCCGCCGGGCGTGTTGGCGCCGAAGCCGGGGAAGGGCTCGGGCACGTGGTAGGAGGCGTCCAGGTCCGGCGTGCCGGCCGGCGGCATGCAGCCGGGAGAGCCGACCTGGGAGAGCACGCGCGCGTCGCTGCCCAAGGTGATACCCGTGGCGTCCTCCGCCACCTGGAACAGCGGCGCGTCCAGCACCACGTTCAGGCCTTCGCCGATCGGTCCGGCGATCTCGATGCCGTCGAGGGCGGTTTCGATCGCGCCGGCGACAGGCGTGTTGCCGTTGGCGTCGACTTCGTTGAGGAAGTCCTCGAAGGCCGGCTCCATCAGGCCCTGGATGTCCCCGACCAGCAGGTCGATGAAGAACTCGATCACGCCGCCGAGGAAGCCGTCACAGGTGGTGGTGTCGCTGAAGCCGCCGAACAGCACGTTGGCGCCGCCGAGCTGCTGCACGTCGACGTTCTCGGGCGATGCGGCCAGGGGCTCGAGGGTGTAGTCCCCCTGGATCTGCGTGGTCGCCGCCGAGATGTTCACGTGACAGGTAAAGCCGATCCCGCTGACCGCGACGACCCGCGCGCGCACGAACAGGTTGTTCAGGTTGATGTCGCCGAACGCGTAGCCCGGTTGCGAGTCGATGTTGATGCCGAAGCTGCCGATGCTCGGCGGCGGGCTGCCCTCGATGAGGGCGTCGACCCGTCCGAGGCAGCCGATGAACGTGGCGTAGCAGTAGTTGTCGATCACCAGCGTGCCGGGTGGCAGCAGGGTGGCGAGGTCCAGGTCGACGAGGCTCGCGACCACGGGCTCGAGCTGGTCGAGGCCGGTGTCGTTGAGCCGCAGGCCGAGGGCGTCGAAGGTGAAGTCCCCGTCGGCGACCGAGGGCCCGGCGATCACCACGCGCCGATCGATTTTGAAGGGGCTCACGAGGCGCGTCTCGATCGGGTTGAACACGATCGAGGGATTCAGGGCCAGCACGTGGGAGAAGGTCCCGTCCGGCTGCAGGGTGACGGGGCTGCCGTTGATCGTCACCACCGCGGTGGCCAGGTTCACGTTCTTCACCTCGCCGGTCACCGTCACCGAGGCATCGGTGGTGAAGGTGCCGTGGATGGGAGAGGTGACCTTGAGGCTCGGCCGGTTCCGGCCCGCCTCGGCCGGCGTCGCGCCGAGCGAGAGCGCGAGAGCGGCGAGGACGCAAGAAAGGAGCGTGAGCCCCGCGATGCGGACCCGATTCTGCATGACTTCTCCCAACGGCCGCGGCGGCGCACCCGGAGTCCTGGGACCGGGCCTCCCGTTGCAGTCCCCCGGGCGTGGGGAACCGCCAGCGGCTACGACAACTCCCGTTGCGCCCTTTCTACGCTGGCGCGGGCCGGAAGGGAAGAAAAAAAGACCGCTCGGTCAGCACGCTCTCAGGATGCGGCCGGCGGCGACCCGACCTCGGGGCGCTCCCCGAGCAGGGGCCCCACGATGACAGGAGCCAGGACCCGGAAGAGCTGCACCGGGAGGGAGCTGGTGAAGCCGTAGCCCGCCGCGGCGGGGCCGGTGACGTGGGCCGTCACCACCCCGTAGAAGCGCTCGCCGATCGTGAAGACAAAGGTCGCCGTGCGGTTCACCACCCGGGACTCGAGCAGGCGCCCCCCGGGTGCGAAGACCTTGTAACGGTGGTCCCCGGTGCCGGTCTTGCCGGCGACCAGGAGCGGCTGTCCGTCCGGCCCCAGGATCGCCCCCGCCGCGCGGCGCGCCGTGCCGCCCTCGACGACTCCCCGCATCGCGCCCCGCGCCGCCTCCGCCACCTCGCTCTGCACCACCCGGACGCCGGGGCGGAACACGGGGACGAAGCGCGTCTCGTAGGGGGTGCCCTCGCCGAAGGCCAGGAGCTCGAAGCGGCGCGACGGCAGGCGGACGCCGTCGTTCAGCAGCACCCCCGCGAGGTCGGCGAGGGCTGCGGGGCGGTCGGCGGAGGTGCCGATCGCTGTGGCGTAGGAAGGCACCAGGGAGTCGAAGGGGTAGCCGGTCTGGCGCCACTGCCGGTGGATCTCCTCGAACGCCTCGCGCTCCAGCTCGGTGCGGATGCGGCGATCCTGCGCCGACTTGTGGCGGGAGCGGAACAGCCAGCGGTAGACCTCGGCGCGCTCCGCGCGGCTGGCCTCGAAGACCTCCTCGAGTCCCGCGCCCGGATGCCGCTGCAGGTAGGCCACCAGCCAGAGCTCCAGCGGATGCACGCCCGCGAGGTAGCCGCGGTCCGAGAGGCCGAGGCGCTCCGGGCCGTAGGCCTGGTAGAGGACGCGCAGGCTCTCCGGCGCGGGCGTTCGCGCGCCGAGCCGGCTCCTCATCTCGGCCTCGAAGCGCTCGTAGGGGGCCTCGGGCGCCAGCGAGCGCAGCACCACGGCGACCCGCTTGGCGGCGAGCGTGCGGCCCTCGAACAGCCGGACGAAGGCCTGCTCGCGCGCGAGGCCGCGGTAGCGGGCGTGGAACTGGCGCAGGAAGCTCTTCGACTCCCGGTCCGCGAAGCGCGTCAGGTAGGTGGTCCGGCGCGGATCGGAGAGATCCTCGAGCACGTTGCGCCCCCCGGTCGGCGTGCGCGAGATCAGGTGGTCGACGAGGTCGCGCATCAGCCGCACGAAGGGCAGGTTGATCGAGTTGCGGAACGCCTCGCGCAGGCTGACCACGCGACCGTCGTCCCGCTTGTCGAAGTTCGCGAAGCGATGCAGCCCGCCGCCGGTGAAGAAGGCCTCGCCCGGGCTTGCCGAGTAGCGCCGCTCGAGGGCGCGCTCGAGGAAGGCGCCGAGCGGCATGCGGGGCCGGGCGATCAGCTCGTCCAGCGCCCAGGCGGTCAGGCGGTCCTTCGGGTGCACGGGGATCTCGCGCAGCTCCGCCGGCTCGCGCGCCGAGAACTCGGCGTGGAGCGCGGCGATCGCCTCGAGATAGCTGACCAGCGTGCGCAGCTTGGCGGTGGACCCGAGATCGAGCTTGGCGCCCTCGCTGATGTCGAGCGCCTCGGACGAGTTGTCCACCTGCACCAGCAGGCGATTCGCTCCCACCCCGCTCTCGTAGAGCGAGAAGCTGTACACCACGCCTTCGGAGTCTCCCGGCCCGAGCAGCCGGAAGCCGGTGAGCCCGGCGGCGGCCGCGCGGCGCGGGTCGCGCAGCTCGCGGAGCTTCTGGTTCGCCCGAAGCTGAGCGCGCCGATCGAGGCTGCTCTCGACGCGGAGGTCGAGCAGGTCGAGCTCCGGGTAGCCTGCGAGGCCCAGCAGCTCGACCAGCCGGCTGCGGACCGGCGCCGCGGGCTTGCGCTCGAGGGCGTGGTCGTCCGCCGGCGGCGCCCGCCGGCGCCGCGCGAGCGGCGCCGACGCGGCCGCCGCCGCGAGCTCGGGGGAGATCATGCCGTCGCGTTCGAAGCGCGCGAGATAGCCTCGGGTACGCTCGGCCAGGGTGCGGGGGTCGCCCAGCAGGTAGGCGGTGGGGCGCTGGGTCGCGAGCACCAGGGAGAGCGCCTGGGCGTAGGCGAGCGCGCCCTCGGGCGGCACCGGGCCGCGCGACGGAAGCGCGCGCACGTGCCGGTTCAGCTCCGCGAAATCGGCGCCGTACCACTCCTCGACGCCTTCGCGGAGCCCGAGCACCTCGCCGTAGCCGGGGAGCGCGGCCAGGGGCAGCGAGTTCAGGTAGTCGACCACCAGCTCCCGGCGCGCGCCCGCAGTGCCCGGCCCGTCGCGGTAGGCGCGCAGGCTGGCTGCGGCGATCTGGCGCAGCTTCTCGAGGGGGGAGTCGGTGAGGCCCCCGGGCGAGTGACGATACTTCTCGATCTGGATGGCGAGGGTGCTGCCGCCCGCCGAGCCCGCCCCGAGCCCCGCCTTCTCCCGCGCGTACTGGGCGATCGCGCGGCCGAGGCGGTCCCATTCCAGCACCGGGTTGCGGTTCGGGTGCACGTCGCGCAGCAGCTCGCGGTTCTCGACGTACAAGAGCGAGGCGGCGACGAGCGGGGGGATCGCGTCGAAGTCCGCGTAGCCGGGCGCCCGCCGGGCGTCGAAGAGCGGCTCGCCGCGCCGGTCCTCGATGCGCAGCGCCGCGCTCGGCGGCTCGCGCCACGGGGGCGGGAGCCCGAGGGCCGTCGCCGCGAGCAGTGGGCGCGAGAAGCGAGCCTGGGCTTCGATGCGGAACCCTCGCTCCAGCAGGCGCGCGCCGAAGGCCGGGATGCGGGTGTAGCCGTGCCGCACGTCGTAGGGACCGGCCTCCGGGAAGCGGATCGCCGGCGAGGGGCCCGGCTCGACGGCGAAGCGGGCCCGCTGCGCGAGCCCGGACGCGAGGCGGGCCTGGACCGCGGAGGTCCGGGCCTCGCAGGTGCCGAGCGCGACGCCCAGCATCAGCGCGGCGAGTGCGATCGCGACCCGGGCGATGCGCGCGGGGTCGCGGAGCGCGGCGGGGCTCGTGACCTCGGCCATGGGGATGCCGCGATTCTACCTTCCCGAGGAGCCCGCCCGCCGCGCGCCAGCGGCCCGCGCTTCTGGCAGACTCGCGCGGCATGCACGACATCGAGGCGCTGGGCCTCTTCTACCTCGGGAGGGTCTTCGACGGGGAGCGGGGCGTCGCCACGGCGCAGCCCTACCTGCTCGAGTCGCGGGATCTCACCACCCACGCGGTCTGCGTCGGCATGACGGGCAGCGGCAAGACAGGGCTCGGCATCTCGCTGCTCGAAGAAGCCGCCATCGACGGCATCCCCGCCCTCGCGATCGACCCGAAGGGCGACCTCGGCAACCTCGCCCTCGCCTTCCCGGAGCTCCGCCCCGAGGACTTCGAGCCCTGGATCGACCCCGACGAGGCGCGGCGCGCGGGGCGCACCCCCGCCGAGCAGGCGCGCGCCACCGCCGAGCGCTGGAGGAAGGGCCTCGCCGAGAGCGGACAGGATGGGTCTCGCATCGAGCGCTTCCGGCGCGCCGCGGAGGTCACGATCTACACGCCCGGGAGCAACGCCGGCCGGCCGCTCTCGCCGCTGCGCTCCTTCGCGGCGCCGCCCGCGGCGCTCGCCCGCGAGCCCGACGCCCTGCGCGAGCGCGCGCAGGCGGCCGTGTCCGGGCTGCTGGCGCTGCTCGGGCGCGACGCCGATCCGCTCCAGAGCCGCGAGCACATCCTGCTGGCGCGCCTCGTCGGCGACGCCTGGGAGCGGGGCGCGGACCTCGATCTGCCCGGGCTGATCCGCGGCCTCGAGCAGCCGCCCTTCGCGCGGGTGGGCGCCCTCGAGCTCGAGTCCTTCTACCCCGCCCGCGAGCGCTTCGAGCTCGCCGGGGCCCTCAACAACCTGCTGGCCTCGCCGGCCTTCGCGGCCTGGCTGGAGGGCGAGCCGCTCGACATCGGCCGGCTCCTCTACACGCCGGAGGGTCGCCCGCGGCTGTCGGTGCTCTCGATCGCCCACCTCACCGACCCGGAGCGGATGTTCTTCGTGACGCTGCTGCTCTCGGAGCTGGTCGCCTGGATGCGCGCCCAGCCCGGCACGCAGGCGCTGCGCGCGCTGCTCTACATGGACGAGGTATTCGGCTACCTGCCGCCCACGGCGAACCCGCCGTCGAAGACGCCCCTCCTGACGCTGCTGAAGCAGGCGCGCGCCTTCGGCGTCGGCGTGGTGCTGGCGACGCAGAACCCGGTCGACCTCGACTACAAGGCGCTCGGGAACGCGGGGACCTGGTTCCTCGGGCGGCTCCAGACCGAGCGAGATCGCGCCCGGGTGGCGGAGGGGCTGACGAGCGCCGCGGCCGGAGCGCTCGGCGACCGGGCGGGCTTCGAGAAGCGACTCGGCGGCCTCGCCAACCGGGTGTTCCTCGCGCGCAGCGCGGCCGAGGACGAGCCGGTCCTGTTCCAGACGCGCTTCGCGCTCTCCTATCTGCGAGGCCCGCTGACGCGGGACGACCTGCGGCGCCTCGCAGCCGCAGGGCCGGCTCGCGAGCCCGAAGCGGTCGCGCCGAGCGCCGCCGGGGGGCCCCGGCGCAGCGAGCCGCCTCCGCCTCCGGCGGCGACCCTCGAAGCGGGCCGCCCGCTGCTGCCGCCGGAGATCGAGCAGGTCGTGCTCGCCGGGCCGGCCCGCGCCTACCGGCCCGCGCTGCTCGCCGAGGCGCAGCTCCACTACGTCTCGTCGGCGCTCGGCGTCGACTGCTGGCAGCCGCTGCGCCTGCTGGTCCCGCTGGACCCCGGGGAGGCGCGGCCGCGCTTCGAAGCGCTGCGCGAGCTTCCGGCCGACGTCGAGCTCGCGCTCGAGCCGGAGCCCGGGGCCCGCTTCCTGGCGCTGCCCGGCGACGCCGGCCGGCCGGCGCGCTTCGCGGCCTGGGGACGCGAGCTCGCGCGGCACCTCCAGCGGGAGCGGCCGCTGCGCCTGCTGCGCGCGCCCGCCGCGAAGCAGGCCTCGCGCCCCGGCGAGAGCGAGGGCGAGTTCCGCGTGCGGCTGCGCGAGCACCTTCACGAGGAGCGCGATCGCGCCCTCGACGCCGTGCGCGAGCGCTACGCCCGTCGCAGCGAGACGGCGCGGGCGCGGCTCGCCACGGCGCGGGCGCGGGTCGAGCGGGAGGGGGACCAGTATCGGGACCACAAGCTGCAGACCGCGGTCTCGGTCGGCGCGAGCGTGATCGGCGCGATCTTCGGCCGCCGGCGCAGCGGGCTCGGCGGCGCCGCGACGGCGGCGCGGGCGGCGAGCCGCGCCGCGCGCGAGCGGGGCGACGTCGGCCGCGCCGAGGACCAGCTCCGTTCGGCGGAGGAGGCGCTCGAGGCCCTGGAGCGAGAGCTGGCGGAGGCCCTCGACGACCTGCGCGCGCGCTTCGGCGACGCAGCCCAGGCGCTCGAGCCGGTGAGCGTGCCGCCCCGCAAGGGCGACCTCGCCGTGGAGCGGCTGGCGCTCGCCTGGGAGCCGACCTAGTTGCCGGTCGGCTCCTCCTCGTAGTAGGGCCGCAGCCGGTTCAGCAGCTCGCCCGCGGAGGTGAGCGCCGCGAACGTCGATTCCGGCATGTCGGCGCGGCGCGCGTTCTCGGCGGCGTCGTTGCGGAGCGTCTTGATGCGCTTGAAGGTCGGGTAGGTCTCCTCGCGACCCTTGCCTTGCTGCAGCTCCTTGGAGAGATGGCGCGTGCTGTTCTTGACCAGCCGCATGTCCTCGCGGAGCTCGTAGAAGGCCCGCTCCTTGCTGACGTCGACCCGGCTCCCCTTCTGCTTGTCGACCTCGAGGGAGGCCTTGTTGACCGCCTCGGCGAGCTCGTTGGCGATGTTGGTGACCCGCGCCTGGTCCCACTTCGGCAGCTCCGCCTCGGCCGCGAGGGGCGCGAGGGCCAGGCCGAGGAGCAACGCCGCCGGGCGCAGCGCCTTCTCGAGAGTCCGGGTCGAGAGCGAAAACGTCATGGATTCCCCCAGCGATAGACGCGGCCGCACCTTACCACGCTCCGGCCCGCCGCCGCGCCCAAAAACGATACCGTGGGCCGAAGGCATTTCACCTCACTGCGCGTCCACGGCGGGGCCTGCCGGCTCGAGCTCGAGCTCCCGCACCTGGAAGCTGCGACCCCGCTCGATCTCGGCCCACAGCTCCACCTCCCGCGTGCGCCGGCGCAGCTCGCCGAGCAGCGCCGCTCGCTCGGCGCGCAGCGCCTCGGTCTCCTCGCCCGGCCGGTAGTGGACGACGCGCTCCAGGCTCTCGCTCGATCCGTCGCCCGCCACCGCCGTCACACGGACCCGGTTCGGCCCCGTCTCGAGCGGGACGAAGCCGTCGAAGCTCCCGTCGGGGAACGTGCGCAAGGCGCGGCCCGGCTGCCCGGAAGTGAGGTTCTCGACGCGGAGCTCGGCGAGGTCGGCGAGGTCGACGCGGCGCAGGCGCGCGATCGCGTCGGCCGGGCGCTCGATGCGCTCGAAGCGACCGCCGCTGATCGCCGCCAGCGCCCGGTAGACGTCGAGCGCGGGCTCGGCCTCGCTGCCGAGGGCGAAGGGGTAGATGCGAATGCCCGCCAGGGCGGCGTCCTGCGCGGCCTCGATCGAGAACTGCTGCGGCCGATTCCCGTGGACCGGAAGCGTGGGCTCGCCGTCCGAGAGCAGCAGGATGGAGCGCTCCCGCGAGTCGGCCCGCGCGGCGTGCGCCGCGCCCGCGGCCGTCTCGGGCGGCGGCTCCAGCGCACGCTGCGAGACGCCGATCGCCTCCGCGAAGTTCGTGCCGCGCAGGTAGCGCCAGAAGTCGAGCCGCAGCCCCTCCAGCGCGCGGCGCAGCTCCGCCGGGCGCGTGCCGAGTGGGGCGATCACGTGCGCTTCGTCGGAGAACGCCACCAGGCCGACGCGGAAGCTGCGCGGATCGAGCCGCGCGATCAGCGCCTCGGCCGCCGCCAGCTCCGCGTAGAGCACGCTGTCCTCGAGGTCGAGCTCGGCGAGGGGGACGAGCCGCGCGGGGTCCGTCGCGCGTCCGGAGATCTCGCGCAGCAGCTCCGGCGAGGTGCGGCCGCCCGGCCCGTCGCCGTCGAGGTCGTGGCCGGACGAGGCGGTGCTGCTGTCCGAGACGTCGATCGCGATCACGACGTCCTGGCCGCGCGGCGGGCGGGCGCCGGCGTAGCCGCGCACCTCGAGCAGGGGCAGCGCGCTCTCGGATTCGGCGGCGGCCGGGTTCGACAGCTCGAGGCCGCCGGCGGAAGCGGGAGCGGCGGCGAGCGCGGCGAGCAGGACGGCGGCGAGCGGGAGGTGCCTCGTGCCCACGCAGGGGATGCTAGCGCGCGGACGCGGAGGCGGGCTTGCTGCGCACCTTGTAGTTGCCGCGGCTGTCGTCGTAGTCGAGGACGATCAGGCCGTCGTCCTCGGCGGCCTCCAGCAGGTCCGAGAAGGTCTGGAAGCCGTAGTACTGCTCGCTGAAGCCCGGGTACACGCGCCGGATCGTCTGCTTCACCAGCGATCCCCAGAGCGGGTCGTACTCGGTCTCGAGGGAGCGCACGATCTCGAGCAGTCGCTCCAGACCCTCGTCCTTCTTGTCGCGCTTCTCGGTGGGCTTGCCCTTGGTGGTCTTGGGGACCGGCTTGGGCCGCTCCGCGGCGCGCACCAGGTCATCGTAGTAGATGAACTCGTCGCAGCTCGCGATCAGCAGGTTCGAGGTGGAGCTCTTCACCCCGCAGCCGATCACGCGCTTGTCGTTCTCCTTGAGCTTGTGCACCACCGGCGAGAAGTCACTGTCGCCCGAGAGCAGCGCGAAGACGTCGATGTGCTCCTTCGCGTAACAGAGGTCGAGGGCGTCGACGACCATGCGGATGTCGGCGCTGTTCTTGCCGCTGACCTTGCTCTGCGGGATGTCGATCAGCTCCACGCCCGAGCGGTGGAACTCCATCACGTCCTCGCGATAGCGGCCCCAGTCGCAGTAGGCGCGCTTGTAGACGATGCGCCCCTTCTCGAGCAGACGCTTCAAGATCAGGTCCATGCGGAAGCGACCCATCTTTGCGTCGCGCACGCCGATGGCGAGGTTCTCGTAGTCCACGAACACGGCGATCAGCGGCTCGTCCGACATGGGCCTCCCGGGCGCGGATGCTAGCCGCCGGTCAGTGGATGCGCTTGTCGCGCCCGCTCCACTCCTTGTCGCGCAGTCGGAACTTCTGGATCTTGCCCGTCGAGGTCTTGGGCAGCTCGCCGAACTCCACGGCCTTCGGGCACTTGAAGTGGGCCAGGCGCTCGCGGCAGAAGGCGATCAGCTCCGCCTCGTCGAGCCGCGCGCCGGGGCGCAGGCTGACGAAGGCCTTCGGCACCTCGCCCCACTTCGCGTGGGGCACCGCGACCACCGCCGCCTCGAGCACGGCGGGATGCTTCACCAGCGTGTGCTCGACCTCGATCGTGGAGATGTTCTCTCCGCCGCTGATGATGATGTCCTTCTTGCGGTCGCGCAGCTCGATGTAGCCGTCGGGGTGCATCACGCCGAGGTCCCCCGAGTGGAACCAGCCGCCCGCGAAGGCCTCGGCGGTGGCGTCGGGGTCCCGGAAGTAGCCCTTCATCACGTTGTTGCCGCGCATCACCACCTCGCCCATCGTCTCGCCGTCGGCGGGCACGTCGCGCAGCGAGCCGTCGACCACGCGCAGGTGTACCGCGTGGTGGAAGGGCACGCCCTGGCGCGCCATCACCCGCGCGCGCCCTTCGACGTCGAGCCCCTCCCAGGCGCGCTGCATCTCGCAGTAGACGTGGGGACCGTAGGTCTCCGTCAGCCCGTACAGGTGGGTGACGCGGACCCCGAGCGCGTCCATGCGCGCCAGCAGCGTCGGCGACGGCGGCGAGCCGCCGGTGGCCACGCGCAGCGGGGGGTCGAAGCGGATCCCCTGCGCCTCGGGCGCCTCGGCGAGCATCAGCAGCACGGTCGGCGCCCCGTTCAGGTGCGTGACGCCCTCCTCGCGGATCAGCCGCAGGATCTGCGCCGGATCGACCGCGCGCAGCATGACGTGGGTGCCGCCGGCGCCCGTCACCGCCCACGGAAAGCACCAGCCGTTGCAGTGGAACATCGGCAGCGTCCAGAGGAAGACGCTGTCGCGCGACAGGCCGTGCACGTACATCTCGCCCATGGCGTTCACCAGTGCGCCCCGGTGGGTGTACATCACGCCCTTGGGGCGGCCGGTGGTGCCCGAGGTGTAGTTGATCGAGGTGACGCGCTCCTCGTCGTCGAGCTCGAACCCGATCGGCAGCACCTCCGCCCCGGCGACGAACTCGGCGTAGCTCGGGCCGTCGAGGGGTCGGCCGGTGACGCCGCCCACCGGGTCCTCGACGTTCACGAGCGTCGGCCGTGCGCTGGAAGGCGGGCCGTCCTGGATCTGGGGGGCGAGTGCGGGATCGCAGAACACGATGCGGGCGCCCGAGTGGTCGAGGATGTAACCGACCTCCTCCGCCTGGAGGCGCGTGTTGATCGCCACCAGCGCGGCGCCCGCGCGCAGCACCGCGAAGTGCGCAACGAGCAGCTCGGGCACGTTCGGCGTGAGGAAGGCCACGCGATCGCCCGGCGCCACGCCGGCGCGCTGCAACGCGCCGGCCAGGCGTCCCACCTCCTCGGCGAAACGCCGGTAGCTCCAGCGCTGCGCGCCGTACACCACGGCGTCCTTGTCGGGGAAGACGCGCACGGTGCGCTCCAGCAGGCGCAGGGGAGACAGCGGATCGCGAAAGACCGCGGGAGCGTCCGGCACGGCGGGAGTATACCCACGCCTCCTGCCGCGCAGCGTTCGTTGGTGACGCCGGGCACAGCGCCCGAAAGCCCCCTTGCGGCAGGCTTGTGGAGCGCGGAGCGGCGTCGCAGCTGGAGGCCCGGAGGTCCCGGGCAGCCGATCCCGTCCGAGCCAGACGCCGCTCCGCGCGATCTCCCGCCGCTCCCCCGATACGGGGCCGGAAAAGAAGCACCCGGGAGCGGGCCTTCGGCAGGCCCCACGCGGCGGCTACGGCGTCCGCGCTCCCGGGTGCGGTGGCGCTGGGAACTGCATCCCAGCCATCACCGAGAAGTGTGATGACGAAGCGGTGCTGGCGTCAGGACGCCGCCACCTCACTCGCCGTAGTCATGGGTTGATCCAACT
>Ga0105107_10000260_pt1 | contig 31814 bp, 30 predicted proteins | sample PPLLaktember2015_6_FD_79335 | JGI IMG/M metagenome (GOLD analysis project Ga0105107, IMG submission 79335) | Freshwater sediment microbial communities from Prairie Pothole Lake near Jamestown, North Dakota, USA - PPLs Lake P8 Core (1) Depth... | ecosystem: Environmental > Aquatic > Freshwater >...
AATCAGGAGAAGCTCAACCGGGCGCTCAAATTCGGGGCGGACGTGGTGATCAATTCTACGGACAAGGATGCCGGGGCGATCTCAAAGGAATTTCGAGGCATCTGCAAAGAGAGGGGCTTGCCGAGCACAGGATGGAAGATTTTTGAGGTGTCGGGATCCAAACCGGGTCAGGAAATCGCCCTTGGGTTGCTGAGTTTTACAGGCAAACTGATTGTCGTAGGGTTTACCATGGCGAAGACGGAGTATTCCATAGGTCGTCTGATGGCCTTCGATGCGGAGGTCATCGGAACCTGGGGATGCCTCCCCGAGTACTACCCCATTGTTCTGGACATGGTCCTGAGCAAGAAGATCAACATTGAGAACTTTGTGGAAATCCGGCCGATGAGCAGCATTGCGGAGACCTTTGCGCAGGCTCATAAGTCACCACCCATGAAGCGAATCGTGCTCACTCCGGATTTCTAGAGGAGAGACAGTCCCGTTGAAGCGGGACGAGAATGTACAGTATATTCACCTAAAGGAGGAATGGATTATGGCGTTAAAAGGTTTGGAATGGTTGCCAAGGGAAGATGGAACAAAGGATCATGCGTTGCACACCAGCATGCACTGGGGAACACAGGCTCCCTGCACGGTTTATGAGAAGAGACCCCTGAAGGATCCCAAAACGGGCAAAGACGTGGACGGGCTTTTTGTGTCCTGGATTCGCCTCAACAACCCGGCTCAGTACAACTCCTACACCACGGAGATGGTGAAGGGCGTGATCGCTGGTTTCGAAAACGCTTCTCTGGACCGCAGCGTGGTGTCCGTTGTTTTCACCGGGACCGGCCCCTATTCCTTTTGTACGGGCGGGAACACCAAAGAGTACAGCGAATACTACAGCATGAGACCGGATGAATACGGACAGTACATGGAGCTCTTCAACCACATGGTCGATTCCATCCTGGCTTGCAAGAAGCCGGTCATCTGCAGGGTCAACGGGATGAGAGTGGCCGGCGGCCAGGAAATCGGCATGGCCTGCGATCTCGCCATTGCTTCGGACCTGGCCATCTTCGGTCAGGCGGGACCGAGACACGGATCGGCTCCGGTGGGCGGGGCCTCGGACTTTCTGCCCTGGTACCTGAGCGCCGAGGATGCCATGTGGAATTGCGTGTCCTGTGAGATGTGGTCCGCCTACAAAATGAAGGCCAAGACCCTCATCAGCAAAGCCGTGCCCGTTCTCAAAATAAACGGAAAATGGGTTCGCAACCCCACGGTCATCACCGATCAGTACGTGAAGGACGGCGAAATCGTTTACGGCGAGTCCAAGACCGGCGACGAGCTCAAAGAGGGACGGGCGATCCTGAAGGAGCATCAGGACAAAGCGGATTTTGAGCTTCTGGACGCCGAAGTGGATAAGATCAACTGGACCTTTGCCAATCTGTTCCCCGGGTGCTTGATCGAATCCCTTGACAGCGTGCGCCAGAAGAAGAAATTCTTCTGGGATACCATGAAGAACGCCCACCGACACTGGCTGGCAGCCAACATGGGCGGTGAGGCCTTCCTCGGCTTCGGCGCGTTTAATTCCAAGAAGATAACGGGCCAAGACACCATTAACTTCATCAAGTTCAGGCAGAACATCGCTGCCTGTAGAGCCTGGGATATGGAGATGTTTGCGGAAGTTCTCGGGAAACCGCAAAAGTAACCCCATTCCTATGGATTCCTCTGGCAGGCAGGGCCGTCAAGGCAGGCCCGCCTGCCATTTTCATTTATCTGGACCGCGCACACTCTAAAGAAAGGAGGCAATATTCGTATGGCCTACCAACATATTCTGACGGAATTCAAACAGGGGCTTGGAACCATCACGCTGAATCGCCCCCCTGTCAATGTCCTGAACATTGCGATGATGGAAGAGATCAATGACGCGCTCAAGGGTTGGCAGGGCAAGAAAGATCTCAAGGTGGTTCTCTTCAACGCCAAAGGAAAATGCTTTTCAGCCGGCGTGGATGTGGGCGAGCACATGGGGGATCTGGCCCCGAAAATGATCGAGGCGTTTCATCGCATCTTCCGGCTCATGGACAAGCTTGGGGTACCGATCGCGGCTTCGGTTTTCAGTTCCTGTTTGGGCGGGGGATGTGAGGTGGCGGTGTTCAGCGACTTGGTCATTTCCGGAGAAGGAGCAAAGTTCGGCCAGCCTGAGATTCAGGTAGGCGTGTTCCCTCCCATCGCCGCTCATATCATGCCCCGGATTATGGGCCGGAAGGCGGCTATGGAGCTCATCCTCTCCGGCCATATTATAACCGCAGCCGAAGCCCTTCAGATGGGAATGATCAACAAAGTGGTGAAAGACCAGGATCTGGAGAAAGAAACAGAGTCTTTTCTTAAGCCTTATTTGGGCCTGAGTGCGGAAGTGCTGCGGCAAACGAGAAAAGCGATTGCCGTGGGATTGCATGATGACCTTGAAGACTCCCTTCGCCCGATCGAGGAGATTTACCTCAACAAGCTCATGAAGACCCACGACGCCCAGGAAGGGTTGAAGGCCTTTCTGGAGAAGAGGAAGCCTGTCTGGAAAGATGAATGAAGTCCGATGTTCTTCAGTCGTTTTGCCGGAGGTCACTGCAGAGAGCATACCTCCGGCAGGGGTTTTCTCCTGCTGACGTCAGCAGGAGAAAACCAATATTTCTGGGGGCGGGCCCTATCTCCTGAGGCCGGCTTTGATAAAACCCACAATGTCTTGAGTGTTCGTTCCTGGGCCAAAGATCTCGGCGATTCCACAGGCTTTGAGCGCAGGCACGTCTTCATCCGGAATGATGCCACCTCCGATGACCAATATGTCCTGAACGCCTTTTTCTTTAAGCAACTCCATGACCTTTGGGAAAAGGTAATCATGGGCTCCTGAAAGGATGCTCAAGGCGATAACGTCCACATCTTCTTGGACAGCAGCTTCGACAATCTGGCGAGGCGTTTGCCGAAGCCCCGTGTAGATGACCTCCATCCCGGCATCCATGAGAGCACTGGCCACGACCTTGATTCCTCGGTCATGGCCATCTAACCCTGGCTTGGCTGCCAGGACTCTGATCTTTTTCTCGACACTCATGATCAACGCTCCGTTTCAAGTAAAGTAATGCAGGCCGTTTTTCCCCCGGCAGCGGGTCGATCGCCTTTTGCCGAGCTCTAGAGAAACTGCTTTGCTACCGCCCCAGTGTGTTCACCTGACGGTACTCTCCGAAGACTTGTCTCAGGGTATCACAGATCTCGCCGAGCGTGGCATAGGCCCTCACGGCCCGGAGAATAGGCCCCATGAGGTTGTCTTTTCCTTCGGCGGCATTCTTAAGCTCAGAAAGGGCCCCAGTAACGAGCCTCTGATCGCGTTGGGATTTCAATTTTTTGAGTTTTTCGATCTGCGATAGGCGCACCGCAGGATCTACTCTCAGAAGACCCTTGGGTTTCTCTTCCTGGACGTGGAACCGGTTCAGTCCCACCACCACCCGTTCGCCACGTTCAATTTCCCGTTGATAGTGGTAGGCGCTGTCCTGGATTTCTCGCTGGACAAACCCCTTTTCGATCGCGGCTGCAGCGCCGCCCATCTCATCAATTTTCTTGATGTAGGCCTCGGCGCGGTCATAAATCTCGTGAGTCAGTTCTTCGACATAGTAGGAACCTCCAATCGGATCCACCGTGTCCGAAACGCCGGTCTCATAGGCGATGATCTGCTGACTTCGGAGTGCGACCTGCACAGCCTCTTCAGAGGGCAGGCAGAGGGCTTCATCCATGGAGTTGGTGTGCAAGGACTGGGTGCCTCCGAGCACGGCGGCCAAAGCTTGAAAAGCGACTCTGACGATGTTGTTCTTGGGTTGCTGGGCAGTGAGGGTGCACCCCGCGGTCTGAGTGTGGAAACGGATCATCATGGAACGAGGGTCCTTGGCCTTGAATCGTTCCTTCATGATGTTGGCCCAAAGGCACCTTGCTGCCCGGTATTTGGCGACCTCTTCAAAGAAGTCCAAATGGGCGTTGAAAAAAAAGGAGATCCTGGGGCCAAAAGCATCTATGTCGAGACCAGCCTGCAATGCAGCTTCCACATAAGCAATTCCGTTGGCGAGAGTGAAGGCGATCTCCTGCACGGCCGTCGAACCGGCCTCCCGGATGTGATATCCGCTGATACTAATGGAGTTCCATTGCGGGACTTTCTCTGAACAAAAGGCGAAGATATCCGTCACGATGCGCATCGACGGTTTCGGAGGGAAGATGTACGTGCCTCTTGAGGAGTACTCTTTAAGGATGTCGTTCTGAATGGTTCCCCTCAGTTGCTCCGGGGAAACCCCCTGTTTCTCGGCAACGGCCAGGTACATCGCCAGGAGAACGGCTGCCGGAGAGTTGATGGTCATGGAGGTGCTCACTTGGTCTAACGGGATGCCGTCAAATAGTGTTTCCATGTCCCGGAGGGAGGAGATGGCGACTCCCACTTTTCCAACCTCTCCCATGGCCATGTCATGGTCCGAATCGTAACCGATCTGGGTGGGCAGATCAAAGGCCACAGACAATCCGGTTTGTCCCTGCTCTAAAAGAAACTTGTAGCGCCTGTTGGACTCCTCCGCATTCCCAAACCCGGCATACTGCCGCATCGTCCAGTGTCGGCCCCTGTACATGGTGGGCTGAACGCCCCTGGTGAAAGGGTAAGCCCCGGGAAACCCAACATCCGTGAGATAGTCTAGGCCCTGAGTGTGGACCGGGGTATAAAGACGGTGCACGGGAATGCCCGATGCGTTTAAAAACTCCTTTTTCCTCTCAGGGTTTTTTGAGAGCTTGCTTTCCACGCTATTGGACCACTTGCCGAAGGCACTCGCTAGGGAATCGATATCGATTTTGTCCGCCATGTTGAATCCTCCACCGGATATGAAAAAACGAATCAAAAGTATTTCATGACAAAGAGGCCTGTCAACTCCTTTCGAGATCAGAGAATGGGCCGACTTTCTCAGATGAGGGTAACAGGTTGTTGCTATTAACAAAAAAGCCCAATTCCTGAAAAGAACCGGGCTTTTCTGCAACATCCAAATTCCTTGAATCCTAAAACTGGACGCCAATACACGGAGAGACTACCGTTTCCTGACGATTCGCGGCTGGGCTTCAAGCGAAAATATGCTCAACACTTCTGATACACTGGGTTTTCTTCGCAACTGATCGACAAAACCGAACCCACGAATCATCATTTCTCATCCCAGGACAATCAAAACGGCATCCGCTTCAACAGGATCTCCTTTTTTGCAGCGGATCTCTTTGACCTTGCCGGAACCTGTGGCCACGATCGGAAGCTCCATTTTCATCGCCTCCAGAATCACGACCTCATCATTTTCGCTCACGGTATCTCCCACTTTCACTTTCACATCGATCACTTTTCCTGCCATTGGAGCATTAACCTCAATCACATCCAAATCCTCCTTTTTTATATAGGTTCCAGTGCCAATCGGCCCTCATATAACATGGAAAAGCGGCCAGTTGTCAAGAGTAAATTGCTGCCCTGGTTTAGGGCTGCAAACTCCTGCATCCACCGAGCGTTAGAGGTTACTGCTCCAGTAGAAACCCCAGAGAATGCTTGACATAACCTCCATATTTCACTAAGATTATAAGCCACGTCTGCCACGCTGAAGAGCGATCCTTTCCTTTTTCGAGCAGATTGGACCGAATGGGGAAACCCACAGGAGGACAAGATAGATGCCTGTTTATGTTTGGGTTGCCGAGACCAAAAAGGGGAGAAAGCTCAAGGGAGAAATCGATGCCGCGAATGAAGCCATAGCGCTCAGCCAGCTAAAAAAACGGAATTTCACCGTCAAGAAGCTAAAACCCAAACCAAAGGATATCTTTGAGAGTATCTCTTTTCTGAAGCCCAAAGTCACCAAAAAGGACCTGGTGGTTTTCACACGACAGTTTTCCACGATGATCGATGCAGGGCTTCCGCTTGTTCAAGGGCTCACGATCCTTGCAGAACAATCCGAGAACTCCACCTTCAAGGCGATTCTCAAGGAAATCACCAAGGACGTGGAAGGAGGATCGACCCTGGCAGAAGCCATGAAAAAACACCCCAAGGTGTTCGATTCTCTTTTTGTGAACCTCGTAGCCGCAGGGGAAGTGGGCGGTATTCTCGATACGATCTTACGCCGCCTGGCGCAGTTCATTGAAAAAGCGGAAAAACTGAAATCCCAGATCAAGGGAGCCATGACCTATCCCCTGGTTGTTGTGGCCATTGCCATCCTCGTGATTGCGGTCATCCTTATCTTTGTCATTCCCGTTTTTGAAGACATGTTCAAGAGTTTTGGTTCGGCCCTACCAGGTCCGACCCAGATCGTGGTGAATATGAGCCGGTTTATGAAAGGCAATTTTCACTGGGTGATCCTCGCGCTGGGCGCTCTGATTTATGGTTTCAAACGATACCGGGACACGGCTTCCGGAAGAAAGCAAACGGATGCCTTTTTTCTCAAACTGCCCATTTTCGGGAATCTGCTCAAAAAGACCGCTGTGGCGAGGTTTACCCGAACGCTCGGCACCATGATCAGCAGTGGCGTTCCTATTCTGGACGCCCTGGAGATCGTTGCGAAAACGGCGGGAAATGTGGTGATTGAGGAGATCATCTACGAAGTTCGGGGAAGCATTGCAGAAGGCCAGACGATTGCCGAACCTCTTTCGGAAAACGATATCTTTCCCGGAATGGTTATCCAAATGATCGCCGTGGGCGAGGCGACAGGCGCTCTTGATTCCATGCTGGAGAAGATCGCTGACTTCTATGATGATGAAGTCGATGCAGCTGTCTCTGCCCTCACTTCGATGCTGGAGCCTCTCCTGATGCTCTTTCTCGGTGGGTCTATTGGAGGACTAGTCATCGCCATGTATCTGCCCATCTTTGGAATGGCGGCAGCCATGGGTAGCTAAACCGAGCGGCATGGTTTCTCGCGACCCTTTTAGAATCCCTCGATTAGAGCTTTTCGGACGTCTTCAAAGACTGATGTTCTTGAGGGTCCTCTTCGTCTCCTTGCTGCTGGGCGCCTCTGTCTTCGTCCAGGTGAAGGAAACGAGGACCGCCTTCGGCGATATCCAGACGGTCCACTATCTTCTTATCGCCGCCATCTACTCGATAAGCTTCATCTATGTCCTCCTTCTGAAACGTCTCAACAACCTGATTCACTTTGCCTACCTGCAACTCCTGGTCGATACGGTGCTGGTGACGGCCGTCATTTACGCGACCGGGGGCATCGAGAGCATTTTTTCCTTCCTCTACATCCTTACGATCATCAATGGCAGCATCATTCTTTATCGAAAAGGAGGGATGATCGCCGCCTCCAGTTGCAGCATTCTTTACGGTCTTCTCATTGATCTCCACTACTACAGGGTCATCGAGCCGTTGGGAAGCCGGCTGGCCTACCCTGCGGACTACCAGAGTTCCTACATCTTCTACATGATCGTGGTGAACATCGCGGCCTTTTACCTCGTCGCCTATCTCAGCAGTTATCCCTCTGAGCAGGCGAGGAAAAGCAGAGTCGAATTGATCGCGAAGCAGGACGACATCATCAAACTGGAGGCACTTAATGAGTGGATCATTCAAAGCATGACCTCCGGTTTGATCACTTTGGATGATGAGGGGAGGATTCTTCTGTTCAATCCTGCTGCGGAGGCGCTCTTCGGCATGCCTTCCAGCGCCTGCATCGGGCAACGACTGTTGGAGGTGCTCCCCTTTCTGAATGGCCATGTCCGACCGAGTGATGAGGAGATGAATCCTCCCAGCGGCAAGGGCAAGCATCCGAGCTTCATGGATCTGCCTTATCTCCGGCCGAGCGGAGAAGAAGTGTTTCTAAGGTGCTCCGTCTCTCCTCTCAGTTCACCCGACGGAAGTCGGGGAGGAAGGATTCTTTTTTTTCAGGACATGACGGAGATGAAAAAGATTGAAGAGGAGATGAAACGGGTCGAGGACCTGGCTTTGATCGGAGAGCTTGCTGCAGGGATAGCGCATGAGATCCGGAATCCCATGGCCTCGATCAGCGGTTCGATCCAGATGCTCAAAGAAAGCCTGGAGATGGACGATGTCAAAACCAAGCTCATGGACATCATGCTGAGGGAGATCAACCGTCTCAATACCCTGGTAAGCGATTTCTTGCTTTTTGCGAGGCCGAAGCAGTCTGCGGTGCAGAGCGTTGATTTGAATCAGCTGATTCTGGATTCCCTGGAGTTGTTCAAGAACAGCGCCAAGTGGACGGAAAAGACCCGGGTAGAAATGCAACTGCACGGATCGATGAACATCGAATCAGACCCTGAGCAGATCAAACAGGTCTTGTGGAATCTCTTTCTGAACGCCATGGACGCGATGAGGGGAGGAGGCGTGCTGTTAGTTCGCACGGAGTTTGTAAACTTTCCAGAGCCTCATGGAGAGAATCGCAAAATGGCGCAGATTATTTTTCGGGATACGGGTGAAGGATTTAGCAACAAAGCCCTGCAGTTTCTGTTCACTCCTTTCTTCACCACCAAGGAGGGCGGATCCGGGCTGGGCTTGGCCATTGTGAAGAGAATCGTGGAGGGACTGAGGGGGAGGGTGTCAGGGAAGAACCATCCCGATGGCGGAGCTGAGATCACGGTGTGGCTCGATCCCTTTCTCGGCCAATCGGCTTGAAAAAAAATCAAAACCTACTATTCTAGTGGAGACCAAGGGTCGCAACCCAAGATCTCAAGGCAAGCGAGGTCGATGGCTTCAGGATGAGACCGATGAATGTGCTGAACGAGAAATGGTTTTCCTGCATTCAGCGCCCCAGCCGTTATGTAGGAAGCGAGATCAATACCATTGAGAAAAACCCTTCGGCGGTGGAGGTGAGCATTGCTCTGGCTTTTCCCGACGTCTATGAAGTGGGAATGTGCCACGTGGGGCTCAAGATTCTTTATGACCTTTTGAACCGTCCTTCGTGGTTGGCTGCAGAGAGGGTCTACTGCCCGTGGACGGATCTTGAAAAAGCGCTCAAGGATCGCCGTCTTCCCCTGACAACCCTGGAGTCCGGTCGGGCCTTGACAGAACTCGACATCGTCGGTTTCAGCCTTCAGCACGAGCTGTCCTTCACCAATGTTCTGACCATGCTCGATCTGTGCGGCATCCCCTTTCTTGCTGAAAAACGAGAGACGTCTTTCCCCCTCCTAATCGCTGGAGGCCCGGCCTGTTTCAACCCTGAACCGGTGGCGCTCCTCTTTGATGCGATGGTGATCGGGGACGGGGAACAAGCGGCCCTCGAAATCTGCGAAACCGTGCGTGAGGCGAAAAAACATCATGCGGGGAGGAGGGAAACGCTTCAAGCGTTGAGCCGAATTCGCGGTGTGTATGTGCCGAGCTTGTTCCGAACGCGTTACACATTGGAAAGTTCACTTCAGTGCATTGAACCCCTGCTCCCCGGTTATGAGCAGGTCAGGAAAGCAATTGTCCCTGACTTAAATGCCTTTCCGTTTCCAGAGCGCCAAGTGGTTCCTTTCGCGGAGTTGGTGCATGACCGGCTTGCCATTGAAATCTCAAGAGGGTGCACCCGGGGCTGTCGTTTCTGCCAGGCAGGAATGATTTACAGGCCTGTTCGAGAAAGGCATCCGGAAGCTGTGATTCGGAACGCGGAGCGTGGCCTGCGCCTGACAGGGTATGAGGAGATGTCTCTGCTTTCGCTCAGTTCCGGGGACTACACCAGCTTGGGCCCTCTGCTCCGAATTCTGATGGACCAGCAGGAGGGTGATAAGATCGCCGTAAGTCTTCCGTCCCTCAGGGTGGACAGCCTTGATTCCGCGTGGTTTGAGGAGCTCAAAAGGGTTCGAAAAACAGGTTTTACTCTTGCTCCTGAAGCGGGAAACGAGCGAATCCGAAGGATCCTAAACAAGGGCCTGACGGATGAAGAGATCCTGTGCATGGCCGGAGAGATTTATAGGGCCGGATGGAATTTGATCAAGCTCTATTTCATGATCGGCCTTCCCTCTGAAGAGGACGAGGATCTGGAGGACATGATCCGGCTTGCGGGAAGGGTTGCAAGGACCTCAAAGAACAAAGGAAAGGTCCATGTGAGTGTCTCAACCTTTGTGCCGAAGTCTCATACCCCTTTCATGTGGTTGCCGCAGATCTCACTCGACGAAAGCCGAAGGCGAATTCATTTTCTTCAAAAATCCGTGAAAGACCCCAGGATTCGGGTCAAATGGAACCAGCCGGAGATGAGTTGGCTGGAGGGAGTTTTTGCGAGAGGAGACAGAAGGCTGACCGCCGTGCTCGTCAGAGCTTGGCAAAAGGGAGCGAGATTTGACGCCTGGAGCGAGCACTTCCGGCTCGACCTGTGGCAGGAGGCTTTTCGTGACGCGGAGGTGGATCCCGATTTCTACCTTCATCGGCCGAGATCAAACAAGGAGGTGCTTCCATGGGATCACATTCTTTGCGGGGTCAGTAAAGACTACCTTGAAAAGGAGTGGAGAAGAGCCGAGGATGGGGAGTGGACACCGGATTGCAGGGAAGAATGCCAGGATTGTGGCGTCTGTGACCCCAGAGAAGTTCAGCCCGTTCTTTTCAAAGAGTGGAAGAACGTTGCTCCGAAAAAGGGAACGTCTTTTTCGGGACGGAAAAGCTCTGAGACAAGAAGAATTCGGATCACCTTCTCCAAGAGAGGTGCTGCGAGATACTTGAGCCACCTCGAGCTGGTGCGTGCCTTTGTGCGGGCCTTCAAGAGGGCCGGCATAAGCCTCGTTTACTCGAAAGGATATCACCCTCTGCCGAAGCTATCCTTTGCCTCCGCTCTGCCCGTAGGCATCGAGAGCTTGCACGAAACCCTGGAGGTCCATTGGTATGACTCAATCTCCGATCGGCAGTTGAGAGACATGATCGATGAACAACTTCCTTCGGGTCTTGAAATAAAAAGCCTAGAGGATTTGACCCGCGAGGCCAGAAGTCTCAAGGTTAAGGAAAGCCACTACGAGATTTCGTTCAACGGCGTGAGAGTCGGAGAGGATGGTCTTCAGCAGTTTCTTGAGTCCGATTCGTTCCCTTTAGTCAAGAAAGGGAAAAGGGGTGGTCAGAAAATCGACGCGCGAGCCCAAGTGAAATCGGCTGATTTCAAGACAGGGTCAACGATACATCTGGCGCTCAAACCCATGGAAGGAGCGGCACTCAAACCCCTGGAAATTGTCCAGGGGATCTTTAGTCTGAGCGATGAAGACCTCAGCGGAATACGCGTTTTGAAAATAGGGGAAATCCTAAACTCGTAAGAGCGAGAAGGTCAGGGATGATTATGGCAAGCGAGTTGATCATTCATGCAAGACCCCATGAGACGAGAGTTTCTCTTGTGGAAAACGGAGTGGTGGTCGAGCTCCACATCGAAAGAAAGACGGGACAGGAGCTCATGGGAAACATCTACCGGGGAAGGGTCGTGCGGGTTCTTCCGGGCATGCAGGCGGCCTTCGTGGACATAGGACTTGAGAGAAGCGCGTTCCTATATGTTTCCGACGTGCACCAGGATCTCATGGAATTGGAGCAGATGATGATGAGCAACAGCGCTGAACCCGATGGGGAGCTGTCCCAGGACGAGGAGGACCTGATGGTCGGGCACCAGAAAGGGCTCTCGATGAACATCGAGGACCTTCTGCGCGAAGGGCAGGATATTATGGTCCAAATCGCCAAGGAGCCGATCGGAACCAAAGGCGCACGCTTAACGTGTCATATCTCTTTGCCGGGCCGGCATCTGGTGCTCATGCCCAACGTCGACCACATCGGGATCTCCCGTAAGATCGAAGATCCCTCGGAGAGAGAAAGATTAAAAACCCTGGTGCAGGAAATCAGACCGGGGAATCTCGGATTTATTGTTAGAACCGCGAGTGAGGGGTCGGACAAAAACAAACTCAAGTCCGAAATGGACTTCCTTCAGAAACTCTGGGCCAGCATTCAGGAGAGGATGGCCAAGCACATCTCACCAGGTCTGCTGTACAAGGACCTGAGCGTGTCGCTCCGATCCATACGAGATCTCTTTACTCGTGAAGTGGATCGTCTTGTGATCGACTCGAAAGATGAATATGCCGCCATCATGGAATTCATAGAAACGTTTGTGCCTGCGCTGAAATATTCCGTGGAGCTTTATGAGGGTCCTGAACCCATCTTTGATTTCTACGGGGTCGAAATGGAGCTCTCCAGGGCCCTAGACAAAAAAATATGGCTGAAGTCCGGAGGGTACATCGTCATTGAGCTCACGGAGGCGCTGACGGCGATCGATGTTAACACGGGGAGCTACGTGGGCAGCAGAAATCTGGAGGAAACGATCCTTAAAACCAACCTCGAAGCAGTCAGGGAAATCGCCTATCAATTACGGTTGAGGAACCTGGGAGGACTGATCGTTATTGATTTCATTGATATGGAGAAGAAGTCCAATCGGGAAAAAGTGTTCACCACGTTGAAAGAAGCGCTGACAAAAGACAAGGCCAAGACGCATGTGTTGAAGATGTCCGAACTCGGTCTGATTGAAATGACGAGGAAGAGAACACGGGAAAATCTGAATAGGTTCCTGAGCGAACCGTGCTTCTACTGCGAGGGGAGGGGCTCCCTGAAAACAAAGAGAACCATCTGCTACGAGGTCCTTCGGGATCTCGAAAGAGAAACGAACATCGCGGATCAGGTTTCCCAGGTTTTAGTCCATGTGAATCCCGACATTGCGCGTGTCCTCAAAGAGGAAGAGCAACAGTCCGTGATCGATCTGGAAAGGAGAATCAACAGAAGGATTATCATCCTAGAAAAAGAGAACCTTCACCTCGAGCAGTATGAGATTTCCTCGTGATCCTGAGGTGACTGAGGGGAAGAAGAACCGTTTTTCAATTGACAGTAATTAATTATTTTGATAAAAAATATAACATTTTGTATGAATATACGTATATTTTCCTTATAAATGGTTAAAATAAGCCCGAGCCTGAACTCTCTTCTTGCTGGTCTGACTGCTCTTGCCTTTGTGGGGTTCGCTTGCTATTCCCCTCCTTTCCTGGAGCAGGTAGAGAGGGCCTTGTACGACGCAATGACGAGGCTGGCTTTGCTTGAAACTCCGATTGATCAGAGAATCCTCCTAATAGAGATCGACCAAAAGAGTCTCGAAAAACTTGGTTCGTGGCCTTGGCCGCGGGACTTGATCGCCCGCATGGTCCATTTGGCCAAAGGAAGCGGTGCCAAGGTTGTCGGCCTGAATGTCTTATTGCTTGATGAGGAGAGAAATACAGCGCTGCAAGAGCTCAGAACGTTGAAGGAAAGATTGTCGGCTCATGCTTTCAGCCGGGGAGACGATGAGCTCGCAGATTGGGTACAAGACAATCTTCAAGAGAGGGAAGAAAAAGCGAACCATGATCTCGCACTCTTGGAAGCCGTGAAAGAAGCCGGCAACGTGATCCTGCCAGCGACGACAAGACTGCCAGGAGGGCAAGTGAAAGGGAAATGGAATCATGAGGCTCTCCTAGCCAGAGATTGCTTGAACGAGAAAGATTCCCCTCCTTCGTCCAAGGAGACAAGGGCGGGTGGGGATCTACATCTCCCTTTTCAGGGACTGGCTGAATCCGCCGTGGGTCTTGGACACGATGACTTTCTGGCAGGAAAACTGGCCGAGGGCATTGCCGTCCCGCTTTACATCAATTACAAGGGATTTCTTTTCCCGTCTTATGCCCTCAGGTTGGCCCTAGCTTACTGGGAACAGATCCCTTCTAGAACAGTGGTTGAGAAAGAACAGCTCCGACTGGCCGGAGAATCCATCCCCCTTTGGGAAGGGAAGATGCTGGTTAAGTTTTTCCGGGGATTCTATGAACGCGAGAAGGTGTCTTTTTCTGATGTGCTGGACGGCCAGAAAAGGCCACCCATGAAGGGGAAAATCGTCCTCATTGGGACGAACTTTGGTGATGCTGGTGAAACACTGAGGACGCCTCTATCTGCAGCGACTTCCCTACTCCATTTCAACGGCTTGGTTTTAGACAACCTCCTTAACCGGCGGCATCTGTCCAGACCACCCTTTATGGTTTTCGTTGAAATGGGCACCCTTTGCCTGCTGGGATTCGCTGCGGCTTTCCTCTTCCCCAGGATCGGGCAAATCCCCAGGTTCATTCTAACGTTCACGGGGGTCGCGTTGGTCGCTGTTTCCACCTTCATGCTCTTCGCAAGATGGGAAATGTGGTTCAGGATGACTTATGCCCTCACATACCTCCTGATAGTCTATGCGTGCGTGTCTGTGATTCAGCTTTTTTCAAGCATGAAGGCGACCAGAGAATCCATGGAAACAAATCGACGCCTCGGCCTCAGTTTCCAGAGCCAGGGGCTTCTTGATCTCGCTTTTGAGAAGTTTCGGAGACTGCCCCTGGATACGGAAACTAAAGACCTAATTTACAACCTCGGACTTGAGTATGAGCAAAACCGAATGATAAGCAAGGCTCTTTCTCTTTACGAGTACGTGAACCGAGGCGGAGGTTTTCGTGACCTCGATCTGAGGATTCCCAAACTGAAGAAGGTGGATGAATCCACGACGGTCGGAAGTCACGTCCGAGCGCGAGAGGTCGGCGTTTTCAATGAAGCCATGCCCGAGGAATTAACCCGCATCGGGCGTTATAAGATCTTGCAGATCCTTGGAAGAGGTTCCATGGGGCTTGTGTACAAGGCCCTTGATCCGAAGATCAACCGTTTGCTAGCCATAAAAACAATTCGTTTCTCAGACGAATTTGATGAAGAAGTCATCGAGGAAATCAAGGCACGCTTTTTCAGGGAGGCGGAGATTGCAGGCAAGCTCTCTCATCGTTCCATTGTGACGATTCACGATATGGGCGAGGATCAAGATTTTACGTATATGGCCATGGAGTATCTGGAGGGGGATAATCTGGAGAAATTCATAAGCAAGAAACACCTGCTGCCCCTGAGGAAAGTTCTGGTGGTTGTGGCAAGTGTCGCGGAGGCTCTGGAGTTTGCGCACAGGGCGGATGTGATCCACAGGGACATCAAACCGGCCAACATTATGCTCCTGAAGACAGGTGGAGTGAAGGTGACGGATTTTGGGATCGCCAAGGCCATATCCTCATCGAGAACGAGAACAGGGGTCATCCTGGGTACACCCAACTACATGTCCCCCGAGCAAATCATGGGACAGAAGGTGGACCCCCGTTCCGACGTTTTTTCCCTTGGGGTCGTGTTTTATCAACTGCTGGTCGGTGAACTTCCCTTCCAGGGAGACAACCTTAGCAGTTTGCTTTACCAGATCACCCAGGTGAGACATCCCTCTTTGCGAAGCCTTAACTCCAGAATTCCAATGGCCTGTGAACAGATTATGGAAAGGGCTCTGGCCAAGAATCTGGATGAGCGATTCCAAACTGCAGGACACATGGCGAGACTCTTAAAACTCGTCGCCCTGAAGGTGGATCAAAAGCAGAAGAAGAGAGGTCTGGAGAAAGAAACGGTGTCAGGAAATTGAGACAGAAGCGGATTGAGGGTATAATCCTATCCGGTTTGGTTGTGGCCAAAGGTCTTTAGCGAGAAAAAAGCAACACACTGAACTTCAGAAACGATTGGAACGGAATTGCAGATAAAGTCTTGTGGAATGACGGATGTAGGGCTTCAGCGGGAAGGAAACGAGGACTCCTTCTCCGTCGAGGACAGGTTTGGCCTGTATATGGTTGCGGACGGCATGGGAGGCCATCTTGCCGGCGAAGTAGCCAGTCGGGTCGCTGTTGAGATGATTAACAAAAGTTTCAGCAAATGGTCAGAGCAGGTTGTTCCTCTTGATGAGATCTTTGGGTTCTCCGATGAGTCTCTCAGCAGAGAAGGGAATTATATCCTCGGAAGTATTCGTCTGGCCAACCGAGTGATCTATGAAATGGCCTGCGACTATGAACAGTATAATGGTATGGGGACCACCATCGTCAGCCTGCTCGTTGCTTCCGGCCTCATAGTGGCCGCGAATGTGGGAGACAGCCGGATGTACCTTGTGAGGGATAAGCGCATCGAGAGACTGTCCAAGGATCACACCATCGTTGCCGAACACGCCGAAATGGGTGTAATGACGGAAGAAGAAGCCGCACGATCACCTCTCAGACATATCCTGACACGAAGCCTCGGCTCTTCGGAAAACGTGGATGCCGAGGTTTTCGAAATTACGCCTTCTAGCGAAGACCGCTTCATTTTGTGTTCGGACGGTCTGACGGACCTTGCGACAGATGAAGAGATCCTGCACCTTGCCCTGAAAGAGACTGACCCGCAAAGACTGTGCCGAAGACTAATTGATCTCGCTCTTGAAAGAGGGGCTCATGACAATACAACTGTGGTTACGGTCTTTTTAGGCGAAGTGGAAAAAAAGATGGAAGCATCCTTCGGAAGGCTGGGAGTGGTGGTGGCAGACGCCCTGAATGGAGCGAGCCGGATAAAGAGAAAGCTCGGGCTTTAGATTCATTTCATGTTGCTATTTTAGCGAGGATTTCGATAGAATAATTAGGTGCGTGCCGTAAAGTGAGGAAAGAACCGTGGCGAAACTGATCCTAGCCTTTAACAGTCAGGTGATCAGGGAGTACCCTTTAACGAGAGAAAGCATGACCATGGGCCGCCAAGAGGACAACAGCATCGTCATAGACAACCTGGCTGTGTCCGCGTACCACGCAAAAATCGACAAGGTCGGAGGAGAATATATTCTGACAGACCTTCAGAGTACCAACGGCACCTTTGTGAATGACGAAAAAGTCGTGTCTCATAAACTGTCTCACGGGGACAATGTGGTCATTGGCAAACACGTGATCCTGTTTGTCGCCACGGAAGAAGAAAAACTGGAGGCAGAAGAGAAGGAGAAGAGGCTCCCTTTAGACAGGACCATGCTGCTGGACACAGCGAAACAGAGGGAGCTTCTTGCCAAGCAGAAGGTCGCGCCTCCAACCGTCAAGCTCCCTGAAAAGGTTGGAGTGATCAGTTTTATTGACGATTCGGGGCTCGGGGAAATCAAGCTGACGAAAAAGCTGACCAAGATCGGCAAAGCAGAAACATCTGAAATCAAACTCTCGGGCCTACTCATGGGGGCCACGGCCGTGACCATCAGCCGCAGGCCGTCGGGCTATGTCATCAGCTTTGCGGGCGGGAGAACCAAATTGAAAGTCAATGGGTCGGTCGTCAAGGACAATGTCCCCCTGAGCGATTTTGACACCGTCGAGCTGGGGTCCTACAAGTTTCAGTTCTATCAAAAGGAAGTGAAAAGCGCATAGTTCGATGCGCCCGCTGGGGGTCCTTGGCACTGCTGTCCTTCTGAAAGCGAATTCTCCCCCGAAATCTACAATCGCCCCCCTCCACAGCTTCAGTGGATCACTCCTCAATCCCGCTTCTACGTTTTTTCTTGAACTCCGTCAACGCATCCTCAATCTGCCGCATCGTGAAAGTCTTGCCGCATTTTGTACACTGAAACAGTTCGTCAGTCAGCTTGTCATAAACAAGATCATCAGAGAAGTTGACCCCATAGAAGCGTATGGAGAAGCTGTGTATGCGCGTAAAGTTCTTGTTCTGGCAGCTCTCACAAAGGAAATAATCTCGAAACAACTCCATTTTCTACCTCCCTCCCAGCAATTCCCCTGTCATCGCATGACGTCATCTTTTACTTGCTCTCAAAAGAATTGACAATCCCTTTTCACCCCCTTCAAAAAAGATTGCTCGCTCACGCCGAGGGAATCGATCCGAAACCCTTTCTTCGCCTGATGGCTTCAAGGAGACCTGCGGTTCCGGTCATCATGTGGTCACCCAGAGGGGCACCGAGCTGAACCGGGAAACGACTTCTTTCGATGAGCCGGCGCTTTGGGCCAGTGGCAAGGATGATGTCGTTTCGGTCAAACCCAAAGGCTCGGCGCAGGTAAGCCCCGTGCCCACCTTGTTGCAGAACCTTTTGATGCACCAATGTTCCCTCGGCAAGTTCAATGATGAGAGATTCAAGCCCGTGCAGGGTGATATCCCGGGTGTGATATTCGAAGAATCCCGCGATCTCCCCGTTCTCCAGAGCTGCGCCCAAGGTATGTGAAGTGGCAAGATCCAGCACGATGATTCTTTCCTTGGAGATTGTCTGAGGATCCAAGGTACCCCCGAGAATGGCCGCCATGCCGCTGTCCATGACGTAGATTTCCCGGGCAGGGAGCTCTGTAGCGCTCTGGGCGATAGACTTGAGGCGGTTGAGAGGTTTGGGTATCTCCTCTCTGCTGTAAAGGAGGGCATGGGGAAAGGGATTCCTGTTCAGGCTCGATGTGAACAGGTTGTGCCGAAAGTCAAGATGCGACACGCCATGAGGAGGCATGCCATGGTCCTGAGCGCAAATTCCCACCACGTCAAAGGAGTAGGGCACCCCGAAGCCTTCCACAAGAGCCTGCAGTCGGGGGATTTCCAGATCCCCGGTGACAAGATTGCCGTAGCGGCCCGTTGTCCGGAGCGCAGCGGCCTCTGTTTCATCGACTATTCTGATTCCCAAGGCTTTCACTCTTTCAGGATCGTGGTGGAGGGTCAAGGCCGCAGAGGGAGTCATGAGAACCTGAAATTCCTTGGCCCGCGCGACCAGGATTTCCGAAATAGGACCACCCCCCATCTCAGTCCCTTGCACAAGAAGGTTCCCGGGCAGGCGCCGGGCTTTTTCCGCCACGGTCAGGACAGGCGATTTTACAACCGCTTTGTAGTGAGGTCCGGACTCATCGTCATAGTAAAGAATGTCAAGGGTCCCGGCGCCTATATCCAGCATGAGGAATTTGCTCATGGATCGTCCCAACGCCTCCACGAATCAGGGGTCAAAGCGTCGCAAATCTTAGCACTTTAAAGCCCAATGTGGTAGATTAAGCTCAAGAAATTCTGCCGACTCGAGTGGTAGAAGGACCAGGTGCGGAGAGACATGGTCGATTTAAGAGAACCCGCCTCGGGGCTGAAAGCATTTGTCCGTGAGTTCCTTGGTGAACCAGGTGTGTTCAGCCCAGTTGCGGGGGACGGCTCCAAGAGGATTTTCTGGCGGATCCGCGTTTCCGAGTCAAATCTCTCCTACATCGCCATGGAAAATGCCCCCACAGATGATTTCTTGAAAAGGGAAAACGTCGCCTACCTGACCATCGGGAGACATCTCCGGGACAAAGGGTTGCCCTTGCCTGAGATATACCGATTTGACATGGACAGGGGGTGGTTCATTATGGAGGACTTCGGAGATATCAGTCTTCAGACCGCGTGTCTTCGGGCAAGAGAGAGGATTTCATTCTATTTGCCGGTCGTGGAAATCCTTTTCCAGCAGCAGACCAAGGGTTCAGAGGGGTTCAATACTGCGTGGACCTGCCAGACGGGAATCTATGATCGGCAGGTCATGCGTCGATACGAAGTGGACTACTTCAAAGAAGCGTTTCTCGGGACTTACCTGGGACTCCGGAAAGAGCGGCCCGATCTTGAGAGCAACTTTGATCACCTCGTTGAAGAAGCGAGCAAAGCAGAGAACCAGTTTTTTCTTCACCGCGATTTTCAGTCAAGAAACATCATGATCACGGGTAAGAAAATCGGAATTCTGGACTGGCAGGGTGGCCGCTTGGGTCCTTTGGCTTACGATCTGGCTTCGCTCCTGATCGATCCTTACACAACTCTTCCGGTTTCGGAAAAGGAAGAGATCTACAACACCTACCGTGATTTGCTCAGGCGGAAACAGCCGCAGGTCCTGGCTCCCTTCGAGAAATCCTTTCCGTATCTGGCCATCCAGAGAAATCTCCAGATCTTGGGAGCTTTCTCCTTTCTGAGCAGGGTTGGAGGAAAGACCTATTTTGAACGCTACATCCCCGGTGCCTTGGAGTCGCTCAGGAACCAGCTTGAAGAGATCAAAGACGTGAATCTCTCCAGCCTGAGGGACCTTGTGAGTTCCCTTCCGGATTCCGGCCCTGCTAGATGAACATGTTGATCTTGGCCGTCTTCGCAAACTTCATATAGTCTTCTGCAGTCCATATCTCGATGCCTTCAATGAAATCGTCTTCCGACAATTCCATCATATCCACGGTCATCCTGCAGCCCACGAATTTCACTCCTTCGGCCTTGGCCATATCCATCATGTCCTCGATATCGGGTATGCCGGCGTTCTCGATCTTCTTCTTCATCATCCCCGTTGCCATCGTGGCCATCCCGGGAAGGGCTCCCATGAACCCAGGCATTTGGAATTTGATCTTCTTGGTCCAGCCTTTTCGAATGGCGTTCAGCCCCATGAAGGTAAAGAAGATGGCGGCATCCATCCCCAATCGCCGGGCATTGATCGCCAGGAGAAGAGGAGGATATACCCCGTCCATCGTGTCTCTGGCACAAATAAAGGTGGCTCGCTCTCGATGTTGTTCTTGTTTTTTTTCATCTTCCATGATTTTTCTTGATGCTTCCATCCCTGTTTCCTCCTTTAATGAGTGGTTAGCATTTCTCAAGGCAATGAAGAACCTGAATCACTTCAGGGCTGTCCACGCCGTAGTAAACGGATTTGCCGACTTTTCTAGACTTAAGAATCCCTCTGGCCTTCATCAGGGAGAGTTGCTGTGACGTGAGCGATTGAGATGTGCCCAAGGTTCCCTGGATTTCCCCTACGGTCATCTCGCCGGTCTGAAGAAGCTCTGCGATTCGCAGCCTCGTGGGGTGAGCCACCGATTTTAGAATATCTGCCGCGCGCTGCGCTTTTTCCCAGTCCAGAAGAATCGGTTTTGATTTAGGCATCTTTTGACCTCTGCTCGTTTTATAAATTAATATATTAACATATTTTAATGTGTCAATATATTTTCTTGGGGTTTACTTTTGGAAGGGAGCGGGTATAATGCCTGAACGTTTGAATCAGTGAGGACGGTGATGAGCAAGAAGCATAAGGCACAATCAAGTCTGATCGAAACGGAAGACTGCATGCTGGTGATTGTTGACATGCAGGAAAGACTCTTCCCGGCGATGGCGGAAAAAGAGGCTCTGCGGGATCAGGTGATGAAGCTGGCCCGGTTTTCAAAGATCGTGGGAATCCCCGTAGTCGTGACCGAGCAGGAAAAACTGGGGGCTACGCTCCCTGACATCACAGGGGAGTTGACCTCGCTTGCTCCTGTTCCCAAGGTGGATTTCAATTGCTTTGGCTGCGAGGCCTTTGTGAAAAGGGTCCAGGAATTGGACAAAAGGACGCTGATTCTCTCCGGCATTGAGGCACACATCTGTGTGGCCCAGACCGCCCTTTATGCCGCTGCGGATTATGAGGTTCACGTCGTCGCAGATGCCATTGCATCCCGCTCGCCTGAGAATCGCAGGATCGCTCTGGAGAGAATGTCCGGGAGCGGCATTACGATCACATCGACGGAGATGGTCATCTACGAGCTATTGAAGAGAGCAGGGACGGACATCTTCAAGGAAGTGCTCAACCTGGTCAAATGAATGGGTTTCATCCAAACCCGCCATGCAGTTCCCGGGAGGTGGTGGGGAGGGGCAGGGCAGACCTAAAGGAGGAACCCTTGCGGGACAGAAGGCTCTTTGAGCCGGGAGATCTTGTGACGAGCTTTGCAGGCCAAATCGGTCTGGTCATGTCTGTTGGAGAATTTGAGCAAGCGAAGGCTCGGTTCAGGGAAGGAAGGAGGCTTGGCCACTACTTTGCACCGGGATGTTGTGCCAACCCCGATTACGTGACTCAGGTCCCGGTTTTTTTTGAGGATGGGACGTACGATGTGATGAAGGCAATGAACCTCAGGGGGAAAAAGGATGTTCATGAGGAGAAACAGAATCAGATCCGAAAGATGTTAGGGGGTAGCGTTCCCGGAAAGCGATGACAGAAATGGGATTCCAAAGGATGGGGAGAGCGGCTTTGAACGCTACTCGACGATTTCCACGTTCCAGTAGAGATAGTCGCGCCAATTCTCCGGGATTTGCTTGAAGCCGATGGTAATCCTGATGGCAGGAACCCAACTGGGTCTGTTCGGTTCTCGGACCAGTCTCATGGAGGCTTCGTGGGGGGTGCGTCCTCCCTTTTTCCTGTTGCATTCCACGCAGCAGGTTACGATGTTCTCCCACTGTGTCCTGCCACCCCGGGATTTGGGGATGACATGGTCATAGGTGAGATCTTCACTGGGGTACTTGTTCCCGCAGTACTGGCACTGATAGCGGTCCCTCGCGTAGATATTCTGCCTTGAGAACCGCACCGGACTCTTCGGCCGCTTGATCATCTGCAGCAGCCGAACCACAGATGGAAGCTTGAGCGTAAAACTCACCGAACGGATTTCACGATTGTACTGTTCCAGAACCTCCACCTTGCCCAGACAAAGCAGGGTGACGGCCTTCTTCCAGTCTATGACCTTGAGAGGTTCATAAGTGATGTTCAGAAGTAGCACGCGCTCCATAGGGCCGATCCTGCAAAATAACGTTTCCGGTTTGAGTTGCATTCCACCAACCAAAAATAATAGAAATGAACGAGAAGTGCAACAAAAAAATGCAGCTTTCCCCTTATATATTAGCAGGATGGCTTCTTGACGGCAAGGCGAGTCCAATCCGGGAAAAAATGATTCTGGAGACTAAGAACCAGGGCATCGCGGAGGTTCGAAGTGCAACGCCAGAAGACTTCGCAAGAGGGGATCTCCTGGATCTTTCGAATTGCACTCTCTTGCCCGGACTGGTCGACTCTCATGTTCATCTCTTCATGTCTGGGAACGCTGACCCGTCCCTCCGGGAACGACAGCTCAGCGCCTCCTTCAGTGACGCGAAACAGATGATCTGCAAACACCTGTCCATGAGTATGCGCTGCGGCGTGGTCGCTTTGAGAGACGGAGGAGATTGCAGGGGTCACGCGCTCCGGTGCAAGAGAGAGCTCAGGACCGAGAAGAAGGAGATGCCTGAGGTGAAGGCGGCAGGTCATGCGTGGCGCGCGCCGGGAAGGTATGGCCGCCTTGTGGGACGGCCACCCTATGGGAACTGTTCCCTCGCACAATCCATTGCGAGGGGGCAGAAGCGCGCTGACCATGTGAAGATCGTCAATTCCGGTTTGAACAGCCTGTTGAATTTTGGGAAAGAGACCTCCCCCCAATTCCGTTTGGAAGATCTGAAGAGGGCTGTCCTTTCTGCGCACAAGAAGGGCCTCAAGGTCATGGTCCATGCCAACGGGAGAAACCCTGTCCGGGACGCCATCGAGTCGGGATGCGACTCCATTGAGCACGGTTTCTTCATGGGGATAGAAAACCTCAAAAGGCTTGCCGATGAACAGATCACCTGGGTTCCCACGGCGTTCACCATGAAGGCCTATGCCAGGACCCTCCTTAAGGGGAGCGCGGAAAGCGATGGGGCGAAAAGAAACTTGGACCACCAGCTCGACCAGGTCCGTCAGGCGAAGGACTTCGGCGTGCGGATAGCGGTCGGAACCGATGCCGGCAGCCTGGGAGTCCACCACGGAGAGGCTTTTCGCGAAGAGACACGGCTACTTCTTGTTGCGGGATTTGGCCTCGGCCAGGCGGTCCAAAGTGCGACCTCCATAGGGGCGGCATTGCTCGGGATCGATGATCGCGTCGGATGCCTGATGCCCGGCAGCCCGGCTACATTTCTGGCCGTGAGGACGAATCCTGAAAGACTCCTAAAGGCTCTGGGCACTCCTGAGGCAGTCTTCTTAAACGGGGTTCCCGTTCCGGCCTTGGATTCAGAGTCGAGGCGGGAAAGGTGACTCCTTTTCTGTTCTTTCTGGGAGTGTGCATCCTTTATCTCCTCGTCACTCTGGGGTTGACTTACCTTGTCCTGCAGCTCCCGCGGAATCCTGTGGAGGACAAACCAGACTGGGGAAATGTCATTGAGACGACCATTCCCACTGAAGATGGAGGGGCGCTGGAAGTCTGGCGTGTTGCACCTGAAGGGCCATCCAGGGGCATCGTCGTGCTGGCTCACGGTTGGGGAAGAAACCGGGACAGAATGGTTCCTCGTGGTAGAGTTTTCGGCCGGCTCGGGTTCACGACGATCATGCACAGCGCAAGGGACCATGGCCATTCAACTCCTCATCACTTCATGAATGCCCCGAGATTCGCGGAAGACATTGAAGCAGTGCTCCGCTGGGTCGGAGAGCCGGTTCTTCTTTACGGGCATTCTATCGGCGCGGCCGCAGCCGTGATCGCTGCCTTCAGGAATCCCGGGAAAGTGAAACTGCTGTTCATTGAAGGATGCTATGCCAGAACCAGGGAAGCGCTGCTGAGCCTCTATCGCAGTTACAACCGGGTCTTTGGTCTTCTCTTCGCTCCCATGGTGATTCTGTGGATGGAGATTTTCTGGAAATGGGCACTGGAAAAGGTCAGCCCGGTCCGTCTTGCAGCAGCAATCCACTGCCCTGTGTTGATCATCCACGGAGAGAAGGATCAGAATTTCCCTCTCCATCATGCATGGAGGCTGCGCGACAGCTTTCCTTCAGGGAGAGCCGAAGTCTTTGCGGCTGCGGGCGCGGATCACAGCAGTTCAAGCCTTGATCCGGATTACCCTCGCACCATAGAGGGCTTCATTTGCCGGCACCTTGCCGGAGGGTGATTTCTTGAATGAGGTCTCTGAAGGGCTTGCACTCTCCAGGGGGGTGGAAGGGACATTTGATCCTTGACATCCGTCTCACTGCTTCTGTACAAAAGCTCAACCACAGCGGCGATCATTTAGAACCCAGGGAGGGGAACCCATGAAGGTCCTAGGCATATACGGCAGCCCGCGCAAAGGAGGGAACACGGATCAACTCCTCGACAAGGTGCTGGAGGGTGCGCAGTCTGCCGGCGCCGAAGTGAAGAGGGTGTATGTCCGGGACCTGAACCTCTGCGGCTGCATCGAGTGCGGCGGATGCGACAAAACAGGGGAATGCGTGGTTCAGGATGACATGCAGAAGGTTTATCCTCTCCTGGATTGGGCCGAGATCATCTTTCTTGCTTCCCCGATTTTTTTCTACGGTGTGACTGCCCAGGCAAAGGCCCTGATCGATCGGGCCCAGGCGCACTGGTCAAGACGGCTCTTGGAGAAAACTGCCGAAGAGAGGGAGCTGCGCAACCGGGGCAGGGGCTACCTCATTACGGTTGGCGCCACCAGAGGCAAGAATCTGTTCGAAGGCGCTATTCTGACGGCAAAATACTTCTTTGATGCTTTGGACATGAGCTACGAAGGCGGGATTTTTTTCAGGAGCCTGGAGAAAAGGAATGCCGTCCAGGAAAACCCTGAGACCCTCCAGGAAGCCTTCACCCTGGGACTCAAAGCCGCTACACCCTAACTCAAGACGGCTCGAATATTGGATTTTATCTTTTCTGCACCAGGCCTCGCTAAGGACGTTTTTCCAAATCGTCTTTTGAACTGTTCTTCTCCCATGTGAAGAATCTCATCTGCCGACGGCATGGACACGTTGATCGTCAGGGTGCCCGTATTGTGAGGGCAGGCCTCCTGGCATCTGTCGCAGCCCAGGAAGCATTTGTTCATTTCCGTGCCCAACGCCGGATGAATGTCGCCTTTGCGCTCGATGGTCAGATAGGCAAGGCACTTTGACGCGTTGAGGTGATAGGGCTTTTCCAGAGCGCCGGTGGGACAGGCGTCTATGCAAGCGGTGCAGGTGCCACATGAATCCGGGATAGTGTCGATGACAGGGTATCGCAGCGGTGCGGTAGTCAAAATTTCCGCAAGAAAGAAGTAGGAGCCATAGCCGGGAATAACCAGCAAGGTGTTCTTTCCAATGAAGCCTAGTCCGCTTTGCCACGCAATGCTTTTCTCCAGGATCGGCAAGGAATCGACGCAAACCCTCGCACGGCTTCCCATGAAATCCTTTTGGATCCATCCGGAAAGATCCTCTCCCAGTTTTCTTAACCGAAAATGGTAGTCCTCCACTGATGGATCGGCATATCTGGCGACCCGGTAACCGTCCTCCGTTTCATGCCGGGCGTTTGGGTAAGGGTAAGCGAGGGAGATCACTGTCTGACATCCTTCAAGCAGTCGGGAGGGATTCTCTCGAAGCTCCGGATTCCTTTCAAGCCAGGTCATGTCGTCGTGTTTTCGCTCTGCAAGCTGGCTGAGGAAGGAATCGAAGTAGACAGGCCGATGCGGTTTGGAAAAACCTAGGGCGATAAAACCCAGGGCCTTGGCCTGTTCTATGAACTGAGAGATTATCTTGGTTTGCTTCACGTGCACTTCTGTCTGTCGGCAAGGAGGTGGATCATTCGGGAAGAAGCGGCGTATCCAGATCGAAAGGCGTCAGACTTTCAAACCCTTCTTCAGTGACCAGGATGGTCTGTTCGAATTGAGCGGAGAGGGATCGATCGTCTGTCACGGCGGTCCAGTTGTCTTCAAGAATGTGAAGATCCTTTTTGCCAAGATTGATCATCGGTTCGATGGTGAAGACCATGCCCGGAACCAGCACCGTCCCCTTTCCTTTCTGGCCAAAGTGCGGCACCTGTGGAGGTTCATGAAAGTCAAACCCAACCCCGTGACCCACGAACTCGCGAACCACAGAACAGCCCTGACCTTCTGCATAGGCTTGAACCACCCAGCCGATGTCGCCTATTCGATTGCCCGGCTTCACCATGGCCATTCCTTGTTTGAGACTTTGCCTGGCCACTTCCACGATTTTTCGGGCTTCGGGACCGGGTTGTCCTGCAAAAAAGGTTTTGCTCGCGTCTGCATAGTATCCCTTCAGGATCGGGGTTACATCCACATTCACGATGTCCCCCTCCTGAAGGATCCTCTTTCCCGGTATGCCGTGACATATTTCCTCATTTACGGAGACGCAGACACTCTTCGGAAACCCACGGTAATTCAGGGGGGCCGGAACAGCTCCGTTTCGCACCGTATACTCGTGGACGAGCGTGTTAATCTCGTCCGTGGCCATTCCGGGTTTCAGTTTTTCTTCAACGAGATCCAGAGTGGCAAGGGCGATGAGACCCGCTGCTTTGATCGCCTCGATGTCCGCTTTCTCTTTGAGTCTGATCTTGTATTCCCGGTAGTACTTTTCCTTAAGATAGACCGATCCAAAGGATTCCTTACCCATACAGCACTTTTTGTACTTCAAACCGCTGCCGCAAGGGCAAGGATCATTGCGGCCGATCTTAGATTCTCTGTTCCTGAAAAAAAGCACGTATGCCGACCCCCCTCGGATAGTGTCATGCCTCGAAAATAACTCCGAAAAAGGCATGTTCAAGTTTTCTATCCCTACCAGAACCTCGGACCCAAATCAACGCGCAAAAGCGCTCCTCCGGTGAATTTATCTGTTGAATCTCCACACTCTAGAAGGTATTTAGGGCTCTGGGGTGAACATTACTTGACAGCCGGGACAAAAACTCCGCTTCAGTCTCCTCATGTGTGGGCCTTCACCACCTATTTCGCGGAAGGTTTTCCTTACACCATCATTCGGATTGTCTCTTCTGTATTCTTTCGCGACATGAAAGTCAGCCTTGAGTCGATCGGCCTGACTTCTCTTTTTGGAATCCCGTGGGTCATCAAGTTTCTATGGGGACCGCAGATCGACGAGTATGCCACGAAGCGGCGCTGGATGCTGACCCTCCAATTTCTCCTTGGAGTGATAGCGATCGGCGTCGCCCTCTTCACCTCTGCGCCATCGGGAATAAAGATCATTGCCGTTCTTCTTTTCATCGGGTCTTTCATCGCTGCGACCCACGACATGGCTATCGATGGCTACTACATGGAGGCCCTGGATGAAGCTGGGCAGGCCAAGTTCGTGGGTTACCGGGTCATGGCCTACCGGATCGCCATGATGACCGGCACGGGCGTCGTGGTCACCATCGGAGCGACGCTGGGCTGGTTCGCAAGTTATCTCGCCTCCGGCTCCCTGCTCTTCTTGCTCACTTTATACCATTTCACTTTTCTTCCGAGAGTCGAGAAAGAGAAGAAGCCTTTCCGAGAGCTGCTGAAACTATTTATTGAGGGGAAATCCCCGGTGATCTTGGTGATCGTGATCTTACTGATTACCGGCATCTTCGTGTTTCGGGGTGAGATCCTGAAAGGAGCGGCAGGTCTCCCTTCCCTGCTGAAGATCAGTTTTTCAGGCTGGATCGGCATCGGGCTTCTTGTTGCCTTGGCACTCTTGGCCGCCTTCAGAGAAAGGATCAAGAGGCTGTTGCTGGGCGACGGAGACTCCTTCTATGCCCGCGGGTTCACGAGCTACATGGACCGGGACCGGATGGTGGTTGTTCTGGCTTTCATTATTCTGATGAGAACCGGGGAATCCATGCTCTCTTCCATGGTCTCTCCCTTCATGGTGGATCTGGGGATCAAGGTCCATTATGGGTGGATATCCGGGGGGGTGGGGCTTCCCTTTTCCATCCTCGGCGCCATGGCAGGAGGATGGATGATCTCAAAGTATTCTCTCGCAAGAACGATATGGCCGTTCCTCCTGGCGCAAAACCTGACTAACCTGGTTTACATGGTTCTGGCTTTTTACCTCACCTCTTTTGTTGCGCTGAACACTGGTGCTCATGAAGCCACTCCCATCGGGTCAGGGAATCTTTTCTTCGTGGCCCTCGTTCACGCCTTTGATCAGTTTGCCGGTGGTCTCGGCACCTCTGTTCTCGTCACCTTCCTCATGCGGACCTGCCTTGCTGATTTCAAAGCGGCCCACTTCGCTATCGGCACGGGGCTCATGAACCTGAGCGGAGTGTTCGCCGGAGTAGCCGGCGGATTTCTAGCAGAACGATTGGGCTATGGCTATTTCTTCGGGATCAGCTTTCTGGCCTCGATCCCAGGCATGGCGCTCATCCCCTTCGTGCCGTTTCTCCATACTCCTGAGAAACTTGGCCCTAGCGCGATTTAAATCCCCTCTGTCTCCCCTTTATAAAGGGGAGGACTTTGCTTGGCTTTCCCCCTTTCGAAAAGGCGGAGTAAGGGGGATTTTGGGCGCTTGCCGTCAAACCCAATTTCTTTCATAAACGCCCCCGTAGCGAAGCGCCGGGGTATGATTGGTGATAAGCGGATAAGCGACTTGTCCGATGGAATTTGTAAATCAGCCACAATCGTGTCCCCCCTATCATTTCATTTTTGAGGAAACGATAGGGACGTAACGGCTAATAAAAACATTATATCAAATAGTTAACCGTTTCATGCCAGGCAGCTTTCATTGCAACCAGCCGGTAAATATCATTTCATAAATAATGAAACGATGTCTTGACAAGATGGAAATACCCTTTTATTATAATGACATAATTATTTCACGGTTTTGACCAATCGTTTCATGACGCTCTCTAACCAGGCTATCCTTGACTACATTGCGGCCCATCCCGGTGCTCGCCGGGAGGATATCCGCCGCCAGGCCGCCCCCGATGCAAGCGAAACGACTGTCTGGCGCGCTCTGAAGCGGCTTGTGGATGAAGGCAAACTGGAAGTTTCAGGGAAAGGCCCGGCCACGGGCTACAGCCTCGCGGGCCCTGCGGTGGTCCGCGCCCATTTGCAAACGCCTTACAACCGCCGCAGGCCGACGAGCTACAAAAAGGAATTCCTGGATCGCTATATTCCGAACAAGACATTCTACCTCGCCGAGGCTGATCGGCAGCGTCTGCGTGAAGCCGGTACGCCTACCGCCGCGCCGCTGCCCGCTGGAACCTATGCACGCCGCATTCTTGAACGGCTCCTGATTGATCTCTCCTGGGCGTCATCACGCATGGAGGGGAACACGTACAACCTTCTCGAAACCGAGCGTCTGATCCGATTCGGGCAGGAGGCCTCCGGAAAGGATCGCAAGGAAGCGGTGATGATCATTAACCATAAGGAAGCGATTCAGTATGTCGTGGAAAATCTCGCTGCCATAACGATCAGTCGTCCAGCCCTGTTCAACATCCATGCTTTGCTCGCGGACGGCCTTCTGGCGGATCCCGCCATGGCCGGCCGGCTGCGGCGCATGCCCGTTGGTATTACCCATTCAAGCTTTAGGCCGCTTGGCGACCAGTTCGCGATCGAGGAAGAATTCGATATACTGATCGAAAAAGCAGCGGCCATTCATGATCCGTTTGAACAGTCATTTTTTCTTCTCGTTCATATCCCTTATCTGCAGGTTTTCGACGATATCAACAAGAGAACTTCGCGCATCGCCTCTAACATCCCTTTGCTGAAGGCCGATCTCGCGCCTATGTCGTATCTCACCATGGGCGACAGCGCCTATATTGACGGGCTTATTGGAATCTATGAGCTGAACAATGTTTCCCTGCTGCGGGAGGCGTATAGCGACGCCTACCTGACTTCGGCTGAGAACTACAGGACCCTGCGCGCCGAGATCGAAACCCCGGAGAAGGCCGCCCTGGTCTATCGCGATTTCGTTCGCAAGGCAGTTCGCCGCAGCGTGCTAGAATGGAAGGCGTTCCGGCCCGAGCTCATCATGGCCATGGCCGCTGAGGCTGATATCCCCGAAGCGGACCGCGAGGAGGTGGTCAATTACATAGGAAACGAGATTCGAGGCCTGCACGAGGGCAATGTGATTCGCTATCGGCTGCGTCCGGAGGATCTCACGGGCATCAGCCGGGAATGACCGAAAGGAATTTTGGACAGGATTTACCGGATGAACAGGATGATGGTTGGGTATTCCCTCACATTGTACGCCAGGCGAAACTCTTTGATCCGGGATCACGGGTGATAAGCCCCTTGTATCCTGGTTTGGTAAGGCATTGGGAGTGAGGCGAAGAGATATTATCCGCTTTTCAAGATGACTCCACCCTCCTGCTGGTTCCGGGCGTCCTGACTTATACATTGACATCACACCGAGAGAAGGACTATAAATAACCCCAATCGTTTTAAGGTCTTCCATTTCGGTGAGCTGAAATTGTGCGCAGGGTAAGATTCCCGATGGCCCCTCCCGATCTTTTCAGCGATAGCCTTCATGACACGGTCCAAGATCCGCCTTTTGTCCACGATCTCGGAACTGTGGAAGTCGGTTACGCCGAACCCGTCGGCTAGGCCCTTCCGGGTAATCCTCCCTTCCTTCAGCTCACCTTGGGTGCCAGCAGGCTGAGTTTTACTCTCGTCTTAAGGGGTCGCGTGGCGGCCTTTTCGTAACCAAAACCACTTGACCTCTTAAGCCTCCCCTCTCTCTGCTCAGGGGAATATGGGCTTGACAGAAGGAGAAAGATGAAATCCTATGGGGCTATTGTTTGAATGGGATCCCAAGAAGGCGCGATTAAACATCCAAACGCATGGCATTTCCTTTGACGAGGCGAGCACGGCTTTTCGAGATCCATTGTCGAGAACCATTGCCGACCCACTACACTCTAAGGGAGAGGAACGCCTCGTGCTTATTGGGCATTCCATAAGCGGCCGGTTATTGGTCGTCGTTCATACTGAGAGGGGAGACCGAATCCGAATTATCAGTGCCAGATTGGCTTCAGGCAAGGAGAGATTGAGCTATGAAGAAGATGAAAAATGATCCGGACATGCTGGAGGAGTACGACTTCTCCGGCGGAGTCCGAGGCAAGTATGCGAAGCGCTATGAGGAAGGCACGAACGTCGTAGTCATTGATCCTGACGTCGCTGAGTATTTTCCCGACCACGATTCGGTCAATGAGGCTCTCCGCAGTCTGGCCGCCATTATTAAGAGGCAGAAGGAGGCCGAACATGGGCACGGCGAGGGGCGTTCATAAGCTCACGCCACTCAAGACAACGGTTGGCGTTTTGTCACGCATATCGTTCCTGAATGCTTCGTATTCCGCGCTCTCGTCGGCGCAATTCGATATCTTCTCATGTCATCCTCATTCCGTTCCGCTTTGTCCCGCCCGATCCTTCCGTCCAATAATGCCTCCACAACCGGCCCGAATCATTAACACCCTCCCTTGGGGTAAGGGGAGGCCAAGAGGGGATTACCCGCCGCTGGCGGGTTACGTCCCCATCTCTTGTGTGCGCACTTCCAAAGAGGAAGAGGGAC
>Ga0105107_10000261_pt1 | contig 31798 bp, 33 predicted proteins | sample PPLLaktember2015_6_FD_79335 | JGI IMG/M metagenome (GOLD analysis project Ga0105107, IMG submission 79335) | Freshwater sediment microbial communities from Prairie Pothole Lake near Jamestown, North Dakota, USA - PPLs Lake P8 Core (1) Depth... | ecosystem: Environmental > Aquatic > Freshwater >...
CAGCCGGAGCCGGCGCCGCGCCGGCCGTGGCTCATCGCGGCCAGCGTCCTGCTGGGCCTGGTCCTGGCGGCACAGGCGATCTATTTCTATCGTGGCGAAATTGCCGCCCGACAGCCACTCGCGCGCCAGTGGCTGAATACGGCTTGCGCCCAGATCGGCTGTAAGGTGGCGTTGCCGCAGTCGCCGAAAGCGATCCTGATCGAGGCCTCCGATCTGCAGTCTGTCGATCCGGCACGCCCGAACCGCATCCAGCTGACGGCGACGCTGCGCAATCACGCCGATCATGATGTCGCGTATCCGGCGCTCGACCTGGTGCTGACCAATGCCAATGACCATACGCTCGCGCGGCGCATTTTTCTGCCGGTCGAGTATCTGGGTAGCGGCCGCGATCCGCGTGCCGGCATGGCCGCGAACGCCGAACTCACGGTGCGCCTGGGACTGGACACCGGCAGTCTGGGAGCCGCCGGTTTTCGTCTCGCGGTGCTGTCGGCGCCGCAGCGCTGAGGGAGAGGCATCGTGCGGTGCTTCTGCGCCAGTGTCTTCCGCGTCGTCGATTTCCGGCCGTGACCATGCCTTTGCAGAAATCCGTACTCTTTGCTGAACACCAGGCCCTGGGCGCCAAGCTGGTCCCGTTCGCGGGCTGGGAAATGCCGCTGCACTACGGCTCGCAGGTGCAGGAACATCATGCGGTGCGCCGTGATGCCGGCTTGTTCGATGTCTCGCACATGCGCGCCATCGACGTGTCCGGCGCTGCCGCCGAGGACTTCCTGCGGCGGCTGCTGGCGAACGACGTGGCGCGCTTGCAGGAGGATGGTGCCGCGTTGTACAGCTGCATGTTGCGCGAGGATGGCGGGGTGCTCGACGATCTGCTGGTATATCGCCGTGCAGCGCGCGAATACCGTCTGGTCGTCAACGCGGGAACGGCGCAAGAGGATTTCGCATGGATCATGCGGCAGTGCGCGCAGCAGAGCGTGGCGATCGACATGCGCACGGACCTGGTGATACTGGCGTTGCAGGGGCCGCAGGCGCGCGAAAAGTTCTGGTGTGCGCTGCCGGAACTGCGGGCAGCGACCGGGCCGTTGCGGCGTTTTTACATGACGCAGACCGGCGGCATGATGGTCGCGCGTACCGGGTACACCGGGGAAGACGGTTTCGAGATTCTGCTGCCGGCAGTGGGTGCGACAGCATTATGGCGGGCATTGCTTGCCGCGGGCTTTGCGCCCTGCGGCCTCGGCGCGCGCGACACGCTGCGCCTCGAAGCGGGCATGAATCTGTACGGACAGGACATGGATGCGTCGGTGACGCCGCTGGAATCCGGGCTGGCGTGGACGGTCGACCGCGCGGCACCGCGCGATTTCATCGGCAGGGCAGCACTCGCGGTGCGTCCCGTAACGCAGCAGTTGCTGGGCGTATTGTTGCGTGATCCGGGTGTGATGCGTGCCCATCAGCCCTTGCGCGGGGCCGCCGGGACGGGCGAGCTGACCAGTGGCGGTTTTGCGCCGACACTGAACCGCTCGATCGCACTGGCGCGCGTGCCGGTGGCGGCGCGCCCCGGGGACGCGGTGCAAATCGGCGTGCGCGGTCGCTGGCTGGCCGCAGTACTGGTAAAACTGCCGTTCGTGCGTAGCGGCAGCCCGCTGCCCGCCCTCGCGGAATTTTTATAACTTATTGTTTTTATTAATTAATTTGTGAGTTGCTGGAGAGACCATGAGTACACCGGAGCACCTGAAATACACCGCCAGCCATGAATGGGTGCGGCGAGAATCCGACGGCACTGCCAGCATCGGCATTACCGATCACGCACAGCAACAGCTCGGCGACGTGGTGTTCATCGACAATCCCGCCCCGGGGCGCAAGCTCAAGCAGGGCGAGGAGTGCGGCGTCATCGAATCGGTGAAGGCGGCTGCCGACATTTATGCACCGATCGCCGGTGAAATCGTTGCGGCGAATACCGAGTTGTCGGATGCGCCGGAGAAAGTGAATCAGGACCCGTATGCGGCATGGATGTTTCGCATCAAGCCGGATAATCCGGCCGATATCGATGCGCTGCTTGATGCCGTGGCATACCAGAAAATCGCTGACGCCGAGAAGAGCTGACGCCGGCGGCGGCACCTCCTTATCCCGTTACTCCAGATGCCTTTCATTCCGCACACCGACGACGACGTCCGCGCCATGCTCGCGGCGATCGGCGTGTCCGACATTGCCGGCCTGTTCGAGGAAATTCCGCCGGCATTGCGCAATGACGCGCTGACGCAGGTGCCGCCGCCGGCAACAGAAATGGCGGTGCTGCGCCTGATGCGCGAACGCGCTGAGCGCGACGGCAGTTATCTCAATTTCATCGGCGCCGGTGCCTACGAACATCACATACCGGCGGCGGTATGGCAGATCGCGACCCGCGGCGAATTCTATTCGGCCTATACCCCCTATCAGGCCGAAGCGAGCCAGGGCACGCTGCAGACGCTATATGAGTATCAGACGATGATGGCGTCGCTGACCGGTCTTGCGATATCGAACGCGAGCCTTTATGACGGCGCATCGGCGCTGGCGGAAGCCGTGCTGATGGCGGTGCGCCTGCACAAGGGCGCGCGCCGCGTGTTGCTGCCACGGGCGCTGCATCCGGTGTGGCGGCGCGTGGTCAGGACGCTGGTGCGCAACCAGGGCATCGAACTCATCGGTCTGCCATACGATCCGCACACCGGCCAAACCCGGGCTGATGCATTTCCCGCGGACGACTGCGCGGCACTGGTCGTGCCGCAGCCGAATTTTTTCGGTGTGCTGGAAGCGGTCGACGAACTGACGGACCGTGCTCACCAACGCGGGATGCTGGTCATCGCCGCGCCGAATGCGACTGCCCTCGCCCTGCTGCGGCCGCCGGGGCAGTGGGGGCGCGATGGCGCGGACATTGCCGCGGGCGAAGGCCAGCCGCTGGGCATGCCGCTTGCGGGCGGCGGTCCGTATCTGGGTTTCATGACCTGCCGCGCAGAGCATCTGCGGCAGATGCCGGGACGCATCGTCGGGCGTACCGTCGATGCCGTCGGCAAACCCGGCTATACGCTGACGCTGCAGGCGCGCGAGCAGCATATCCGGCGGTCGAAGGCGACCTCGAACATCTGCACCAATCAGGGTCTGGCGGCAACGGCCGCGACGATTTACATGGCGCTGCTCGGCGCCGCGGGGCTCGGACAGGTGGCGCGTACGAGCCATGCGCGCGCGCTGCAATTGCGCGATGCCCTTACTGCGATTGCGGGCGTTTCGGCCCCGTTCAGTGGTTCGATCTTTCACGAATTCGTGCTAAAAGTGCAGACGCCTGTTGCGCCACTGCTGCAGGCGCTGCAGGCGCAGGGCATACTCGGCGGCTACAGCCTGGTAAACGACTACGCCGAACTCGGCCAGGCGCTGCTGGTGTGTGCGACGGAGACCAAGACCCCGGCGGACATCGAACGCTATACCGACAACATGGCGCGCATCATCGGCCGGCGGTTCCAGCCGGCGCCGTGCGCGCTCAAACCTTCCTGACCCCAACCCCAATTACAAGGAGAACTACATGGCTGCAGTAACCCTCGCTGGCAATCCGATCACCGTTGCCGGCAATTTCCCCAAAAAAGGCGATAGCGCACCGGACTTCACGCTGACCGCGAAGGACCTGAAGGAAGTCGGGCTCAAGGATTACGCCGGCAAACGCAAGGTGCTGAACATCGTGCCGAGCCTGGATACGCCGGTGTGCCAGGCCTCGACGCGCAAGTTCAATGCCGAAGCGACGAGGCTGGGCAACACCGTGGTGCTGGTCATCGCGGCCGATCTGCCGTTCGCGATGGGGCGGTTCTGTGGCGCAGAGGGCCTGAATGACGTGGTCACGCTGTCGACTTTCCGCAACCGCGATTTCCACAGCAAGTACGGCGTCGACATTACCGATGGTCCGCTGCGCGGTCTGACCGCCCGTGGCGTCGTGGTGCTCGATGAGAACAACAAGGTGATACACGCCGAACTGGTGCCGGAAATCAAGCAGGAGCCGAACTACGACGCCGTGCTGGCGGCCATGCAGTAATGGCTACGCGGCGATGCTGATTTTCGAGCGCTCACGTTGCGGCCGGCAAAGCCGCGCCCAGGCCCCGGCCCCGGCGGAAACCGACCGCATCGCTGCCATTCCTGACCAGCTGTTGCGGCGGGCACCGCCGTTGCTGCCCGAAGTATCGGAGCTCGACGCCGTGCGCCATTACACGCTGCTGTCGCAGCAGAATTTCTCGATCGACACTCATTTTTACCCGCTGGGTTCATGCACCATGAAGTACAACCCGCGGGGCGCCAATGCCGCGGCGATGCAGCCGCAGTTTCTGGCGCGGCATCCGGCCGCACCTGACGCCACCGGCCAAGGATTTCTCGCCTGCCTGTACGAGTTGCAGGAAATGCTGAAAGACATCACCGGCATGGCCGCAGTAAGCCTCGCGCCGATGGCCGGTGCGCAGGGGGAATTCGCCGGTATCGCGATGATCCGCGCCTGGCACGATGCACGGGGCGACACGGCGCGCAGCGAAATCCTGGTGCCCGACGCGGCGCATGGCACCAACCCGGCATCAGCGGTGATGTGCGGTTATCGCGTGCGCGAAGTCGCCACCGATGCCGATGGCAATGTTGACGTCGCGGCACTCGCTGCCGCTGTCGGGCCGCAGACCGCCGGGCTGATGCTGACCAACCCGTCGACGCTCGGCGTATTCGAGCGTCACATTGTCGAGATTGAGCGCATCGTCCATGCGGCCGGCGGGCTGCTCTACTACGACGGCGCGAACCTGAACGCGATTGTCGGCCGTGTCAAACCCGGCGACATGGGCTTCGACGCGATCCACATCAATCTGCACAAGACATTTTCGACGCCCCATGGCGGCGGCGGACCCGGCGCGGGTCCGGTTGGCGTTTCAGAAGGGCTGCGCCAGTTCCTGCCGCTGCCGGTGGTTGCGCAGCGCAAGCAGGAGTTCCGGCTGCTGGACGAGCGCGAATTGCCGCTGTCGATCGGGCGGCTGGCCGCGCATCTTGGCAACGCCGGCATACTGCTGCGTGCCTACGCCTACGCCCGCATGCTCGGCGATGCCGGCATGCGCCGGGTGGCGGATTTCGCGACGCTGAATGCGAACTACCTGATGGTGGAACTGCGCCGTGCGGGATTCGAACTGGCCTACCCGCAGCGCCGTGCCAGCCACGAATTCATCGTCACGCTGCAGCGGCTCAAGGAGCAGACCGGGGTTACTGCGATGGACTTTGCGAAACGCCTGCTCGACAAGGGCATTCATGCGCCGACGACCTATTTTCCGCTGCTCGTCCCGGAATGCCTGCTCATCGAGCCCACCGAAACCGAATCGAAGCAGACGCTCGATCTGTTCGTGGGCGCAATGAAGGAAATCCTCGCTGAAGCGCATGCGACGCCGGATCTGGTGAAATCGGCGCCGCACGAACTGCCACTGCGCCGGCTCGATGAAGTCCGAGCAGCACGCCAACTCGACCTGGCCTGGGATCCGGCCAGGCCGGCGAATTGAGTCAGCAGAAAGGCACCGTCATGGGCACCGCGCCGACCGGGGAAAGCCCGCACAAAGGCAGGACCGGGCTGCAACGCGTGTGGAACGCGTTTTTTTATTCAATGGACGGACTGCGTGCCGCGTTCCGGCACGAAGATGCGTTCCGGCAGGAAGTGTTCCTCGCGGCGGTGCTGCTTCCCGCCGCATGGTTCACCCCGGCCGCAGGCACTGGCAAGGCGCTGATGGTCGCATCGGTGTTGCTGGTGCTGATCGTCGAACTGCTGAATTCCGCCGTGGAAGCCGCGGTCGACCGTATTTCGCTGGAAAACCATGCTCTGGCGAAGCGCGCGAAAGACATCGGCAGCGCTGCGGTGCTGCTCGCACTGCTCAACGTACCCGTGGTCTGGGGCCTCGTATTGTTCGGCTGATTCGGCCAAGGTGCGCGCGCAACTATCCGAGTTGTCGCGCAAATTTCACAAATGTTTCACCGGAAGGTCGCATGGCAGCGGCATCATGTGCGGCATGGACGGCGCAGATATCGTGTTGCAGCACTATCCGGCGGCCGTGCGCAAAATGCGCGTGGCGATGGTCACCGAAACCTATCCGCCGGAGATCAACGGTGTAGCGATGACCATGGGCCGCATCGTCACCGGGCTGCAGGGGCGCGGGCATACCGTGCAGCTGATCCGGCCGCGCCAGCATGCCGGTGACTGTGCCGCAGCACAACCGTTGTTCGAGGAAATACTGCAGCGGGGCGTGCCGATACCGCGCTACGATGCGTTGAAGCTGGGGCTGCCGGCGAAACAGGCGCTGCTGCGGTTGTGGGCGATGCAGCGGCCGGACGTCGTGCATGTGGTTACCGAAGGCCCGCTCGGCTGGTCGGCACTGGCCGCTGCGGGCAAACTGAAATTGCCCATAGCGACCGATTTCCACACCAACTTTCACAGCTATACCGCACACTACGGTGTCGGCTGGCTGAAAAAGCCCATTACGGCCTACCTGCGCAAGTTTCACAACAAGGCGCTGCGGACACTGGTGCCTACGGACAGTCTGCGCCTGGAACTTGCGGCGCTCGGTTTCGACAATCTGCAGGTTGTTGCGCGCGGCGTGGATACCGCGCTGTTCAATCCGGCCCGGCGCAGCCCCGAGTTGCGCGCGTCGTGGCAGGCGTACGGCGAAGATCCGGTAGCGCTGTACGTAGGCCGGTTGGCGCCGGAGAAGAATCTCGACCTGGTGCTGCGATCCTACCAGGCGATGCGCACGGTGCAGCCGGGATTGCGGCTGGTGCTGGTAGGTGATGGTCCGGAACGCATGCGGCTGCAACGCGAGAACCCGCAAGTGATTTTTGCCGGCATGCGCATCGGTGAGGAACTGGCTGCGCACTATGCGTCGGCGGATTTCTTTATCTTTCCGAGCGTGACAGAGACCTACGGCAATGTCACCGTGGAAGCCATGGCAAGCGGACTGGCCGTAATCGCCTACGACTATGCGTCTGCCCAGCAGCACATCCGCCATGCACGAAACGGCGTGCTGGTGCCGTTTGGAGCGGCCGACGAGTTTGTGCTGTTGGCGACAGCGCTCGCCGAAGGGCCGGACCGGGCGCGCGTGCTCGGCCGCAATGCCCGCGCGACGACCGAGAAACTGGATTGGTCGTTCATTGTTGCCGAGTTCGAACAGGCCCTGCTCGACCTGACCGGCGCGGCGTTTGATCCGGTCACGAGGTCGCATGCTGTCGCTTGAGCGGCTCGCGCGCTGGGAGGTGCAGGTCTGCATCCGGTTCAACCGGATATGCCGGCGTGTCAGCTGGCGCCTGCTGTTCCGCTGCGTCAGCGTGCTCGGTGACGGCATTGCCTGGTACGCGCTGATGGCCTTCCTGTTGTTGCGGGACCGCGATGCGGCTGTGGTGCCCGTGCTGCACATGGCAGGCGTGGGCCTGGTCTGCACCGCAGGCTACAAATGGCTCAAGGCGCGCACCGTACGACCACGCCCGTATCAGGCGCACGCTGTCATCGAGCATTTTGCGGCGCCACTGGATCGCTTCAGTTTTCCTTCCGGACATACCCTGCACGCCGTCGCGTTTACGATGGTGGCCTCGGGTTATTACCCGTCGCTGGCGTGGTTGCTGCTCCCGTTCTCGCTGCTGATCGCGGCCTCGCGCGTCGTGCTCGGCCTGCACTATCCCAGCGACGTGCTGGCCGGTGCAATCCTCGGCGCGCTGATCGCACTATGGTCATTTGCGTTGCCGCTGTAACCGGGTGCCCGCCTGATTGAACGGACCTCGCCGTACGCGGCCAGGTGCAGTTGCCCCGCATGTCGCCAGCATGGGCCCGGCGTTTGCAACCCCGAGTGGTTGCAGTAAAACCCCGGTGACCGCTCGGCAGCCGGCAGAAGGCCGAAAAATACCAAATTAAATCAGATACCTGATTTGTATTACGGGGGCGTCCGCCAAGCCGCATGCAGCGGCAGGCAATGCGTTACGCGGTGGCGGACGTTGCGGCGCTTACTTCTTCAACGCGTCGCGGATCTCGCGCAGTAACACCACATCCTCTGGCGGTGCGGGGGGTGCTTCGGCTTCCTGTTTCTTCATGCGGTTGATGGCGCGGATCAGCAGGAACACCGCGAAGGCGACGATCACAAAGCTGATGCAGGTGTTGATGAACATCCCGTAGTTGAATGTTACCGCGCCAGCTTTCTGCGCGGCATCCACGCTGAGGTACGGCCCGGGCGCGGTGCCTTCCTTCATGACCAGGAACAGATTGGCGAAATCGACCTTGCCGAGCAGCAGCCCGATCGGCGGCATGATCACGTCCTTGACCAGGGACTCGACGATCTTGCCGAATGCCGCACCGATGATGATGCCGACAGCCATGTCGACGACGTTGCCGCGCATCGCGAATTCCTTGAATTCCTTGAGCATGACGGTGGTTCCTCCCTGAAAGTGGTGGAGTTGGAGCGGATCGGCCGTTGCGCACGGTGCTGACGATTATGCAGCAGGCGGGGTCCGAACTCCAGCGCATCGCCCGATGGCGAGGGTGTCGGCATTGATATAATCCGTGCTCCCATTTTTCGAGGTGTCAGCCGATGTCCACCCTGATCTGCGGTTCGATGGCGTACGACACCATCATGGTGTTCCGCGACCGTTTCAAGAACCACATCCTGCCCGACCAGTTGCATATTCTCAATGTTGCGTTTCTGGTTCCCGACATGCGGCGCGAGTTCGGCGGCTGCGCCGGCAACATCGCCTACACGCTGCAAATGCTCGGCGGCGAAGCACGCATCATGGCAACCGTCGGCGACGACTTTGCGCCATACGACTACCGCCTGCAGCGACTGGGCCTTGCGCAGGATCATATCCGCAGCGTGCCCGGCACGTTTACCGCGCAGGCGTTCATCACCACCGATCTCGACGACAACCAGATTACCGCGTTCCATCCCGGCGCGATGAACCACTCGCATGAAAATCACGTTGGCGATGCCAAGAACATCAAGCTCGGCATTGTTGCGCCGGACGGCCGCGAGGGCATGATCCAGCACGCTCGCGAGTTCCATCAGGCCGGTATTCCGTTCATTTTCGATCCGGGACAGGGGTTGCCGATGTTCTGCGGCGAGGAGCTTGAGGAGTTCGTGCGGCTCGCGGACTATGTCACGGTCAACGATTACGAGGCGCAGCTGCTGCAGGAACGCACCGGCAAGAATCTCGACGCGCTGTCGAAACTCGTCACGGCAGTTGTGGTCACAATGGGTGCCAAGGGCGCCGTGGTGCATACCGGCGGTAAACAGATTGCGATTCCATGCGTTAAGGCGGAAGCTGTCCTTGATCCGACGGGGTGCGGTGACGCCTTCCGGGCGGGCCTGCTCTACGGACTTGCAACCGGTGCGGACTGGGAACTGACGGGCCGGCTGGCGTCGCTGATGGGATCGCTGAAAATTGCGCAACGAGGCGGGCAGAACCACCGGTTCAGCCGCGATGAGGTCGCTGACCGGTTTCAGCAGGCCTTCGGCATGAAACCGTGGTGACGGGAGACACGAACATGGACAAGCGAATACGGGTTGCAGTGGCGGTGCTGGTAGCGGCGATGCTCACCGGGTGCGTGCAGGGACTCGGTGGCGGCTCCTATACGCGTGAAGAGGCGCGGCGCGAGCAGAATGTGCGCATGGGCACCGTCGAGAGCGTGCGCGAGGTGCAGATCGAGGGTACGCGCACCATCATCGGCCCGGCGGCGGGCGCCGTGGTGGGTGGCATCGCCGGCAGCACTGTCGGCGGCGGCCACGGATCGGATATCGCAGCAGTGCTGGGTGCGGTCGCCGGTGGCGTCGCCGGCCAGGCGATCGAGCAGGGCGCCACGCGCCGCACCGGCGTGGAAATCACCATCAAGCTCGACAGCGGTGCGCTGCTGGCGATCGTCCAGGAAGCGGACGAGACTTTCAAACCTGGCGAGCGCGTGCGTATCCTGTCCGACGGCATCACCTCGCGCGTTACCCACTGACCTGCAGTCGCCCCATCCCGGGGCGGTGCTTGCACTTCGGCCTGCGGGTTGATCGCTGCGCCGTAACTGATTTTTAACCGCACGTTCACTGTGCGGTAACCGGCCCGCCTTAGCCTGATCTCGTCATCTCGACGACGGAGGCAGGCGCGATGCTGCAACGTTCCTTCGAAGTACCCGAGCTGCGGCCGCGCCAGGCGCCGGCGCTGGCAGTATCGTTTGCCCGCAGCGCCTGCGAGGTGCTCGAGGCGCAGCGACTGCGCTACAGGGTGTTCGCCGAGGAGATGGGCGCACGGGTGCCCGGTGCCGCGCTGGGCATAGACTGCGATCGCTACGACGCGCATTGCCGGCACCTGCTGGTGCGCGATACCGGCAATGGCGAGGTCGTCGGTACCTACCGGCTGTTGCCCGGACACAAGGCGCGCGCGCTCGGCGGTTTTTATGCCGACGGTGAGTTCGATCTGGCCCGCTTCAAGCATCTGCGGGACGCCACCGTCGAGATCGGTCGCTCCTGCGTGCACCCGGACTATCGCAGCGGCGCGACGATCGCGCGACTATGGTCCGGCCTGATTGCCTATGCGCTGCAGCACGGCTTCCAGTATCTGATGGGGTGCGCGTCGTTGAGTATGGCCGACGGCGGACATGCGGCGGCGAGCGCATACCGGCAACTGGTCCGCGAACATCTGTCGCCGGTGGAGTATCGGGTGTTTCCACGCTGCGAACTGCCGCTCGCGGCGCTGGACTGCAATCTCGCCTCGGCACCGCCGCCGCTGGTGAAGGGCTACGTCCGCGTCGGGGCCTACATCTGCGGTGCGCCGGCGTGGGATCCCGACTTCAATACTGCTGATCTGCTGATGCTGCTGCCGCTGTCGCGCATGGAACAGCGCTACGCGCGGCATTTCATCAAGGGTTGACGGCCGACGCGCTGTGCGCCCCTATAATGGCCGCCATGAGCAGCCGGGGCACATCATCGCTGGTAACGCGCGGCGTGCGCCTGACGCGGATTGCGCTGCATCTGCTGCGCGGCCTGCTGACCGTGGCGGCGCTATTTCCATTTTTCTCCAGTCCGCGCCGCAGCAATGCTGTCAAACACTGGTCCCAGGGCCTGTTGCGGATACTCGCCGTGCGGCTGCATGTGCACGGCAGGCTGCTCCGCGGGCATGCCCGGCCGGCGATGCTCGTTGCCAACCACGTGTCCTGGCTCGACATCTTCGTCATCAACGCCGTGCTGCCGGTGCGGTTCGTCGCGAAGTCCGAGGTCCGTTTGTGGCCGGCAATCGGCTGGCTGAGCGCAAAAACCGGAACGCTGTTCATCGAACGGGCGCGGCGGCGGGATACCGCGCGTATCAACAGTGAGGTCGCTGACGCAATGCGCGCCGGGGATGTCATTGCCGTGTTTCCGGAAGGCACGACCACCGACGGCGCACAGGTGCTGCGTTTCCATAGTGCGCTGCTGCAGCCGGCGCTGATGGCCGGCGCACAGGTGCATCCCGTCGCGCTGCGCTTCGAGCGCGGCGACGGTTCACTGTGCGTGGAGGCGGCCTACGATGGCGACAATTCCCTGTGGCACACGCTGTTGCAGATCATTGCTCAACCGGTGATCGATGCGCAGATCTGGTTTTTGCCGCCACTGCCGCCGGCTGGGGCACATCGCCGCGAACTGGCGGATGCCGCGCAGCAGCTTATTGCGGATCGCCTGAGGACTTGACCGATTCACAGCCGCACTGGAAAACGCGGCGATCTTCCAGGCGCAACGCCGTCAGCCGTCGCCCCCACACGCAGCCGGAGTCCAGCCCGAGCGCTTCGGGACGCAGCATCAGGCCCAGTGCTGCCCAGTGGCCGAACAATACCGGCGTCTCGCGGCTGGCACGCCCCGGCACGTCAAACCACGGCAGATAACCCGCCGGCATGCCTTTGAGCCCGGTCTTGTGTGAGAACTCCATGACGCCCTCCGGCGTGCACAGCCGCAAGCGGGTCATCGCGTTGACGATGACCCGCAGCCGGTCGTAACCCTCGAGTCCGTCGTGCCACTGCGTCGGCGCATTGCCGTACATGTGCTTGAGAAACTCGCCGTAACTGAAATGCTGCAGCGCTGTTTCGACTTCGCGTGCAAGTGCGAGCGCCTGCGCGATATTCCACTGGGGCAGCAGCCCCGCATGCACCATGGCATAGCCGTCGCCGACATGCATCAGGCGCTGACGGCGCAGCCAGTCGAGCAGTTCGTCGCTATCGGGCGCCGCGAGCAGTGGACCGAGTGTATCGCCGCGATGCGGCTTGCGCACGCCCGCCGCGACAACCAGCAGATGCAGGTCATGGTTGCCGAGCACGGCGATGACCCGCTCACCCAGTCCGTGCAGGTAGCGCATTACCTCCAGCGACTGTGGGCCACGATTGACCAGGTCGCCGACCAGCCAGAGCCGGTCATGCGCCGGATCAAAAGCGCAGGTGTCGAGCAGGCGCCGCAGTTCATCGTAACAACCCTGAATGTCGCCGATCGCGTAGGTGGCCATTGCGCTGGGGAAACGTGTGCAGGTGACTCAAACAAAAAAGGCGCAGGGTCGCTGCGCCTTCGGGTAATGCCTGTACAAATCGGTTACTTTGCCAGCCCTGTCAGATAATCGACAGCGGCTTTGATGTCGGCATCCGCCAACGCGGTGTTGCCGCCTTTCGGCGGCATGGCGCCCTTGCCCTTCAGCACAGCCGCATACAGCGCATCCGCGCCTGTCTTCAGGCGCGGTGCCCAGGCTGCCTTGTCACCGGCCTTCGGTGCGCCGGCGACCCCTGCAACATGGCAGGCGGCGCAGGCTGATTCGTAAACACTTTTTCCTTTTGCCGCATCAGCGCCGGCCGACACGGGGGCTGCGGCCGTGGTTGCTGCGGCCGGTGCTGCCGCAGCTGCAGGTGCTGCTGCGGCAACGGATGCCGATACGGCAACGGATGCCGATGCTGCCGGTTCTTTCCAGTTTGCGCCGGCCTGGTTGGCGAGATAGGCGACGGCACGCGCGAATTCAATGTCCGACAGGTCGGGGGCACCACCGCGTGGCGGCATTTGGCGCACGCCTTTCATGGCGTCTGCGGTCAGCCTGTCCTGGCCTCTGGCGATCAGCTTGGCCCAGGCCTGCTTGTCGCCAGTCTTGGGGGCATTCAGCACGCCGGCGGCATGGCATGCCGTACACACCGCGTCATAAACGGCTTTACCGCCGCGCAATTCCTGTGCGCCGCCCGCGGCGGCCACCACGATTTCGCCGACCGGCTTGATGCGCCTGGCCACCGCCTCCTCGCTGGCAGCTGTCGCTGCCGGCGTTTTCTTGCCCCCGGTGGCCAGCTGGGCCAGCATCACGGCGATGAGTACCGGAACGACGAACGCGAGCACGACAACGATAATCAGCTGTTTCGGCGTCTTGATCAGTGGGGCATGTTCGGGAGTGTGGTTGTCACTCATTGCGAATTCCTGGGGCCGCAAGAAAGCGCGGATTATATCGGCATTGACACGCCCGGTAAAACCAGCGCGGAGAGGGCATGCTAGAATCAGCGCCGCAACGCGCCCGTAGCTCAGCTGGATAGAGTACTGCCCTCCGAAGGCAGGGGTCGGACGTTCGAATCGTCTCGGGCGCGCCAATTTCGTATTTTGCACGCCTGCCCGGTCTCCCATGTCCCCACCCGTAGCCTGCGATGCCCTGATCGTCGGTGGCGGCCACAACGGCCTGACCTGCGCCTGTTACCTGGCAGCCGCCGGGCTCAAAGTACGCGTGCTGGAGCGCCGCAGCGTGGTCGGCGGCGCTGCCGTCACCGAGGAATTCCATCCCGGTTTTCGCAATTCCACGGCGAGCTATACGGTGAGCCTGCTCAATCCGCAGGTCATTCGCGACCTGCGGCTGGCCGAACACGGCCTGCGCATCATCGAGCGGCCGATCTCGAATTTCCTGCCGTTGCCCGACGGCGATTACCTGAAGGTCGGCGTCTCGCTGGCCGCGACGCAAGCCGAGGTCGCCCGGTTTTCTGCCGCCGACGCCGCGTGCCTGCCGGCGTATTACGAGATGCTCGAGCGCGTCGCCGATGTGCTGCGCGACCTGGCGCTGGAAACGCCGCCCAACGTCGGTGGCGGCGCCGGCGATTTTTTTGCCGCGATCAAAACCGCGCGCCGTTTCAAGAAGCTCGACATGGCGGCGCGCCGCGACGTGCTGGACCTGTTCACCAAAAGCGCCGGCGGCCTGCTCGATGCGTGGTTCGAGTCGGCGCCGCTGAAAGCCGCATTCGGTTTCGACGCCATCGTCGGCAATTTTGCCAGCCCGTACGCGCCGGGCACGGCCTATGTGCTGTTGCATCACGTGTTCGGCGAAGTGAACGGCAAGCGCGGCGTCTGGGGCCACGCGGTGGGCGGCATGGGGGCCATCACCCAGGCGATGGCGGCCGAGGCCCGCGCGCGCGGCGTGCACATCGACACCGATGCCGAAGTGGTCAATGTCTGCGTCGATGCCCGCGGTGCGCAGGGCGTGCAGCTGAAGGACGGCCGCGTGATCGAGGCGCGTTGCGTGGTCGCCAACGTCAACCCGAAGCTGCTATTCCTGAAGCTGATCGACGCGCCGGCGCTGGATCCCGAATTCCTGCGGCGCATCCGCGGCTGGAAGTGCGGCTCGGCGACATTTCGCATGAACGTGGCGTTGCGCGAACTGCCCGACTTCAGTTGCCTGCCGGGAACGACTGCCGCTGTGCACCATCAGTCGGGCATCATCATGGCGCCGTCACTGGCCTACATGGAACAGGCATATTTCGATGCGCGCACCTATGGCTGTTCGCGCGCGCCAGTGGTGGAAATGCTGATCCCGTCGACGGTTGACGACACGCTGGCACCGCCGGGACAACATGTGGCGAGCCTGTTCTGCCAGCATTTCAATCCGGAGCTGCCGGGGGGGTTGACTTGGGATGGGATCCGCGAGGACGCGGCTGACCTGGTAATCGATACCGTGACGCGGCATGCACCGAATTTCCGGGATGCAGTGATTGCCCGCAAAATCCTCTCGCCGCTGGACCTTGAGCGCGACTTCGGGCTGGTTGGCGGTGATATTTTCCATGGCGCGCTGACACTGGATCAGCTGTGGAGCGCACGCCCGGTGCTCGGTTATGCGGATTACCGTGCGCCGGTGGGCCGGCTTTATCTGTGCGGCGCCGGCACCCATCCGGGCGGCGGCGTCACCGGCTTGCCGGGGCGCAATGCGGCGCGCGAAATCATCAGTGATTTCAGGCGCCGCAAGCTGCAGGAGCGGCGGACCTGATGCGACGCCTGCTACCGGCGTTGCTGCTGGCGGCATGGCTGGCCGGCTGCGGTGATACCGTCCCGCCGGTGACCAGGCTGGGCGTGACCGACGTCGTGCTGGCCTTCGGGGACAGCCTGACTTATGGCACTGGTGCCAGAGCGGAGGAGAGTTATCCGGTGGTGCTGGAGCAGCTGATTGGCCGCACCGTGGTGCGCGCCGGCGTGCCTGGCGAGACGACCGCGGGCGGGCTGGCGCGGCTGCCCGGGGTGCTTGATGAACACCGGCCACGGCTGGTGATCGTCTGCCTTGGCGGCAACGACATGCTGCGCAAAAGCGTGCCGGCTGGCATCGAAGCGAATCTGCGCGAAATCCTGCGTACGATCAAGGCGCGCGGCATCAATGCCATGCTCATCGGCGTCCCGGCGCCGGGCTTGATTACCAGTGCCCCGCAGTTCTACGGCAAACTAGCGCAGGAATTCCGCATTCCGTACGACGGCAGCATTGTCACCAGCGTGCTCTACGAGGCGGAACTGAAATCCGATCCCATCCATCCCAATGCCGACGGTTACCGGCGCATGGCGGAAGCGATCGCGAAATTGCTGCGCGACGCCGGGGCGGTTTGAGGTGACCGCCCGCAAACATTCGGCCACGCGGCTGACTTTCACCATGTGCGCCGCCGAGGCGCTGTCGATGACCGGTTTTGCCGCGTACACCACGCTGCTGCCGCAGTTGCAGCGCGAGTGGGGCTTATCGAACTCCGAAGCCGGTGCGATCAGCGGATTCCTGTTCGCCGGTTACATGGTGTCGGTGCCGGTGTTGACCAGCCTGACGGATCGTGTCGACTCGCGCCGCATCTATCTCGCGGCCTGCGTCATCGGCAGCATCGGCGCCGCAGTGTTTGCGCTGTTCGGACAGGGCTTCTGGAGCGCGGCGCTCGCCCAGTTCCTGATCGGCGCCGCACTCGGTGGCACCTACATGCCCGGCTTGAAAGCGCTGACCGATCATCTCGAAGGCCCCGCGCAGTCGCGCGCGACGGCGTTTTACACCGCCAGCTTCGGCATCGGCTCGACGATTTCGATACTGGTCGCGGGCAAACTGGGTGCCACGCTGGGCTGGCCATGGGCGTTCTGGTTCGGCGCGGTCGGTCCCGTGCTCGCAGGGCTGGTCGTCACGTTTGCAGTGCCCATGGGCCGCATGCGTCCGCGCGAACAGCACACCACGGCGCTGCTCGATTTTCGCCCCGTGCTGCGCAACCGCAAGACGCTGCCGTACATCATCGGCTACGCCGCGCACAACTACGAACTGTTCGGCCAGCGCACGTGGATGGTCGCGTTCCTGGTGTTCTGCGCGGCGCTGCAGCCGGAGCACGCGCCGATGGCGATCAGCGCGGCGACGCTGGCGGCGATGATCAATGTGTTGGGTCCGGTGTTCAGCATTTCCGGCAATGAACTGGCCATCCGTTTCGGCCGCCAGCGCATCATTTTCCTGTTCATGACGCTGTCCGGGGTGATTGCCTGCCTGATCGGTTACACGGCGGCCTGGCCCTGGTACATCGTGGTGCTGATGATGATGGTGCATTACGGCGCGATGCTCGGCGACTCCGCCGCGCTGACCTCGGGCGCGGTGGCCAGCACGCCGCCGGAAATGCGCGGCGCGATGATGGCGGTGTATTCCTTCCTCGGCTTCAGCACGGCGTTTCTCGCGCCGCTGGTGTTCGGCATGACGCTGGATCTGGCGGGCGGTAACCAGAGTATTGCTGCGTGGGGACTGGCCTTCGCCAGCATCGGCATTTTCGGCGTGTTCGCGCCGGTGGCACGGTGGTGGTATTTGCGGCGTGCTTAAAATATCAACAAAAACAATTGGTTGTAATAATTAGCCGAAGCCTCGCCAGATCCCTGCATTTCTAATGAAATACTATCTTTCGATAACGGAAGCAATGAAGTGCGGGTTAATCCCGCACATAATTTGAAACTTCACTCCCGTATTCTTTCGGGTCTCAAGAAGCGGGGGGTATCGTTTTGTGTTTCTACGAGAATAAGAACTCACAATTTCTTTATAAGTGAGTCCAGCGCGGCTTACTAAGGCTCGGAGCAGTTGCTCCATTTCTCTTTCTGATATGCATCCTAGCAATACCTCGTCTTCATAGATGCACTTGGTTCCATCGTAACCAACAATCCGCCAGTATTTCCTTTGGTGCGGCATAACTTTCTATATTCAGTTAAGGCCGCTTCCCGGTATAAAACGCCGGCCACCGCTCCAGCACCGCCGGCGCGTCATCCTTGTAGATGTGGCAGGAGTTGATCTGGTACGGTTTTTTGCCGGACGCGGGCTTGGCGGCATTGTGCGCTTCGCGTGCACGCCCCGTTGCCTGGAAGGCGGTGGTGCCCAGCGGGCCCAGCAGTTCGAGGAGGTGGGTGCAGCCTTCGATGCCGCCGACACGCTCGTTGATGGCCTTGCGCCAGCCGGGGCCGATGGTTAGGCCGACCAGGCGCTTGAAGTTCACCGCGATGCTGCCGCAGAGCTCGTACGGTCCGCTGTCGGTGATGGCTTCGACGTCGTGGATTTTCAGGTCGAGGTCGATGGTCAGGCGCAGCCACATGTGGTGCACCGGGTCGCCGGGCTTGCGTTCGCGGCCGCCGTCGCGCCGCGAGTGGGTGTAGGTCTTGGTGTCGACCAGGTGGCCTTCGATATCCCACAGGCCGTCCTCGCGCTCATACCCTTTGCATTCGACGGCGCGGGTGTGTTTCAGCGTGCGGGGGGCGGGGGCAGGCAACGGCATGACGCGGACTCCGGTTATCAGGGGTTGGTTTGCGTGGCGGCGCGACGGTTGGCCACGGCGGCCAGTATTTCGCGTTTGCGCACGGGCGAGTAGGTCGCCCAATAGGTGATTTCGTCCAGTGTACGATGACAGCCGATGCACAGGCCCTGCTCGTAATCCATCAGGCAGACATGCACGCAAGGCGAATCGCCATCCTGCAACTGCTCGGCCTGCGCTATCACGCGGCCTTGGCGCGGATCGCCCGCGCGACGCGCGACAGCGTCGCGCGGCCGAGCACGCCGCAGATGTATTCGCCGGCGGCGATCAGCTTCGTCATGTCGACACCGGTTTCGATGCCGAGGCCGTCGAGCAGGTAAAGCACGTCTTCGGTGGCGACGTTGCCGGTGGCGCCTTTGGCATAAGGGCAGCCGCCGAGTCCCGCCACCGAGCTGTCGAAGGTGGCGACGCCGCATTCCAGCGCCGCATAGATGTTGGTCAGCGCCTGGCCATAGGTGTCGTGGAAGTGCCCGGCGATGCGCTCGATCGGAATGTGCTTCGCCACGGCTTCAATGATGGTGCGGGTCTTGCCGGCAGTGCCGGTGCCGATGGTGTCGCAGACGGTGATTTCATAGCAGCCCATCGCATCCAGCCCTTGGGCCACGTGCACCACCGCGGCGGGATCGACTTCGCCTTCGTAGGGGCAGCCAAGGCAGACCGAGATGTCGCCGCGCACCCGGATGCCCTTGGCGATCGCCGCCTGCGCGACTTCCTCGAAGCGCGCAAGGCCTTCGTCTATCGTGCAATTGGTGTTGCGTTTGGAAAAACTTTCAGTGGCGGCGCCGAACACGACAACTTCTTCCGCGCCGGCGGCGATCGCGGCGTCGAGGCCCTTCATGTTCGGCACCAGCACCGGATAGGTCACGCCGGGCTTGCGGCGGATGCCGGCCATGACCTCAGCGTTGTCAGCCATCTGCGGCACCCATTTCGGCGACACGAAGGCGGTGGCTTCGATGATCGACACGCCGGCATTCTGCAGCCGGTGGATCAGTTCGATCTTCGCCGCGGCAGAAACCGGCGTGGATTCGTTCTGCAGGCCGTCGCGCGGTCCGACTTCGACGATGCGTACTGTTGTTGGCAGTGCCATGGCAATGATCTCCTGCGGGCGGTGCGGGTCTAGCGTTTCTTTTTGGCTTTGGCCGCAGTGCGTTTGGCCTTGGGCGGCTCGGTCCACGACGGCTTGCGTTTCTCAAGGAACGCGGTCAGTCCTTCCTGTGCTTCCGCCGTGGCGCGGATTTCGGCGATGCCCTCTGCGGTCTGTTTGACGATGTCCGGGCCGATCGGGCTGTGTGCACTGCGCGGAATCATCTGCTTGACTGCGTGCATCGCTTTAGGTCCGCTGGAATAGAGCTGGCCGAGCATTTCGCCGACGCGGGTTGCCAGTTCCTGCTCTTCCACAAGATCATGCACCAGGCCGATGCGCCAGGCTTCGGCGCAGTCGAATTCCTCGCCGGACAGCATGTAGCGGCGGGCGTGGCGCTCGCCCATGGCGGCGATCACGTACGGGCTGATCATCGACGGAATGATGCCGATTTTCACTTCGGAAAGGCGGAAGGTCGCGGTGCGCGTGGCAATTGCGATGTCGCAGGCGGCGACGATGCCGCAGCCGCCGCCTCGCACCGCGCCGTGCACCGCGGCGACAGTGGGTTTGTTCAGCGAGTACAGCGCATGGAACATGCGCGCCGATTCGCCGGCGTTGCGCTGGTTCTCCGCTTTGGTGAATTTCGCGCTCTTGCGCATGTGGCCGATGTCGGCGCCGGCGCAGAAACTTTTGCCCGCCCCGGAGATGACCACGGCGCGGACCGCGTCATCTTTTGAAATTTCCTGCAGCACGTCGGTCAGTTCCCGCACCATTTGCGGATCGAAGGCGTTGTGCACCTCAGGCCTGTTGAAAGTGACCGTGACGTTGCCGTATGTGTCCATCTGGGTCAGCACCCGTGCACTGGCGGTGGATATGTTCATGTTTTTCCTCGAAGCGTGATCGGGGGTGTGGTTTGGCGGCATGCGGAGGACGCAGCGCACCGACATTTTGAAGGCGGCTGCATCAGTCCGGCAGATTATACGCAAGGCCGTTGTCAGCGGCGCCGCGGTTTCCAGTGTGTGGATGCTCTGGCGCGGCGATTACTGTGGTGTGGTGTTGCGCGCCAGTTCGGCTGTGTACAGTGCGAGCATGCCGGCATCAAAACAGGCGAACACGATGCGTTCCATGCCGTTGTCGGCGGACGCCGCAGTTGCACACTCGCGCACGGCGATGGTGACAGCCTCCGCAGCCGGATAACCATAAACCCCGCAACTGATCGCCGGGAAGGCGATGGAACGCAGGCCATAGGCTGATGCAAGCGAAAAACTTGCGCGATAACAGGAGGCGAGCAGGCGGGCTTCGCCGTGTCCGCCGTCGCGCCACACCGGGCCGACGGTGTGGATCACATGTTTTGCCGGCAGGCGGTAACCGCGGGTGATTCGCGCTTCTCCGGTGAGGCAGCCGTGCAGCGCTCGGCATTCCGCAAGCAGTTGCGGGCCGGCGGCGCGATGAATGGCGCCATCGACCCCGCCGCCGCCGAGCAGGGTGGTATTCGCGGCGTTGACGATCGCGTCCACCGCCAGCGTGACGATGTCGACCTGCAGCGCTTCCACCGTGGTGTGCATCAGGCGGCTGCGTCAGCGGTCAGCCGTTTACCAGGGGCCTTTTGCCAGCCACTGCTCGATCTGGTCGAGGCGGTCTGATCCCCAGAACGGCTCGCCATCGACGACGATATAGGGTGAACCGAACACGCCGCGTTCGATCGCGGCATCGACTTCGGTTTTCAGGCGCTCCTTGACCGCAACATCATTGAGTGCCTGCGCCACGGCATCCTTGTCATGGCCCAGTTTGGCCGCGACATTGACCGTCACTTCCGGATTCGAAATGTCGCGATCCTCGGCAAAATAGGCGCGGTACAAAGCCTGCGCCAGCACTTTGGCCGCAGCCGGATCGCGGTCGTGCAGCCAGTAGTAAGCGCGGCAGGGCGCGGTGGTCGCAATCGGAAATTTCGCCGGAATCCTGAACGGCAGACCGAACCGGCGCGCCGAGCGTTTGAGGTCATGCATCGCGTAGCTGCCTTTCAGCGGGATGGTCGCCAGCGGCTGCTGTCCGGTGATTTTGAAAATGGCCCCGAGCAGGATCGGACGCCACACGGCGGCGCGGTCGTATTTGGCGGCGAGGGCGTCGATTTTCGCTGCCGCGAAATAACCATAAGGCGACGAAAAGTCGAAATAGAACTCTACGGGCTTAAGCATATGGTTCTCCTGATCGACGCGCCCAGTTTAGTTGCCGTGCACGGAATACAGATATAACTATTTGTTTTTATTGATAATTTATTTGTCATTGACGTAAACGTAATATGTGTTGCATGGCTAAGTTGCAGGTGCTTTGGTGATATCGGCATCGGCCAGCAGACGCTGGCATTGATTGGCAAAAAAGTTGATCTCGTTGAGCATGACCTCGACGTCTTCGCGCTGCTGCTCCAGCTGCGCGCGGCGGCGCTCGAGTTTGACTGCGAATTCGGACAACTGCCGCCGTTCATCGTGGGCAAGATCGTACAATTGGAACAGTTCGCGGAGTTCGCTGAGGGAGAATCCCAGGCGCTTGCCGCGCAGCGCGAGTTTGAGGCGCACGCGGTCGCGGTGGCTGTAGATACGGTTGACGCCTTCGCGCGTCGGCGTCACCAGGCCCTGATCCTCGTAATGACGCAAGGTCCGGGTGGTTACGCCGAACTCCTGGGCCAGTTCGCTGATGGTGTAGGCTTTGCTCATTGTGCTATGCAGCAGTCACGATTAAGATCAAACTATATATCATTGCTTTTACGTAAACGTCAATTTATTCGCAGCACCCGAACCAGAAACAAGGCGCTCCCATGACCTCGAAACAAAATCCGCAACCCGAAGCGCTGGCACTGGATGCCGCGGCAATGGCCAAGCTGTATGCCGACATCGCCGAAAAAAGCGGCAACCTGATCGGCAAATTCATGAGCCGTGCCGCAGGCAAGGGCATGCCGGCGATGAACGACGAACTGGGTATCGCCAAAGCCTTTTTCGACGCCTGGGGGCTGGTCATTGCCGACCCGATGCGCGCGGCCGATCTGCAGATGAAGCTGTGGCAGGACTATCTGGCGCTGTGGCAGAGCTCGATGTTAAAGATGATGGGGCAGACCTCGGCTCCGGTCGCGGAACCGCACAAGGCGGATCGCCGTTTTCGCCACGACGACTGGGAAAGCAATTTTCTCTACGACTACGTCAAGCAGTCCTATCTGCTCGCCGCCCGTCATCTGCATCAGTCGATGTGCTGCATTGAGGGCCTGGATGACAAGACCGCGAAAAAAGTCGATTTCTATACCCGCCAGTACATCGACGCACTGTCGCCGTCGAACTTCTTGCTGACCAATCCGGAGGCGATGCGGGAGACCGTCAACTCCGGCGGCCAGAATCTGGTCAAGGGCTTGAACAATCTGCTCGAGGACCTTTCTCGCGGCAATGGCGAGCAACTGAAGGTGCGGATGACCGACAGCGAGGCGTTCAGCCTCGGCGGCAACCTGGCCATGACCCGCGGCAAGGTGGTGTTCCAGAACGACATCATGCAGTTGATTCAGTACGAGCCGCTGACCGACAAGGTGCATGCGACGCCGCTGCTGATCATCCCGCCGTGGATCAACAAGTTCTACATCCTCGACATGCGCGAGAACAACTCGTTCGTGCGCTGGGCTGTCGAGCAGGGCCACACGGTGTTCATGATTTCATGGGTGAATCCCGACGAAAAACTGGCCCACAAGCGTTTCGACGACTATCTCACCGAAGGCTCGCTGGCGGCGCTGGATGTGGTGCGCGACATCACCGGCGAAGCGCAGGCCAATGTCATCGGTTATTGCCTGGGCGGCACGCTGCTCGCCTGCACCATGGCCTGGCTTGCCGCAAAAAAGCAGGAGCGCATCCGCAGCGCGACGTTCTTCGTGACCATGATCGATTTCGAGAAACCGGGCGAGCTCGAAGTGTTCATCGACGAGCAGCAGGTCGGCGCGCTGGAAAAGAAAATGCAGAAGCGCGGTTATCTCGAAGGTTCGGAAATGGCGACCACCTTCAACATGCTGCGCGCGAACGACCTGATCTGGTCGTTTGTCGTCAACAATTACCTGTTGGGCCGCGATCCGTTTCCATTCGACCTGCTGCACTGGAACGGCGATTCGACGCGGATGCCGGCGGCGATGCACAGTTTCTATCTGCGCAATCTGTATCTGAAAAATCTGCTGCGCGAACCGGGCGGCATCACCCTGGCCGGCACGGCGATCGACATTACCCATTCCAAGACCCCGGCCTATTTCATTTCCACGGTCGAAGACCATATCGCGCCTTGGCAATCGACTTACGCCGGTGCGCGCCTGCTCAAGGGCCCGGTGCGTTTCGTGCTCGGCGGATCCGGACATATTGCCGGCATCATCAATCCGCCGGCGGCCGGCAAGTACGGTTACTGGACCCATGACAAGCTCGCCGCCGAGCCCGAAGACTGGCTGGCCCACGCCAAGCAGCATGAAGGATCGTGGTGGACGGACTGGGCGCAATGGGTCGGCGGACATGCCGGCGCCAAAATTGCCCCGCGCGTTCCCGGCAAGGGCAAATACAAAGCGCTGGAGGATGCGCCGGGTTCCTATGTGAAACTGCGTATCGGATAATCCGGTTTTTGCGGACTGGCGAAACCAAGCGATGAATTTCAAGAACCTGCTGCTGGAACAGCCCGAACCGGGCCTTTACCTGCTGACCATCAACCGGCCCCGGGCGCTGAATGCCCTGAACGCGGCGACTCTGGCTGAGCTGATGCAGGCCATCGCCTGCGTCTCTGCCGATGCCGGCGCCCGCGCGCTGTTGGTCACCGGCAGCGGCGACAAGGCTTTTGTCGCTGGTGCAGATATCGCGGAGATGCAGGGACTCAGCGCTGTGCAGGCGCAGGCGTTTTCGGTGGCGGGCATGAATGTCATGCACGGCCTGGAGGCGCTATCCGTGCCGGTGATTGCGCTTGTTAACGGCTATGCGCTGGGCGGTGGTTGTGAACTGGCGATGGCCTGCGACTGGATCATCGCTTCCGACCGTGCAGTGTTCGGGCAGCCCGAAGTCAACCTGGGCATACCGCCGGGGTTTGGCGGCACGCAGCGACTGACCCGGCTGGTCGGTCGCGCCCGGGCGCTGGAACTGGTCACCACCGCCCGCCAGGTCAGGGCCGAGGAAGCGCTGGCGATCGGCCTGGTTACGCGTGTGGTACCCGCCGCTGAACTGCGCGAGGCGGGCCTGGCTGTTGCGCGCAGCATCGCGGCCAAGGCGCCTGTCGCCGTACGTCTTGCCAAGCAGGCCGTGCAGCGGGGACAGGATCTCGATCTTGCCTCCGCCTGCACACATGAAACCAGCCTGTTTGCGCTGACCTTTGCGACAGCAGACCAGAAGGAAGGCATGCGCGCGTTTGTCGAAAAACGCGCCGCCCGGTTCCTCGGCGAATAGCATCGCAGCACCGGGCGGTAATGCTGCGGTGCATCAGCAGGTACGCCGGTGTTTTTCAGGGCAGACGTTATAATTAGTCACCCCATCGCCACACTGAAATCGGGCACCATAAGCGCCCGATTGTGTTGAGAAAAACCGCCCCAAAAGGTATCGTCCATGGACATGAATGACCTCCAGCGTGATCTGGATCCCGAGGAGACGCGCGAGTGGCTGGAAGCACTGCAATCCGTACTGGAGCGGGAGGGGCCTGATCGTGCAAATTTCCTGCTCGGGCGCCTGGTCAACGAAGCGCGTCGCGCCGGCGCTTACATTCCGTACAACGCGAATACTGCCTACCTGAATACCATTCCGCCGGAGCGTGAAGAGCGTTCACCCGGCGACGCCGTGCTCGAAGACAAGATCCGTGCCCTGGTGCGCTGGAATGCCATGGCCACCGTCATCCGCGCCAACAAGGAATCGTCCGAACTGGGTGGACATATCGCCAGTTTTGCATCGGCAGCAACGCTCTACGACATCGGCTTTAATCATTTTTTTCGCGCCGCCAACGACAAGTTTCTCGGTGACCTGGTTTACATCCAGGGCCACTCGGCGCCCGGCGTCTACGCCCGCGCGTTCCTGGAGGGGCGCATCACCGAAGAACAGCTCAGCAATTTCCGCCAGGAAGTCGATGGCAAGGGATTGTCCTCCTATCCCCATCCGTGGCTGATGCCGGATTTCTGGCAGTTCCCCACGGTGTCGATGGGCCTGGGGCCGCTGATGGCGATTTATCAGGCGCGCTTCATGCGCTACCTGAAGGACCGCGGCATGATCGAGACGCAGGGCCGCAAGGTTTGGGCGTTCATGGGCGACGGCGAAATGGACGAGCCGGAATCCAAGGGCGCAATCTCGCTCGCCGGCCGTGAAAAACTCGACAACCTGGTGTTTGTCATCAACTGCAACCTGCAGCGCCTCGACGGTCCGGTGCGCGGCAACGGCAAGATCATCCAGGAACTGGAGTCGGATTTCCGCGGCTCGAGCTGGAACGTGATCAAGGTGATCTGGGGCTCGTACTGGGACCCGCTGTTGCTGAAGGACAAGACCGGAATCCTGCTGAAACGCATGGAAGAATGCGTCGACGGCGAATACCAGAGCTTCAAGTCGCAGGACGGCGCGTTCGTGCGCAAGCATTTTTTCGGTAAATATCCGGAGCTCGCCGACATGGTGTCCAACATGTCGGATGACGACATCTGGCGGCTCAACCGAGGCGGCCACGATCCGCACAAGATTTTTGCGGCCTACGCGGCGGCAGTGAAACACACCGGGCAGCCGACGGTGATCCTGGCGAAGACCGTCAAAGGCTACGGCATGGGTGAGGCAGGCGAGGGCCAGAACATCACCCATCAGCAGAAAAAAATGGGCACGGCTTCGATCCGCGCCTTCCGCGACCGGTTCAGCGTGCCGATACCGGACGACCAGCTGGAGGAAGTGCCGTTTTATCGGCCGCCTGAGGATTCGCCGGAAATGCAGTATCTGCGCGATCGCATCACCGCCATGGGCGGCTCGCTGCCGGCGCGCAAACGCACGGTGGAGCCGCTGGAAGTGCCGGCCCTGTCGGCGTTCGAGGCGCAGTTGAAAAGCAGCGAGGATCGCGAGTTCTCGACGACCATGGCATTCGTGCGCATGCTCAACACCATCATCCGCGACAAAAAAATCGGCAAACGCGTGGTGCCCATCGTCCCCGACGAATCACGCACCTTCGGCATGGAAGGCATGTTCCGCCAGCTCGGCATTTATTCGCACGTCGGCCAGCTCTATACGCCGCAGGATGCGGACCAGCTGATGTTCTACAAGGAAGACAAGGGCGGGCAGATTCTGCAGGAGGGCATCAACGAGCCCGGCGCCATGTCGTCGTGGATCGCCGCGGCGACTTCGTATGCCAACAATGCGCAGATGATGATCCCGTTCTACATCTTCTATTCGATGTTCGGTTTCCAGCGGATTGGCGACCTGGCCTGGGCGGCCGGCGATCTGCGCGCCCGCGGCTTCCTGCTCGGTGGCACCGCCGGCCGCACGACACTCAACGGCGAGGGATTGCAGCATGAGGATGGCCACAGCCACATCCTGGCCTCGACGATTCCGAACTGCGTTTCGTACGATCCGACGTTCGCCTACGAACTTGCGGTGATCATCCAGGACGGCATGCGCCGGATGTACCAGGAACAGGAAGACGTGTTTTACTACATCACGGTGATGAACGAGAACTACACCCACCCGGCAATGCCCGAGGGTGTGGAGAAGGGCATTCTCAAGGGCATGTATCTGTTCGCCGAGGGCAAGGCCAAGAAGAGCCAACTCAAGGTGCAGCTGCTGGGCAGCGGCACCATTTTGCGCGAAGTCATCGCCGGTGCAGCCCTGCTGGAGAAGGATTTCGGCATTGCCGCCGATATCTGGAGCGTTACCAGCTTCAATGAGCTGCGGCGTGACGGACTGGATGCGCAGCGCTGGAACATGCTGCATCCGGACCAGGAGCCGCGGCAGAGCTATATCGAGCAGTGCCTGAAGGACCGCGCTGGTCCGGTGGTTGCTGCGACCGATTACATGAAAATCTATGCCGACCAGGTGCGTGCCTTCCTGCCCACCCACAATTTCATCGCGCTCGGCACCGACGGGTTCGGCCGTTCCGACACCCGGCGCAAGCTGCGCCAGTTCTTCGAGGTCGACCGCCACTATGTTGCGGTTGCCGCGATGAAGGCGCTGGCCGACCAGGAACTGCTGCCACGGAAGACGGTGGCTGAAGCGGTGAAGAAATACGGCATCAATCCTGACAAACCGAATCCGCTAACGGTCTAGGCGACCCATCCACATGGCAAAAGCAATCGAAGTCAAAGTCCCGGACATCGGCGAATTCAAGAACATCCCGGTAATTGAAGTCCTGGTCAAACCTGGCGATACGGTGAAAGCGGAGGATCCGCTGGTCACCCTCGAATCGGACAAGGCCACCATGGATGTGCCGTCCCCGGCGGCGGGCGTGGTCAAGGAGATCAGGCTCAAGGTCGGCGACAAGGTTTCGGAAGGCGTTCTGGTCCTGATGCTGGAGGCCGGCGGCGAAGCGCCGGTTGCAATACCCAAGGCTGCGGCAGCAGCGCCAGCTCCGGCGCCCCAGCCGTCTGTTGCCCGGTCCGCGCCGGCCCCTGTGCCCGCGCCTGTGTCCTCTGGCGCGGTTGATGAAACCGGTTTCGGCAAGGCCCATGCGAGCCCCTCGGTGCGCCGCTTTGCGCGTGAGCTCGGCGTCGATCTCGGACGTGTCAAAGGTACCGGGCCCAAGGAACGCATCATCGTGGAAGACGTGCAGGCTTACGTCAAGAGCGAATTGGCGCGTCCGCGCGGCGAAGGTGCAGGCGGTGGCCTGGGTCTCAATCTGCCGCCCATGCAGCCAGTGGACTTCGCTAAGTTCGGCCCGGTTACTGCCCAGCCGTTGTCGCGTATCAAGAAGCTCTCGGGTGGTTTCCTGCACCGCAACTGGGTGAGCATTCCGCACATCACGCAGCAGGAAGAGGCGGACATTACCGAACTGGAGGCGTTTCGCAAGACGCAGGCCGACGAAGCCAAGAAGAACGGCATCAAGTTCACGATGCTCGGCTTCCTGATGAAGGCCGCCGTCGTCGCGCTGAAGCAGTTCCCGGAGTTCAACGCGTCGTTGGCGGCTGACGGCGAGAGCCTGATCCTGAAGAATTATTATCACATCGGTGTCGCGGTCGATACCCCCAACGGACTGGTGGTGCCGGTGATTCGCGACGTCGACAAGAAAGGCCTGCTCGAAATCGCCCGGGAGCTCGGCGACGTCAGCGCGCGCATGCGCACCGGCAAGATCGCGCCGGCCGACCTGCAGGGCGGCTGCTTCTCGATTTCCAGCCTCGGCGGCATCGGCGGCACCTTTTTCACGCCGATCATCAATGCGCCGGAAGTGGCGATACTCGGCGTCGGCAAGGCGGTGATGAAACCGGTGTGGAACGGCAAGGAGTTCTCGCCACGGCTGATGCTGCCGTTGTCGCTGTCTTATGATCATCGCGTGATCGACGGCGCGCTGGGCGCGCGTTTCAGCGCATTCCTGGCAACCGTGCTGTCCGACATCCGCCGGCTCGTACTCTAGTGCGGCGTGCCGAAAATTGAGCGCAACGTGAATTTACGCCACCCGCGCGCGGTACCGGTCGACGGTTTCTTGCGCTTCGTACGCCGTCCTCTGCGCTGAATGTCTGCTCCGGTCGGCATCCTCGGCGGCACCTTCGATCCCATCCATTTCGGGCATTTGCGGCTGGCGCAGGAAGTGGCCGATGAACTGCGCCTGAGTGTGGTGCGCTTTGTGCCCAGCGGCACGCCGCCCCACCGTGCGGAGCCCGGGGCCAGTGCTGTACACCGGCTGGCCATGGTACGGCTGGCCGTCGCCGGCAACCCGCTGTTCATGGTCGATGAGCGCGAGGCCGGCAAAACCGGCCCGGGTTACACGGTCGACACGCTTACAGCGCTGCGTGCGGAAGTCGGCCCGGCGCAGCCGCTGGTGCTGCTGCTCGGCGCCGATGCATTCCTCGACCTTGCAACGTGGAGCCGCTGGCATCAGCTGTTTGAACTGGCGCACATCGCAGTCGCCTACCGGCCGGGATTTCCGGTCGACACCTGGCAGTCGCGAATGCCCCAACCGCTGGCTGCCGAATACAACACGCGGTTGATGCGTCAGCCGTTTGCGGTGCATGTGGCACCGGCGGGAGGCATCGTCGTCGTGTCGATTGCCGCCCTGGATATTTCGGCGACGCTGATTCGCGAGACGACGCGTAGCGGGGGCAATGCACGTTATTTGTTGCCGGACAGCATTTATCAATATATTCAAGAGCATGGCTTATATACTGGAAATTGATGGGACCCGAAAAACTCGCCAAAATTGCGATCGCCGCGCTGGAAGACATCAAAGCCCGCGATATCGTCGTATTCAATGTCAAAAAAATGACAGCTTTGTTCGACAAGGTGATCATCGCCAGCGGTGACTCCAACCGGCAGGTGCGCGCGCTGGCCAACAACGTTTGCGAGGAAGTGAAGAAAAGCGGCGGCCGGGTGTACAGCACCGAAGGCGAACAGACCGGGGAATGGGTGCTGGTGGATCTTGGCGCCGTGATCGTGCATGTGATGCAACCTGCGATTCGGCAGTACTACAACCTTGAAGAAATCTGGGGTACGCCGCAGCGTCCCGCGGCACGTAAAACCGTTGTGCGCAGAACCGTTGCTGCAAAAAAAACCCAGCGCCGCTCTGCCAGGTGAAGCTGTCCGTGCTCGCCGTCGGCCATCGCATGCCGGGCTGGGTAACGGCCGGTTTCACGGAGTATGCGCAGCGCATGCCGCGCGAAATGTCCCTGCACTTGAAGGAGGTCAAGCCGGCACAGCGCAGCGGTGGTGCCGGGTCCGGCGACGTGGTGCGCTGGCTGCAAACCGAAGCGGAACGCATCGATGCGGCGACGCCGGCGGGGGCACAGCGCATCGTGCTCGACGAGCACGGCCAGGGCTTCCCGACGCGCACCCTGGCGATGCGTCTCGAACGCTGGCGCAGCGACGGGCACGACCTCGCCTTCATTATCGGCGGCGCGGACGGCCTGGCGCCGGAGTTGAAGACCCGTGCCGATCTGTTGTGGTCGCTGTCGCCACTGACTCTGCCGCACGGCCTGGTCCGGGTAGTGCTCGCCGAACAGCTTTATCGCGCGGCTTCCATGCTGTCCAACCATCCCTATCACAGGGAATGAAGTGCCACCGGGTCGCCGGATACTTGGGCGTAATCGACAACCCCTTCATATCCGTTTTCATGCGGGATCGCCAATAATCCATGTCTGACAAATCCATTTATCTCGCTTCGCGCAGTCCCCGCCGCCGCGAACTGCTGCGCCAGATCGGCATAGCGTTCGAGGTCATCCAACTGCGTGCGGCCCCCCAGCGTCACATAGACGTCGACGAGACGCCGCGTGTCGCCGAAGGTCCGGATCAATACGTGGTGCGCCTTGCGCAGGAAAAAGCACTGAGCGCCGCCGGCATGGTCCAGGCGCGACGGCTGGCGACACGGCCGGCACTTGCCGCGGACACCACGGTGGTCTGCGACGATGAGATTCTGGGCAAGCCTGCTGATGCGGCCGACGCGGCGCGCATGCTCGGCCGGCTGGCCGGGCGTGCGCATCGCGTGCTCACCGCAGTGGCCGTCGCACGGGGCGACGCCGTGGACGTCCGTTTTTCGGAGTCGCTGGTCTGGTTTCGTGCGCTGGCTGCAGACGAAATCCGTCGCTATGTGGCCACCGGCGAGCCTACCGACAAGGCCGGTGCTTATGCCGTGCAGGGCCGTGCAGCGGCCTTCATCACGCGGATCGAAGGCAGCTATTCCGGCATCATGGGATTACCTCTTGCAGAGACGGCGGACCTGCTGCGCAGCCACGGTATTGTGGTGCCATGAGTGAAGACATACTGATCAACGTCACTCCGCAGGAAACCCGGGTTGCCGTGATCGAGCACGGCGTCACGCAGGAACTGCACATCGAGCGCGCTTCATCGCGCGGCTTCGTCGGCAATATCTACATGGGCCGTGTGGTGCGCGTGCTGCCCGGCATGCAATCGGCTTTCGTCGACATCGGCGGCGAGCGTGCGGCTTTCCTCCATGTCGCCGACATCTGGGGCAACCGCGTCGATGGCGATCCCGGTACGCCGATCGAAAAACTGCTCAACGAGGGGCAGAACCTGATGGTGCAGGTAATCAAGGATCCGCTCGGCACCAAGGGCGCGCGGCTGTCGACACAGATCAGCATTGCCGGGCGCCTACTGGTCTACCTGCCGCAGGAATCGCACATTGGTATCTCGCAGCGCATCGAAGACGAGGAGGAACGCGTGCACCTGCGGGAAAAACTGCAGCAGCTGCTGCCCGCTGACGAGAAAGGCGGATTCATTATCCGTACCATGGCGGAAGCGGCGACTGACCATGAACTCGCCTCGGACGTCGAATACCTGCGCAAGCTCTGGCACGATATCCAGGATCAGGCGCGTACTGCCTCGCCCCTGGCATTGCTCTACCAGGACCTCAATCTGGGCCTGCGCGTACTGCGTGACTTTGCGCATCCGGACACCGGGCGGATTTATGTCGATTCGCGCGAAACCCATCAGGCGATGTGCCAGTTCGCGGGCCAGTTCACGCCGAACGTGCTGGCCCGCCTGAACCATTACCAGGGC
>Ga0105107_10000263_pt1 | contig 31788 bp, 37 predicted proteins | sample PPLLaktember2015_6_FD_79335 | JGI IMG/M metagenome (GOLD analysis project Ga0105107, IMG submission 79335) | Freshwater sediment microbial communities from Prairie Pothole Lake near Jamestown, North Dakota, USA - PPLs Lake P8 Core (1) Depth... | ecosystem: Environmental > Aquatic > Freshwater >...
CCTGTCTACATAAAAGAAGAAACTTCGGAGGGGAAGGGGTTGGATCCATCAGATTTAACATTAGATCAATTTCTGGCTTATGTAGAGGCTTTATGACCGAGTCGGTTGAAAATCGTATAGTTCTTTCTGGCTATATACATATAGATAAGATAAGTGAAACAGAGAATGACTCCTGGATGTATAAAGGTAGATTGTTTTTTAATTCTAATTTGGTTGGAAATAATTTTAATCTTACAGCCTGGGGAGAGGTTGCTTTGCTTTTAAGTGAAGTTATGGATAGAACTAATATCACCGTAGTGGGACATATTTCTGTGAGTGAATACACAAGTAAATGTTTATCTTGTGGTAATAGTATAAAACGTAATTGGGTAGATGTTACCGTAGCATCATTTCGAATTTTAAAATAAATGGGAGGTTGTATGACTGAGACAGAGACTGTAGAGTTGGAAGATAAGACCGGCACACCAGGATTGGTATTTCTTCCAGCGAGGGATTATAAATTCAAAGTAGATAAACAAACACATGTAATAAAACTTCCAATAGAAGGTGATTTTAGGTATTTAGCGGATAAAACTTTATTTCCTGGGGAGGGGAAATATAAACTTGCTAAAGAAGTAGATGGTAAGATGGTCGTTAGCTTGTCAATTCTTATAAAAGCTTTATTCGCAGATTCAAAATATCCAGATCTTGCGGACAATGAATGTTTTGTTCCATTAGCCATGGTTATATCGGATTCTGATGTTACGATAGCTGGAAAGGTAATTGAATTTAAAGTGGAGAAGTAAGTGCCATGGATCCATATAGAATACTTGGATTAGATGCCGGGGCGTCAAAAGAAGACATTAAAAAAGCCTACAGGACTCTTGCTAAAAAATATCATCCAGATATGAACGGAGGAGACGATGCCAAGTTCAAAGAGGTAAACGAGGCATATTCTCAGCTTACTTCCGAACCAGAAGCTGCTTCTGATCCATTTAGCTTTTTTAAGAATTTTGAGTCTATGTTTGGTATGCGTTTTGGCAGTAACCCTTTTAGGGAGACTTTTTCAAGAAGGGGAGCGGATTTAAAGTATGTGATGAGTACTTCTTTTTATGATTTGGTAGCCGGAGCCAGTAAAGAAATTGAGGTTTCTTTTAATGATATATGCTCTTCTTGTTCAGGTAACGGTGCAACCTCCTTTATTGTATGTCCATCATGTAAGGGTAGTGGGTTTTTAAGACAGCAAGTTACCCCAGCTCAATTCTCTGCTATTTCTTGTCCTAGTTGTGGAGGAAAGGGGAAGCGTCCTAGCGCAGTATGTAATTCTTGTAAGGGGACTGGGAGTACATTAACAACCAAAAGGATAACAGTTAACATTCCGGCAGGTACTGACCCAGCAGCGAGTCTTTGTTTGAGAGGAGAGGGGGGTAAGGGAACTAATGGTGGACCGGCTGGAGATCTTGTTATTATAATTAAGACAATGGTTCCTGATAAAAACAGGCTATCTGTTGAAGATCTTGAAGTTTTAAAGAAGTGTTGTAATGGTTAGGGTTTTAAGTTTTGATATTTCAACAGCTGGAACTGGTTGGAGTTTTTATGATGGAGTTTCTACTTTTCAGATGGGAGTAATAGTTCTAGACAAAGCTAACTCCTTGAGTGAAAAGTTTTTAACTCTTTACAATGCTTCTAATACTTTGATAGACGAATTATGTCCTGAAGTTGTAGTGGTAGAGGGGGTATTTGCTTTTAGAAATATAAAAACAACTAAGATTTTATCAGAGGCTGGGGGTATGGTTAAACTAAACTGTTATTCTAGGAAAATACCTGTAGCCACAATTGAAAACACAACAGTTAAAGCCTATTTTAAAACTAGAAAGAAAGAAGATTTATTTAAAACTATGATGGAGGTTACAAAACTTGATGTGTTTCGGTTGGATTTTAGCAAGTATAATGATATGGTAGATAGTTTTGCTTTACTTTTGTACTATCTTGAGGTAATAGCAAAACAGATTATCTTAAAACAAGATGGTACTATAAATTTTTTGGGGTTACACAATGTCGATTAAATTAAGTGCAACACGCATCTCCACCTTTCTACAATGTAAACGTAGATATTTATATTCCTATGTAAAACAGGAAGCTAAAATAGCTAACCCTGCTTTTAGACTTGGGAGGGCTGTACACGAGGCTTTGGAGTTTGCAGGAAACATTTGGGTTGCAGAGGATTTGACTGCGTTTAATGCCTCTCAGGTGGAGGCTATAGTTAAGAAGTATAATGAGGTGGCAGTTAGAGAGGGTATTTATGATTCTATAGATTATGTAAATGGAGTAGAAATAGTAAAAAATAAGTTGCTAAACTTTGAAGAAAATGGTAAAATACTTGCTTTAGAAATTAAGTTTGGTTTCAAAGATACCCCAACCATAATTACTTCCGAAGGCGTTGAGCTTATTGGAGCAATTGATAAGCTGGTACAAGTTAATGAAGATACATTGTTGGTGGTGGACTATAAAACTTCTAAAACTGTTCCTGATACAGATAAACTAAGGACAGATATTCAATTGTCCATGTATCATTATGCCGTTAATAAATTGTTTCCAGAGTATAAAAGAGTTATTCTTGCACTGGATATGCTAAGAGTAGGGGAACTTGTCTATACCTATAGGACAGAGGAGGAATTAAAGCTCCTGGACGGGTTTTTAAATGAGGTCTATAGACAGATACTATCCTTTGATGAAAACAAAGCTACGGGGCAATTAAACCCCCTGTGTAGTTGGTGTGATTTTAGAGGCATTTGTCCGGAGTGTAAAGAGGCTGTTTCTTCTATAGATAAAGATTTTCTCCCCCCAGAAGAGATGACCTCAGAAGATCTTCATTTAGAATGGGACACAGTAAAATCAAAGTTAAAACTATTAGAGACCAGAAAAAATGAACTATCAACCTTTCTGATGACGAGTCTTGATGAAGTTGTGGAAGATATTGCAAACAATACACATAAGTTTATAACAGTCCAAAGAAAAAGGAAATCCTTTAATCCAAAGGTGTTGTCCGATTTAATACCTAAGGATGCATTTCTGGATATGATCTCTATGTCAGCGAAGAAGGTTGTTGATTTTGCAAATAAAAACCCAAAATTAAAAGATAAGATTTTAGCAACAAGTGAGACTTGTTTTACAAGTCCCTATATAGACACAAAGAAGCTCGATATTAAGAAACCAAGTAAGAGTTCCGCAAAGAAAGATAAATTTAAAGAAAAAATTGAGGTTTGAGATGAATAGAGAATTGCGTAGAAAATTGGGAAAAGGAGGATATACTCCTCATATAAAAGCTGAGCAACAAAAAGTCAAGATCTTGGCGTATATGGATAGTCCTACTGTAGCAACTGGGTTTGGTACTGTTAGTAGGAACGTTCTGAGTATGTTGCATGCGACTGGACTTTATGATATCACTGTTTTTGGTATAAATCATTGGGGAGATCCTCATAATTTTCCGTTTGGAATTTTCCCGGCTGGAATAAATGGGGAGCAGGATCCTTATGGACGTAAAAAGTTTTGTGAATTTGCTTTAAATTTTGATTTTGATATATTGTTTCTATTACAAGATACTTTTATTATGGACTTTTTGCCGGAATTGATTATGGCATTAAAGAAAAGACGAGCAGATAAACCTTTTAAGTCCATTGTATATTTTCCAATTGATGGGGTTCCTAAAATAGAGTGGATTTATAATATTTCTTTTTGTGATAAGCTTGTGGCATATGCTTCATTCGCTAAGAAGTCAGCCCAAGAAATGTTAGACATTCTAAAGGGATTTCATGAGAGTGCAGGACCCCAACACCCAGTATTAAGGTTTGGTAAAAACCCTAAACACATGGGGGTAGAGACCTTTGACATAATTTTTCATGGTGTAAATGACAAGGATTTCTTTGTGTTACCCGAAGCTGATGTGAAAAACTTTAGAAAGGAGTACTTCAAAGAAAATGCAGATAAGTTTATATTTACTAATGTAAACAGAAATCAACAAAGAAAAGATATACCTAGAACAGTAAATGCGTTTAGGGTTTTTCATGACAAATATCCTAATACTTTTTTGTACTTACACATGGCTGAGAAGGATTTTGGTTGGCATATTCCTCAACTCGTGAATGCCTTTGGATTAAGATACGGGTCAGAGGTGATGACTCCTCAAAACTTTGGTCCTAATAAAGGATATCCCGTTGCTCTTTTAAATTATATTTATAACGCATCAGATTGTGGAATATCCACTACCCTCGGCGAAGGGATGGGACTAGGATGGCTTGAATTTATGCTTACAAAAACACCTGTAATTATGCCAAGTAATACAGCCATGTCGGAGTTCATAACTGATGATACTGGGTATCTTGTCAAAAGCGGAACTCATCCTAATCTTTTGACTGTGATTCCTAACGATAATGAGGTTGTTCGTCCTATGGTTGACATAGAAAGTATGGTAACAAGAATGAACGAGGTTTTTGTAAATAGAGATAGGGCAAAAGAAGTAGCTGATAATGCTTATAAATGGGTGAAGTCTGAGATGCTTTGGACAGGCAAGATTAGAAACCAGTGGCTTGCTCTTTTTAATGATGCTGTAGTAGACCTAAAAATAAAACAAGAGGCACTTTCTGGTTCAAACACAATTAAAGCAGAAGTTTTCTAAGGAGAGGCTATGTCTGAGGTAAAAGGTATAAAGTATTTTGGACCTATTTTTAATGGGTCAGGTTACGGTAGGGCTTGCCGCGCTAATATAATGGCTCTTTATAAGCTTGGGGTTCCTTTAACTCTTCAGCCTGTAGATTTTGATAAGGCTGACCCCGAGCTAGGAGAAGAGGGTAAAATACTGGCTTCTTTAGTTGACAAAGATATAGAGTACGATGCAAAAATTTTACACACTACTCCTGAGTTTTGGAAAGATAAAATTGAGAATGATAAAATAAATGTAGGTGTTACTTTGTGGGAAACTACAAGGTTACACCCTGCTTGGAAGGGGTACATAAATAACAGCAAAATAGCTGGTATTATGGTAGCCTGTGATTGGAATATTGAAGTATTCAAGAATAGTGGTATTACAAAACCACTGATAGCTGTTCCGTATCCAATTCCAGTCATAGAGAAATCTTCGGTTCCTAAATATGACATTGCTGGGCTCGATCCAAATGCATACGTTTTTTATTTTGTGGGGCAGTGGCAAGAACGAAAGGATCCAATTGGTTTAATAAAGGCTTATTGGAGAGCTTTTCAGAACAACGAAAATGTTGCTCTTGTATTAAAAACCTATAGAAGTGACTACTCTGAACCAGAAAAGGAAGCTATACGTACAACCATAACTAGATTAAGGTCTGTCACTATATATGATAGATATCCTAAACTTTATTTCATTAGCGATCTTTTGACGGGTGCTGAGATTAAAGGTGTACATGCATTGGGGGATTGTTATCTGAGTTTGGATCGAGGAGAGGGATTTGGCATGAGCCCTGCAGAGGCTGGTGCTATGGGCAATCCAATTATAGTTACTCGTTTTGGGGGAGTAACTGAGTATGCTAAACCAGACAACAGCTATCTATGTAATTATATGTTAGATCCAGTGGGGGGTATGCCATGGATAGGATGGTACAGATCCGATCAAGAATGGGCGGCAGCAGATGTACTTCATGGTGCTGAATTATTACAGCATGTGTTTCACAACCAAGCCGAGGCAAAAGAGAAAGGACTAAAACTACAACAGTATATAAAAAACAACTTGTCAGAAGAAGTAATTGGTGGTAAAATACTAGCTGCTATAGATCAATTAAGATAGGAGTAGAGTTTAAGCCACCTATGCACTCTTACTTGCAGGATATAAAAAGGCTGTATATAACGAGGATATTGTAAATTTTTTTAACTCGAGGAAAGTAAATCAAAATAACGGAGTACATGCATGAAAACCATCTCGTTTCCAGTAGGGTATAGACCTCATTATTTGCAAACATTTTTGGAGCATCTCAAGCGACAAAATCTTGAAGGTTGGGAGATTTTTTGTAGTGCTGAGAATTGTCCTCCTTGTATAGAAGTACTTAAGTCTTGTGGCTTAAACCTAAATATTCTATACAAAGCAAACTCTATTGGCAGAAAGTCACATGCTGGTGCCAGAGATAACATGTTTAATGTTTTGAACCATGTATTCAAAGTCGCTGGGTCAGACTTTAATGTTCATTTTGAAGATGATTTTTTACTTGCTCCCGACGCCCTCGACTTAGCTAATTGGTACTATAATACGTACAAAGACAAGCCCTTGTCCTACATAACTTACGGGTTGTTTGGGTTTGCTCCCAGGGGCGATGATTACTCCGCTTTAGAAGAAGTAGATTTTTTTGAAGGATTGGGTTGGTGTACCTTTAAGGAGGGTTGGGATGCTTGTTTTAGTAAGTGTTGGTATGATGATTCGCTAGCTAGAAAGTATTTTGGTACCTATGGTTGGGATTGGGCTGTTCAGGGATTTTATCGAGAGTATAAGTTCAAGTCATTACGCCCGCTTATAAATAGGACTCAACACAATGGTAGAATTGGTGGTACCTGTGCCAGTGTAGAACACCACGACAAACACTACGCGCCACTGAAATGGAATACTTCTCAGCGTATCACCGAGTTTAAGCTTATTGGTACTTCAGAGGCTACGGAGGCATGGGTTAAATGATTTTAGATACAATAGATTTTAAACCATTCTTTGAACACATAGAGAGCATATTTAGTTCACACTTTCCGGAGGAGGAAGTTCAAAAACTTATGGAGTTTGTGGAAATTCTTGCTGATGCTAATTTTAAATGCTATATTGCTAACATGAAAGTTATTGCTAATAGAAAATCACCAAACGTTGACGATACACTTATTGCGGATCTAGAGTGGGTTGCTCGTAGCGTGGGGGAGTATAGGGTAGCCTCCAAAGCCAACATTAATAAATACGTATCAATGTTTAAATCTGTTAATGAGCCTACTTCCCCAGATTCTTGGGTGTCTGATGATATAGTCTACAGCATAGGGGAAATGATGGATCGACTTTCTATCGAGACCATTAAGCGAGAAGACTTCAGAGTTAATAATCGTCCAGCGCATATGACAGAGGCTACTCTAAATCTAAGCAATAGAGTAGAGATTTATTTACGAACCAAGTTAGCAGAGATTGATGCTAAAGGGTTCTATGAATGTAATAATGAACAACGTACGTATGACCTTGAGGGGATCATTAAAGATTTAGCTTTGTAATAAGAGAGTTTTTATGCGGCTAATACCAAAAGTTCTACATTTGTATTGGGACAGAAGTCCAATGTCTTTTCCTCAAGCACTGACTCCTGTTTCATTCAAAAAATATAATCCTGATTGGGAGATAAATGTATATATTCCTATTCAGGACTATAATGGTAGTGCTAGATACATTCCTGATTATGTTGGTGTTGATTTTTTTAAGCTAGTGACCGAGGTTCCAGGAATTAATATCATAGAAGTAGACCTTTCCAAGTACGATATAAATTTAGGGCATCATAATATTCTTAGGTCTGACATTCTAAGGTACCATTTGCTTTATGAGATCGGGGGTGTGTGGTCTGACTTTGATGTTTTATGGCTGAAGCCTATGACCCACTTCTATAATATTGAGTATCATGGCTCAGTACCTGTAGATGAAATAACTGCAGTAGTTTCATTCATACAAGGTACAGGAGGAGGACACAGTATAGGGATAATGATTCATAGTAAAAATGATCCATATGCTAAGTCACTAATCGAATTAACTAAGCAGGTTAAACCTCCGTTTAGTCATGAGATTTTTGGGGGGAGTATGCTAAATACACATTACCCAACACTGGAGTCATTGAGTAAGTTTACTGGATTAGTTGGCGCTAAGTTTGAAACATATTATCCTTATATAATCCATCCTCCAGTACCCACAATACAAAAACTGTACAGAGGAGTAGATTTGTCTCCTATTCAAAGTAATAACGTTCTGTGCCTTCATTGGTACAACGGACACCGCTTAAGTAAAGAGTACCTGAATGGTGATGGTCTAAGAAGAGATTGTAGTATGACAAGAATTATTAAACAGGAAGGTTATGCCTAGAATATCTATAGTGTCACCATACTTTAACCGTAAGCCGGAGTTATATAGGACTCTTCTATCTCTAAAGTTGTCTCTAATTAAAGATTTTGAATATATTGTGGTAGACGACGCCAGCTCTCCGGTTCATCGCCTTGAGGATTTACTACCAGAGTTTCCGTTTCTTAAACTAAAGAGAGTGGATCCTCACAATAAGTTTTATCTAAATCCTTGCATTCCTTACAATATGGGCATTGCTGAAGCTACTGGGGAGTTTATAATACTACAAAGTCCAGAATGTTTACACATGGGAGATATTTTAAGTTATGTAGGTAATAATATTAGTATAAATAAATATTTTGTGTTCTCGTGTTACTCCCTAGATGAGCAGAAGACAAAAGCACTTCAGAGCGTAGATTTCAATGCAGATCCTTTTACATTGTATACTGCTATTTTGAACACTATAGGTGGACTTTCTACGAATAGCTGTGAGTCTTCTGCTGGTCGTTACAATACTTGGTTTGCACACTCTAAGTACAGACCTTGTATGTTCAACTTTTTAGTGGCTCTTACAGCCAAAGATATGAAAGAACTTGGTGGTTTCAATGAAGTTTTTTATGATGGGCACTCTTATGATGACACAGAGTTTTCTGAGAGAGTGCTGAAGAAGAAAATGGAGGTAGTGATGATAGACGAACCATATTGTTTACACCAATACCATCCATCAGTTCTTAGTAATATTCCTAATTTTGCAGCTAGACTAGAGAAGAATAGATTTTTATATGAAAAGTGTAAAGAGTCTCCTGAGTATTATACAAATAATCGTTTTATAAAATAGGATTTATATGAAGATTTTGACTGTTTGTGGCACTCGTCCGGAGCTTATCCGGCTAAGTCTAATTATAAAGAAGTTGGACTCTTTAGTAGATCATACCTTGGTTTTTACTAACCAGAATTTCACACACAATTTAAGTGGTAAATTCTTTTCAGAACTAAACATTCGTAAACCTAATTACTACTTCAACAAAGAGGCAACTTCTCTTGGAGATTTCCTTGGTAATGCCTTTGTGGAGTTTGAGCGCATTCTTTTACGTGAGAATCCAGATAAGATACTAGTTTTGGGAGATACTAACTCAGGACTCCTTGCTTTGCTTGCGAACAGGTATGGCATTCCCATATACCATATGGAGGCGGGCAACCGGTGTTTGGATCAGAGGGTGCCGGAGGAAACTAATAGAAAAATAATAGATTTGTTATCTACATATAATCTTCCTTATACAGAAAACAGTAAACAGAATCTTATAAATGAGGGATTTGATAAGAATCATATTTTTAAGACAGGAAATCCTTTATTTGAGGTGTTGTCTAATTGGGAGAAGGAGATTCTTTCAAGTTCTATTACGGACACCCTTGATATAGTAGGCAAGCCTTATGTTCTTGTAACAGTTCATCGTGCAGAGAATGTTGATAATAAAGATGGTTTAGAATCTATTGTGAAATTTATAAATTATATTTCTACAACAGGATACACGGTTGTAATATCTTTACATCCAAGAACAAAAGACAGGATGTTATTTCATGGACTTACTTTTAATGATAAGAATATAGTAATAAGTGAACCTTTAGGTTTATTTGACTATGTTCATCTCGAAAGATTTGCAGATATGGTAATTTCAGATTCAGGTTCTGTCCCAGAGTCCACTGCAATTTTTAATGTACCGTCCGTTATAATCAGAGAATCTACAGAACGTCAAGAATTGATAGAATGTGGTGCTTCTGTGTTGACAGGAACAAAATATTCAGCCATGGTAGGGGCTTTTGAGATTTTACGAAACAGAAAAAATACTTGGAGAGTTCCAGAAGATTATTTGGTGCCGAATGTATCAGATATTGTTATAAATATTTTAATAGGAAAGTGAGTTATGACTAAGAAAAAAGCTTTAATTACAGGGATAAGTGGGATGGATGGCAGTCATCTAGCGGATTTATTGCTAGAAAAAGGATATGAAGTTTTTGGTTTAGAGCGTAGGTTGTCTACCAAGAATAGAGTCAATGTAAAACACATTGAGGATAAGATCTATTTTCTTCCGGGCGATTTGTCTGATCAGAACTCTTTATTACGGGCTATAAAAATTGCAGAACCAGACGAGTTCTATAATTTGGCTTCGCAATCGTTTGTTGGAGAGAGCTGGAATACTCCAGAACAGACAGGAGATATCACAGGTCTTGGTGTTTTACGTTGCTTAGAAGCCATCCGGGAGTCTGAGTTGAGTATAAAATACTACCAGGCGTCATCTAGTGAAATGTTCGGAAAGATGATAGAGAACCCGGCTAATGAAAATACTCCATTCTATCCTCGTAGCCCTTATGGGGTTGCTAAGCTGTATGGGCACTGGATTACTAAAAATTATAGAGAGTCTTATGGAATGTTTAATTGCTCTGGAATCCTCTTTAACCATTCGTCAGAACGCCGTGGATATGAGTTTGTTACTCGTAAAATCTCAGACGGTGTATCAAGAATACACTTAGGACTTCAAGATAGGATTATATTAGGTAATCTCGAAGCTCGTAGAGATTGGGGGTATGCCCCTGAGTATGTTGAGTGTATGTGGAGAATGCTACAGCAAGAGGAGCCTGACGACTACGTTGTAGCCACAGGACAAACTTGGTCCATCAGAGACTTTTTAACCGCAGCTTTCGCTTGTATAGGTATAACGGATTGGGAAAAATATGTAGGGCAAGATCCTAGATTTATGCGCCCAGCTGAAGTGGATGTTTTGCGTGGTAATGCCACTAAGGCACGCACAAAACTGGGTTGGGAACCCAAAACTTCATTCCAAGAGTTAGCACGTTTGATGGTTGAAAATGATATCAAGCTACTAGGTGGAAAGTAATGTATATAAATATTGTAACTGTAACAAGCGGCTGGATTTTATCAAAGATAGCTGAACGAACGGCGTCTTACTATCAACATGATGACATTGAATTTTCAGTTACACATGCTCCCCATCCTAAGGCAGATGTAAATTATTATGTCTGCATTCAAAATTGTTACTTTGGTTACAAGACTAAATGTGACATTGGGTATTTTTGTCATGTGCATCAGGATAATATGGCTTGGCTTCATAACATTTATAAAGCTCAAAAGTTTTATCAGTTGGATGGTATTATTAGTATGAATAAAAGACAGACTGATAATATGCTCAAAGTTGGGTACCCCCCTTCAAAGCTTACTACTATTGTTCCTGGTGAAACAAAAGACATGTTTCCATTGAAAAAGATAGTTATAGGAATTGTTTCAAGAGGGGGACAGCCGGATTATGGTCCAAAATTTATGGAGCAGTTTTTAAGTACATATGATTGTACTAATTTTAAGTTTAGATTTTTAGGAAGAGATTGGGATAATGTGTATTCTATTGTTAATAATAAAAATATAGAAGCTGAATTTCTAACAGACGCTGACTATTCAATATACCCGGAGTTTTATAGAAACATAGACTATTTGTTAGTGCAAGGTATCGCTACTGCTGGTCCTATGGCAATGCAGGAGGCTTTGTCAACAGGCGTGCCTGTAATTGGAGCAGATGTGGGTTTTGTGAACTATGAGTTTAAGCCTGATTATACTTTCCCGCCGGGGAATGTAGAACAACTGTCTGCTATTCTGGATAATATTCAAGCTCCCAGGTTGGCGCGTAGGGCACAAGTAGAACACATGACCTGGAAACAATATGCAGAGGATGTGATGTCCTTTATTAAGAAAATTAAGGCGGAAAAGGGGTCCTGATGATTAATCTTATTAATGACACAATAAGTAAAGAAGGTGTTAATGATTTAGTATCCTGGTTAAAGACTTATCCTAGGCTTACAAAAGGATCTTTAACCCCACAATTTGAAGATGAGATTGCTGCTTGGTTGGGTAGTAAGTACGCGGTGTTTGTGAACTCAGGATCTTCTGCTAATTTAATAATGCTGTATGCCTTGATTGTGAAAAGGTTGTTAAAAAATAACAAGGTGGTGGTTCCGGCACTTTGTTGGATTACAGATATTGCTCCAGTTATCCAGTTTGGTCTAGATCCTATACTTTGTGATTGTAATTTAGATAATTTGTCTGTGGATCTAGATTATTTGGAGAGTCTATTCATAACAGAAAAACCAGCCGTTCTATTGTTGGTGTCTATTTTGGGTTTTTCTCCAGATATGGATCGTATCCAAGCTCTTTGTAAACAGCACGATGTTATTTTATTGGAAGATAACTGTGAGTCTTTGGGCACTGTTTATAAAGGCAAGAAGCTAGGTACTTTTGGTTTGATGTCAACTACGTCCCTATACTTCGGGCATATAATTTCCACCATTGAGGGTGGAGTTGTGTTCACTGATAACAAGGAGATGTATAATCTTCTATTGGCTTTGCGATCGCACGGTTGGAACAGGGATTGGAGCACGGAAGATAGAGCTGCAATAGAGAAGGAATGTAATGTTTTAGGTATAAATGCTTTATATACTTTTTACTATCCGGGGTTTAATGTAAGGTCTACTGATTTGCAGGCATTTATAGGAATAAACCAACTTAAGAAACTAGATAACATAATAGCTGCTCGTAATAAAAATTACAATTTATACTTTGACAATCTAAAGTGTGGTTGGAAACCCAAAGAAGTGGAAGGATCCTACACTGCAAATTTTGCATTTCCTATTATAAGCTATCTAAAAAATGAGATAGCAGATGCTTTACGGCACAACGAAATAGAGTCACGTCCCTTGGTCTGTGGTTCTATGGGAACACAGCCTTTCTATAAGGATTTATATGGTGAATTACATCTAGAGAACTGTGGTATAGTAGATAAAGAAGGTATTTATATACCAAACCACCCGGGGCTTACCCATGAAGATATTATGAGGATTTGTAACATTATTAATACGGTTTGTCAACAGGAGAAGTAGTTTATGAAGTTCACGTACTACACCATCATCGGGAAAGATCTTGAATTATTAAAGGGGCATGTTGAGAATGTCAAAGAATATGCTGGGTTTGATAAGCTCACTTGCGATAAAGAGTTCCTGATTATAGTTTACAAAAATAAAAATATTCCTACTAATGTAACTGATGTATTATTAGAGTATTGTGCTAATAATGGAATTAGAACTGTGCTTTATGATGAGCCTACAGATTCTTTTTTAGACAATTTATATAGGTCTTGGAATCTAGGATATGAGCATGCTACAGACGGTTATGTTTTCCGAGCCGGATCAGATCAGGTGTTCTCAAAAGACAGTTTTCCAAAACTGTATGAAGCAGCCCTTAAATTACGGGTAGGATTTGGAGATACAAAAATCATTTTACAAGCAAATACAATAGAAAACAAGACCAGAATTATTAGTACAGGTGCTGGAAGCAGGCATTTCTGTGAGGATTTTGGTTTTACATTTCAAAGCTTTGACTATGCTGCGTTTGAAAACTTTATTGCTTCTATAAACAAAGGAGTTCCTGAGATAGTAGACATAGCTACTGCTTTGGGACATTGGGGGCACCCAACCCCACTGCCTACTTCTTTAGGTATGGTAAATAGAGTTGATGGTTGTTCTTGGTTGATGACTAAGGAAGATTTTAATAAGTACGGTCCCCTGCCCCCCTTAGAAAACAATGTCACGGGGGACGTAATAATACACGATCGCTTCCAAAAGGCAGGGTATCAAAGCTACATTGTTAGAGATTGTATAACTTATCATTTTGTACGCTGGGAACGTATGTGCTAGTCATAAATATATAGGAGCTTTTATGGACGTTGGTATAATAGGGATTGGTGTTGTGGGTGGTGCTATAAAATATGGGTTTGAAAAATTAGGACACAAGGTTGTTTGTCATGATATAGCTTTGGAGACTAAAATAGAGGACGTTTTAGCCACCGAGATTTGCTTTGTGTGTGTTCCCACCCCCTCCAAAGATTCCGGTGAATGTGATACTTCCATTGTGGAATCAGTTGTTGACAAACTGGCAGAATTAAAGTATACTGGTATAATAGCTATAAAATCAACAGTGGCGCCCGGAACAACAAATAAATTAAAAGAAAAGACTGGACTACTTATTTGTTTTGTTCCTGAGTTTTTAAGAGAAAGATGTGCAGTCACAGACTTCACAGAAAAACACGACGTCTGTATAGTAGGCACCGAAGATACATCAATATATTCAAAAATAAAAGAAGCACATGGAAGATATCCCAAGGAGTTTGTAATGCTGACTCCTACGGAGGCTGAGCTTTGCAAATACTATAATAATATTTTGAATGCCTCGCTTATAACATTTGCTAATAGTTTTCATGAAGTATGTAATAGTTTTGGTGTAAACTATTCGAATGTAAAAAACGCTATGGTAAAGCGCGACCACATTACAGATATTTATTTAGACTGTAATGAGAATATACGGGGCTTTGCTGGTCCCTGTTTATTGAAAGATTTGAAAGCCATAGCCAATGTTTGTGAAAGAGAAATGCTGAATGTTGATTTCTTTAAGACGCTTCTATCAGAGAATGCAAAATACACAGCTACGGTCTTTGAAGGTATGCGTAAGTAGGAGGAGTTATGATTCTTATTGCTCATAGAGGAAATATAAACGGACCTAATCCCGAGAAAGAAAACAATCCTGATTATATTAAAGAGGCGCTTTCTTTGGGGTACGATGTAGAGGTAGATGTTTGGGATGTGAGGGGCGGGCTTATGTTAGGACACGATTATCCACAACATTCAATACCATTTAGTTTCTTAGAAAACAAACATTTATGGATTCATTGTAAAACTGTAGAGACACTTAGTCGTTTAGTTATATACCCAATCAACTGTTTCTTTCATAATGTAGATGATGTTGTTCTGACCTCAAAAGGCTACCTGTGGACTTATCCTGGAAAACCGCTATATGGAAACTCTGTGTGTGTTTTGCCAGAGCTTTTTCCAGAGCAGACTATTCCAAACATTATTGGTATGTGCAGTGATTTTGTAGAGAAATACAAATGATTAAGTTAATAGTATTTGATCTAGATGGCGTCTTAGTAGAATCCAAAGAAATACATTTCTTATCTCTGAACGATGCTTTACGTGCGGTGGATGAGAGGTATGTTATTTCAAAGGATGACCATCTACGAAACTTTGATGGCTTGCCTACTAGAAAAAAACTAATAAAGCTTACAGACACCAAACTTCTTCCTCAGAAGTACTATGATACAATCTGGAAAACTAAACAGGAGTTTACCACAAAATACATAAGACAGACCCCAAGAAATGATAGATTGTGTAATTTGTTTAGTAAGCTGAAAGAGAGTGATGTTTCCATATATGTTTGTTCCAATGCCATCAGGCAAACGACTAAGCTATATCTTATAGCTTTAGGACTTATTGAATATGTGGATGGGTTCATTTCTAATGAGGACATTGTGCACCCTAAACCACATCCAGAAATGTATATGAAAGCGATGGTTATGGAGCATGTGTCCCCCAAGGAAACACTTATTATAGAAGATTCCCATGTAGGAATTACTGCTGCAGTAGAATCTGGAGGAAACGTTCTTATAGTTAAAAATCCAAGTGAAACCACAGAAGAGCGTGTTTTTGGTCGTATATCACACATAAATAATAAGTCCACCATTAAAATAAAATGGAAAGGTGACAAGATGAACATTATTATTCCGGCGGCTGGGGCAGGTAGTAGATTTGCAAATGCAGGATATACATTTCCCAAACCATTAATCGATGTTAATGGAAAACCAATGCTTCAGGTTGTGGTTGAAAATCTTAATATAGAGGGAATTTACACATATATAGTACAAAAAGAGCATTATGATAAGTATAATCTCAAATATCTGCTGAACATGCTCACTCCAGGCTGTAATATCGTCTGTGTTGATAGTTTAACGGAGGGGGCAGCCTGCACTACCCTTTTAGCTAAAGACTTTATAAATAACGATTCTGCCCTTTTAATTGCCAATTCGGATCAGTATATAAAATGGGATAGTGTAGAGTTTATGTATACAATGACAGCAGGTCAAGTAGATGGAGGTATCCTGACTTTTCGTAGTACACATCCAAAGTGGTCATATGCTAGGCTGGACGAGGAAGAATATGTTTGTGAGGTTGCTGAGAAACGTGTCATATCTGACATGGCTACTGTTGGGATCTACTACTGGGCTCATGGGTCTGACTACGTTAAGTACGCAGAACAAATGATTAACAAGAATATTAGAGTTAATAATGAGTTTTATGTAGCACCTGTGTTTAATGAGGCTATAGCGGATAATAAAAAATTTAAGATCTTTGATGTAGACAAGATGTTAGGGCTAGGAACTCCAGAGGATTTACAGCATTTTCTACGGGAGCTTGAGAATGGTAGAGTTTAGTAATGATGAAAAGCAAGTTATAAATACTTCTCAAAAAATATATGATAGCTTTAATGATTTCATCTTCAGTAACGATACTAAGGTTTTCTCCAAGCTTATAGCTCGAACTGTGCTTTTCAAGCAGGTTATGGATGTTCCTGGGGATATAGTAGAGTGTGGCGTGTTTAAGGGGTCTGGGGTTCTTACTTGGTTGAAACTCAAGCACTGTCTAGCCTATAATAGCTTTAAGAAAATTGTTGGCTTTGATTTCTTTAATACAGCAGAACTACTAAAGATTCTAAACGGCATAGATCGAGAGCGGATGGAAGACCTTTTTATATCAAGAGGATTTTCTTTGAATGAATCCTATGTTAAAGTACTTGAAGATATAATTCATAGTGCCGGATTTAGTAAGTCTACTTATGAGTTGATCTCAGGAGATATCTCTAACACAGCCTTTGATTATGTACGCAAAAGACCTGGGGCTAAAATATCACTGCTCTATCTTGATCTTGATTTAGAGAAACCCACTTATGACGCACTTGGGGCTTTTTGGGATATAGTGTCTGTAGGAGGTATAGTGGTCTTTGATGAGTATGCTTATCATCAATGGTCGGAGGCAAGAGGAGCAGATCGTTTTTTTAATTCGAAGAAAATAAAAATAGTTACTCTTCCATACAATGCTCCAACAGCCTATGTTGTAAAGGAGTAGTCATGCGTGTAGCCTTATTACAGACTATGTATGACGAACATGAGATTGTACTACACAACATTAATGTTGTGTCTAACCTGTATAAAGACTCTTTGTTTTTTGTGACACATTCTTTTGACAGGAACTCAGAGACGTTGGAAGTAATTAAAAATAGAAGTAAATACAAGGCGCTAAAGAATCTTGTTGGGGATGTTGAACGGTTAAAATTACCGGCGTATGCTGTGACCAGGAATTACTCTGATTTATTTTCTAATCTTTATGCCTCAAGGGAGAATGTAGATCTTGTGGTGGCTCTCATGGGGGACACAAAAATAGTTGATGCAAAAAGCTTTGAGAGAAGGTTTAATGAAATGATGGAGCATAATTACAAATTATATGCATGTCAGGCTAAAACACAAGTATTTTGGTCCAGTGATAAAACATTAGACAGAGTACAGACTGATGACCTTGCAGATTTTATGCCTCAGTTGTTTTTTGTAGACGGGCATTTCACAAAAACTACCAGGGTTTTTTGTAATGTGCCAATAACAAATGAATACACAACAGAACAATGTTTAGGTGATGCCTTTTTACAGCAAGCGCAGTTGTCTGATATTGGAAGATTAAATAAAGAGCCAACTTATTGGAAAGACTACCAGGATGGTATAATATGGCAGGCTTTAACCAATGGGGCTCCGGGTAGACCATAGAGGAACGATATGGAGACAGTTCTTGTTACCGGTAGTCAGGGGTTTGTAGGATCATATTTTTGTGCAGAACTACTAAAGAATAACTATAAGGTTATAGGCATTGATAACTACTCAAAGTACGGTAAAGTATTAAGAGGACACGATTCGCATCCAAATTTTGTTTTTTATGAGGGGGATGTTCTTGATGTGCTTCCAGCAAAGGCTTTTTTCGAGGTGGATTACATCGTTTGTCTTGCTGCTATGATTGGGGGTATCTCTTATTTTCATAGATATGCATACGATTTATTGGCAACCAACGAGCGCATTACAGCTACTACTTTTGATAAGGCGATATCTTTGTATAAGCAACATCGTCTTAAGAAAATTGTCAATGTATCAAGCAGTATGGTTTTTGAAAATACAGATGTTTTTCCTACTCCGGAAGAAGAAGTAATGCATTGTCCTCCTCCTCTAAGCACATACGGGTTTCAGAAATTGGCTACGGAGTATTTCTGTAAGGGTGCCTTTGAGCAGTATGGGTTGCCTTATACAATAATAAGACCTTTTAATTGTATTGGTATAGGGGAGGAAGAGGCATTGTCTGATGATGTCGCTGTATATGTTGGTAATAAAAAAATGCTTATGAGTCATGTTTTACCTGACTTTATTTTTAAGGCATTACACTTAGGACCAGACGAAGAATTTCCTATTTTGGGGGAAGGTAATCAAGTCCGTCATTTCACAAACGGTAAGGATCTTGCTAGAGGAATTAGATTAGCAATGGAATCCGAAGCTGCCAACGGAGAGGTGTTTAATATTTCGCATCCTAGACCTGTGTCCATCAAAGAATTAGCTGAGATGGTTTGGGGTTTTATTCACAATACACCTATAAAGTTAAAATCATATCCTCCTTATAAATATGATGTTCAGTATAGGAGCCCTGTTGTGGAGAAAGCGGAAAGAATTCTGGGTTTTAAGGCAGAGATAGATGTAGAGGAGAGTGTAAAGGAAGTTATAGATTGGATGCGAAATAACATAAAAGACTGAGAGGATGTATGTGTGATTCTTTAGGAGACTATATAGAAACATTTATAAAAAAAGCGGTTACTGCTTATGATCAGAGTTTTAATTGCCCCGATACATTTGAAGAGTTAATTAGCTTTGGTGAGCTAGTAGATCGATTGTCTATTATAAATTTCAAGTTATATAAATTAAAAGACGAAGTTATGGATCGGCAGGATGATGATACTTTCAAGGCATGGGCGGCTGTGGAGGATGTTAAACTCGTAAGAGAAAGATCTCGTCTTAAAAAATGTATAGATGAAAAGATAATTGCCATGATTACTCGCGTGTACAAGGGCGACATCTCCTGTGGGTTTAATCCAGAGGTTAAAAAGTACGGACAGTTGCCCTAATGAGTGGCAAGTTGTTTCAGGATACAAAAACCTTTTGGGAAGAATGCCATGAGAAAGGTCTTGAAGTTTCTTTATCAGGGTCTAAATATGATGAGGTTATAGATTCTCTCAAGATAGGGGCATATATAATTCCTGGGGCTAAAGTGTTAGAGATAGGCACTGGTCTTGGCTTTGTAACAAAGGGCTTATATGATAAAGGAGTATCTGTAAGCGCTCTAGACATTTCGGAAGTTTGTTTAGCCAGAGTTAAAGATTATTGTGAGCAGCTTTTTCCAGTCTCGGAAATAAACAAGTTACCGTCTAATTATTTTGATTGTATTATTTGTGTAAATGTGGTACAACATATACCTACAGAACTATTAAAGGTAGAACTGGTCAATTGCATTAGGGCATTAAGGAAATATTCTGGTGTTTTTGCTGTAGAGTTCGTCTCTAATAAAGATGCGGAAGATACTGGTATTGACGCAGACCTAAGCACAATAAAGAACGGTCTTTGTTGTAGAACACCTAAGTATTTTTCAAGTTTGGTGGAAGAGGCTGGGGGAAATTGTAATATTATAATTAGTAATAAATGTGATATAAACGGGATACATGGTTGCCATGTAGCTCACATTTGGAGGAATAGGGATGTTTGAAGGACAACGTATTTTGATCACGGGTTCTACAGGATCGTGGGGGCAAGAACTAACTAAACAGCTTCTTGAGTCCTATAATCCTAAAAAAATTATAGTGTATTCTCGTGGAGAATTGGCGCAAGTAAATATGCAGCGGAAGTTTAATGATCCTCGCTTGGAGTTTGTTATAGGAGACGTTAGAGATTATTCTGCTGTTGAGCGAGTATTTGCTAGAGGTGTAGATTATGTCGCCCACCTGGCGGCGTTGAAACACGTTCCTGTTTGTGAAAACCAGCCACAGGAGGCAATCAAGACAAATATTGATGGTACAACCAATCTCGTAAATGCCGCGATTAAATATAAGATTAAGAAATTTCTGGATGTGAGTACTGACAAGGCTGTATCCCCCACAAATACATATGGTTTTACTAAAGCAGTAGGTGAAAAAATAGTTATACAAGCAAATAATTTAACAGATGATACCGATTTTGTTTGCATTAGAGCTGGAAATGTGTTAGGTTCCAATGGTAGTGTAGTTCCTCTATTTATTGATCAGATAGCTCGTTATAATAAGATCACTGTAACCTGTGGTAAAATGACTCGTTACTTTATGACTCTTCCTGAGGCTATTAGTTTAATATTCAAAGCGGCTGAACACTCTGTTGGTGGAGAAACCTTCGTAATGCATATGCCGGCTTTTCATATTCAAACTTTAGCAGAGGTTATGATCGCTCACTACGGTAATTCTCTTACTAAGATAGAAGAAATAGGAATTAGAGAAGGCGAGAAGATGGATGAGCTTCTTATTTCAGAACACGAGGCTCCTCGTTCTGTTGTGTATGATGATGATTATTATGTTATTAAATCGGATCTTAAGATAAACAGGGATTATTCTCATTTGGATAATAAATCTAAGGTACCTTTTACCAGTTATTCATCTTCTTATGAAATAAAAGATTTTGATTATTTGCATACTTTGTTGAAGCGTGGAGGGTTTTTGAAGTGATAATACATGTTTTAGGTAGTAACGGTATGTTGGGTAGATATGTATTTATGTATCTAAATAGTAAATTTAGTAATGTAGTAGGATATACAAGAAAGAATATAGACGCTTCAGTTACTGACGACATTCCTTTGGTTCTTTCAAAGGGGGATGTAGTGGTTAATTGTATTGGGTTGATTCCTCAGCGGGGGGTCAAAAATCCTATTAACTATATAACAATAAATGCTCTATTTCCACATCTAGTTTCTTCTATGTGTGATACAGTAGGTGCTACGTTCGTCCACATCAGCACAGACTGCGTTTTTTCAGGAACTACAGGTAGTTACACGGAGGATTCTGTACACGATGCTACAGATTTATATGGTAGAACCAAGTCTTTGGGCGAACCAGAAAATGCTACAACTATAAGAACCTCTATTATCGGGGAAGAATTGGTAAATAAAAAATCGCTATTGGAGTGGGTTAGATCAATGGCAGGTAAAGATATAAATGGATATACCAACCACTATTGGAATGGGGTTACCTGTCTTTGTTTAGCCAAAATTATAGCAGATACTATATCAAACAATTCATTTTGGGTTGGGGTTAAACATATATATTCTTCAGAAGTTGTTAGTAAGTATCTATTGGTGGGGCTAATAAGTAATATTTACGGTCTGGATATTAAAATCAATCCTGTAAAAACACCCACCACATGTAATAAATCTCTTAAATCTGTAAGAGATGATATAATCATAGAGGTGCCTAGTCTGGGCATTCAAATAGCCGAACAAAAGGATTATAGTTTGTTGTGAAAGAAGTTGCCTTTGTTGGAATTGTATGGTATACTTAATTGTATATCAGGAGGGATTATGGATGATCTTAAGAGTCAGGGAATAAAGATAATTGTTTCAGAGTTTGATGGTGTTATGACTGATGGTACTTCTGCAACAGATACCATGGGATTTACAGTTATGAAGAATGTATATATGCCTGATTTTGAAGCAATTAATAGTTTGAAGAGTATGGGGTATATATTTGTATTTCTTTCTACAGATAATATGGTTACGTATAATCTTTTGAAGTCTAAGAATATTCCATTTTTCTGGGCTCAGGCAGACAAACCATCTGTTTTAGGTAAGATTCTTCAAAGGTATGAGTTTACTCCTGATCATCTTCTGTACATTGGTAGTAAGGTCTCTGATTATAGGTGTATGACTATGGCAGTCGCCTCTGCTTGTCCAGAGGGTTCTATAAGTAAAACCACCCAGTCTACCATGATTATCCCTGCCAAGGGTGGTCAAGGGGTGATCTCCAAACTACTATCAATTCTTCAATTGTAAAAAGAGATTAACATGCTTGTTCGTAGAGAATTAGAATATAGTGGTAATGATCTGATAACCATATATAGACCGCGTACGTTTGATGAGTTTATAGGAAATGCCCCGGTGGTGACTTCTTTAAAGAACTATCTTGCTGCAGGGAAATTACCACACACGTTGTTATTTTCAGGGAATTCTGGGTGTGGAAAAACAACTGCTGCCAGAATTATTGCATGTTCTTTGAATTGTTTGAATATTAAAAAAGACAATACTCCTTGTTTAGAATGTTCTGCCTGTACATCCATTATAAAGGGAAACAATTTTAACGTTGTGGAGGTTAATGCTGGGCAGGATTCTGGTAAGAATGATGTAGCAGACATAACCTCCCATCTAAGTTTGGCACCATTAAACGCCAAGTGTAGGGTTGTAATATTTGATGAAGCGCATGCACTGTCTTCTGGGGCTAAAGACGCGCTGTTGAAGGTTATGGAGGATTCATATTCACATGTGTATATAATCTTTTGTACCAATGAGCCAGAAAAATTAAGAATTAAAGGAAGGGATGATAATCCCTTTATGGACAGGTGTTCCCAGTTTAACTTTGGGCGTATAGACTATGATTCTATAAAAGGATTAATTGAGAACATAATCTATTTTGAAGGACAAGAGCCTGTAGAGGAGATTGTTTCGTTCCTTGCAAATAAAGCGAATGGTATCCCCAGAAAAGCAATAAAAGATTTGGACAAAGTTCTTGTAGAGGCATCCTGGAATATTATAAACGTTAAGCAGCTTTTTGACGAAGATACATCAGAAGATGACCCAAGGGTTATTAGTTTGTGCAAGAGCATCTTGCACGAAAAACTAAGTGATTCTTTAGACCAATTAACTGTGTGCTTAAAGTACCACCCTCCGGAATCAATAAGGTTGGCAATTACCGGCTATTTAGTTGGCTGTTTGAAACGGGTCAAGGAGGTTAATAACCGTAACTCGCGGTATATTTCGACTGGTATTTCTATTTTTTCAGAACCTTTGATGTTTGATTACAAAACATCACAACATAAATTATATAATATGATTTTTAGAACCTTAGATTATAAAGGATAATAATGGATTTGCCTAAGATTCCTGTACCACAGTATAAATATATCACAAAAGAAGAGGATGCTCGTGCGGCTCTATCCGTTATAGATCGTTATCCCCAGTTTGAGTTTGACACTGAGGGTACTTCTTTAGATGCATATTCCTGTCGTACTACGTTGTTTCAAATAGGGACTGGGGATGATGTATTTGTATTCGATGTACGTCATGATTTGCCCGACGTGTCGATACACGGATCTTTATTTAAACCCATACTTACCGATGTAAATAAGTTAAAGATTCTTCAGAATGCAGAGTACGACATGAAGGTTCTAAAAGTTCAGTATGGTTTTTATATACAAGGTGTATATGATACTTTTATAGCGGAAAAGCTTCTAACTTTAGGTAAGTTTACTAAAGCAAGCTTACAGGCTTTAGTAAAAAGATATCTTGGTATGGATATACCTAAGGAAGCAAGAGCTACCTTTACTAACTATTATCAGAAATTTGATAGTACACAATTAGATTATGCTGCTACAGATGTGTGTGCTCTTACTTCTATTATGGATCAACAACTATTTCAGATTGAAAAGTTTGAACTAGAGAGAGTTCTTAGACTTGAGCTTGAATTTATAACTCCTTTGGTGGAGATGGAGCTGAACGGTATTAAATTAGATGTGGATAAATGGCGTATTATTATAAATGAAGCTGCGGTTTCAGAGAAGGAACTATTTTATAAAATATCAAAAGGGTTACAACAAGTAAATAGACAATCAACTTTATTTGATGTTCCAATTATTAATGTTGGAAGTAACCCACAACTGCTGGAGTGTTTACACAAACTAGGAATTCAAGTCCCAGATACAAGAAAGGAAACTTTAGAAAACTTTGAAAGTTATGATATTGTAAAAGATATAATTGAATGGCGCCAAGTAAATAAACTTATCACTACATATGGTGAGGAACTTATCTCTAAGATAAATCCTAAAACTGGGAGACTTCATACTTCTTTTACCCAAATGGTGGATACCGGAAGGTTGTCCAGTAGTGATCCTAATTTACAAAACATCCCCGGCAAACAAAAATATCGTAGTTGTTATATAGCTGAGACACAAAACGTTTTATTGACGTCTGACATGCAATCTGCCGAACTTAAAATTTTGGGAAATGTGTCTAATGACCCAGCTTTTATGGAAGCGTACCTGTCTGGGTTGGATCTGCATACAATTAATGCCTCTCGTATTTATGGTGTTTCTTATGATAAGGTTACTAAAGATCAACGTAAGGCATCCAAAGCGATCTCGTTTGGATTGGTTTATGGGTTGTCAGCCCACGGATTATCCGCCCGTTTACGTATATCTAAACAAGAAGCAGAAAAACTAATCTATTCTTATTTCAAAGCTAACAGTGGGGTTAAGAATTGGTTAGATAAAACAAAAAGGGATGCTGTTTCAAACGGGTATAGTTCCACAATCTCAGGTAGAAAACGCTTCTATGAAGTACCTTATGCCTCTAACCCAGACAGACGCAGGATTATATCCAGTATCGAACGTAAAGCAATGAATCATCCTATTCAAGGAAGTAATGCTGATACCGTAAAGCAAGCTATGATATATTGTTTTAATGCTTTAGCACAATATGGAGATAAAGCCCGACTTATACTAACGGTGCATGACGAGATTATCGTTGAGTGTTCTAAAGAACTTGTTGACGAAGTTGCACCTATTGTGTCTGATTCTTTGATTAAAGGATTTGGTGATTTCTTTACTAAAATACCTATGGAGGCAGATACTTTGGTATCTCCTTGTTGGATGAAGGGTGCTTGTGAGAAACCTGATTCAGATGGAAAAAAATGTGGTGGTGTGGAGTTTAAGTTTATTCCAGACGATCATTATGGAACAAAATTAGTTTGTGCAAAATGTGGGAGCTCCTGCTGATGCGAAGAGTAGCTATTGATCAGATAAATACAAAGTGTAGATTTGGTACCTGTAAAGGAAAGTATACACAAAGTGATGTGGTTGGATCACTTCGTTGTTCTGTTTGTGGGGATACCATCAAGCGATATAAGGTTGAAATAAAGAAAGATAATGGTAAAAAGATTTAACGACATTAAAGTGCTTTTTACTAGGCATTCTGATAAGGTTTTAATTGATTCTACTCCGGACGGGAAAGTCGTGTTGTTTAATCATAACAACCTGTTAAAATGCTCTTTGGGTGTTTTTACAGGGATTGATTTTGAGCTTGGTTCAGGTGTTGGGTTTTTTCTTACCACTGTTTTGGGAGAGCCGGTAGAGTTTTTATATTGGAATCATGGTATTGTTGGAAGATGTGCAGATAACCAATTGTATAGTGAGCCTATATTTATAGCTACATTTACACCTGTAGCAAATAAGAATGTAATTTTTAATGGGCATTTAATAGAGTTAAAGAAATAGGAGATTCTATGGAAAATAATATTAGGGTTAGCATTAAATATCTATCTAAAAAGGCGAAGTGTCCACAGTATGGCTACCCCTCTGATAATTGTTGTGACCTTTATTCTGTGGAGGATATTTTTATTCCCCCCGGCGAAAGACGCCTAGTCCCAACAGGTATTTCAATAAAAATGCCTCCTGGATTTGGTGCACATATACATGCTAGAAGTGGTAATGCTTGGAAAAAGGGACTTGAAGTATTGAATGGACCTGGCCAGGTGGATAACGATTACACTGGCGAAATAAAAGTTATTTTACACAACACAGACAGGAATCCTGCTTATATTAATGTGGGTGATGCTGTAGCACAGATGAGTTTTCACCCGGTGTACACCGCTTTTTTTGAAGTAGTGGATGAGCTTCCTTCTTCGGATAGGGGAGCAAATGGGTTTGGTTCAACAGATGTTGTTGGTTAATTTTGTGGAGAATCTTGCTTTGTGGTTTAAGCAATCTTGGAAAGAGAATAAATAAAAGGAGTCATGATGGGAAAAGATACACCCGATTTGTTAGATCTTGTTGATTTTAATTTAGTACGGGATATGTCTGTTGAAGAATATTTTTCAAAAGATGCATTTGCTGTGGATATATTTAAGGCAAAATACTGTCAGACAAAGGATGATGGTGTTCTTGAAACACCAGCTGAGGTTTTTTGGCGTGTTGCTTCTAATCTAGCTGCTGTTGAAGAAACAGAGGAGAAGGTTAATTATTACAAAAATATTTGGTTTTCTCTTATGTGGAATGGCTGGTTTCGTCCTGGTGGTAGTATTATGTCTGGGGTTGGATCTCATAGAAAAATGTCCTTGATGAATTGTTGTACACTTCCATTGGGTGCGGATACATTGGAAGCCATTGCCAAATGTGAATATGATATAATGAAGGCAGCAGCTTATCGTCAGGGTGTTGGTGTTGATTTTTCTAGGTTGCGCCCGAGAGGAAGTAAATTAAATAATGCTGCTATGGAGTCTACAGGGGTTATACCTTGGATGGACAAGATTAGTCGTATAGGGGACTATGTAGGACAAGCGGGACGTCGCCCAGCTTTACTGTTATCCTTGAATATAGGGCATCCTGATATTGAAGAGTTTCTTTCCTGTAAGGCAGATATTACAAAGATTAACAACGCAAATATTTCTGTGCAAATTACCAATGATTTTATGTCTTGTTTATCAGAGGATGGTGATTGGGAACTACGATTTGAATCTACAGACACCGGGGAGGTGTTTACAAAGACTGTAAAAGCAAAAGAGCTGTTTAATAAGCTATCGGAGAGGGCGAAAACCACAGGAGAACCGGGTGTCCAATATAGGAACTTGTTACAAAATAGTATCATGTATAAAGCGATTGCTGATAAGCTCGGGGATGAAAGGTTTTTGCCCCACAGTAGCAATGCCTGCAGTGAGAAGTTCATGGCACCCTACTCGGTCTGTAATCTCTCTTCTATAAACATGGAAATGTTTTCAACCAATGAGCTTGAGTATATCTCTGAACTAGAAAATATTATTCCACATATTACTCGAATGGCAGATAATGTTATTACAGTAGAGCTTAATAGTAAAGTTAGCCCTCTAGAGGAACAACGTTGGATTGTAGAGCAGCTCCGTGAAATTGGTATGGGAATTACCAATGTTCATGGTTGGCTACTCAAACAGGACATTGCTTATGATTCAGATGAGGCTATAAAAGTAGTTACTTCCTTTATAAAACACTATGCAAGAGTGGTTTTTAGTAGTTCAATGGCTCTTGGTCAAGAAAAGGGAAGTGCTCCTGCTTTTGATTTGTTGAAAGATAAAACAGACTATATGACTACAACTTATTTCAAAAATATAGTAGATACATTCTATGGAGGAGATGCTTCTTTAATAAAGTTCATGCGAAACATGGCTCATATGAGCATTGCTCCAACAGGTTCGCTTAGTAATACTTTTCCTAAACCGTGTGTATCTTCGGGAATAGAACCAGTTATATCACCGTTTTACTGGAGAAAAACTAGGGCTGTAGAAAAAGGAGTGTACACTTATTACTTTGTAGTTCCTGGTAGGATAAAGGAATATGTGCTTAGCAAGTTGGACAAGGATTCAGAAGACTATAAAACATTAGAGGCTTTCCCGGGTTCAGTGCAAGACGAACTGGGTATAGCAGGAAAAGTAATTTCTGATGTTATTTCAAGAAATCTTCCTAAAGGCTTTTTTAAACCAGCGCATGAGCTTGATCCTATGCAGAAAATAAAGCTTATGGGGTCCGTGTATGATTGGATAGACGCTTCTATTTCATGTACCTATAACCTACCTGTTACGGCAACTACAGAGGATGTGCGTAATATTTATATGGCAGCTTATAACCATGGAGTGCGTGCAGTATCTATTTATGTAGATGGTTCGAGAGAAGGTATTTTGATTTTCGAAGATCCAATTACCAATAAAAACAGATTCTCTGGCAAGAGTCGCCCTGTTTGTACGACTCGCCCTACAACAATAGTTCCTAACTGTGCTCCAAAGAGACCTCAAATGTTGCCTTGTGACATACACTACACTAGTGTTAATGGAGAAACGTGGGTAGTGCTTGTTGGCTTATTTGATGACAGCCTTCCTTTTGAGGTTTTTTGTGGTCCATTGGCTGATTTGTACTTGCCAAAGAGTTGCACTTCTGGTAAAATTGTAAAGGCGGGGGGAGGAAAGTATTCCCTAGAAGTTGAGATTAGAAAGTCTCCCGTTGTCTATCAAGACTTGGCACAAACTCTAATGTCTGATGCACAAAGGGCTCTTACACGTATTCTTTCTTTATGTTTGAGACATGGTGTTCCCCCCAAATTCTTGGTATCACAAATGAGAAAAACGAACGGTTTGGTTACAGATTTTTCTAAGGCTGTTAGTCGCGTGTTATCTAAGTATGCGGATACATATGAAGTAAAAGATGGAGATAATAAGTGTCCTAAGTGTGGTGAAAATTCTCTTATACATGCCAGTGGTTGTATCGAATGTATTACCGCTGGTTGTGGTTATTCTCGTTGTGGTTAAAGGAGATTATTATGTTAGACGGTTCTCATTTTTTTGAATGTATTTGTGGGGCAGATGAACATACTCTTAAGTTTGTACTTAGTATGGAAGAAGATTATCCTGAAATATACACGACTATATTTTTAAATCAATACAGGTCTTTTTGGAAAAGGCTTTGGGTAGGAATTAAATATATTTTTGGATACAAATGTAAGTATGGTCATTGGGATGTTTGGGTTTTGAACCCCGGGGATGCAGAAAGATTAAAGGGAATACTTGATCTTTTTATAGCAAAGACAAAAATAGATAATAATTTGAAGGGAGATTTGTATGAAAAAAGTAAGATGTAGTTGTAATGTTTGTGCTAATGAGAATGACTCTTTTTGTAAAGTAAAGAATATAGGCATTCATAAAAATAAACATAGATGGTGTGACATGTTTATACATAGTCCTGATAAAATTAGAATTAAAACAGAATTGCCTTCGGTGCTAAGACCTGATTCAATGTATGATGTTTATAAAAAGAAAATTAAGGAAGCAGATAGCTTGTTTTCGGTTGCCGGTAAAGATTCAACAACAAATCCGCCTCCGGATAATATGATGTATATAAATAAGATGCCTGATTGTTTGGCGGGGATTAGAGATAAAATTAAAGAATGAGACCAACATATGAATCGGAGTATAGCCTTGCCGAGCAGGGCTATACCCATATAATAGGAATTGATGAAGCCGGGAGGGGAGCACTTGTCCACTCAGTTGCTGTAGCTTCGGTATTAGTACCTGTAACTTCTTTGGATTTGTTATATGAGGCTAATGATTCTAAAAAACTTTCCCCAAAGAAGAGAGTTGAATTATATTCAAAAATAACTGATCTTTGTGACTGGTGCGTTGTATTAGTTGATCATAAAACTGTTGATAAGATAAATGTGCTAAATGCTACAAAGAAAGGTGTGGTTAGTTTAATGCTTAATTATGTTGGAGAAAAAGCGCATGCACTTATTGATGGGAATATGAAGATTACAAATGCTCCTATAGAATATACAAGTATAATAAAAGGAGATTGTAAATCAATATCCATTGCGTGTGCTTCCATTATTGCTAAGGTTACAAGAGATGCAGAAATGTCGAAGATAGCAAAAGAATATCCTCAATTTGGTTTTGATAGGAATAAGGGATATGGAACAAAAGAGCACTTAGCAGCAATAAAATTATATGGACCCTGTCCTTACCACAGAAAAACATTTAGAGGGGTAAAAGAATATTTAGAGGTACAAAATGTCAATAGTTGAAACATATAATAATAAGGAAGGGACCGTGTCTAAGTATGTACATGACTCCGGTGCTGAAACTACAATTAAGACTGTATCCTCCTGTTCAAACGTGGTGGATGCTTCTGGGGTGCATATTAAAGAGGAGGATCACAATAAAGTATCCTTATTCATATCTAGTTCTGTTGGGTGTATGATGAGGTGTGGTTTTTGTTATTTAACTACAAAAAAGTTTCCATTTTATCCATTAACAGACAAAGAAATTATAACAAATAGTATAGATGCTTTACGGGCAAAAGCAGAAGTAGACCCTTCAATTAAAACAAAGTTTCTTAAGATAAGTTATATGGGAATGGGTGATGCTTTTGCTTCCTCTGAGAACGAGTTTGGATATACTGCCTTTACAATTCTGCGAAAGGCTGTATCTGAGGGGTTAGTAGCTGGGCTGGATGGTGTAGATATTGGAACTGTATTTCCCAAAACCGAGAATGGGTGGACACGAGATCAGATAGAGTGGTTAGATTTCTACATTTGGGAGGCAGTTGAACGCGAAGAATTGGTAATGAATCCTTATCACAAGTATAGGTATGGATCCAGAGATGTAGATTTTGGGCGGACTCCGGTGCGTTTGTTTATCTCTTTACATACTTTAGACAATAAAAAACGTAAGATGCTTATGCCCGCTACTGGATCTATTGGAAATATAATTAAGTATGTACAGTTAATAGATATAGACGTTATTTTTCATGTTCTGTTTTTAAATAAAGTAAATGACTTTATAGATGATGTTGATGATTTAGTGTATACATTTGAAAAAGATCCTGTATTAAAAGAGTGTGAGCTGCGCGTTCTGCGATTTAATTCTTGTAAGGGATCTAAATATAAAGAGGCTGTTTCAACAGACAATATAATCAACCTTTGGTTGGCTAGATCTAAAGTTAAATTCAAGTACCAAATCTCTGCTGGATCTGAGATTAAAGCCGCTTGTGGGCAGTTTCTGTGCAGGGATCTTAAATCAATTGGAATTAACATACTTAATGGAGAGAACCATGTCAAACTTTAAAGCTGTTTTAGTTGGGATTAATGATTACGGTGGTCAAGGAGACCTCAATGGTTGCGTGAATGATGTTCTTTACATGCGGGACATACTAAAAATAAAATATAAACTCGAAGAAGGAGATATTCGGGTACTTACAGACAAGTCAGCCACCAGAGAAGCTATACTAGAAAGACTTACCTGGTTGATGGATCAAGGACGCATGTATAAAAATCTTCTCTTCTGGTATAGTGGTCATGGTACCAGAATTCCAAATCAAAATTATGCAGACGATGAATATGATGGTATGGATGAACTTATTTGTCCTGCTGATTTTGATTGGCGTGGAAAATATATAGATGATGACACTATACATGAAATAACCGTGAGACTAGACCCCCAAGCAAAATTATCCATGGTGTTTGATTGTTGTCACTCAGGAACCATAGCAAGAGATTGTTTTTTTGGAAACCCTGTTCATTATAAAAGTAGATGTCTTCCAACTCCCGTAGATATGATGTGTAGAGCACCATCCTTTGAGGCTACTTCTTTAGTAAATAAAAGTGATCATCATGGTTTTGATAGTATTGTTACATTTAAGGAAGAGTTTTTTTGGGATATAGACAACAAAGATATTTTAAGGAAGGATATTGAGTTTAAGAAAAGATCCAGTATCAAGGATCTAACTGTTGATCAAAATATTATTATTTTGTCTGGTTGTCAGGATGATCAAACTTCAGCAGATGCTCATTTTTATAATAGATATCAAGGGGCTTTAAGCTTTGCTGTACAGAAGAATTTAATGGAA
>Ga0105107_10000264_pt1 | contig 31779 bp, 28 predicted proteins | sample PPLLaktember2015_6_FD_79335 | JGI IMG/M metagenome (GOLD analysis project Ga0105107, IMG submission 79335) | Freshwater sediment microbial communities from Prairie Pothole Lake near Jamestown, North Dakota, USA - PPLs Lake P8 Core (1) Depth... | ecosystem: Environmental > Aquatic > Freshwater >...
CGATCAGAGATGACACCGGTGCACGGCCCATGAACTGCGTCCACCACTCGACGCCTTCCGCCGTAATATGTTCGCCCAGGCGTCCGGCCATCGTACGCCGCGCCCAGTGTTCCGCACCCTTGGTTTCGTATTCCTCGAGCAACGCGGGGATCTGATCCGCGCCCGGGCGCAGCGCCTGCGGCGTGCCGACGACGGTCAGTGACTGGATGCGGTCCGGGCGGCGACCGGCAAAGACGCGGGCGATGGTACCGCCGATTTTCGCAGCGACGAGATGAAAGCGGTCGATGCCCAGGCTGTCCATCAGCCGGCAGTAGTCATCGATCAGCTTGTCGAACGTCCATTCGTATTCGCGAGCCATCGGCGTCGATTGCCCGTAGCCGCGCATGTCGGGCCGCACCACGCGGAACTGCCGCGCCAGCACTGGTACCCATGCGTACCACGACAGACTGCTCTCGGCGTTGCCGTGGAGCATCAGCACCGTGTCCGGTCGGGTCCAGGGATCGGTGAAGTCGTCGACCTGGTAATACAGGTCGCAGTCGGGCAGCTTCAAGTTCGGCATGGTGATCGCAGCGGCGGATCAGGTCCGCGCAGCCAGCAGGTGCATCAGCCGGTCGGGGTTAGCCGACTGCGCGAAGCCGCGCACTTCCGCGAGCAAGACATCGACCTGCGCAGCGGTGAACCGCTTCGCCATTTCCTGTTGAAAGCGGGCGACGTGATCCGCCATCGTGAAAGGCCGCGCGGCGCTACCCTGGGGTGCCTCGACGAAGCGTTCGACGATTTTTCCGGATTGCAGGGTCAGCGTGACTTTGGCACCCACCGACTGCTCGGTGCTGACGCGTTCGGCATCCGGGTCGAGCATGCACTCGACACGCTGCGAAATCGCCATCACCCGCGGATCAGCGAGCGCAGATTCAAAATCGTCGACGTTCAGTGTGAAGCCGGGCGCCAGCGCCGTACCCTGGTGCAGCACCATTGCCATGCAGAATGGCAGACTCATTTGCGCAGCCTGGATGTCTTTGGGTTGGTTGACGGTGAGCCGGCCCTGGATGATCTTGGGGATGCCAACGCGGATGGCTTTGATGTCGGCAATCGTCAGCTGGTGCTCGCTGCACAGCGCGGCAGTGGCCTCCACCGCGGACAGCACGCGCGCACTGCAGGCGTGGGGCTTGATCGCGGTTTCGAGCAGGCGCCAGGTGGTGCCGAGCTGGGCCAGGCCCTTGTCAAAATCATGGCCGTCGGCATAGGCGCGGGCGAAGCCGTCCTTGCCTTCGAGAATGTCGACCGGACCGGAAAAGCCCGCTTCCGCGAGCAGCGCGGCGTGCACGCCCTCGCCCGCGGCGTGCGCGGCGTGGATGCGCTTGACCGTTGAGCCGGAGTGGTAGAACTGCGTCAGCCCGCCGCTGAAGGAGGCAACCAGACCGATGGTTTCGGCGATGCGTGTGCTGCGGTCGCTGCCCGTGAACAGCAGGCTCGCTGCCGCAGTCCCCGCGCCAAAACCGCCACAGGTTGCCGTGCTCTGGAAGCCGCGCCGGAAATGCGAGGGCTGGATCGCCAAGCCGATGCGGATCATGTTCTCGTACCCGGCGGCGATGGCAGCAAGGATTCTGTCGCCGCGCAGGTGACGCGCTTCGCCGATCGCCAGCGCTGCGGAAATCACGATGCAGCCCGGATGCAGCATGGACCCGACATGCACATCGTCGGCGTCAATGCTGCCCGAATACGTGGTATTGACGAACGTCGCGCGTTCAGGATCAGTGCGGTCAGACGAGAACAGCACCGTAGCGTGGGCCTGGCCGCCCAGTTCGCGCGCGAGGTTGGTTGCCCAAGCACTCCAGGGCATGCGCTGGCCAAGGGAAGCCACGCGCAGATAATCGAGCATGAAAATGGTCAAGTGCTCCTTGACGGTCTCCGGTAGCGCAGCGTAGTTGAGGCCAGCGGCAAAGTCGGCGAAGCGCTGCGTGGCATTGATTGGCATGTTCTGCTGTGTGCTTTTCTAAGTATTTGTATTGATTGATATTTTATAGATCAGTTCTTCTTGATTCCCGCCTTGGTCATGACGGCACCCCATTTGTCATAGTCGGCCCTGTGAAACGCTGCGAGATCGGATGGCGTACCGCCGGAGGGCGCGGCGCCATCGACGGCCAGCACTTTCCTGATGTCATCGGTGGCCAGCACCTTGTTCGCCGCCGCATTGAGTTTTTGCACCACGGCATCCGGCAGCCCCGCCGGGCCATAGATCCCCCACCACTGGCTGGATTCGAATCCCGGCAGCGGCGCGGCTTCGGCAACCGTCGGCAACTCGGGGGCCATTGCGATGCGCTTGGCACTGGTGACGGCCAGTGCCTTCAACCGCCCCGCGCGCAACTGTGCCGACACCGTCGGAAAAGCGGCAAACAGCACCGAGACATTGCCAGCTACGGTATCGATCACTGCCGGTGCTCCGCCCTTGTACGGCACGTGGAGCATTTTGACGCCGGCGCGCTGCGAGAACAGCTCCCCGGTCAGGTGACTGAGCGTACCGGCACCATTGGAGGCGTAAGCGAGGTCGCCGGGTTTCGCCCTGGCAAGCGCGATGAACGCCTTCACCGACTTGACCGGCACCGAGGGATGGACGGTCATCACGTTCGGAGCGTCGCCGATTTTCACGATCGGCGTAAAGCTCCGCAATATGTCGTAGGACGTTTTCGTGCCGAGGTGCGGGTTGATCGACAGCACGCTCGACGATGCGAACAGCAGGTTGTAGCCGTCAGCCGGCGAGCGCGCGATATTGTCGGCGCCAATCGCTCCGCCGGCGCCGCCACGGTTGTCGACCACGATCTGCTGGCCGATCGCCTTGGACAACCGCGTGGTGACGTGCCGCGCGACGATGTCGGCGGCACCGCCGGCGGGGAAGGGCACGACGACGCGCACGGGTTTCTCGGGGTAGCCCTGGGCAGGAACGTCGAACGACAGCGCGGCGGCGAGCAGCGCGATCACATATCCGGATGCTTGCATGGACAGACCTCTCTTCATGTGCGAACGGTTCACGGCCGGACTGCGGGCTTGCGCCGCCCGCGCGGGATCATGCACGGCTGGATTGAACGCGGGCCGCCGAAACAGACCCGCATGCGGAAAATTATAGACCGATCATCCGCGGTACGACGCCCGCAGTGCATATCGTGGGCACTGCGAGCACAAACATGCTGCTAGAATGCCGGCGTGCTAAAACCCGACCATACTCCGCGAAGCATGCGACGCCGGCTGTTCGCGGCAGCATGCGCTTTCTTTTTTTCCTGCGCCGCCGGCGCGGGCATCGCCACCGCGGCGACCGGCGCTGATCCGGCGCACGACACGCACGTCGATTCGATCGCCCGCCTGCTCGCCGGGCTGACGCCGTCGCATCTCGATCACGCCGGACTGGCCGCAACCGAGGCCTGGAAATCACACAGCCGCGCGCTGCAGAACTCCTGGGCGGGCGCGCGCGACGGGCAGCTGGCGGCCATGCAGAAGTGGCGCGCGACCGAGCTGCCGCAGCGGTGCCCGGTCGGCAATACGCTGTTCTATCCGTTCAGCGGGCCCGATTTCCTCAACGCGTGGACGCTGTTTCCCGATTGCGAAACCTTCGTGCTGTTCGGCCTCGAGCCGGTCGGCGAACTGCCTGATCCGGCGGTGCTGACGCCGCAGGCGTTTGCCAAGCTGCTGTCGAATGTGCGCGATTCGATGATCAATCTGTTTACGCGGAACTACTTCGTCACCAGCAGGATGCAGCTGCAGCTGCGCACGGAGCGCCTGCGCGGCGTGGTGCCGGTGCTGACGATGTCGATGGTGCTCGCGGGCGCCGAGGTGGTGGCGATCAGCCCTGCGCCATTCCCGCACATGGCCGGCCGCAAGCGCGATCTGAACGGTGTGACCATCGATTTCCTCGCGCCGGGCTCGAAACGGCCGCGGCGGCTGATTTTCTATTCGCTCGATGCCTCGGACAAGGGCCTCGCCGACTATCCGGCATTCCTCGACTACCTGCGCGGCATGGCGCCGACGACGACGCTGATCAAGTCGGCGTCCTACCTGCTGCATATCACCGAATTCCGGAAAATGCGCAATCTGCTGCTGGATATGAGCGGCTTCATCGTCCAGGACGACACCGGCCTGCCCTATGCCTCGCTGCGCAAAGGCGGCTGGGAAGTCCGCCCGTACGGCACTTATGTCGTGCCGATTCCGCCGTTCGAGACCAAGTACCAGAAGGATCTCGCCGCCCTCTTCGAAAGCAGCAAGGCGCAGCCGCTGCCGTTCCGCTTCGGTTACCACCTCAACGTGAACGACACGCGTTCCCTGCTGATGATCGCGCGCCGCGCACCGGGCGCGCCGCCACCACGACCGGATGGCCGTTAGCGCGGCACCCGTCAAACTGTTCGCGTTGCTGGCGTGCGCCTGGGCTTTTTCAGCCGTGCCCGCCGGCGCCGCCTCCGCCATCGACACCCGGATCAACAGCACCCGTTTCGTCACCAGCGACGGCGTGCGCCTGCATGTGCTGGAGGCCTGCCCGCAGGGCATCACGGCGCAGGACACCCCGGCGCCGGTGATTGCCTTCGTACCCGGCTGGTCGATGCCGGCCGCCATCTGGCGTGAGCAGCTGCTCACGCTCGGCACAACGTACTGCGTCGCCGCGCTTGATCCCCGCGGCCAGGGCGAATCGGAGATCGCCGGCACCGGCTACACCATCGAACGCCGGGCAGCGGACGTTTGCGAATTCATCGCGCGCTATCCGCGCGTCGTGCTGGTCGGCTGGTCGCTGGGCGCGCTGGAGGCGTTGCAGTGCATCCACCGCCACGGGCATGCCGCGCTGGCGGCGCTGGTGCTGGTCGACAGTTCGGTGGGGGAAGAACCGGTTCCTGCGCCCGATCCCGGTCCGACGTTCCGCGACAAGCTCAGACAGGACCGCGACCGCACCGTCGCGGATTTCATGCGCGGCATCCTCGGCGCGACGCGCACGGATGCGGAGGTCGAAGCGCTCACCGTCGCCGCGCTGCGCCTGCCGCTCGATGCCAGCCTGTCACTGTTTCCGAGCGCGGTGCCGCGGACGCACTGGCGCAACATCGCGCGATCGTTCCCGAAACCGCTGCTCTATGCCGTCAGCCGGCAGTTCGCCGCGCAGGCAAAAAACCTGCAGCGGCAGCGCCCGGCAACCCAGGTGGAAATCTTCGAAACCGCCGGCCACGCGCTGTTCGCAGACGAGCCGGCGCGATTCAACGCGCTGCTCGCACGGTTCGTCGCGGCAGCCGCGGCGCGCTGACTCCGCATCGTCAGGTCACTGATCGCCCGGTCTGCCGGTGATGCCGGACTCCCCGTGAATCAGGGCATCAGCAGCGCCGCACGGCCGGTGATCGATCCGGTTTCCAGCCGCTGGTGCACGGCTTCGGCTTCGGTAAACGGCACTTTTTCGGTGACCAGCGGCCACAGGTCGCCGCGGGCGACCAGTTCCAGCGCTTCGATGACTTCCTGTTTGGTCGCGTAGCGGCTGCCCATGACTTCGATTTCCTTGCGCATGAGCACCGGGCCGTCGGCATCGAAACGCTCGCCGTTGCCCGCCAGCAGCACCAGCCGCCCGCCCTTGTTGAGGCCGCCGATCGCGGACTCGATGGTTTGCTTGGTGCCGACAAAATCGAACACCACATCGGCGCCCCGGCCGGCGGTATGTTCGATCAGCTGCTGGCTGACGCTGCCATCGCTGGCGTCGATCACGGCATCGGCGCCGGATTTGAGGCAGGACTCGAACTTCGCGGCGCGGGTATCGACCGCAATAACTTTGCGCGCATGCGCCCAGCGCGCCACCATCAGCATGTGCACGCCCAGCCCCCCGCCGGCGCCGATCACGGCGACGGTATCGGTGGGCGTCACCCGGGCCTTGCGCGTGACCTTGATCGGTGTCGCAATGGCGTCGCAGATCACGCCGATTTCGGCGGGATGCCGCCGCCAGTCCATGCCCTCGGGCAGCCGGATGAAATTCGCGGCCGGCAGTTTGACGTACTCGGCGTAACCGCCGTCGCACTCGCGCCCGACGTAACCCTTGAAGTTGTCGCACAGCGTCTCGCGGTTGATGCGGCACCAGTAGCAATGGCCGCAGGTGAGGTAGAAGTAAGCGGTGACCGCGTCGCCGGCCTTGAGACTGCTCACGCCCTCGCCGGTGGCCACGATTTGGGCGGTAATTTCGTGGCCGAGGATGCGCGGATACTGGATCGGCACCCGTCCGGCGCGGGCATGATGGATCGTCAGCCCGGCCCCGCAGGCCAGGACCCGGGCGACCGCTTCGCCGGGGCCGGGCACCGGATCCGGCACGGTTTCCAGCGTCAATGGCTGGTTCTTGCCCTTGAGCAGCATGGCTTTCATCGAAACGCCTCCTTTGTTGCGTCGCAACCGCGAATGTTGTTGACGGGCAGCACCGGGATTTTTTGATCCGGGTTTTGATCCAAAACAAACCTGCAGGAAACTTGTTGTTTATGATCAAGGCACTATGCAGATGCTGATGTTACGGGAAAGTACGGCCCATGGCTGCGCCGCATAACAAACCGGTGCGGGTGGTCATTCTCGGCGCGGCCGGGCGCGACTTCCACAATTTCAACGTCGTCTACCGCGACGACCCGGCGTACGAGATCGTTGCCTTCACTGCGGCGCAGATCCCGGGCATCGCCGGGCGCCGTTATCCGGCCGCGCTCGCCGGGGCGCGTTATCCGCAGGGCATTCCGATCGTCGCCGAGGACACGCTGGGGGATCTGTGCCGCAGGCAGGCCGTCGACCTGGTGGTGTTCGCCTACAGCGACGTGCCCCACGCCCAGGTCATGCACCTCGCTTCGCACGCGCTGGCCGCCGGCGCGGATTTCATGCTGCTCGGCCCGCAACGCACGATGATCCAGGCGCGGGTGCCGGTGCTCGCCGTGTCGGCGGTGCGCACCGGCTGCGGCAAATCGCAGACCGCGCGTTATCTGGCGCGCAAGCTGCACAACCTGCGGCTGCGGGTCGCGGTAATCCGCCACCCGATGCCGTACGGCGACCTCGCAGCGCAGCGGGTGCAGCGTTTCGCGAAGCGCGCCGACCTCGACACCGCGCAATGCACGATCGAGGAACGCGAGGAGTACGAACCGCATCTGGCCGCAGGCAGCATCGTGTATGCCGGCGTCGATTACGCGGCCATCGTCGCGCAGGCCGAACACGAGGCCGACATCATCCTGTGGGACGGCGGCAACAATGATTTCCCGTTCCTGCGCCCGGACCTGCACATCGTGCTCGTCGATCCGCTGCGCCCGGGCCATGAGGCCACGCACCATCCCGGCGAGACCGTGCTGCGCATGGCCGACATCATCGTCGTCGCCAAGGCCGATGCCGCAACGCCGGCCGACGTGGTACGCGTGGCCGAAGCGGCGCGCGCCGTCAATCCGCAGGCACAGATTGTCCGCGGCGCATCGCCGGTGACACTCGATCACCCGGCCGCGGTGCGCGGCAAACGAGTGCTGGCCGTCGATGACGGCCCGACGCTGACCCATGGCGGCATGCCCTATGGCGCGGCCTTTGTTGCGGCCGAACAGGCGCACGCTGCGCGCATCATCGATCCGCGCCGCTGGGCCGCACCGGAGATCGCCGCGGTCTATGCGCAATACCCGCATATCGGCGCCGTGCTGCCGGCGATGGGTTATTCCGCCGGGCAGCTGGCAGCACTGCGCGCGAGCATCAACGCTGCCGAGGCCGACGTCGTGGTCGCCGGCACGCCGATCGATCTCGCCGCACTGCTGCAGTTGAACAAACCCGTGGTGCGCGCCCGCTACGAATTTGCGGAACTCGAAACCCCGGGACTGTGGAGTGCGGTGGAACACATCCTCGGGCCCTTGCTGAAAAAACGCCCATGAAAGTCGTCATTGCCCTGGGCGGCAACGCGCTGCTCAAACGTGGCGAGCCGCTGGAATCGGAAGTGCAGCGCCTGAACGTCGCGCGCGCCGTCGCCGCAGTGGCCACCATCGCGCGCACCCACAAGGTCATCGTGACCCACGGCAACGGGCCGCAGGTGGGGCTGCTCGCGATGCAGGCCGAGTCATTTCCCGGCGTGCGCCCCTACCCGCTGGACATGCTCGGCGCGGAATCGGAAGGCATGATCGGCTACCTGATCGAACAGGAACTGCGCAGCCTGCTGCCGGGGCGGCACATCGTCACGCTGCTGACGCAGACCGAAGTCAGCCGCAACGATGCCGCCTTCAGTCATCCGTCAAAACCGATCGGTCCGGGGTTTGCGCAGCAAGAGGCAGAGCACCTCGCCGGTGCGCGCAACTGGAAAATCGCGCAGGACGGCGCGAAGTGGCGGCGCGTCGTCCCCTCGCCCGAACCGCTGCGCATACTCGAACTGCCGGCGATCAAGCTGCTGGTCGATGTCGGTGTGCTGGTGGTCTGCGCCGGCGGCGGCGGCATCCCGGTCACCGTATCGCCGAGCGGCGCGGTGCGCGGCGTCGAGGCCGTCATCGACAAGGATCTGGCGGCGGCACTGCTGGCGCACCAGGTCGGCGCGGATGCATTGCTGCTGCTCACCGACGTCGGTTCGGCCTATGCGAACTGGAAACAGACGGACGCGCGGCCGATCCATGAAACATCGCCCGCCGAGCTGCGCGCACATACGTTCGCCCCCGGGTCGATGCGGCCCAAGGTGGAAGCGGCCTGCCGGTTCGTCGAGAACGGCGGCAGTCTTGCCGGCATCGGCCTGATCGAGGACGCCGCGGCCATCCTGCTCGGCCAGCGCGGCACCATCGTGCGCCGGCCGGAATCGACGCTGGATTTCACCCGGGGTTCCGGCCTGACGCTGTCCTGAACAAACGCGCCAGCGGCAGGACGTTGCGCTAAAAGCCGCTACAATCACCCCTCGTTTTTCGCGGCCAGCGCCGGGCCAACGCCCGCCGCTGCGCCGCCCGCAACATTCCCCGGAAGCCCTTCCCCGCGCATGGATACGCCTGAACACCGCAGCGACCGCATCGTCATCCGCGGCGCGCGCCAGAACAATCTGCAGAACCTTTCACTGGAGATCCCGCTGCACGAGCTGATCGTGGTCACCGGCGTCTCGGGCAGCGGCAAATCCTCGCTGGTGTTCGACACGCTGTACGCCGAAGGCCAGCGCCGTTACGTCGAGACGTTTTCGCCGTATGCGCGCCAGTTCCTCGATCGCCAGGACCGGCCGCAGGTCGACGCCATCGAGGGCATTCCGCCGGCCATCGCCATCGATCAGGTCAACCCGGTGCGCACCTCGCGCTCGACCGTGGGCACGATGACCGAACTCAATGACCACCTGAAGCTGCTGTTCGCCCGGGCCGCGCACCTGCATTGCAGGGGCTGCGGCGGGCCGGTTGCGCGCGACACGCCACAGACGATTTACGCCGCGCTGTGCGCTCGCGCGCAGGCGCTCGGCGATCCACGGCTGGCGATCGCGTTTCCGGTGCCGGTGCCGGCGAACTTCAAGGCCGATGAAGTGAAGGCCCTGCTGGCCGCGCAGGGGTACACGCGCTTCCTGCGCGAAGACCAGGACCATTTCGAAGTCGTCCAGGACCGGCTGCGCATCGGCAACGCCGAACGCGGCCGCGTAATCGACGCACTGGAAGCCGCATTGAAAGTCGGCCAGGGACGGGTCAATGTGCATGTAGTGGCGGATATGAGGCTCCTTCCCCCTCAAGCGGACGATCGGGATGACGGTGGTTCGGGCAGTGCTGCCGAGACCCGCCCCCACCCCGGCCCGGGGGTATGGCGCTATTCGTCCGACCTGCACTGCGCCGACTGCGACATCCATTACGCCGAGCCCAACCCCAGCCTGTTCTCGTTCAATTCGCCGCTGGGCGCCTGTGACACCTGCCGCGGTTTCGGCCGCGTGATCGGCATCGATTACGGGCTGGTGATTCCGGACGAAACAAAATCACTGCGTGACGGCGCGGTGCGGCCCTGGCAGACGGCATCGAACAAGGAGTGCCAGGATGATCTGATCCGCTACGCGCGCCTGCGCGGCATCCCGCTCGACACACCCTGGCGCGAACTGTCGGCGGCGGAAAAGCGCTGGGTGCTCGACGGCGAGCCGGAATGGGTCAGCTGGCGCAAGTCCTGGCCGGGCACCTGGTACGGCGTGGCGCGGTTCTTCAAATGGCTGGAAACCAAGTCGTACAAAATGCACGTGCGCGTGCTGCTGTCGAAGTACCGCGCCTACACGGAGTGCACCGCCTGCGGCGGGGCACGGCTGAAGGCCGATGCGCTGCTATGGCGCATCGGCACGGCAGCGAACGCCTGTGCCGCGCTCGGTGACGGCCAGCATCAGCGCCCGCGCTTCAAGCCGGCAGGCGTGCGGTTCAGCGACGCGCGGCTCGCGGCATTGCCCGGGTTGACGCTGCACGACGTGGTGCTGCTGCCGCTGGAACGCACCCGGTTGCTGTTCGACACGCTGGAATTACCCAAACCCCTGGATGAAGCCACCGCCATGCTGGTCGGCGAAATCCGCACCCGCCTCGCCTACCTGAACCAGGTCGGCCTCGGCTACCTGACGCTCGACCGGCAGTCGCGCACGCTGTCCGGCGGCGAAGTGCAGCGGATCAACCTGACCACCGCGCTCGGCACCTCGCTGGTCAACACGCTGTTCGTGCTCGACGAGCCTTCGATCGGACTGCATCCGCGCGACATGGGCCGGGTGATCGGCGTGATGCGCAAACTGCGCGACGCCGGCAATTCGCTGGTGGTGGTCGAACACGATCCGCAGGTGATGCTCGCCGCGGACCGCATCCTCGACATCGGCCCCGGCCCCGGTTCGCGCGGCGGCCGCATTGTCGGCTTCGACACGCCGGCACGCATCATGCAGTCCCCGGACTCGGTCACCGGACGCTATCTGTCGGGCGAGCTGCGCGCGGCGCCGCATGACGCGAATCACCCGCCGGGGGAACAGTCGCCGCAGCTGTGCCTGCGCGGCGCGACCGAACACAATCTGCAGCACATCGACGTCGCATTCCCGCTGCAGCGCCTGACCTGCGTCACCGGGGTGTCGGGCTCTGGCAAATCGACGCTGGTGCAGGACGTGTTGTACGCCGCGCTGCGCAAGGCGCTGGGCAAACCCACCGAAGCGCCGGGCCGCCACGCCGCGCTCGACGGCGTGCAGCACCTCAGCGACGTGGTGATGGTCGACCAGTCGTCGATCGGCCGCACCACGCGCTCGAATCCGGCGAGTTATGTCGGCGCCTTCGACGCGATCCGCAGCCGCTTCTCGTCGGCGCCGCTGGCGCAGTCGCGCGGCTATACCGCCGGCACCTTCAGTTTCAATTCCGGCACCGGCCGCTGCCCGACCTGCAGCGGCAACGGCTTCGAGCATGTCGAGATGCAGTTTTTGTCGGATGTCTACCTGCGCTGCCCCGACTGCGACGGCCGGCGCTACCGTGCCGAGGTGCTGGAGATCACCGTCGACGGCAAATCGATCGCCGACGTGCTCGACCTGACGGTGGCCGATGCGCTGGATTTTTTCAATCATGCGCCGGACATCGCGCGCGCGCTGCAGCCGCTGGTCGATGTCGGCCTCGATTACCTGAAGCTGGGCCAGCCGGTGCCGACGCTGTCGGGCGGCGAAGCGCAACGGCTGAAGCTCGCCGGCTTCCTCGCTGAAGCCGCACACAGCGGCCGCAACCGGATCGCCGATCCGGCGAGAGGCACGCTGTTCCTGTTCGACGAGCCGACCACCGGACTGCATTTCGACGATGTGCGCAAACTGCTGGCTGCATTCCGCAAGCTGATCGCCGCCGGTCATTCGCTGATCGTGATCGAGCACAACCTCGACGTGATCCGCGCTGCGGACTGGATCATCGACCTCGGCCCCGAAGGCGGCGACGCCGGCGGCGCAGTCGTCTGCACCGGCACGCCGGAGATGGTGGCTGCGCATGCGGTCTCCCACACCGGCAGGGCGTTGCGCGACGATGCGGCTGCACTGATACCCGTTGCAACCCCTCCCCTGCTCCGCGCCAAGGGTTCCCTGGACCCGACCCCTCTCCCTGAAGGCGATGGAAGAAAACAGGGCATGATCAGCATCAGCCACGCCCGCGAGCACAACCTGCAGAACATCAGTGTCGACATCCCGCGGGGCAAGTTTACGGTCGTCACCGGGGTATCGGGCAGCGGCAAGTCGACGCTGGCCTTCGACATCGTGTTTGCCGAGGGCCAGCGGCGGTACCTCGAATCGCTGAACGCCTATGCGCGCCAGTTCGTGCAGGCAGCGGCGCGGCCCGACGTCGATGCGATCTACGGCATACCGCCGACGGTGGCGATCGAGCAGCGCACCAGTCGCGGCGGCCGCCGCAGCACCGTGGCGACGCTGACCGAGGTCTACCATTTCCTGCGCCTGCTCTACGTCAAGCTCGGCACCCAGTATTGCCCGGACTGCGACGTGGCGATCGAACCGCAGAGCGTCGAACAGATCGCCGCGCGCATCCTGAAGGATTATCGCAACGACCGCATCGGCCTGCTGGCGCCGTTGGTCGTGAATCGCAAGGGCTATTACACCGATCTCGCGAAATGGGCCGCCGGCAAGGGTTATACGCATTTGCGGGTCGACGGCGAGTTCATCCCGACGTCGCCGTGGCCGCGGCTTGCGCGGTTCAAGGAACATACGATCGAGCTGCCGGTTGCGGATATCCGCGTCACCCCCGACAACGAAGCCGCCTTGCGTGCGGGTCTTGCCGCGGCGCTGGACCACGGCAAGGGCATCGTGCAGGTGCTGGGCGGGCTGGATACGCTGGCCGAAGCGATGGCCAAGAGGGACGCGCGCCGCATCCGGCTGACCGAAGCCGTGTATTCGGTAAAACGCGCCTGCCCCTCGTGCAACCGGAGTTTTCCCGAACTCGATCCGCGGCTGTTTTCGTACAACTCGAAGCACGGGTGGTGTCCGGCCTGCTTCGGCACCGGGCTGTCGCTGGAAAAGGTGGAATGGGATGAAGAGCGCGAGAAAACCGGCACCGAGGAGCATGTGCTCGATTCGTGGCTGAACTGGCTGGAAATCGATGAACCGTGTGCGGTATGCGCAGGCCAGCGCCTGAATCCGGTGGCGCTGGCCGTGCGTTACCGCAAACGTTCGATTGCCGCACTCGCCGCGCTGCCGGTGGCAACCCTCACCCGTGAATTCACCGCGGTGTCCTTTACCGGACGCGAGGCGGCGATCGCGCGCGACATCGTCGCCGAAATCCGCAGCCGGCTGGCGTTCCTCGACGAAGTCGGCTTGGGTTATCTCGCGCTCGACCGTGCGGCGCCGACGCTGTCGGGCGGGGAAGCGCAGCGCATACGCCTCGCAGCACAACTCGGCTCCAACCTGCGCGGTGTCGCCTACATCCTCGACGAGCCGACCATCGGTCTGCATCCGCGCGACAACCGCATCCTGCTCGACACGCTGGCGAAGCTGCAGACCCGCGGCAACACGCTGATCGTCGTCGAACATGACGAGGACACGATACGCCGCGCCGATCATGTAATCGACCTCGGACCCGGGGCCGGTCGTCGCGGCGGCCATGTCGTGGCTGCAGGCACTGCCGACGAGTTGCAGCGCAATCCGAACTCGGTGACCGGGCGGCTGCTCGCCGCCCCGCTCCGGCATCCGCTGTATCCGCCACGCCGCGTCGATGACAAGACACCGGCGCTGGTCATCCGCGGCGCGCAGCTGCACAACCTGCAGCACATCGATGCGCGCGTACCGCTGGGCCGGCTGACGGTGATCACCGGCGTATCGGGCTCGGGCAAGTCGACGCTGGCGCGTGACGTGCTGCATGCCAATCTCGCACGCCTGGTCAGCAGTAAATCGAAAATATCAATAAAAACAAAAGGCTGTACAAGCATCGCGGGCTGGCAGCCGGTGGGGCGCGTGCTGGAGGTCGACCAGACGCCCATCGGCAAGACACCACGCTCGTGCCCGGCGACCTACGTCGGTTTCTGGGACACGATCCGCCGGCTCTATGCCGAAACGCCTGAAGCGCGCATGCGCGGTTACACCGCAAGCCGTTTTTCGTTCAACACGAAAGGCGGACGCTGCGAAGCCTGCGAGGGCCAGGGCGTGCAGAAAATCGAGATGAGTTTTCTGCCCGACGTCAAGGTGCCCTGCGATGTCTGCCGCGGCGCGCGTTTCGATGCCGAGACGCTGGCCGTGCGCTTCAAGGACAAATCGATCGGCGACGCGCTGGCTCTGAGCGTTGATGATGCCGTCGATTTCTTTGCCGCGCATCCGTCTATCCATCACGCGCTGCGCCTGCTGCAGGATGTGGGCCTCGGCTACCTGACGCTGGGCCAGCAGAGCCCGACGCTGTCGGGCGGCGAAGCGCAGCGCATCAAGCTGGTCACCGAACTCGCCAAGGCGCGGGTCGACGGCGATGATGCGGGCACCCGACCGGGGCGCACCGGGGCACAGAAACACACGCTGTACGTGCTCGATGAACCGACTGTCGGCCTGCACATGGCCGACGTCGAGAAACTGATCCATGTGCTGCACCGGCTGGTCGACGCCGGCAACTCCGTGGTGGTGATCGAACACAACCTCGACGTGATGGCCGAAGCCGACTGGATCATCGACCTCGGGCCCGAGGGCGGCGACGGCGGCGGCCGCATTGTTGCCGCAGGACCGCCGGCGCAGGTCGTCACCAAAGCCGCGCGCTCGCACACTGCGCGCATCCTCGGCGAATTCCTGAGGGAGCGCGGCACCTAGGACCGGCCGGGGAATTTCACCGCAGGCACGCGGTCTATAATCGGCCGTCCAGCTTCCGGTCATTCAACGCCATGCTCCCTGCCCTGCGCCTGAAACTGATGTGCGCCGCCGCCGCGCTGCTGGTCGCGTCGTGCACAGTCATCGAGGAGAAACCGATCCCGCTGCCGGAAGGCCGCTGGGAACTGATGACCTCGAGCTTCGTCGGTGGTGGGCGTATCCCCGGCATTCCGCGCGCCACGCTGGAGATTCGCGACGGACACCTTGTTGCGTCCAGCGGCTGCAACACCGGCAGGGCTGCGGTGAGCTCGGTCGACGGCAGGATGGCCGTGTCCCCGATGGCAACCACCCGCCGCGCCTGTGCGGAGCCCCTGGGTGCATTCGAGGGCCGCTTTTTCAAGCTGCTGAATAACCGCCCGTATTTCCGGATCGAGGATGACGTGCTGATTCTCGCCGCCAGCGACGACAGCGCGCGTTTCCGCCGCATCGCGGACCAGCCAGTCGCGGGCAAACCCGTCGCGGCCATACCGCAGCCATGATCAGCCAGACGCTGACCGCGCACACCAAGGATCTCGGCGACGGGTTTGTGGTGCGCCGTCTGTTGCCCGCGGCAACCCGCAAAATGGTCGGCCCGTTCATTTTTTTTGACCACATGGGTCCGGTGCAATTCGTGCCGGGGCAGGCCATCGATGTCCGGCCGCATCCGCACATCGGTCTGGCCACGGTGACTTACCTGTTCGAAGGCGCGATCATGCATCGCGACAGCCTCGGCTACGCGCAGCGCATCACGCCGGGCGACGTCAACTGGATGACTGCCGGCCACGGCATCGTGCACTCGGAGCGCAGCCCCGAAGACGAGCGCGACCGCACGCGCAGCCTGCATGGCATCCAGACCTGGCTCGCGCTGCCGCAGGCGGATGAACGCACGGCACCGTCGTTTGCGCATCACCCCAAAGCCACGCTGCCGGTCGTGCAGTGGCCGAACGCGGAGCTGCGGCTGATCGCCGGCACCGGCTGGGGGCAACAGGCGCCGGTGCGGACGTATTCGCCGATGTTCTACGGTGCAGTGACGGCCCGCGGCGATGCGCAGTTCGACCTGCCGCTGGAACATGCGGAGCGCGCGCTCTACGTCGTCGACGGCGAGGTCGCCGCCGGTGCTACGCCGGTCGCGCCGCGTACCGTGGCGGTATTCGAACGCGGCGTGCCGGTGACCGTCCAGACCACCGGCGCAGCACGCATCATGGTATTCGGCGGCGCCCCCATGGACGGCGACCGGCATATTTCATGGAATTTTGTCGCCAGCCGCCGCGAGCTGATCGATGCGGCGCGCACCCGCTGGCGGGAGCAGCGCTTCCCCCGGGTGCCGGGCGAGACGGAGTTCATTCCCCTGCCCGAACGGTAAAATCATTCGCAGCCAAACCATACCGGAGTCCCCTTGAGCATAGCCGCGTTGCGCCGCGAGTACATGGGCGAAAGTCTCAACGAGACCGATGTCGCCGCGGAGCCGTTCACCCAGTTCCAGCGCTGGTTCGACGAAGTGCTGCGCGCGGAATTGCCGACACCGAATGCGATGACGCTGGCTACCGTCGCCGCTGACGGCATGCCTTCGGCGCGCATCGTGCTGCTGAAAGGCATCGACCACAACGGCTTCGTGTTCTACACCAGTTACCACAGCCGCAAGGGCCGCGAACTGACGGTGAACCCGCGCGCCGCACTGGTGTTTTACTGGAACGAGCTCGAGCGCGAAGTGCGCATCGAGGGTGCAGTCGAGAAAGTCAGTGCCGCGGAATCGGACGAATATTTTGCGAGCCGCCCGCTGGGCAGCCGTCATGCGGCGATCGCGTCACCGCAAAGCGAAGTGGTCGCCAGCCGCGCCATGCTGGAGACCCGGTTTGCCGCAGCGGCGGACGATCACGGCGACACGGCCCCGCGCCCGGCGCACTGGGGCGGTTACCGCCTGCTGCCCGTCGCGGTGGAATTCTGGCAAGGCCGGCCGAACCGGCTGCACGACCGGTTGCTGTACACGCGCACCGCGGATCGCTGGACCATCAGTCGGCTGGCGCCCTGATCCGCGCGCCCGGGGCGGTATACTCGGGCACCTTTCCGCTGCAGCAGCCGATCTTGCCCGCTCCGCCTTCCGCCCGCGCCTACGAATCCCTGCTGGCGTGGTATTTCGTCATCGTCTGGGGCTCGGGTTTCCTCGCCACCAAGATCGGCCTGCAGCATGCCGCGCCCTTCACCTTTCTGTCGCTGCGCTTCATCTTCGGCCTGCTGTGCCTGATTCCTATCGTACTGATCGTCAAGCCGCGCTGGCCGGCCGGGCGCGGCGAGGTCGGCCACATCGTCGTCGCCGGCCTGCTGATGCATGCGGTGCATCTCGGCGGCAGCCATTACACGCAGTATCTGGGCATGTCCGCAGGGATCACCGCGGTACTGCTGTCGATACAGCCGCTGCTGACTGCGGTGATTGCGGGGCGCTGGATGGGCGAGCGGCTGAGCGCACCGCAATGGCTGGGCATCGCGATCGGGCTGGCCGGGGTGACGCTGATCGTCTGGCACAAGATCGATGTGCGTGAGGCCACCGCGGGCGCGCTGATCGCCGTGACCGTTTCGCTGATCGGCGTCACTGCCGGCACGCTGTACCAGCGCGTGTTCTGCCCCGCGGTCGACCTGCGCGCCGCGTCATTCATCCAGTTCGCCGGCACGCTGGCGGTACTGGCGCCGCTGGCCTGGCTGATCGAGGGCACGGTCGTGCGCTGGTCATGGACACTTGCCGCTGCGATCGTGTTTCTGGTGATCGGGGCGTCGATCCTGGGAGTCAACGCCTTCCATACGCTGATGCGCCGCGGCCAGGCCACCAAAGTCACCAGCCTGATTTACCTGACGCCGATTATCGCGGTGGCGCTGGAACTGGCGATGTTCGGCGTGGTGCCGACGGCGATTTCGCTGACGGGCATCGTCATTACCTGCCTCGGCGTGGCCATGGTGTCGTGGCGGGCCGAGTCCGCGCGAGGGGCGGCGCGATGAGGGGCGGGACGAGCATCCGTTTCATCGTGCTGCTGACGATATTGCTGCATCTGGCATTCGCCGGCGCCCGTGTCACGCTGTCACTGTTCGCACTCCACCTGCAGGCCTCGGCGTTGACGGTCGGCGTGCTGATCTCGCTGCTGGCGGCGGTGCCGCTGCTGTTTGCGGTGGGCTGGGGACGCACCATCGACCGCATCGGTGTGCGCACGCCGCTGCTCATCGGCGCCGGTGCAGTACTCGGGGCACTGCTGCTGGCGGTCGCGGTACCGCGCATCGAGACCCTGTTCATCGTCAGTGCAATGGCCGGCAGCGGATTCATGCTGGTGCATATCTGCGTCAACCAGGCCGCCGGCCTGCTGGGTCCGCCGGCGCAGCGTTCGCGCAATTTCAGCCTGCTGGCACTGGCGTTTTCGACCTCGGGTTTCCTCGGGCCGACGATTTCCGGCTTCGCCATCGACCTGATCGGCCACCGCATGACCTTCCTGCTGCTGGGCGCCAGCGTGGTCGCCGGTATCGCACTGCTGCTGGCGCGGCGGATCACGCTGCCCGCGCATCCGGCACCGGCACATGGCGCTGATCCCAGGCGCCTGATCGACCTGTTCCGCATCCGCAACCTGCGTCGTGCGTTTGTCGCCAGCGCGGTGTTGTCGATGGCGTGGGACCTGTTCACCTTCGTCACACCGATCCATGGCACGCGGCTCGGGCTGTCGGCCTCCACCATCGGCTTGATCCTTGGCGCATTCGGGGCGGCGATTTTCCTGGTGCGCCTGGTGCTGCCGCTGCTGGTGCACCGGCTGCGCGAATGGACGATGCTGATCGGCGGCATGCTCGCCACCGGCGCGGCAATGGCGGTATTTCCGCTGATCGAACAGGTGCCGCTGCTGATGGCGGTGGCCTTCCTGATCGGGCTGGCCATCGGCGGGACGCAGCCGATGATCATGGCGGTGCTCTACAACACCGCGCCGCCGGGACGCGGCGGTGAAGTGGTCGGCGTGCGCACGTTCCTGCTGAACCTGACGCAGGCGGGCATTCCGCTGCTCTTCGGCATCGTCGGGGCCGCGCTGGGCATGACACCGGTGTTCTGGGCCATGGCGGCCGTGCTGCTGTTCGGCGGCTTCTACGCCAGCAGGCGCTAGCGCGCGGCAACGCAAAGAAGATCGCCGCACGGAAAAGCGTCGGTACTGCATACCGCCGCGGCTACCGCAAAAACAAACGGGGCGCCTGAGCGCCCCGCTTTCGCCGCTGTAGAGGCAGCCTATTTCAGGTGTTTGTTGACCAGCTTGGTCATCTCAAACATCGACACCTGCTTCTTGCCGCCGAAGACGTCTTTCAGCTTCTCGTCAGCGTTGATGTTGCGGCGGTTCTTGCTGTCCTGCAGGCCGTGTTTTTTGATGTAGGCCCAGATTTTCTTGGTGACTTCGGTGCGGGGCATTGCGCCAGTGCCGATCACTGCGCCGAGCGCTGCGCTCGGTTGCATCGGCTTCATGAATGCAGCATTGGGTTTGCGCTTCGCGCCGCTTTTCTTTTTCTTAGCGGCGGGTTTCTTGGTAGCTTTTTTCTTTGCAGCCATCGAGTGTTCTCCCGTGTAGGTCCGGATAGGATCAGTTGGTCAGGTTAGACTGGTTTGCCGTGATAGCGCACGGTGACGAGAGGATGCCGAGGGAAAACGCCTTTGTCAATGTTTGCCAGAGGGGAAACACGGGTGTACGGCGCGCGCGGAACGGGCACTGTACCGACGCGTAGCCGGCGGGTATGCAATCCGTTTGAATCTCCGGCCGACTCGCCGCACAATAGCGCCTCCCTCGCCCGCCGCGTCCGGGAGCCAGCCTGCGGCGCAAGAGCAGAAACAAATCAATGACCTAGTCGGGGAATTTGAATTGTGTATCTGCAACATACGCGATCAGCGCACAGGCCCCATGCTGCCATTGCCCGCGGGTGAACTGGCGCCGCCATGACCAGACAACTCTCCCTGTTCGAGGGCGATGCGCGCGCCAACGCGGCGCGCGGGGCGGTCGCTGTTGCCGCCGCACCGGTGCCGCAGGAAGTGAGAGATCTGGCGCGCCAGCTGCCGCCCGGGGTGCGCCTGGGCACATCGTCATGGCATTTCCCCGGCTGGCGGGGCATCGTCTGGGCGGACGCAGTGGCGCCCGGCGACCTGTCGCGCTACGGGCTCGCCGCCTATGCGCAGCATCCGCTGCTCGGTGCTGTAGGCGTGGACCGCTCGTTTTATGCACCGCTGACGGCGCGCCAGTACGCGAGTTATGCCCGGCAGGTTCCCGACAGTTTCCGCTTCGTCGTCAAGGCACCCAGCCTGCTGACCAGTCCCTGGCTCCACGGCGACAATGGCGGCCGGGGCAGCGCCAACGAGCGTTTCCTCGATGCCGGTTATGCGATCGAGCACTTTGTCGAACCGGTATGCGAAGGCCTGGGCGCGACTGCCGGAGCGCTGCTGTTCCAGTTCCCGCCGCTGGGACGCATGCTGACGCGGTCACCGGAACGCTTCATCGCGCAACTGCACGAGTTCCTTGAGCGCCTGCCGCAGGGGCCGCGCTATGCCATCGAGATGCGCGATGACCGGATCATCAACCGGCGGTTTTTCGCCTCGCTGAAGGACGCCGGAGCGCGCTACTGCGTCAGCGTGCATCCGCGGATGCCGCCGGTCGCCGCTCAGGCGGCGGCGATGTCCGGCTTCGGGCCCGGCCCGCTGTTCGTGCGCTGGAACCTGCAGGCAACTTACAGCTACGAGGAAGCCAAGGCGCGCTTTACACCATTCGACCAGCTGGTCGACGAGGACAGCGCAACCCGCGAATCGATCGCCCGGCTGTGCATGGCCACCGTGGCGGCGGGGCAGGAATGCACCATCATCGCCAACAACAAGGCCGAGGGGTCGGCGCCGCTGACACTGATCAAGCTGGCACAGGCGATCATTGCCAGCGCGCGGCAGCGCCAGCACGCCGGCGAAACGTGAACAATCGCATACCGGTGCGTGCGGCCTGAATGCGGCGCGGCTATTTCTTCAACCGGGCCGCGAACTGCTGGCGGAATTTTGCGACCTTGGGCGACACTACGTATTGGCAGTAGGGTTGACGTGGATTGCGCTCGAAATATTCCTGGTGATAGGGCTCGGCCTGGTAGAAGACCGGCGCCGGGACCAGTTCGGTGACAATGGGTTTGCCGTATGCCCGGGCCGCGGTCAACCGGCGTATCGCCTCTTCGGCAACGGTTTTCTGCTCCGGTGTATGGAAAAAGATCACCGAACGATACTGGGTGCCGATGTCGTTGCCCTGCGCATTGAGCGTTGTCGGGTCATGGATCGCAAAAAACACGTCGAGGATGTCGCGGTAAGTCACCACTGCCGGATCGAAAGTCACGCGGACCACTTCGGCGTGACCGGTGTCGCCGCCGCAGATGTCTTCATAGGTCGGGTTCTTCAGGTGGCCTCCGCTGTAACCGGATTCGACCGAATCAACCCCCGTCAGGCCGTCGAATACCGCCTCCAGACACCAGAAACAACCGCCGCCCAGCGTGGCGACTTCACGCGCGCCTGCAGTTTCGCCGTTCGCCGACATGGATACCTCCTTCAATAGGGATCAGCGCGCGAAGGCGCTGTCCGGACCGATTGCTCACGGCGTGCGGCCAACGCCTATCCGGGGTTCCGGTGATACGCGGTCACGCGCTCGACTTCGTTACGCGAACCGAGAATCACGCCAGCCCGCTGATGCAGCCGGGTCGGCTGAATGTCCAGTATGCGCTGATGGCCGTTGGTCGCCGCGCCGCCCGCCTGCTCGACGATGAACGCCATCGGATTGGCCTCGTACATCAGCCGCAGCCGGCCTTCCTTGTGCTTGGCGTCCTGCGGGTACATGAAAATGCCGCCGCGTGACAGGATGCGATAGACATCGGCAACCATCGAGGCCACCCAGCGCATGTTGTAGTCCTTGCCTAACGGCCCGGTTTTGCCCGCGAGGCACTCGTCGATGTAGCGTTTGATCGGCGCTTCCCAATTGCGCATGTTCGACATGTTGATCGCGAATTCGGCGGTGTCGGCGGGGATTTCAATTCGCGGCTGAGTCAGCACCCAGCTGCCCATTTCGCGATCCAGCGTGAAGCCGGCGACGCCGTTACCCACCGTCAGCACCAGTATGGTCGATGGTCCGTACACTGCAAACCCGGCGGCAACCTGCCGTGCACCGGGCTGCAGGAACGCCTGCTCGGTGGGTTCACAGCCTTCGGCGCAGCGCAGGACCGAAAAAATAGTGCCGATGGACACGTTGACATCGATATTCGACGAGCCGTCGAGCGGATCGATCAGCAGCAGGAATTCGCCGCGCGGATAGCGGTTGGGAATCTGATGCGGATGCTCCATCTCTTCCGACGCCAGCGCGGCGAGGTGGCCGCCCCATTCGTTGGCCTCGAGCAGCACTTCGTTGGAGATGACGTCGAGCTTCTTCTGCGCTTCGCCCTGCACGTTGTCGCTGCCCGCATTGCCGAGGATGCCGGTCAGCGCGCCCTTGCTGACCGCATTGCCGATCGATTTGCACGCCCGGGCGACGACTTCGATCAGCAACCGCAGTTCCGCGGAAACAATGCCTTTTTCCCGCTGCTGTTCAACCAGATACTGCGTGAGTGTAATGCGCCGCATGTTTTCTCCACTAATAGGCAACTGCCCGGTGCGCCGGGTTCGGGATTGCGATTATCCGATATACTGGTTTTAACCGGGAGACATCAAATGATGTGCATGATTTTGAAAGGTATTTTGTGGCGCCTCGCGCTCGCCTGCACGCTGTTGGGGCCGGCACTGGCCCAGGCGCAGACTGCACCGTCGACTGCGGCAGGCGCCAACGTCACCACCGCCGTGGCGACCTTCGGCGGCGGCTGTTTCTGGTGCGTCGAAGAGGCATTCGACAAGGTGCCGGGCGTGGTGTCGACGACTTCGGGCTATATGGGCGGCCGCACCAAGAATCCGACTTACAACCAGGTGTCTTCCGGCAGTACCGGCCATAATGAAGTGGTGCAGGTGGTCTATGACCCGGCCAAAGTCAGCTACGCGCAGCTGCTCGACGCGTTCTGGCGCAACATCGACCCGACGCAGGCCAACGGCCAGTTCTGCGATCATGGCTCGCAGTATCGCAGCGAAATTTTTTATCACACCGAAGAGCAGCGCAAGGCAGCCGAAGCTTCCAAATCCGCCTTGCTGAAGCACAAACCGTTTACCGGGGAGGTACACACGCTGATCACGCGTGCGGCCGAGTTTTATGCGGCCGAGGACTACCACCAGGATTACTACCGCAAGAATCCGATTCGCTACAAGTACTACAAGACCAGCTGCGGCCGCGAAGCGCGGCTGAAAGAGGTGTGGCAAACGCGATGAAACTGCGGTGACATCAAAACGCCTGCTGCTGATCGGCGGCGGCCACAGCCACGTCGAAGTCATCCGGCGCTTCGGCATCAATCCGGAACCGGGCGCAGCAGTCGCGCTGATCAGCCCGGACCGTCATACCTCGTATTCCGGCATGCTGCCCGGCCTCATCGCAGGGCATTACCATTTTGGAGATTGTCACATCGACCTCGACGCGCTGTGTCGCCGCGCCGGCGCGGCATGGATCGGCACCTCGGTCACCGGCATCGATACAGAGCGCCGCAGCGCAAGCTGTGCCGACGGATCGAAACACGCTTTCGACGTGGTGTCCGTGGATACCGGATCAACGCCGGTCATCGCCGGTATTCCCGGCGCAGCCCGTCATGGCATACCGATCAAACCCGTGCCCCGCTTCCTCGAATATTGGGCCACGTTGCGCGCAGCCGCGCGCAGCGCAACGATCGACCTGCGGATCGCCGTCGTCGGGGCCGGTGCCGGCGGTGTCGAGCTCGCGCTGGCCATGCAGCACCGCATCCGTGCCGACAGCGGCCGCGCACGGTTCACGCTGATCACCGACGGATCGGCGATACTGGCGTCGCACCCGACGCGCGTCCGGCGCCGCTTCACTGCCGTATTGCGCCAACGCGGCATCAGCCTGCGCCTCAATGCGCCGGTGCAAAGCGCGACGGCCGATGGTTTGGTGCTCCGAGACGGTGAAGTACAGCCTGCCGATCATGTCATCTGGGTGACCGGCGCTGCTGCCCCACGCTGGCCGCGCGCAAGCGGCCTGCAGACCGACACGGCCGGCTTCATCGCCGTCAATGCGCATCTGCAGTCGCCGTCGCATGCCTGGCTGTTTGCCGCCGGCGATGTGGCCGCGATGATGGCTACGCCACGCCCGAAGTCGGGAGTGTACGCAGTGCGCCAGGGCCCGCCGCTCGCGGAGAATCTCCGTCGTGCGCTGCGCGGCGCAGCGTTGGTCGCCTACCGTCCGCAGCGCAGCGCACTGGCGCTGATCAGCACCGGCGATCGCTACGCGGTGGCCTCGTATGGACCGTTCGCGTTCAGCGGCGCATGGGTGTGGCGCTGGAAGGATCGTATCGACACGGCATTCATGCGCCAGTACAACGCGCCGGCGCAGGACGGCAGGTAAGCAACGCTTGCCGGCGTGGCTGCCTGTGCCGCCGGAGTTTTATAACTAACTGTTTTTATTTTGTATTTAGCTGACGGTGACGCGCGCGAACTTGCGCTTGCCGACCTGCAGCACGACGCTCGCGCCGCGGACCAGTAGCAGCGACTTGTCACTGACCTTCTCGCCGTCCATTTTGACGCCACCCTGCGCCAGCATGCGCAGCGCATCCGATGTGCTTGGCGTCAGACCCGCCTGCTTCAGCGCGGCGGCAATCGGCAGTCCGTCGCCTTCGGCTGCGAGTTTCACTTCGGCGAGATCGTCGGGGATTTCATGCTGCCTGAAACGCGCCTCGAAATCGGCAAGCGCGTTGCGCGCAGCGTCCGTGCCGTGGAAACGGGTGACGATTTCCTGCGCGAATCCGACCTTGATGTCGCGCGGATTGCGACCGGCAGCCACGTCAGCGCGCCACTGGCGAATGGTTTCCAGCGGCTCGAACGACAGCAGTTCAATATAGCGCCACATCAGCTCGTCAGAGACCGACATCAGTTTGCCGAAAATCTCGCTGGGCGCATCCTGGATGCCGACATAGTTGCCCAGTGATTTCGACATCTTGTTGACGCCGTCCAGGCCTTCGAGCAGCGGCATGGTCAGGATGCACTGCGACGGCTGGCCGTGGTGCCTCTGCAGTTCACGCCCCATCAACAGGTTGAATTTCTGGTCCGTACCGCCGAGTTCGATGTCGGCCTTGAGGACGACCGAATCGTACCCCTGCACCAGCGGATAGAGGAATTCGTGAATGGCGATCGGCTGGTTGCCGTGGTAACGCTTGGAAAAATCGTCGCGCTCGAGCATGCGCGCGACCGTATGCGATGCAGCGAGCTTGATCATGTCAGCCGCACCCATGCGGTCCATCCACGCCGAATTGAACACCACTTCGGTGCGCGCGCGGTCGAGGATGCGAAAAACCTGGGCGGTGTACGTTTCGGCATTGCGCGCGACTTCTGCGCGGGTCAGCGGCGGGCGGGTCACATTCTTGCCGGTGGGATCGCCAATCATGCCGGTAAAATCGCCGATCAGGAACAGCACATGGTGACCAAGTTTCTGGAATTGCCGCAGCTTGTTGATCAGCACGGTGTGGCCGAGGTGCAGGTCTGGCGCGGTCGGATCGAAACCGGCCTTGACGCGCAACGGCCGGCCGGCAGCGAGCTTTTCGCGCAACTCCGGCTCGCGCAGCAGTTCGTCACAGCCGTGGCGGATGATTTCGATTTGACGATCGATCGTGGTCATTATGTGCGTTATTTCACGATGCAAAAAACGGGTTTTCCGCTTGGCGGGATTCTGCTAAGCTTCGGCCTGAAAAAATGCTTGTAAATCATAAGGGAAGCGCATGCCATCTGCGCAATTCGCGATTCTAGCGCAAAAGTTCTCGAACCTGCTTCACGCCAGGACGCCGCGCCGTGTCCTGCTCGCGCTGGTGCTGCCGTTCGTCGGCGTCATGGCGGCGTTCGGTATCGCGCCGGATACCGTCACTGACAGCGTCGAACGCAGGAGCGTGGTTGAAGAACTGGCCCTGCCGACACCGGCCGCTACTGACGCCTCCGCCGACACCTATTGGCACGAAACGCGCATCGAGCGCGGCGACACGATCGCGTCGATATTGCAGCGCCTGCAGATCGATGAAACCAGCGCGGCTCAGGTGCTGCAGCGTACCCGCGACGCGCGCGCGTTGTACCGGCTGATCCCGGGACGCACGGTGCGCGCCCAGACCAACGCGACCGGCCAGTTGCTGGCATTGCGTTACCTCAACGGCACGCAATTGCTGAAAATCGATCAAAGCGGCGATGCGCTGCAGGTCTGGCAAGGGCCGGCGACCGTCGAAACCCAGGTACACATGCGCTCCGGCGAAATCGTTTCCTCGCTGTTCGCCGCCACTGATGCCGCCGGCATGTCCGACGCAATCGCCGTCCAGATCGCCGACGTCTTTTCCACCGACATCGACTTCCATCGCGATCTGCGCCGCGGCGACCGTTTCTCCGCAGTCTACGAAGTGCAGTACCATCAGGGCGAACCGGTCAGGTCCAACCGACTGCTGGCAGCGGAATTCACCAATCAGGGCAAAACGTTCCATGCAGTATGGTTTGAGAATCCCGAGGGCGAGGGCGGTTATTACACGCTCGACGGCAAGAACATCCGCAAGGCCTTCCTGCGTTCGCCGCTGGAATTCTCGCGCATCAGTTCAGGATTCACACGGGCACGCTTTCATCCGGTGCTGAAGACCTGGCGCGCGCACACCGGCGTGGATTACGCGGCGCCCACCGGCACCCGGGTCAAGGTTACCGGCGGCGGCATCGTCGAATTCGCCGGGCGCCAGGGCGGTTACGGCAACCTGGTCGTGGTGCGGCATCAGTCAAAGTACACGACTTGGTACGGTCATCTGTCGGGCTTTGCGCCGGGCATCCACAGCGGTAGACGCGTCGCCCAAGGCGATATCATCGGTTATGTCGGCAGCACGGGTCTCGCCACTGGCCCTCACCTGCATTACGAATTCCGCATCAACAACGCCCATCAGGATCCGTTGCGCATCGCGATGCCGCCGGCACCGCCGCTGGCGCCGCAATACCGCGCCGCATTTGACGCAACCTCGCAACCGATCGCCGAGCGCCTTGCGCTGCTGCGACAGGTCCGCACCTCGACCACACAGTAACCACCCCCGCGATGCCCGGTCTGCATATCGGGTTGATGTCCGGCACCAGCATGGACGGCATCGACGCCGTGCTGGTCGCGCTCGACGGCGCTCCCGCACTGCTGCACCACACCCATCAGCCGTTTTCGCCGCAGTTGCGGGGCACGCTGCTCGGACTGAACGATCCCGGCAACAACGAACTGCACCGGGCCGCGCTGGCGGCGAACGCATTGTCGCTGGGTTACGCGACGGTGGTACGCACGCTGCTCGCGCAGGCAGCAGTCACCGCCGCCGAGGTGACCGCCATCGGCTGCCACGGCCAAACCGTACGCCATCGTCCTGAAGCCGGGTACACCATACAACTGGTCAATGGCGCGCTGCTCGCCGAACTCTCGGGCATCCGCGTGGTATGCGATTTCCGCAGCCGTGATATCGCCGCCGGCGGCGAAGGCGCGCCGCTGGTGCCGGCCTTCCATCGCGCGGTGTTCGCCCATCCGCAGCGCTCACGTGCGGTGGTCAACATCGGTGGCATCGCCAACATCACCTATCTCCCGGCGCAAGGCGAGGTCATCGGTTTCGACTGCGGCCCGGGCAATGTACTGATGGATAGCTGGATCATGGCGCATCAAGGCGCTGCCTACGATGCCGGTGGAGCGTGGGCCGCACAGGGCAAAGCGTTGCCCGAGTTGCTCGAGCGCCTGCTCGTGCACGAGTTCTTCGCCCGGTCGCCGCCCAAAAGCACCGGCCGCGACATGTTCAATCTGCAGCAGCTCCGGGATGCGCTGGCGGGCCATGAACGCCCCGTGGATGTGCAGGCCACGTTGTGCCAGCTGACCGCAGCAACCATCGCGCGTGCGCTTGATGCACACTGCGTCAATGCCGCGGACATTTATCTGTGCGGCGGCGGCGCCCGCAACGACGTGCTGCGCGAACGCCTTGCTGCGCTGCTGCCTCAGCGCCGCGTTGCCGTTACCGACGAACTGGGCATTGCCGCCGAATCAGTGGAAGCAGCCGCTTTTGCCTGGCTGGCACAACGGGCGCTGGCCGGCGAGCCGGGCAACCTGCCGCATGTCACCGGCGCGCGGGGGCCGCGGATTCTTGGCGCAGTTTACCCGCCATGACTGGTACCGGCGCCATCCCACCGACAAACAAAACGGGGGCTTGAGCCCCCGCTGATCTTGCCGCCTGATACTGCCGATTACGCAGAGAACGACGAGCCACACCCGCAGGTGGAGCTCGCATTGGGATTCTTGATGACGAACTGCGCACCTTCGACATTTTCCTGGTAATCGATTTCGGCGCCCGTCAGGTACTGCAGGCTCATCGGATCGATCAGCAGCGTGACGCCGCCCTTTTGCAGCGACGTGTCGTCCTCGTTCACGGCTTCGTCGAACGTAAACCCGTACTGGAATCCGGAACAGCCGCCACCGGTGACAAACACCCGCAGCTTGAGCCCGGGATTGCCCTCTTCCTCAATCAGCTGGCGCACCTTGGTCGCGGCATTTTCGGTAAACACCAACTGCTCCGGCATCATTTCTGTTACGGCATTCATCGCTAGCTCCTGATGTTGTCTGTGCAACTGCTAAATGGAAACGTATTATCCCCGTCCCCACAGTCCGCGGTCAATCCGCTGCAGCGGGCTTGAATTTCAGAACCTTGTCAGCCTTGATGTCATCCTGGTACACCAGACGTCCCTGGACCACGGCGCCCAGCTGCATCTCCAGCGTCCGATAATACACATCCCCTGTGACATTCGCCTTGCTCTGGAGTTCGACATAGTCTGCGGCATGCACCGGGCCGACTACAGTCCCGTTGATAACCACGTGCGAAACGCGGATTTCGCCCTCGATCCGCGCCGCCTCTGACAGCACCAGCGTGCCCGGCTTGCCCTCGGCGGAAAACACATTGCCGTGCACTTGCCCATCGACGCGCAGTCCGCCATCAAAGGTCAGATCACCTTTAACGACGGTGCCCGCGCCGATCAGGCAGTCGATGCGGTTCTGGGGTTTGGTGTGTTTTTTACCGAACATGGAAGCCTCCCGCTATGAAAGATTCACGTTATGCGTCAGTTTCGGGGTATTGGAACTGCCTTCGAACACGCGCACTTGCAGACTCTTTACCGCGGCATCGGGCGCAACCCGGAACATGCCCTCGATGCGCTGGAACAGCTTGAAACTGACCTGATATTCTTTGGATGCCCCCTTGGGATCCTCAGGCAGCATTAAAACCACTTTACGGCCATCCTGGTGCAGATTCAATACGAACTGCAATCGGCCACGGAACTCCTTCGCCCGCTCGCCCGTCTGGACCAGCAGCAACTGGTAACGATACTCGCCGGGCACCGTTTCCGGCATCAGGCGAAACCGGTTGACGCTGATGGCGCCCTCCTTGCCGGTCGCCGTCAGCGAGTGGAAAAACGCGAGATCTTCCTTGAGCGTGGCGTTTTCCTGCGCCAGCGATTTAACCTGCCGCGCAAGGTCGCCGAAGGTCGCGCGCTCAATCTGTAACTGGCGTTCCGCCGCGGCGATCTTGGCATTCAGCTCTGCCAGTTCGGCCTGTTGCAGGCGCACGGTTTCATCGAGCTGCGCGCGCAGGCGCACCGCCTCTCCCTGACGGAAGCCGGCATATTCAAGGCCGAAGTCATAGGTAAACCAGGCGACCACGGTCACCAGCGCCCCGCCGGCGACCACGCCGCTCCAGCGCCAATACCATGGCATGTGCGGACGCACCGCAAGGCGCGGGGCGTCAATGCCAAAACGGCGCACAATGGCTTTGAGCGTGCGCCTCATGCGTTCAGGGCAACAGCGCGACCTGAGTCAGGCCGGTGTCCTCGGCCAGCCCGAACATGATATTCATGTTCTGCACCGCCTGGCCTGCGGCGCCCTTGACCAGATTGTCGATCACCGAAAGCACGACCACCGTGTCGCCGCCCTGCGGCTGATGCACGGCAATGCGGCACAGATTGGCACCGCGCACCGAACGCGTTTCCGGATGGCTGCCCGCCGGCATGACATCGACGAAAACCTCACCTGCATAGCGCTTTTCATACAGCGCCTGCAGGTCCACCGATTTGGTCAGCCGCGCGTACAGCGTGGCGTGAATGCCACGGATCATTGGCGTCAGGTGCGGCACAAACACCAGCCCGACGGGATGCCCCGCCGCCCGCGCCAGTCCCTGCGCGATTTCCGGCTGGTGGCGGTGGCCCGACACGCCATAGGCCTTGAAATTATCTGCAGCTTCAGCATGCAGAATGTGCACTTCGGCCTTGCGGCCCGCCCCGGAAACGCCGGATTTGGCATCAGCGATCAGGTGATGGGCATCGACGCAGCCGGCCTCGATCAGCGGCAGAAATCCCAGCTGAACCGCCGTCGGATAACAACCCGGATTGGCGATCACCCGGGCCTTCCTGATTTCTTCCCGGTTGACTTCCGGCAGCGCGTATACCGCCTCGGCGACGAGTTCCGGGCAAGCATGCTTCATCTTGTACCACTGCTCCCAGACGCTGACGTCACGGATGCGAAAATCTGCGGCGAGATCGACGATCCGCACACCCGCTTCGACCAGAGCACGTGCCTCCTGCATGGCAACGCCGTTGGGTGTGGCGAAAAACACCACATCGCATTGCTCGAGGCCGGCTGCGGCGGGTTCAGTGAATCGCAGGCTCACCCGGCCACGCAAATTCGAAAACATGTCGGCGACCGCCATGCCGGCTTCCTTGCGCGACGTTATCGCCCGCAACTCGCAATGCGGATGCTGCGCCAGCAACCGCAGCAGTTCGACGCCGGTATAGCCGGTGCCGCCGACGATCCCCACTCTGATGGTCTTTTGAGTCATGTTCTGCCTGCCTTCCCTGCCCGCCGATCTGTCGGCTTACAGCGACATTTCCGCCAGAGACGACAAAGCCGCCCTGAGGCGGCTTTGTCCGAAACACGGTTCTTCCAAAAACTGCGTTAACGCTTGGAGAACTGCTTGCGCCGCCGCGCCTTGCGCAAGCCAACTTTCTTGCGCTCGACTTCGCGCGCATCGCGCGTGACGAGCCCGGCCTTGCGCAGCGCCGGTTTCAGTGCCGCGTCGTAATCGATCAGCGCACGGGTGATACCGTGGCGCACCGCGCCGGCCTGACCGGATTCGCCGCCGCCGACGACGTTGACGCTGATATCAAACGTATCGAGCTTTTCGATCAATGCCAGTGGCTGGCGCACCACCATACGTCCGGTTTCGCGCGAGAAAAATTCGTCTACCGGCTTGCCGTTAACAACAATGCTGCCCTTGCCGGGCTGCAGGTAAACCCGTGCTACTGCGCTCTTACGCCGGCCGGTACCGTAGTTCTTTTGAACTGCCATGGTCTGTGGTCCTAGATTTCGAGGGTCTTGGGCTGCTGCGCGATATGCGGATGGTCGGTGCCGACATACGCTTTCAGCTTTTTCAGCATTGCGTAACCGAGCGGTCCCTTGGGCAACATGCCTTTCACCGCTTTCTCGAGCACGCGCGCCGGAAATTTGGCCTGCATCTTCTCAAAGCTCGTGGTGTAGATGCCACCGGGATAACCGCTGTGCCGGTGGTACACCTTGTCCTTGGCCTTGTTGCCGGTAACGCGCAGTTTGTCGACATTGACGACAACGATAAAATCGCCGGTGTCGATATGACGGGTGAACTCGGGCTTGTGTTTGCCGCGCAGGCGATGCGCGATCTCAGCGGCGAGCCTGCCCAGCACTTTGCCGGAGGCGTCCACCACGTACCAGTCGCGTTTGATCTCGTGCGGTTTGGCGGAATAGGTCTTCATGCTTGTTCCAGCGCGTTCTCGTGGTTCAGGGAAACCGCGAATTCTATGGGAAATCAAGCGCATGTGTCAAACTGCAAGCACGTGCCCCGGCAAGCGC